>Ga0193728_1000219_pt1 | contig 26570 bp, 23 predicted proteins | sample U1c1metaG_FD_143037 | JGI IMG/M metagenome (GOLD analysis project Ga0193728, IMG submission 143037) | Soil microbial communities from a riparian zone of the East river system, Colorado, United States - U1c1 | ecosystem: Environmental > Terrestrial > Soil > Riparian zone | place: USA: East River... | reverse complement strand
TAGCACGTCCGCCACGCCCCCGGCCACCAGGATCAGCCGCCCCGGCACGCGGGCCGGCCGCAGCGCCAGCCCGGTGACGACATCACAGACGCCTACCACCACGAAGGTCAGCGTCATCACCCACCGGTCAGCAGCACCCGGCATGGCGAGCGCGCTGACCGTACCAGCCACGGAGTTATAGGGGCGCGGCTGCAGCCCGGCGGCAGCTGTCCACCCGCCCGCCATCAACACCGGAGCCGCCGCCGCGGAGACCACTCCCCACCACGGCACGGCCCGCACAATCACCACCGTAGCCGCAGGCGCAGCACAGCTCCAGCAGCCGGCCTGCCCCGTGAACACGGCTCGGGCGCCGGGTCCGGCGAGAAGGTGCCGCTCTAGCTCGCCAGCCTGCGCTGCTAGGTGCTGCGCGTTGCCGCGGCGCAGCAGCGGCCGGCTGGCGCCGGGCATGCCCTCAGTGGGCGCGGGCCGTCGGTCTGCGCCTGGTCAGGGGCGGCCATCGATGAGTGGGGTGAGGCCGTCGAGCAGGCGCTGCAGCCCGAACTCGAACAGGTTCTCCAGGCTGAAATCGTAATCGGTGGCGGCGAGGCGTTCGAAGACGGGGGCGCGGCCAGCCTCGATGATTGACCGCAAGGCCGAGCTCTGAGTGTCCAGCCATTCTTCGCGGTTCAAGCCGCTGGCGGCCTCGGCGTCCGCCTCGAGTTCGAGGTTCACGGCGGTGCCGCGCACGTAGTTGACGAGCGTGATGTGGATGGTGAGCATCGTGGACGGGTCGAGACCGCGCCCATCGAGAGCGCTGAGCACCCACTCGGCGCAGGCCAGCCCGCGGGCGATCGGCTGCGGCCGGGTTACTGACAATGCCGGAGCCAGCCAGGGGTGGCGTTGGAACATCGCCCAGAGGGTTCGCGCGGCGAGCTCGAGCTGGTCCCTCCAGCCCTCGGGGGGACGGGCCGGGAAGCGGCACTCGCCGAACGCTGCATCCATCATCTTCAGCAGCAGGTCGTCCTTGTCGGCTATGTGCCGGTAGAGCGACATCGTCGCCACGCCGATCTCTGTCGCGACGCGGCGCATCGACAGCCCGGCCAGGCCTTCTGCGTCCGCGACGGCCATGGCTGCGGCGACGATCCGGCCGGGCGCCAGCCCCGGATCAGACGGGCCGGGCCGGCGGGCCGAGGCCGGGCCCGGGGCGGTGGCAGGCGGCGCGAGGGTCAGGTGACGTCCGCGCGCCGGTTGGCGGACGACGGTGCCCACGCCGAAAATCGGGCGGACCATGCCTTCCTGGCGGAGCGCGGCGAGTGCCTTTGTGGCAGTGGCCATGGCCACGCCCCACCGCTGAGTGATCTCGCGAGTTGAAGGCACCCGGTCACCAGGAGCCAGGGTGCCTTTCTCGATCTGATCCCGCAGCTCGGCAGCGATCTGGGCATACGGCGGTAGATTCACGTCCCTCACATTACCTTCGCCGTACTAGTGCGCTAGGGGCGCGCTGCGCAGGAGACGCTGACCAGCCGGGCAGATCGCCCCGACCCTGCGGTTGCTTCCCGTTGCGGTGCCAGAGCACTAGTGCACTGCTACATATATCCAGCTCAGCCAGCTTGACGACGGAGACGCGTACGCCATACGCTCCGTTCTGTGCAGAACAGGGACGTGCTCATATCCGGCGCCGGCATCGCGGGACCCGCCTTGGCGTACTGGTTAAGCGATCGTGGCTTCACCACGACCGTGGTGGAGCGCGCGCCAGCCACTCGCCCCGGCGGTCAGCCGGTCGACCTGCGCGGGGCAGGACGTACGGTCATCGAGCGGATGGGACTGATGGACCGGGTGCAGGAGGTCAGCGTCCACCAGCGCGGCATCGCCTTCGTCGGTGCCGACGGCCAGATCGCGGCTCGGATGCCGGCGGAGCTATTCGGCGGCGAGGGGATCGTCTCCGACGTCGAGGTGCTGCGTGGCGATCTTGGCCAGGTTCTCTACGAGGCGACCGTCCCGGCCACCGAGTACCTGTTCGATGACACGGCCCGCAGGCTTGACCAGGACGATGAAGGCGTCACGGTCACCTTCGAGAAAGCACGCCCGCGGCGGTTTGGCCTGGTAATCGGAGCTGACGGGCTGAACTCGGCGGTACGCCGCCTGGCGTTCGGCCCCCAGGCGCAGTACGTCCGCCCGCTCGGCTGCTACACGGCGCCATGCGCACCGCGCCCGACTTCTTCTTTGACCCGATCAGCCAGGTACGCCTCAACCGCTGGTCCAGCCGCCGGGCCGCGCTGGTCGGCGATGCCGGTTACTGCCCGACGCCGCTTACCGGCCTGCTGGCCCGGCAGTTCGCCAAAGCTTCCGACATCCAGCTCCCCGAATACGCCGCCCGGGCGACACGGTAGATCGGCCTGGCCTGGCCGGGACAGCCAGCGGACCCATGCGCTCAGGTCCGCCTGAACCCGGCCACGGCCGGCGCAGGGCTCCGTACTGAGCCAAGACGCCAGGCACGCCCTCCCGCTCACCGCAGTTGCCGTCCCGCGATTAGCCTCAAGCCCGACCATCGGCCCTGCCGAACACCACTCCGCCGGACGTGACCCGCGTCCGCTGACCTGGTAAAATGTGGCTTGCCTCCCCCGCTTTCGGGGGCGCTCCCTGGGCAGCCGAAAGGTGCGCGGTGTGAGCAGGCGGGTCGCGACGATAATGCTCGCGCTGGTCATGTGGGTCTTGCTGACGCCGCTGACAGGTGCTTCGGCCCAGAGCCAGTCGGTTCACGGGACCCTGCGCGGGCCGGACAGCATGCCCGTCGCAGGTGTGAAGATCATCGCCACGCGCGGTACAGAGGATGCTGGAAAGGCCACGACCGCCAAGGACGGGACGTGGGAGATCTCCCTGCCCGCAGCGGGTCGTTACACCATCACCCTTGATGTCTCTACCTTGCCGGATGGCCTGAATCCCGCGCGGGAGGGCAGCCAGACCCTCAGGGGCGTCCCGGTCCCGGCCGGCGAGTCGCGGGCGGTGATATTCCAGCTCACCGCAGGCAGCCCCGCGCCCGCTAACGGACCAGGAGAAGAGCGCGGCGGAGGCGGCGGGCCGCCGCAGAACACGGTGCTGCGCTGGCTGGATGAGCTTCCGCAGCTGCTCGTCGAGGGCATCAAGTTCGGCTCGATCATCGCGATCACCGCCATCGGGCTGTCGCTGATCTTCGGCACCACCGGGCTGATCAACTTCGCGCATGGTGAGCTGGTGACGCTCGGCGCGACCGTTGCCTTCGTGCTGAACGCCTCGGTCATCGGGCCGCAGCTGCAGCTGATTCCGGCGACGCTGGTGACGATCGCCTTCGGCGCGCTCTTCGGCGCCGCGCTCGAGCTTGGCTTGTGGAAGCCGCTGCGGCGGCGCGGCATCGGCCGGATCCAGCTGTTCATCGTGTCGATCGGCTTGTCGCTGCTGATCCGGCACCTCATCCTGGTGCTGTTCGGCAGCCGCCCGCAGCCCTACGCCGACTACACCGTCCAGCAGGAATGGCAGTGGGGCCCGGTCTCCATCGCGCCCCGCGACTTCGTTATCACCCTGCTCTCCCTGCTGGCGCTGGCCGGCGTCGGCCTGATGCTGAAGCGGACCCGGGCCGGCAAGGCGATCCGGGCCGTGTCGGACAACCGCGACCTGGCCGAGTCCTCGGGCATCGATGTCTCCCGCGTCATCCGCAACGTCTGGCTACTAGCCGGCGGCCTGGCCTCGCTCGGCGGCGTGTTCTTCGGCCTCGCGCAGCTCGTGTCCTGGGACATGGGCTTCAAGCTGCTGCTGCTCATGTTCGCCGCGGTCATCCTGGGCGGGCTGGGCACGGCCTACGGGGTGATCGCAGGCAGCCTCGTGGTCGGCATCGTGGCCCAGGTGTCCACGATCTGGTTCCCCGTGGAGCTGCAGAACGCCTGGGCCCTTGTCGTGCTCATCCTCGTGCTGCTGGCCCGCCCGCAGGGCATCTTCGGCAAGCGGGAGCGGGCGGGCTGAGATGGATGTCCTGACCATCCTCGCCGACGCCTTCCGCGCCGCCCTCGGGCCGGAAGCGGCCATCTACGCCCTGGCTGCCATCGGGCTGAACATGCACTTCGGCTACACCGGACTGCTGAACTTCGGCCAGGTGGGGTTCATGCTCGTGGGCGCCTACGGAGCGGCTGTCGCCGTGGCCACCTTCAGCGCGCCGCTGTGGGCGGGCATCCTGGCCGGCGTGGCCCTGGCGGTCGTGCTGGCCTTGCTGCTGGGCATCCCGACGCTCCGGCTGCGCGCCGACTACCTGGCCATCACGACCATCGCGGCGGGCGAGATCCTCCGCTACGTGTACCGGTCGAACTTCGCCTCGCCGGTCACCGGCGGCGTGTACGGCCTCACCCGGTTCGGCGACCCGTTGTATGCCATTAATCCCATACCGGCAGGCCAGTACGGCTTCGGGGAGTTCGCCTACAGCAGCCAGTCGCTGTGGATCATGGTCATCTCGTGGTCGCTCGTGGCGCTGGCCTGCGTGCTGATGTACCTGCTTATCCGCAGCCCGTGGGGGCGGGTCATCAGGTCCGTCCGGGAGGACGAGGATGTCGCCCGCAGCCTCGGCAAGAACGTCTTCGGTTACAAGCTGCAGAGCCTGGTGCTCGGCGGCGTACTCGGGGCCATCGGCGGCATGCTGCTGGCCTTCTATGCCCAGGCGGTGCAGCCGGACTCCTTTAATCCGGTCGTCACGTTCTACCTCTACACGCTGCTGATCCTGGGCGGCGCCGGGCGGGTCCTCGGGCCCGTCATCGGATCGGTGATCTTCTGGTTCATCCTCGTCTTCACCGACAGCTTCCTGCGCCAGGCTATCGGCGCCGGCCTCGTCCCCGACAGCGTCATCAGCGCCACCGAGGTGGGCGCCGTGCGGTTCGCCCTGGTCGGTCTCGGGCTCATGCTGCTGATGATCTACCGGCCGCAGGGAATACTGGGCAGCCGGCGGGAGATGATGCTCGGTGACAGCTGAGCAGCTGCCCCCGGTTTCCCGGCTGGCCCCGGTAGCGCGGCTTCCCGGGGCCGTCAAGCCGGATCCCCTGCTGGTGGCCGAGGATGTCACCAAGAGCTTCGGCGGGCTGCGCGCTGTCCAGGTGGCCAGGCTGGAGGTCCAGCGCGGCGCCATCACCGCCCTGATCGGCCCCAACGGAGCCGGCAAGACGACCCTGTTCAACCTGCTCACCGGATTCGACCGGCCCGACTCAGGCCGCTGGTGGCTCGATGGCCGGCCGCTTGCCCGACTGCCGGCCTACCGGGTCGCCCGCGCCGGGATGGTGCGCACGTTCCAGCTCACCAAGTCGCTGACGCTGCTGACCGTCCTGGAGAATCTGGAGCTTGCGGGCACGCAGCAGGCAGGCGAGCGGTTCTTCGCGTCCATGGTCCGCCCGCTGTGGCGGGCGCAGGAGGAGGACATCGAGCGACGCGCGGACGAGCTGCTGGCCCGGTTCAGCCTTGACCGGATGCGCGATGATTACGCCGGCACGCTGTCCGGCGGCCAGCGCAAGCTGCTGGAGCTGGCACGCGCGCTCATGGCCTCGCCGGCCATGATCATGCTGGACGAGCCGATGGCGGGGATCAACCCGGCGCTGACCCAGACGCTGCTGCGGCACATCACTAAGCTGCGCGACGAGGGTATGACGATCTTGTTCGTGGAGCACGATATGGACGTCGTCATGGGCATCAGCGACTGGGTGGTGTGCATGGCACAAGGGCAGGTCATCGCCGAGGGCCCGCCCGCGAGCATCGGCTCCGACCGGGCGGTTATCGACGCCTACCTGGGCGCTCATCACGGGCGCCGGGCGGGAGGGGAGGCCTGACATGAGCACCTCACGGCCCGCCGGCAGCGCCGGGCTGCTGGCCGCAACCGACATCGTGGCCGGCTACCTGCCCGGGGTGAACATCCTGGACGGCTGCACGCTGACCCTGGCCGCCGGCGAGCTGGTCGGCGTCATCGGGCCCAACGGAGCGGGCAAGTCCACACTGCTCAAGGCCATCTTCGGGCTGCTGCCGGTGCGCAGCGGCACGGTGCGCCTGCGCGGGGACGCGATCACGAACCTGTCCGCGCACGAGCTGGTGTCGCGGGGCGTGGGGTACGTGCCGCAGGCCCGTAATGTCTTCGCCGCGCTGACCGTCAGCGAGAACCTCGAGATGGGCAGCTACCTGCGGCCGCGGCAGTTCGCCCGGCGGTACGCCGACATCGCTGACCTGTTCCCGGTGCTCGCCAGCCGGCGGACGCAGAAGGCAGGGTCGCTGTCCGGGGGCGAGCGGCAGATGCTGGCGATGGGGCGAGCCCTGATGATGGACCCGTCCGTGCTGTTGCTGGATGAGCCATCGGCCGGGCTGTCGCCCCGCGTCCAGGACGAGGTCTTCGACCGGATCGGCCAGGTCAACGAGGCCGGCGTGTCGATCGTCATGGTCGAGCAGAACGCCCGGAGGTGCCTGCAGGCCGTCGACCGCGGCTACGTCCTGGACCAGGGCCGCAACGCGCACGCCGGGACCGGCGAGGAACTGCTCAACGACCCGAGGGTGATCGAGTGCTACCTCGGGACGCTGGCCCGGGCGGACTGACGGGCGGCCCGGTCCCGTTCAGGCTGCCCGGCCGGCCCGGGCCAGCGCGCCGCTGCGGCCGGCCCGCCCGCCCGCCGTCAGGAGACCGGCGTCGACTGGACCGTCTTCTCGGTCTGCAGCTTGCCTGACTGGTCATAGCTGTAGACCTCGATCGTGGCCTCTCCCGGCTCGCCGGCGGGGATGAGGTTCACCGGACCGCTGACGCCCTCGTAGTCGATATTCGTCCCGTTGTTGATGAGCCGCTTGCAGTCCGCGAACGCGGTGCACTTGGTCCCGTCCTTGGTCACGGAGATCATGTCGCTCTTGAAGATCTCCGGGTTGTTGGACCCGGCCTGCTGTGCCGCCAGCCCGATGATGGTCATGCAGTCGAATGCCTGCGGCGCGTACTGCAGCTCCTTCAGGTCCGGGGCGAAGGCCTGGAGGGCCGCCGTGAACCGCGCGTTCTCGGCCGATGCCGGCGCAGTCCCCTTCATCCCGGCTAGCACGGATGTGTCCTTCGGGTCCACGAGCCCGGGCAGTTCCTCGCTGCGCAGCCCGTCGGCTCCGTACACGCCGACGTCACCGGGGCCGTAGCCGGCCTCGATCAGGCCCTTGAGGATCTGCGTGCCCTCTTCGAACGCGATCACCGCCACCGCGTCCGGCCTGGCGTTGACGACCCGCTGGACGACCGCGTCGAAGTTAGTCGCGCCGGGGTCGTAGCTGTTGTTCAGGGCAACGGTGGCGCCAGCCTCCCGCACCGACTGTGCTGTCGCGCTGGCGAGGCCCTTGCCGTAGTCATCGGCCCTGGCCACGATTGCGACCTTGGAGTGCCCGTCCCCGACTATGGTGTCGGCCAGCACCGGACCCTGCAGGGCATCGCTGGGCGCGGTGCGGAAGTAGTAGCCATTGTCCTGGTAATTCGTGAACGTCGGGGCCGTGTTCGAGGCGGAGCACTGCACCACCTTGGCCCCGGTGATCTTGTCGATGATGGCCAGCGTCATGCCGGACGCGGCCGCGCCCACGACCGCCTGCACGTCGCTCGCCAGCAGGCGGTCGGCCGACTGCTGGGCCACCGCCTGGTCGCCTGCCTCGTCACTGGCCACCGGCGCCGGGATCTGCTTGCCCAGCACGCCGCCAGCGGCGTTGATCTGCGCCACGGCCATCTTCGTGCCCTGGATCTGTGGCGGACCGAGAAACGCGAGCTGACCGGTCTCCGGCAGCACATACCCCACCTTCAGGGTGCCGTCTCCGATGAGCTTGGCGGCGGTGCTCCCGTCTTCGCCGCCACCGCCGGCTTCGCCGCTGCCCCCGTTACCGCAGGCCGCCCCCAGCAGGGCCAGCGTGGCAGCCGCCGCTACGATACTCAGCCTTCTGATAGAAAACATGTCCGTCTCCCCCCGGAAGCGGACAGCCCACCGCACGACCCACGCACCCCGTCGCGGTTATCCGCACTTCCGGCTCGGAGCTCACCCGAGGAAGCGCTGCGCGGCGGACGGTCAACCTGGTTGCACTTCATAATAGCAAATTTTTTCGTGCTCCGCGGCGGCGCCCGCCCCGGCATCGAACCGCTGCGGGATGATCGCCCCGCGTTGAACAGTCAGCGAAGCTGGCGCACTCGCGGCGTGGACGCCTTCCTCGAATTCGATTCACTGACCCGTGCCGCTTTCCTGACGCAGAGTGAGTGCCGCAGAAGCACTCCAACGGCGCGCGGAGAAACAGATCGCCGAAGAGGCACTGCTGGCGATCGCCTGCACGCACTCAGAATTACGCCCTACCGGCAGTTCTGGCGTGGCGGCAGCCGCGCCCTGTCTCGACATGGCTCGAGCGGGCAGGAAGAATGCCGGACATGCACGTCGTCGCTCTGGCCCATCGCACTGGCCAGCGCCTTGCGGCGTCCAAAGGCGGCAAATGATGGACCGTCTCGTGCTTGATTCACGTTGGCCGCGATTCAGTCGCTTTAAGCGCACCGTCGGCGACCGCAACGGCCCGCATCCGAAATGGCGGATCTATGGATTTTTGGCCGCAACGATGACCGGCGACGCACACGACGAACTCGCGCCGGAACCGTCTCAGGGCCTGCCCGCCGGGGAGCCAGTCAGCCCGCCCGAAAACCCTTGGCGGAGTCGGCTTGGCCTGCTAGTGGGCTCGGACGTCATGCCACCCGCGGCCGTCGACAGCGGACGCGCCGAGCCGCGGCGCGCGGCGAAGGTCCGGCTGTTCGGCCTCAGCTTCCTGATGCTGTTCGTCGAATTGGCGCTAATCCGCTGGACCGGCGCGAAGATCGTCTACCTCTCGTACTTTTCGAACTTCGTGCTGCTGGGCAGCTTCCTCGGCATCGGCCTGGGGTTCCTGCGCGCCAGGTCCAGGCTGAACCTGTTTCCCTGGGCGGCGGTGGCACTCGCTCTGCTCGTCATGTTCGTGCTGATATTCCCGGTCCAGATCAACAGGTCGGGCAACCAGCTGCTGTTCTTCACCTCGCTGAAGACCACCGGCCTGCCGACCTGGGTGACACTGCCGATCATCTTCCTGGTCGTCGCGGCGACCATGATGATGATCGCCGAGGGGGTCGCCCGCACGTTCGTCAGGTTCGCGCCACTGGACGCCTACCGGCTGGACATCCTGGGCAGCATCACGGGTATCGCGGCGTTCTCCGCGCTGTCCTTCACCGATGCTCAGCCGTGGGCGTGGGGCCTGATCGCCGCCCTGGTGCTCGCGGTCCTGTACGGCCGGCGGATCGGCGTCATTCAGGCGGTCGCGCTGCTCGGCGTGGTGGGGATGCTCGGCGCCGAGTCCCTCAGCTCCGCCGATGTCTGGTCGCCGTACTACCGCCTCACGGTGGTCAACCATGGGACTAGCTTCATCGTTGAGGCCAATGGCGTCCCGCACCAGGTCATCCAGCCGACCGACCGCCGGTCGCCGTTCTACTACTTCCCCTACCAGCAGTCACCGCGAAATCCACTGCGCAATGTCCTGGTGATCGGCGCCGGAACGGGCAACGACATCGCGACCGCGCTGGCGGAGGGCGCCCGGCACGTCGACGCGGTGGAGATCGACCCAAAATTGTACCGGCTCGGTCAGCAGCTCAATCCGGATCACCCGTACCAGAGCCGGCGGGTCTCGGTCTACATCAACGACGGCCGCGCCTTCCTGCAGCAGGCCACCACCAAGTACGACATGATCTTGTTCGCGCTGCCGGACTCGCTCACGCTGGTGTCCGGACAGTCATCCCTGCGTCTGGAGAGCTACCTGTTCACGCTGCAGGCGATGCAGACCGCCAAGGCGCACCTCAACCCCTCGGACGGGGTCTTTGCGATGTACAACTACTACCGGACGCGGTGGCTGCGGGACCGGCTGGCGAACACCCTGGACGTGATCTACGGGCACGCGCCGTGCACGGCGACGGACGCCAAGCTGTCCATGCTCACGATCAGCTCGAACCGGTCCGCCGTGACCTGCACCAGACTGTGGCGGCACCCGGCGTCGGTCATACCGCCCGCCACCGACGATCACCCGTTTGTCTACCTGGACGGCAACCAGATTCCCGGTTATTACCTGCTGACGCTCGGGCTGATCCTGGCGGCGTCGATCCTTTCCGTCCGCGCCTTCGCCGGGCGACTACGACGGATGGGCGGTTACCTAGATCTGTTTTTCATGGGCGCAGCATTCTTGCTACTGGAGACCAAGAGCCTGGTTCAGTTCGCGCTGTTGTTCGGCACGACCTGGTTCGTCAACGCGCTGGTGTTCGCCGCGGTTCTGCTCGCCGTGCTGGCCGCGGTCGAGGTCTCGCGCCGGGTGGTGGTCAGACAGCCGGCCTGGCTGTACCTGATCCTGCTTGCGGCGCTGATCGCCGCCTGGTCTGTCCCGTCGAGCGCGCTGCTCGGCCTGGCGCCGACAGCCCGGTTCGGCGCGGCCGCGGCGCTGGCCTTCGCCCCCATCTTCGTAGCCAACCTGGTCTTCGCTCAGCGATTCCGCGACACCGGCGACTCGTCGCTGGCCTTCGGGGCGAACTTGCTCGGCTCGATGGTCGGCGGAGTCCTCGAGTACGCGTCGCTGATCTTCGGTTACCGCTGGCTTCTCGTGCTGGTCGCCGCGCTGTATGGCCTCGCGTTCCTCGCGAATCGGCTGCGAGGATCGGCGGGAGTACTTCGCGCGACGCACTGACCGGACGTCAGCCCACATGCCGATAACGATGATCGACTTTGGCGGGGCGAAGAACTTCTTGATGTTGAGCGCGTTCAGCCGTATCGCTCAGCCGGGCCGATACGTATTCAGCCTGGGGCGTGGGGCAGGCCGTTGGCGTAGGTTTCGATCCCGGGAGGTGGAGCGAGCGAGCTCGTACTTTCCGGCCCGATCACGCCCGGTCTGACCACGGACAGCCGCAACCAGTCGGTTCGCGTCGGACGTATTTCTCGAACGCACTTATTATTGCGCCACAGCCGGAGCGGCGCGGCCCTCTGCGAGGCCGCCGACCGCGAGCAGCGGCTAGCCGCATAGCCCATCGACGGGCTGCGCGGCGACCGGGGACGGCCCTCGACCGCCACCTGGCCCGCGGAGGGCGGCTGGAGGCGAGGATCACCCGCAGCAGCGTCGTCTTGCCCGCCCCGTTGGGCCCGATCAGGCCGGTGAACTCCCCGGCCCTGACAGCGAAGCTGACCTCATCCAGGATCTGCCGCCCCGACAGCGACACGCTGACCCCGCCGACCGACAGGACCTCGGCCGGCGCAGCACCCGCCAGCGCCTCGCGGGTCATCACAGCTTCTCGGTGGAGATCTTGCCGGCCACCGCCTTGCGCAGGGCGTTAACCTCGGCGAGCATCCACGACTGGTAGTCGTAGCCGGGGGTGGGCATCGTCTCGTAGACGCCGACGACGGGCACTCCGGCCTCGATGGCCGTCTGCCGGATCGAGGTGGTGAGGGAGTCGACGACCTGCTGGTTGTAGACGAAGACCTTCGCCTTGTGCTTGGTGAAGAAGCCGTCCTGCAGGGCGATGTCCTGGGGTGAGGGATCGACGCCGTTCATCAGGTCGGCCTGGAAGGTGAACGGGGTGAGGTTGTCGGTCCCGGCGGCCTGCAGCAGGTAGTCGGCGACGGGCTCGGTAGTGGCGACCGGAGTGTCGGGGTACGCGGCCTTGAATGCCGCGATGGCGTTGAGCCAGGGGGTCAGCGAGCTGTCAAACTTGCTGAGGTTCGCCGAAAAGTAGGCCTTATGCGAGGGCTGGAGGGCCGACAGGTCAGCGGCCATGGCCTTCGCCACGGCCGGCATCGTCTTCGGGTCATACCACAGGTGCGGGTTCGGGGTGCTGCCTGGCAGGCCGAGCACGTCCTGGGCGACGATCACCTTCCGCTTGGCATCCGGCGACGCTGACTCGATCTTGTTCATGAACGTGTCGTAGCCGACGCCATTCTGCACGATCAGCTGAGCGGCGCTGACCTCGCTGGCCACGCTCGGGCTCGACTCGAACGTGTGCGGGTCGGTATTCGGGTTGTTCAGGATGGAGGACACGCGGACGAACCGGCCGCCGATCTGGCTCAGCACATTGGCGTACTCGTTCTCCGCGCCGACCGCGTTGATGACCGTATTGCTGTTCGCGGTGTCCGTGGGCGTGCCGCTGGCGCCGCACCCGGCGGCCAGGGCCGTCAGGGCCGCCGCCGCGCCGGCCAGCGCCAGGCTCCGGCGGGCCCGGCCGGGCCGGGAGGTTAGTGACTGCTGCCCCTTATTGACCATGAGCGGCAACATAACCTGAGACTGGGTCTCATTGCAACTACGCCCGGGCCGCCGCCGCGGGGCAGGCGCGGAAGGGCGCGGCGTTGCATAAACAGATCAGCATATGCTTATGTAACCTGGTCGCGGCGGGCCTGCGGACGCCTGCCGGGCTGCCGCGGCGCGCAGGCCGCGCGCCGGCCCTGGCGGGAGAGAACCCTGGTCCGCGCCGCGGGCGGGGAGGCAGGTCGGGAGGGAGGCCGATGTCAGCCCGGGACAACAACGCTGACCTGCACGGCGTGGTGGAGGGGCGGCTGCGGGGGGTCGACCAGCGGTACACCAGCGGGCGGCGCGCGATCATCAGCCTGCTCGCAGGCGCGGGCCACCCCGTCAGCATCGGCGAAATCGCCGACGGCCTCCCCGAGCTGCCGCGCAGCTCCGCCTACCGGCACCTCACCGACCTGGAGTCAGCCGGGCTGGTCCGCCGCGTCACCGCCAGTGACGAGTTCACCCGGTTCGAGCTCGCCGAGGACCTGACCGGGCACCACCACCACCTGGTCTGCCTCAACTGCGGGAAAGTCACCGACATCACCCTGCCCCCCGGCGTCGAGGACGACATCACCGAGGCCACCGGCCAGCTCGCCGCCGCCGCCGGCTTCGAGCCCCACGGCCACCGCCTCGACGTCCTCGGCCTCTGCGCGGCCTGCCGCTGACCGCCGGAACCCGGGCCGCCCGGACGGCTCTTGTTGCATGCATATATGTTTATGCTTTAACGTGATCGTGTGGCGCATGAGGAGTACGAGCTGGCCGGCGAGCTGTTCCGCATCCTGTCCGCGCCGCTGCGCCTGGCGATCATCGACGCGCTGACGGCCGGCCCCGCGGCGGTGAGCGCGCTGGTCGCGACCAGCGGCGAGTCGCAGCCGCTGATCTCCCAGCACCTGCGAGTGCTGCGGGCGGCCAGGCTCATCCGGGTGCAGACTCGTGGGCGCGAGCGCGTGTACTCGCTCACCGACGAGCACGTTGCCCATATCGTCACCGACGCCATCCGGCATACCCGCGAGGCCGGCACCAGCCACGCCGGCCAGGAGGAGGTCATCCCGTGAGCACGCCAGCGCATACCGAGCACGCCGGGCACGAGCACCAGCACGGCGAGGGCTGCGGCCACGTCGCCGTCCCGCACGGCGGCCACATCGACTACGCCCATGACGGGCACCTGCACACGGTCCACGACGGCCACGCCGACGAGTGCGAGCCCGCTGCCCACGCCGAGCACGCCGGGCACGAGCACCAGCACGGCGAGGGCTGCGGCCACGTCGCCGTCCCCCACGGCGGCCACACCGACTACGCCCACGACGGCCACCGGCACGCCCGGCACGACAGCCACTACGACGAGCACTGAGCCCGCGACAACCCCCCGGCAGGCCAGCCGCCGGCCAGACGCGGATCTGAGCCCTCGTCAGCGAGCGCCCCGGCCGGCCGTCGGCCCCGGCTGCACCGTGATCATGGCCATGACCCGCTGACCCGCCGCCGGCGCGGCATCCGTGACCCGACGTGCCCGCCGCGGCTGAGCCCGGGCTGCGCCGCCCGCGGAAGGGAAACGCGGAAGGGAAACGACGTCACGGGATGCGGCCGCTCATTCGGTCACGCCGGGCCAGCGCAAGTGACGAGAGGCCCGATAACGCGCCTGCAGCCCTGCCCGGGCAATGCAGGATGCCGGCACGTGACCCGGCGCGCACCACCGTGGGCCAGCCTGCGGGCGCCGCACGGGCTCCCGCCTGCTGCCGGCCGGCGTCAGCGCGACGGAGCCCGAGGCTGGCCGTGCGCTCCCCGTGCCCGGCGGCCGAGCCGGGCCATGCGGCGCCCGGCGGCGCTCGGAGCCGGTCGTCCCGCCCCAGACGCCGTCCTGGCCGGTGGTGAGGGCGCAGGCCAGGCACGTCACGCGGACCAGGCAGCATCCGCAAACGGCCTTGGCCGCCGGGATCTGCCGACCGGCTGAGGCGTACGTCTCGGTGACGGGGAAGAACAGCTCGGGGTCCTCGCGGCGGCAGGCGCCCCGCGACATCCAGCCGGCCGACTGCTGAGCGGGATCTGGTGGGGGCATGACGGTCCTCCGTTCGGGCGCCCGGCCCCTTTCCCGGGTCGGTATTCGTGCGGCCGGGCCGCTCCGGCGAAGGCGCATAGTGCGGGGATCAGCGCCGTCGCGAGACCGGGACGGCAAGGACGATGACATGATCGTTCCGATTCGGGGGAACACGGGAATGCTCCGCGCTCAGCGCGGCCAGGGCCGAACTGAACTGCCTGCCCCGGAGTACCCGGGGCGCCCCGCGCCGGGGGCATGTGCGCACAAGGGCGGCGTCGGCGCGGCGCGCCTTCCGGGCGCGGGCGCCGGACGGGGGCGGGCGAGAGCAGCCGGCCCAGCCGACCAGCGCCAAGGGCGACGGCCAGCGCGCGGAGCTGCTGCGCGGCCCCGGGCACCGCAGGACCGGGCCGCGATCATGACACAGGCAGGACGGCGGGGCGCCCGGCCCGGGACGCAGCCGCCCGGTGCGAGCCCCCGGCGGCGGCCGCGGCCTGCCCCGTGCTGGCGTGCACCGAGAAGACGCCGATCAGCCCGGTGAGGATGAGCAGCCGCAGTACCTGCTCCTGGGCCGCCGCCAGCAGAAGGTCGCCGCCAGCCTGCCGGGCCTGCTCCCGTACGCGAGCCAGCGCCGCCACGCCGCTGCAGTCGATGAACTCCAGGCCAGCCAGGTCGGCGACGACCCAGGAGCCCCGAGCAGCGGCCGTCGCAAGCGCTGTCTCCGCCCCGGCCGCAGCCGCGGCGTCAAGCTCCCCGCACAGTGCCGCCACAACCGGGCCGCAGCACTCCGGGGCACTCAGATCCACACGTAACATCGGGGCGCCTTCCTGCTCAGGCAGCAAGGCGGGGTCTGGACCCGGCGGCTAATCAGCCAGCTCTCCCTCATGATGCTACGCCGGATGACCGCATGTGCTCCTGTCCCAGCGTCCCCGGCTCCGCCCGCCCGGCAGTTATTAAATTGCCTGAGCAGGAAGATCATCCGGTATGAGGATCCCGGGACGAACTCAGCGTGGCCCCATAGAGGCCGGCAGCCACAGCGGGCAGCCCCGGACCTGGCCGCCCGTGCCGACAGGAGGGAGGACGTCCTTCACGCCGCCGCAGTCCTCGCGCTGGGTCCTCAGCGCACCCCCCGCCGACTGCGGGCGCGGATCGGCCGGCCGCTGGGACGGTGCCGGTGCTGTCAGATGCTCCAGAGCGCCTGAGTGGGGGACATGCGTGCGGCGCGGATGGCGGGCAGCAGCCCGGCGGCGGCGCCGATGACGATAGCCGCGGCCAGGCCGCCAGCCCAGGCTTCGGGCGGGATAACGAGGGCCTCACCGTGGCTTCTGGCGTAGGCGGCGGTGGCAGCGGCGCCGACGATGACCCCGGCGGCCCCGCCGGCCAGTGACAGCAGGATCGCCTCGGCCAGGAACTGGACGCGGATCTGGCCTCTGGTGGCGCCCAGCGCCCGGCGCAGCCCGATCTCCGAGCGGCGCTCGAGGACGGAGATGACCATGATGTTGGCGACTCCGATGGCGCCGACCAGCAACGCGACCGCGCCGAGTCCGAGGAACAAGGTGTCCAGGGCACCCTTGGCGTCGGCCTGGGCGGTGAGCGCGCTTGAGGGCTGGGAGACCGTGACGTAGCTGGGGTTTTCGGGGTTGGCCTGGTATCCGAGGAGGTTGTCGACGCGGGTAGTGGCAGCCTGGTTGTCCGGGGTGGTGCGGACATAGATTTTCGTCGGGTGCCCGTCGAAGTCGAGGTAGTGCTCGGCGGCCGGGAAGCCGACCATGACCGAGGAGTCGACCTTGGGGGCGTAGGCGTCTTTATTCAGGATGCCGGTGACGTAGAACCACTGGCCGGCGGAGGGAGCGGATCCCACCACGACCCGCATCCCGGGTCGGATCCGGTCGATGCCCAGCAGCTGCGCTGCGGCGGCGCCGAGCACCGCGACCGGCAGGCGGGCGGTGGCGGCGTTCAGGAACCGGCCCTGCGCGAGGCTGGTGCCGGATACCGCGGGCAGGTTAAGGGTGGCGGCGTCGACGCTGATGGCGTTGGTGTTGACCGCTGGGATGTAGGGGGACTTGTAGACGTTCACGCCGCTGACCGCGCCGGTGTCCTGCACGCTGGTGACGCCGGGCAGCCGGGAGATCATGCCCGGCGCCGCCGCTGGCAGCTCGGCGATGCTGCCGGAGAAGTCCTGCCCGTCGGTGACGGTCAGCAGCCTCGGCGTCGCCCCGCGTGCTGGTCGCGCAGTGGATGATGGCCGCCGACGCGGTCACCGCCGGGTCGACGCCCTGGCCGGTCCGCAGGTCGGCGGTGAAGAACGTGGCCCCCGGCGGGACGGGCCGATCATGCCGGGCGAGAACGCGGACATCACAACCGCTGTCCAGCAGCCGCGCGGCGACAAGCTTCCCGAGGCGGCCGGTGCCGCCAGTGACAAGGATCGGCGAGGCCATGAGGCTCTCCTTATGGTGCTTGGCCCTCAAGAGGGATGAGTACGTCCGCCCGTTGTAATCCGTCCGTGCCGGGCCGGCCGCCTGTCACATCGGCGCGGTCTGGACGGTCACTTCTATGTCCGGCTACGACGAGAGAATGTGACCGATGGACGAAGAGGACGTGCTCGCGGAACGGTTCGAGGCTCACCGGCCCCGGCTGCGGGCGGTCGCGTACCAGGCGCTCGGCTCGGCTAGCGAGGCCGACGACGCTGTCCAGGAGACCTGGCTGCGGCTGAGCCGCGCTGACCCCGGCACCATCGAGAACCTCGGAGGCTGGCTGACGACGGTCGTCGCCAGGGTGTGCCTGAACATGATGGCCGCGCGCCGGGACGAGCCAGTGGGAGTTCACCTGCCCGAGTCAGCCGCCACCGGCACGGACAGCGCCGGCCCCGAAGCCCAGGCGCTGCTGGCCGACTCCATCGGCCCCGCGCTCCTGGTCATCCTCCACACGCTGGCGCCCGCCGAACGGATCTCCTTCGTCTTGCACGACATCTTCGCCGTGCCGTTCGATGACATCGCGGCTATCGTCGGCCGCTCACCCGCTGCGGCCCGTCAGCTGGCCAGCCGCGCCCGCCGCCGGGTGCAGGGCATCGCTCCAGGCTTGGGCACTGACCTGGCCCGGCAGCGGGCAATCACCGACGCGTTCCTCACCGCCGCCCGCAGCGGGAACTTCGACGCGCTGCTGGAGACCCTCGATCCAGACGCCGTCGTGCGCTCCAATGGCACCGAGGTCGTCCGCGGCGCGGCGGCGGTAGCCGGACGCGCGTTCCCCTTCACGCGAATCGCCAAGGTCATCTTGCCGGCAGTGATCAACGGGGGCGCCGGCGTGGTCACGGCCACGGACGGGAGGCCGGTCACCCTCGTGAGGTTCACGATCGCCGACACGAAGATCGCCGCGATCGACCTCATCGACGACCCCCGCCGCATCGCGGAAGCCGACCTGGCTATCCTCAGCCGCTGACGGCCGCCAACTCCATCGCCTGCTGCTTGCGCGCACATGACTGCGGTCGGAGGGCGGTTCTGCGTCGGCGACATGTCGCCGACGCAGGTCCTCCGCGGGCTGCCAACTCAAAAGTCGGCGTTCCAGGGGGTTTCTGAGCTGCGCAGCTGCTCTGCGATCATGGTCAGCAGGTTAGGTGCAGGACAGCGTTGGTGTCCGTGGTGGTTCCGGCCAGCACGCCGATTGCCTCTGCTGTAGGCAGGACAACAAGGTCGACCTTGCGACGGCCAGCTTCCTGCCGGACCTCATCCATGACTAGCAGGCCGCCATCAGCGCCGGTGCCGATCACCAGCCGCCTACATCGCCAGGGGATGTCTTCCAAGGTCGACAGCGGAGTGTGCCCGTACGCGCCGCGGAATCTCTTGGACGCGGCCTTGTGGCGTTTGCGGATCTTTCCCCGGTCGATGATCAGATCGTGGTCGTAGGTCACGCCGTCGACTCGTACAGAGCCGAACGAGTATGCGGAGAATCGCATGCCGACGCCCCCTTCCCTTCACCTGGGATCCCGCAGCCGGCGCCAGCGGCCGCCTGGGTACCTGACCGGAGCCATGCCCGCGCAGGACGGACCGCAAGCCACACCTGCCCGGCTGGCACCCAATCGCCTGAACTCGGGCCGTGACATCCCAGCCGGCCGACGAACATGCACGCTCACCCTAACGACGACGCTCCGCTGGCTGTTGCCAGTAGCGGCATGAGAGCGCCGCTGCCGGCGTAATGCTGAAACTGTGCATTCGTCAGGCATGCTGGGTAGGTGGGCAGGCCAGAGGTGCTGGTGAGTGTCGCGGCCGAGCTGCGGCTGTTCCTCAAGCCCGCCCACCGTGGCGGGACAATCCGGGTTGCCTGCGATGGAACCTCCTCACTGGGTCATGTAGTGCAGTCGCTGGGGATGCCGCTGACTGAGGTGGGCCGCCTGGTTGTCAACGGCACTGCGGTCACACCCGGGTACCGGCCCGCCAGCGGGGATGTGGCGGAGGTTGCCGCAGTGACCTGGCCGCAACCGGTACCGGCGGCCCGGTTCATCCTCGACGTCCATCTTGGAACGCTGGCGCGCCGGCTTCGCCTGGCCGGGGTGGACGCCAGCTACGCCAACGACCTGGATGACGACGCGCTGATCGATCATGCCAACGCCGAGCGCCGGATCCTGCTGACCCAAGACCGCGGCCTGCTGCGCCGCCGCACGCTGTGGCTGGGCGCCTACGTGCGCGGTGCACACCCCGATACCCAGCTCGCCGACGTGCTGGGCAGGTTCACCCCGCCGCTGGCCCCCTGGACCCGGTGCACCGCCTGCAACGGCCCGCTCCACCCCGTCCCAAAGGCCGAGGTCGAACCACTGCTGCAGCCCGGCACCCGGCGCACCTACCAAAAGTTCTCCCGCTGCCAGACCTGCGGGCACGTCTACTGGCGCGGCGCGCACAGCAAACGGCTCCAGGCCCTCATCTCATCAGCGCAGCAAGCCGTCCGCACCACCAGCCCAATCCCCCGCAACTAGCCCGAAACGCGGCAGATGAGGATGTGCTCGCCAGCCGTTGGGAGCCGGCAGCTGGCTGCAGGCCTTGCCAGCCGTCAGGGCCGCAAGGCGGCCTGCTGCACCCGGCGCCAATGCTGCCCCGCGCTCGCGGTGCATGTGCGGGATTTCCCGGGCGAGCTCTGACATCCGTTCTTGCGCCTGCGGCGCGTATCAGATGGCTGGCTGGCCGTAGACCCAGGGTGCGAACACTACGTCCCGCCGTCTGGGTCCTGGTAGGTCACGCCGCCGTTGGCCTGCCGGTAGCCGATCTAGGCCACCGGGTGGACGCCCGCGTTTGCCAGCCGTGCCGTGATCCGGTCCCAGGCGGCCGCATCGGGCAGGTAGAACACCAGCTGATCAAGCCCCGGTGCCAGGTGCTGCGCGTCGGCCAGCCGGACGTGACACCCTGCTCTGGACTGCCCACAGGCACGGCCTTCATCACCCACGCCGAGCCGCACCAGCCATCACCCCACGCCCTGGCCTTCGCCTCCCCCGGTCGGCTCCGCGGCCACGTCGCCGACGACCGCGACCTGTTCGACATGTTCGAGTTCCAGCGCGCCGCCACCAGCCTGCTCGGCGCCGAGATCGCGCTGTACTCCGACGGAGCCCCTGAATAACGACCACGTCAGCCCTGTCGCCTGTGGGCACCTGATGTCTGCGTTAGTTGTCACCACGGGGACGGCGGCGGCGGCGGGACGACCGGCGGACGATCGTTGCAGGTGATCGTGTTCGGCAGCTCCCATGGAGCGAGCCAGGGTCCCGCGGTGCCGCCTCCGGTATTGCCGCCGAGGTCCGTCAGCGAGAATTCCGAGCCGGCGGCGGTGAAGTTGAAGGACCCGCAGTTGTTAACGCCTACCGCGCCGACGTTGCGAGCCTCGACGTTCTCGAAGGACGCGGATCCGGCGGTACGGGCGCTGACCACCGAGGTGCCTGTGCCGTCGACCTTGATGTCCTTGAAGCGAACGTTCGTGATCGAGTACAGGTCCTTTACGGAGAAATCTGAGACCAGCATGATCGCGTTGTAGGTGTTGTCGAGGAAGTTGTCTCCTACCACCTCGATGTCGGCGTTGATGCTTTTCTCGAGCGCGTAGATCCAGATGGCTCCCAGTCCGATGTTCCAGTTCAGCTCATACGTGCCGGCCCGCACCGTGGTGTTGCTCGTGATCCGCAGGTACCCGGTGAAGGCCTGAGAGCCGAAACGGGACCCAACCTGGATGCCGCTGCCCTCACGGATCGGGTCGGCGATGAGGTTGTTCGAGACCGTATTGTCCGTTCCGCCGTAGACGGCGATGCCGTTCGCGAGGACCGGCGTCTGCACGGTGTTGTGGTCGAACATGTCGCTGGCGTCCTCGGCCGTTTCCGACCACATGGCCAGCCCGTCGTCACCGGTGTTGCGGATGAAGTTGTTCGACACGACCGAGTTCGTGACGCCGGAGTGGAAGTTGATGCCGTCCGCGATCTGGTCGACGATGACGTTGTTCGTTATCTTCAGGTTATTCATCGGGCCATCCAGCCAGATGCCCACCTTGGTGTGCTGGATGTAGAGGCCGTCGATGGTCGAGTTGCTCAGCGCGCCGCCGATGCCGTTCACCTGGTCGGTGTCGATGCGCTCGCGAACGTCACCCTCGATGGAGAAGCCGGACAGGTGAACGTTGGTGCTGCCGCCCACCGGCGCGTCCTTGCCGTAGAAGCCGACGCCGGTGTGCACCGAGCCGTCGGGTGCGGGGGTGCTGAGGTCGACCTGGTGGCCAAAGATGATCGTGTACCAGCTACCTGCGCCCTCGATGGTCACGTTGTCGACAATGATGTGCCGGTCCACCTGGTATCTGCCCGGCGGGATGTAGACCTTGAGATGCCGACGCTGGGCAAACGCGATCGCCCTGTCGAACGCGTCGGCGGAGTCGCGCTTGCCGCTCGGATCGGCTCCGAACAGCAGCACGCTCGCCGCATGCGAGTCGAACTTGGGCGGTGCGACGAGCTGGGAGTCCATCAGGTCGATGGTCGTTGTCGCGGCGTCGCTCCCGACGGGAGCCGTCAGCCGCACCTTGGCGCCCGCGGGGTAGGTCCGGCCAAGGAGCAAGCGCTGCTCGTCATAGAAGTGATTGGGACGGAACGGCGTGGCGAAGACCGGCGCCGGCGTCGTCGCGTCCGGAACGCAGTTGCACTCGGTGGTCCACCAGTCGGGGTGCAGCGGTCCGGCGTTCGGGTCGTTCGAGAACGGATACTCGTTGTATAGCCAGGCGTACTCCGACGTGAGGGTCATGGTCTGGCGATGGTGGCCGTCTACCGTGACGTCGAGCGGCGCAGTGATCCCGCCGCCGGTGGCAGCGTCCGGGATGCTGTAGCGCGCGTTGATGGCGTTGGCCGACGCCGGCAGAGTGAACTCGACGTACTGTCCCGGCCTCAGGCTGACCGCTGACCGGCCGGACGCCTCCGCACCACGGGTGTACGCGGTCGTGCTCGGGCCGACGATCGTGCCGTTCGTCGCGGCGTTCTCCGCCTCCTGCTCGACGAAGCCGGGGTCCGCCCCCCGGTCCGAAACGAGCGACGGGTCGAGAGCTGCGCGCGTCACTACGGGGGTCGCGGCGGCGACTGTGCCCGCACTGGCGAAGGCCGGGCTGGCGGACACGACGCTGAGACCGACGGTAGCCACCGCTGCGATCATCGCCGCAGCCTTTCGCGGCTGCCGGCCCGACCACGCGGCTTCAGCTCCTGTGCTGCTCCGTGACATCGGATGCTTGCCTCTCTCCAGGTGGCACCTGAGGACGCTCGAGGCCAGGCGGACACCACGAGGTGAACTGACACTAAGGCTGCCGCGGCCGACCATACAAGGCACTTGTCGATGATTTTTTAGCAGTTGTCAAGAGATTGCTTACTTGAATCAGATTCTTACGTGATCACGCAAGTTCCACGCAATTCTTGCAGCGCACATCCCAGCGGCACCGGCCCCGCCGGTCGCAGCCATGTGCGACCCTCGAGAGGTGCCGCCTGAGACAGACCGCCACCGAAGTGCGAAGCGGCGACATCCTCGCGGCCGCACGAGGAGCAGACATGACGGAAGGGGCGACAGCACGAGTACACGAGTAGTGGCAGTCAATCGAGGCGCAGAGCACGCCGACAGCCGGGGATCCTGGACGCCTCGGACTCTTTGCGTCCCACCACGCACGCCCTTGGCTACCTGGGTTGCGATCTTCATCGGCGGCCCGGTCCATGACTCCGAGCATCAGGCCGGCAAGGACATGAGCGCCCAGGCCAAGCTCGAGGATGAAGCCGGGTGGATGGTACTGAGGTTCCACCACCAAGACGGCCGCACTACGGCTTGCGGCGATAAGCCCAGAGAGGGCGCCGGCAGATCCACATTCAGCGGCGGGCAGGCGCTCGCCCAGGTGGCGGATCAGGTCGGCTTCGGACCATGCAGGCTGGGCGGCCAGCACCGCCGCCACCGCCTCCTCGATCAGGCACTGCGCCTGCAGGCCTGTTAGCGCGACCGCCTGCGCTGAGGCGCTGTCGGCCGGTGCGCCCGGCACCAAAGATGCGCCCGGCGCGCCAGTGCTGGTTGGCCCACTGGCGCAGGCGCGTCAGCGCCCGCGCGTCCGGCGCGCGCCCTAACTGCGCCTCAGAGGCCCGTGCCAGGCGCGCGGTCATGAGTTTCGGTTGGTGATTTCCGGCCGGGCAGCGAGCTGCTTGTCGGTCCACTCGGCGGCCGGGCCAAGATCGTTCTCGAACGAGATCGTCCACGGCTTGCAGCGCTGGGAGCGATGACGAAGCTCCAGGTTTTTTGCCTTAGGAATCAGAGACCCAGCTGCCAGCGGATGCTCAGCCGGTTCCGCTCGCTGAAGATGTTTGCGGCGCCCGGCTGGTCCGGTGGCGGCTGGCACTGCGCGGCCGTCAGCCGAACGTGCTCAACTCGCTCGACGGGTGTCAGCCGCATCACGGTATTAAGCAGCTCAAGTACCGCCGGCAGGAGGCGCTCTGCGAAGGCACCCGGATCCACCACGTTACGGCCTGCAGCTGCCCGAACCCCAGGCGCCGCGACCGCCGGCGCTGTCAATGGCCGCCAGGAGCCCTTCCTCGGCTTCCGCTGGCGAGCGGATGGCAGTGCCTCGCTGCGCCCGCAGCGCCAGCCCCTGCGCGGTGCCGCGGCGCCTGACCCAGTTCTCTAACATGCGCCGCTCGCCCTCAGACAGCACCAGCGGCTCCAGCCTGCTATCGCCCATGCCCAGCACACCCCAGACCGCAGCCCTCGTCACCACCCAGCCGTGATCTGAGACGAAACAGTGCGGGCAGAATCGGCCAGCGAGACAGTCTCGACGCGGTCCGCCGCCTGTGCCTAGCTCAGGGTCGCGCCGTCCTCTGGCGTGATAAACGCCACAGTCCGGGGATCCGGCCGGTCCGGCAGTGCGCTCAGCGGCTCGCACTGGTCAGGTCCGGTCGAGAGCTGCATGCCCTGATTCTGCAGGACGATCCCGCGCCCGGGGAGGCCTGTGGTGCTCGCCCCCACCAGGCCGGATGCCAGGGCTGGCGGCCAGGTAGCCGGATAACGAGCCGGAGCGGACCGAACCGCGCCGCGGCTGTTTACGTGCAGGTAACTAAGGCGGGACGTCTGGACCGCACCATGAAATAGCCAGCGGGAGGACCCTGAATCATGTCAAGGCAACTCAACCGGTCGCTGATCGTCGCGGCACTGCTCGGCGTGCTGGCGGCCGGTTGCTCGACAGCTAGCGCGGCGCACCCGCCGGCCGCGCATCACAAGGCCGCGCCCGCCGCTTCGAGTCCGGCGGCGACGCCGAAAACCCAGCCGGCACCCAGCACGCAGGCCGCGACGCCGCCACCCGCACCACCGACGAGCAGCGCACCGCCGCCTCCGCCGCCTCCGCCGCCTCCGCCGCCTCCGCCGTCATCTAACCCGATCCAGCAGGGCAACGGCGGTGACCACGACGCCGACAACAACGGCGGGCCGAGCGACGGTGATGGCAACCTCTAACCGCGCCGCGATCGGGTTTATCGCCGCCGTGCTGGTCGCCGTCCTGGCGGGCTGCGGGATGGCTGCGACAAGTCATCAGGTCAGGGATAAAGCGGCCGGGACGGTCGCGCCGGGCCGGGGGACCACGGCGGTCCCCCCGGTCCGGGGCCTGGCCGTCCGGCCGGCCCCGGCCGGCTGGCGGCGCGCCGCGCTGCCCGGCGGCCGGGCAATACTGGCCTATCCGCCGGCCATGCACCTGGTCGGTGGTGACCCGGGCACCGTCTCGGCCGCCCAGTTCAGCTCCTCAGGCGGCTACCTGATGTACCTGAACGCGACGCCCAGGCAAGGCGCGGAGAGCCTGCGCAACTGGCCAGCCTTCCGGCTCCGGCACCTGCTGGACGACGACGCGTCGGCGGCGCGGCTGCTAGCTGAGAGCCGCGGAGTGAGCTTCGCTGGCGGGACGGGCAGCTGCGTCGTGGACACCTATGTCACGAAGATCCACGAACATCACTACACCGAGCTGGCCTGCTACGTCCAGGGCCGGACCAGCGCGAGCGTGATCATCGCGGCCGCGCCGACGGCCGGCGGGGCGACCTTGCCCGGCACGCTGACCCGCGCGGTCGGTGCATACCAGGTCCGGTAGGAGGAGACTATGGCAACGCGGACATCATCTGCCACACCCATCAGGGGCGGGCCGCCCGGCCAGCTGGCCGGTGCGCTTCGCACCCTGCTGGGCCGGCCGGCGTTCGAGTCGCGGGGCGGCATGTTCGCGGCCGCGCTGGCGCTTCGGCTGGCCAGCGCGGGCCTGCTCGGCTGGATCGGCTACGTGCACTGGTACCTCTGGCACCTCGGTTACAAGGACATTCCGACCGACGGGCCGTTCTTTCTCGTCGACGCGATCGCGGCCGCGCTGCTAGGGGTGCTGCTGCTGGCCTGGCCGAGAGCGCTCGCCGGGCTGGCCAGCGCCGGATTCGTCGCCTCGACGATCGTGGCCCTGGTGATCAGCCTGTCGGTCGGGCTATTCGGCTTCCGCGAGTCGATCTCGGCCTCGTACGTGGTGGAGTCGCTGGTGCTGGAGTCGGTCGCCGTACTGATCCTGGCGGCCTGGACGGTGATCGTGTCGTTGCGGGTTCCCCGCAGCGACAGGGCCGGGTCGGAGCCGTCGCCCTGACGAAAGCTCCGGCCCGGCCACGCCGTTCTCCCGGTCAGTCAGAGCGACGAACAGCAGTTTGCCGGAATCGATTCTCGCCGCTCTCGCGATGGTGAGGCGCGCCGTATGGAGACGCTTGGGCACCGGGCCGCTGCGGCCTTCGCGGTGGCGGGCATCGGGATCGATCCCGTCGCCCGCCTGGTAGCGAACCGACTTGCTCAATCGTCCGTCACGATCGGCGTCCTCGCCGCCGAGGCGAGCCTGTCGCCCCGCCAGCCGCGCCGGCGTTGTCAGGCGGCGTTCGGGTACCCGCCATCTGCCTTGGCCCAGGTGCTGCGCCTCCAGCGATTTCTCCGCTTGGCCAGCATGCACGACCGCCGCCGGCCGCTCTCGGGTCCTTGGTGTTCGGGTCATACCTGCTAGGCATGCATGCCTTCCTTCCCAAGAAAGAAGGTGTGCATGAAACTCGGGTCAGTTCAGCCCCGTCGTGCAGACGGCGGCGCTGGGCGACATCGCCCACCGCCCGTACTGCTCGGTCTGCGACGGGCCGGGATTCGCCCTGACCGATGACCACCTGGGCTACCTGTGGGCGGTCATGGCCGTCAACGACATCACCGACCCCGTTACCGGGCTCCTGCGCCGGGCGCGCAGAATCTCCGGCCCTGCCACGCCAGGCAAATGGCGCCAGGAGCGCAGGGACGAACTGGCGGCGTGCGAGCACATCATCACCGCCGTGACCGGCCTGCCCGCAGTCGACCCGCGGGTCGCCTCGCTGACCGGCGACGTCATCCTCCGAACCCGGTACCAGCGCGACCAGATCGAGGCCGCCCTTGCTGCCGGCCCGGGTCCTGGCGAGGCCGCCCTTGCTGCCTGCCCGGGTCCTGGCGAGTTGGCGTCCCGCAGCGCGGGCCGCCGACTCCAGCCGCAACGGTCGCGTGCCCCCGCCGCGGTCGCGTTGCCCGCGGCCGCGAGACCACTCACTGCAGGGCATGCCGACGATGGCGGCCGGGGACCGGAGCGGGCCGCGCGGGTGATCGACACGCCGTGGGCCCGCGACCGGGTGATGAGCCCGGCCTACGTCTGCGGCATCACCCATCAGCGCATCGAGGTCGCGCAGGCCGTGAGCGCCGCGGGGGCGGGTGCGCGGCGACCCGGC
>Ga0193728_1000218_pt1 | contig 26571 bp, 23 predicted proteins | sample U1c1metaG_FD_143037 | JGI IMG/M metagenome (GOLD analysis project Ga0193728, IMG submission 143037) | Soil microbial communities from a riparian zone of the East river system, Colorado, United States - U1c1 | ecosystem: Environmental > Terrestrial > Soil > Riparian zone | place: USA: East River... | reverse complement strand
CACGACCGGTATTCCGTCGGCGTTCACCATCTCGCCTTCGAGGCATCCTCGCGCGGCGTCGTCGACGAGCGCGCCGAATGGCTCCGCTCGACCGGCGCGACGATCGAGAGCGAGCCGCAGGCCTACACCTACGAGCCCGGCTACTACGCGGTGTTCTTCTTCGATCCCGATGGAATGAAGCTGGAGATCGTTCACGTCCCGGCCCTTGCGGCCTGACAGAAGGAGCACGCACATGTCGACCATGCCACCCGAGCCTCCCGCCGCGCCGCCGCCGCACCAGGCACCCGGTCTCGGCTACACCGGTCTCGGCCGTACCGCGACGACGGGCGCGATCCTGCCCGTCCCCGGCAACGCAGAGCTCGCGATCTACCTGTTCGCGACGATCGTGCTCGCGATCATCTGGGCGGCGAGCGAGCAGCTCGATGCGCACGGCTTCTCCGTGCTCTTCACCTACCTCACGATCGGCTACATCATCAGCCGCGGTCTCGCGAAGGCGAGCCGCGTGCTCGAGCAGTAGCGCGGGCGACGCGAACGTGCTGCGGCTCAGGTGGGCTGCGGCACGTTCGCCGTCGTGCTCTGCACGAAGCCGCCGTCGACGACGATCTCTTCGCCGTTCACATAGCCGGACGCCGGCGTGAGCAAGAACGCAACGACGCCGGCGACCTCCTCGAGCTGCGCGATGCGACGCAGCGGGATCATCTGCGCGCGCCGTTCCTCGAGGCCCGACACCGCGTAGCGGTCTGCGGTCATCGCCGTCTTCATGAATCCGGGACTCACCGCGTTGACGCGCACGCCACTCGGGCCCAGCTCGAGCGCGGCCTGCCGCGTCAATGCGAGCACGCCCGCTTTGCTGACACAGTACGCACCGGCGCCGATCGTCGGGCGCGTCCCGCCGATCGACGCGATGTTCACGATCGCGCCCGACCCGGCCTCGGCCATCACTGCACCGAACGCCTGCAGGCAGAGGAAGTACCCGGTCACGTTGATGTCGAGCGTGCGCTGCCACGCTTCGAGCGATTCCGAGAGGAGCGTCCGTTTCGTCAGGATCCCGGCGTTGTTCACGAGGCCGTCGACGCGTCCGTGCTCCTCGAGCACCGCGTCCTTCGCGCGCGCGACCGCGGCCGGATCCGTGACGTCGGCCTGGACGGCGGATGCCCGGAAGCCGTGCTTCTCCAGGTCGGCGACCGTCTCCTGCGCGGCACCGAGATCGACGTCGAGGACGACGACCGTGGCGCCCTGCGCGGCGACCGCAGCTGCGGTGGAGCGGCCGAGGCCCGATCCCGCACCGGTGATCACAACCACGCTCGTCATGCCGTTCCTTTCGCTCGTGACCAAAGATTGAATATCATATGAAATCTTGGCTAGGCCGCTGCAGGGCTCGCTCGACGCGGGTGCGATCTTCTCCCCCGAGGTCGTGGCCGATCCGTTCCCCTTCTACCGGGAGCTGCGGCCGCATACGCCGTGCGAGACCGAGGATGGCATGTGGCTCGTCATGCAACACGCGCATGTGCTCGCCGCGCTCTCCGACCACCGGACGTTTTCCTCCGACCTCAGTCACATCGACAACGAGGTGCTGCGCGCGACACCGATCATCTTCGAGGATCCGCCCGGCCATACGCGCCATCGCAAGCTCGTGCAGCCCGCCTTCACGCCGAAGCGAATCGAGGCGATGAAGCCGTGGGTCGCGCGCGTGGTCGAAGAGATCGTCGACGCGCTTCCGTCGGCGCGCGAGGTCGAGGCGATCGAGGCATTCTGCGACCCGCTGCCCGTGCGCGTGATCGCGGAGGTGATGGGCGTCGGCCAGGAGCGCCACACGGAGCTCAAGGCGTGGTCGGACGAGCGCACGTACCTCGTCGCGCAGCGTGGCGATGCCCGGTCGCCGGAGCACGCGCAGCGCATCGAGGAGGCGCGCACCGCGAACCGCAAGCTGCTCGACTACTTCCTCGAGGAAGGACGGCTGCGCCGCGCCGACCCTGTCGACGATCTGATCTCCGACCTCGTTCGGGCGAACGACGGCGACGATGCGTTGACCGAGGAAGAGGTCGCCGCGGTCTGCGCGCTGCTGCTCACGGCCGGCAACGTCACGACGACGAACCTGCTCGGGAATCTGCTCGGGATGCTCGCCGACGATCCCGAGCTCTACGGACGCCTGCGCGCCGACCGGTCGCTCGTCGAGCACGCGATCGAGGAATCTCTCCGCCTGCACAGCCCGGTGCAGTGGTTCTATCGGCGGACGCTGCGCGAGACCACCCTCGGCGACGTGACGATCCCCGCCGGAGCCTCGGCGATCATCTACTTCGGGGCCGCGAATCGCGACCCGGCCGTCTTCCCGGAGCCCGACCGCTTCGACCTCGCGAATGCGGGGCCGCGCCATGCGGGGTTCGGCCATGGGATCCACTTCTGCCTCGGCGCTCCGCTCGCGCGGCTCGAGAGCGTCGCGGCGCTCGACGCCATCCTCGACCGCTTCTCGACGATCGAGCGTGGCGCTGCTCCCTGGAAGCGCATCGACGATGCCGCGACGCACTGCGGCTACGTGTCGCTGCCGCTCGTCTTCTCCGAGTAGCTCGCTCGCTAGCGCGGGAACGTCTGCGAGAGCGTCTGCGTCAGGCCGCCGTCGACGGTGATGTTGACGCCGGAGATGAACGAGGCCTCCGGCCCGGCAAGGAACCCGACGACGCGCGCGACCTCCGCCGTCGTGCCGACCCGTCCAACGGGCACGCGCTGCTCCCGCGCCTTGTACAGATCGTCGCTCCCGAACGCCGACGACATCGGCGTGCTCATGAACCCTGGGCTGACGGCATTCGCGCGGATGCCGTAGCTGCCCCACTCGAGCGCGGTCTGCCGGGTGAGCGAGACGATCGCTGCTTTACTGACGCAGTACGAGACGGCGCCCGGGGTCGGTCCTTGCGCTGCGATCGACGAGACGTTCACAATGCTTCCCAAACGCTGCGCGATCATCGAGCGTCCGAACGCGCGCGTGCAGAGGAAGTAGCCGCGCAGGTTGACCGCGAGCGTCTGGTCCCACAGCTCGAGCGGATGCTCCTCGAGCGGTGCGCGCCGGTAGACGGCGGCGTTGTTGACGAGCACGCTGCACGGTCCGACCCGTTCCTCGACCTCGCGTTGCACCGCGTCGACGCGCTCCGCATCGGAGACGTCGCACGCGATGGCGACCGGGCGCCGTCCGGTACTGGTCTCGAGCGCGTCGCAGATCGGCTCGAGCACATCCGTCGAGACGTCGAGCAGGACGAGCTGAGCTCCCGCGCGTGCGAGCTCTTCGGCAACGGACGATCCGAGGCCGCCTCCGGCGCCCGTTACGACTGCGACGCCGGGGTTCATCGTCCCGGCCCGTCCCAGCCCGCGGCGCGCGCCTGCGCGAGGCCGCCGTCGACGGGCATGTTGATGCCGTTCAGATAGGACGCGCGCGGGTCGGCGAGGAAGACCACGGCGGCCGCGACCTCGGCCGTGTCGGCGATGCGCCCGAGCGGGACGTTATGCGTCCGCTGTAGCTCGAACTCGGGACTGGTTCCGGCCATCATCGGCGTGCGCATGAACGACGGGCTCACCGCGTTCGCGCGGACGCCTCGCGGTCCCCATTCGACCGCCGTCTGCCGCGTCAATGCGAGCACACCCGCTTTGCTCGCGCAGTATGCGCCGTTGCCGAACGACGGCGACTCCCCGGCGAGCGAGGAGACATTGACGATGCTTCCGCCCCCGCCGGCCAGCATGAGCGCGCCGAAGGCCTGCGTACAGAGGAAGTACCCGGTCACGTTCACGGCGATGACCCGGTCCCAGAGATCGACCGGATGCTCTTCGAGCGGCGCGCGTTCGAGAATCGCCGCGTTGTTGACGAGCACGTCGCATCGCCCATGCCGCCGCTCGACCCACGCCGCGGCTTCGAGCACCGCTTCGCGATCCGTGACGTCGCACGCGATCGAGTCGGGTCCGTCGCTCGCGATATCGAGCAGCACCGGCGTAGCGCCGGCGTCGAGCAGTGCGGCGACGATCGCGCTCCCGAGCCCGCCGGCGGCCCCGGTCACGACCGCGACGCTTCCTTCGAGTGTGCTCACGCCAGCCGCTCCAGCGTCTCGTCACGCTCGACCAGCGGCAGCACGAGACGGGATGCGCGCTTCGCGTCGTGATAGACGGTGTGCCGCGCCGAGCGCAGCTCGGCGTCCTCGTAGGGAAGCGCCCCCGTCTGCGGGTTGCGCTCGAACCGCGGGAAGCTGCCGCTCGTCACCTGCAGCCGGATGCGATGCCCACGCCGGAAGACGTGCGAACAGCCGCCGAGGTCGACGCGAATCTCGTACGAACGGCCTGGCTCGAGCAACGACGGGGATGTGCGCGAGTCGCGATAGCGCGCGCGGGCGATGCCGCTCGTCACGTTCAGCGACTGCCCCTCCGGCGAGACGTCGGAGAGCGTCACGACGAAGTCCGCGTCGGGCGCCGACGACGATGCGACGAGCACCGCGCCGACCGGGCCCGTCGCCTCGACGGGCGCATCGAGCGGATTCGACGTGAAGCACAGCACATCGTCACGCGATTCGACCGGACGCTGGTTGCGCGGCCCGGCGTTCGCGGCGACATGCAACCCGGGCAGGAACGTCGTGCCACCGACGGTGGGCACAGGCGACGCCGGGTCGTATTCGTAGGTGTCCTCGGGCTCGTCGCGCGGCGCCAGCGTCGAGAGCGTCCCGTCGCCGGCTGCGGTGTTCGCCTTGCCGCCGCTGTGCAGGAAGTACTCGGTGAGCTCCGTGCCGGGGAGCGGCCAGTCGGGCTCGTCGCGCCAGTAGTCGGCACCCATCACGAAGAGCCGCACCGGCGCGTCGTGCTCGGCGCCGTTCTGCTCGCCCTTCACCCAGCGGTCATACCAGCGCAGGTGGAGGCTTGTGAGATCGACCACGGCGGTGTCCGCGCGGACGCCGAACGATCGCTCGGCGAACGAGCCGCCGAAGACACTGTGCGCCCACGGCCCCATCACGAGGCGGCGAGGCGTGCCGCCGACCAGCGACCGGTGGCCCGCGAGCGTCCCCATCTGGAAGATGTCGTACCAGCCGCCGATCGACAGCGTCGGCACGGTCACGGAAGCGTCGCCGGGACGCAGCGCGCCCCAGCGGCCGTTCGGCACGGGCTCGCGGAGCCAGTCGCCGTAGAACGGCGCGACGTCGTCGAGGTCGGGCTGGTCGCGCAGGGGCATGCGCCGGTAGAGGTCGTCGATACGGTCGTTCGCGGCGAGCGCGCGCTCCAGCCGCTCCGCTCCCTGCTTCGCTGCTTCCGGCGGCGCCATGTTCCGGAGCGCCCAGTGGAGGTTGAAGCCGAGCTCGAACACGCCGTCGCGGTAGATCCAGCCGTCGTAGCAGTCGTTCGTCGCGACGAACGGGGCGATCGCCGAGAGCGCAGGCGGCTGCATCCGCGCCGCTGCCCATTGCACGGCGCCGCCGTAGGAGCCGCCTGCCATGCCGACGCGGCCGTCGCACCAGGGCTGCGCCGCTGTCCACGCGACGCTGTCGGCTCCGTCCTCTGCATCGTCAACGAACGGGGCGAACGCTCCGCCCGACCCGAACCGTCCGCGCACGTCCTGCACCACGACGGCGTACCCCGCCTTCAGCGCTTTGCGCGAGTCGAGCGAGAAGTCGATGATGCGCCCCGCCTCGCGGCTGTACGGAACGCGGTGCAGCAGCGCCGGAAAGGGCCCGCGCCCCTCGGGGAGATAGACGTCGGCGGCGAGCTCGACGCCGTCGCGCATCGGCGCGACGACGCCTTTCTCGACGGTGGTCCGCATCCTTCGCGGTCAGCCGGCGACGGCGGATGCCGCGTGCGTCTTCGCGAAGTGCGGGATCACGTGCTGCCCGATCTGCCTGATCGACTCGAGGATCGCCTCCTGCGGAACGGTTCCCATCTGCAGCAGGAACATGATCTCGTCCGCCCCGACCTCGATCAGCCGCTCGATGTACGCGATCGCGTCGTCCGGGTTGCCGTACGCCTGGTTGACGTTGTAGCGCTGAAGCCCCGAGCTGCGTACCTCGTCGATGGAGATCGACTTGATCTTCTCCGAGCCGAAGTTCGCCTCGAGCGTCTTCTGCTGCATCGCGAGCAGGGCCGCCTCGTTGTCGACGTCGTAGAGGTCCGTGGAGGGCGGAGGGCCGCCGCGCCACTGCGCGATCGACTCGACGAAGAAGCGCTGGCCCCGGAAGCCGATCTTCTGGGCCTCGTCGCGGTCCTCGAGCACGATCGCGGGGCAGAGCGCGACGAGCTTGTCGTTCGCGAACGCGCCGATTACGTCGCTCTCGCTGCGGCTCGCGATCGCCTCGCGATAGAGCCGGTTCTTCTCGGCGATGTCGTCGGGCCCGGCGAAGCCGAGCGCAAGTGCGCCGATGCCGTGTGCGCCCGCGTAGGTGAACATCTCTGCGCGCGTGCACGCGAGGAAGAGCGGGGGATGCGGATCCTGTACCGGCTTCGGAAGGATGCGACGCGGCGGCACGTTGATCAGCTCGCTTTTGTGCTCGAAGATCTCGTCCTGCCACATGCGCGGGAGCATGTTGAGCGACTCGATCATCTCCTCCTGCACCTGGTCCTTGCCGACGCCGAACGCGAGCAGCTCCTCGTCGGTCGCACCCTTGCCGACGCCGACGTCGAGCCGGCCCTCGGAGAGGATGTCGAGCATCGCGGTGCGCTCTGCGGCGCGAATCGGGTGGTTGTACCGGAACGGGAGGCACATGACCGCGTGCCCGATCCGGATGCGCGACGTCTTGCCGGCGACGAACGAGAGGAACACCTCGGGCGCGCTCATGTGCGCGTACTGATGGAGACAGTGATGTTCGACCGCCCAGATGCGGTCGAAGCCCATCTCCTCGGCCAGCACGGCCTGCTCGACGCACTCGCGGATCACCTGCGGCTCGGTCTCCGGCGTCGGGCCGGCGATCTGCGCTTCGAAGATCATCGAGAATTCCATGGCGCTACCTCCTCCACGTGGTTGCCGACTGGATGGGGGCGAAAGGCCGTGGACAGCCGGGGGACAACACGAGTATATAATATAAGAAACGCGAGAAGAGGCGTCACGCGGCCATCATCTCCCCGAGCGCGTCCCGCGCGAGCGCGAGCCGCTCCAGGTGCGCGTCGGCGCTCGCGAGCCCGAGCCGGATCGTGCGGATCGCAAGATGGGTCGCACCGAGCTCTTTCCATTCCTCCGCCGTGCGGCGCCACTCCTCCGGCGAGCGCGCGAGATCCGCGAAGACACGCGCCTCGAGGCCGATCTCGCCGTCGAGCCCGGCCTCCCGCCGCCATGCACGCATCTGCTCGAGGTGCGCCGGCCAGTCGCTCTCGAGCGGTCGCTCCGGGAGCGGCCAGCGCGCGACGAGCCCGTCGCCGAGCACCGCTGCGCGCCACCGCGCGCGCTCGGTGCTGCCGCCGAACCAGATCGGGATCGGGCGCTGCACGGGCGGCGGGTTGACCGCCACTGCGCGCATCCGGTCGAACTCGCCTTCGAACGTCACCACGGGCTCCGTCCAGAGCCGGCGCAGCAGTCCGACCTGCTCCTCCAGCCGGCGTCCACGCGTGTGAAAGTCCATGCCGAGCGCTTCGTACTCGACGTCGTTCCAGCCGATGGCGACGCCGAGCCGCAGCTGACCGCGCGCAAGCACGTCGATCTCCGCCACTTGCTTCGCGACGAGCGCGGTCTGCCGCTGCGGCAGCACGAGGATCGACGTCAACAGGTGGAGCTCGGGCGCGCACGCGGTGATGAACCCGAACAGCACGAGCGGCTCGTGGAGCACCGATGTCGCGTCGTACGGAAGGAAGTCGCGGTCGCCGTACGTCCCGCGATCTGCGCCGAGCACATGGTCGAGGACCGAGACGTGGTGGAAGCCGAGGTCGCGGATTCCCTGGACCAGCTCGCGGATCTCGCCGGGGTCGACGCCGATCTCGTTCTGCGGCAACTGGACGCCGACGTGCACCGATTCCCAGCATACGGAATGCCCATCCAAATTGCGACTACGCGCTCCCGACAATCAAACCGGGCGCGCCGTCGTCTCTAAGGACTGCAACGTCGCTCTTGACATCGCGGCCGGCCGGAGTGATACTTTCGCGCCTTGCGGCATATATCATATAAGAAGGAGGGCTACCCGGATGTCCGACGGCCTTGACCGTGGAAATCGCTGGCGCCGATATGCGCTGCTCCTAGGGGCTCTGACCCTGCTCGGAACCGTCGGCGTGACCGCGTCGTTCGCGGCCACCGCGCCGCCGGCGCTCAAGATCAACCCGATCTTCACGTACAAGAAGGCCGATCGTGAGGCCCATCTGTACGCGTGCGCGAAGACCGAGGGAGCCGTCACGCTCTACACGAGCTCGTCGGCAACCGATCCGACCTTGAAGCCCGCCTTCGAGGCGCAGTACCCCGGCGTCAAGATGAGCACGTACGTCGCGACGAGCCCGCTCGTCACGCGTCTCACGAGCGAAGAGGACGCCGGCAAGCACAACTTCGACGTCTACAACGACGCGCTCGGGAACATCCCCCGTGACAAGAAGTACTTCCAGCCGTTCTGGTCGCCGTACATGACGCAGATCCAGCCGGATCTGGTCTCGCCATGGTTCATGTCGACCAGCGGTTACGTCTTCTCGGGCGTCTACTACAACCCGAACCTCGTGGCGCCGGCCGACGTGCCGAAGTCGTGGAAGGATCTGCTCAAGCCGCAGTACAAGGGCAAGATCTACATCGGCACCGACAGCACCGCTCCCGCGTTCACTGCATTCCTGCGCCGCACCTACGGCGTCGGGTACTACCGGGCTCTCGCCAAGCAGGTTCGCGTCCTGAACGTCAGCGGACGCGGCGTGGCCGACCTCGTGATCGCCGGCACGGCTCCGATGGCCATCGACGCGTCGTCGTCGTACTACCAACGAGACCACCTCGGTAAGGGTGCACCGCTGCTCCTACAGGTGATGAATCCGATGCTCGGCCAGTTCCAGGCATCGTCGATCTCGGCACATGCACCGCATCCGTGCGCCGCGATGCTGCTCACCGACTGGTTGAACAACCCGAAAGAAGGCCGGAAGGTCCTCATCGACCTCGGCAACGCGATGCCGTACAAGAACGCGGCGGTCCTGCCGTTCGACATCGCCGGGCAGCTGCCGCAGTCGAAGTGGAATGTCGTCTCGCAGACCTCGAAGAACACCTGGAAGGGCTTCAAGGACTACTACCAGGCGTACAACTCCTGGGTCGACCTCTACACCCGCTACTTCATCAACGGGTCGTAGCGCTCGACCGGTCGTCACGGGCGTTGCCGGCAGCTCACCCCGCCGGCAACGCCCGATCGACGTAGTACCCGATGGAAGCTGTGGGATCATGGGTTCTCTGCCGCCGCCGGCATCCAGGCCCCGGGGCAGCGTCACGTCAACGGAGAGCAGGAGAGCAGAGCTAGATGCTTCGAGTCACGGATCTGGAGAAGCGGTTCTCGCCGCGCAAGAGCGATGTCGTCCGGGCACTCGACGGCGTCTCGTTCACTGTCACGGAAGGGAAGCTCTTCACGCTGCTCGGCGCATCGGGCTCGGGGAAGACGACGACGCTTCGCTCGATCGCCGGCCTCGAGCGTCCCGACGCCGGCCGGATCGAGATCGACGACGTCGCGGTGTTCGACAGCTCGGCCGCGCTCTTCGTTCCGCCCAACAAGCGCAACCTCGGCATGGTGTTCCAGTCGTACGCGATCTGGCCGCACATGACCGTGTTCGAGAACGTCGCGTTCCCGTTGCGCGTCAAGCGCAAGGGCCGCTCTGAGATCAAGGAGTCGGTCGAGCGCACGCTTGCGCTGATGAACATGGAGCATCTCGCGAAGCGATCCGCGACCCTCCTGAGCGGCGGTCAGCAGCAGCGACTCGCACTCGCGCGCGCCATCGTCGGGAATCCACGGTTGCTGCTGCTCGACGAGCCGTTGAGCAACCTCGACGCGAAGCTGCGCGAGCGGATGCGCTTCGAGCTGAAACGGCTGCAGGTCGAGACGGGCCTGACGACGGTCTACGTGACGCACGACCAGGTGGAGGCGCTCGCGCTCTCGGACGAGATCGCGCTCATGCACGACGGCAAGATCGTCCAGCAGGGCCCGCCCGCGTCGATGTACCACGCCCCCGAGTCCGAGTTCGTTGCCGACTTCATCGGCTCGACGAACCTGCTGATCGGGACGCTGCGCGAGCGAACGGCCGTCTCCGAGACCTGTGTCGTCGAGATCGGGAGCTCCTCCCTCAACGGCATCCTCGCCGCGGTGGCACCGCTCGATGCTGCGGTCGCGCTCGCGATCCGGCCGGAGAGCATCAAGATCGAGAAGACGACGCGTCAGGCGACGCAGGAGCCGTCGCGCGGCGCGCTCCACGGCACGGTGCGCAGCAGCGTGTTCCTCGGCGAGAGCACGGACTTCCTCGTCGACGCAGAGGGCCTCGAGGTTCGCGCCCGTGTCTCCGGCATGAAGCCCGAGATCGGCATCGGCGACGCGGTGCTCCTGACGTTCCCGGAGCAAGGGCTCGTCTTCCCGCGCGAGACGAACGGGGGAGCGCCGGCGGTCGAGGTCGACCCCGACGCCGTCTTGCTCGAGTCGGCTGCAGAGTCGGTCCTGTGAGCACGCACTCGGCCGTCGACCCGGCGCCGGTCTCGGCGTCGACACTCGCCGCACGCCGGCTCACCGGGCTGGTCCAGCGCAACGCGACCACGATCATCGTCGCCGCCGTCGTGGCCGCACTCGTCATCCCGCCGGTCGCGACGGTCATCTACTCCGGCTTCGTCGCCGGGACGGGCACGAACGTCTGGCACGGGTCGCGAACGCTCGGCCATTACCGAGACGTCTTCGCCGCGGGAACCGGCCTCAAGACGATCAAGAACACGTTCATCTTCGCGGCATTGAGCTCGCTGCTCGCCGTTGGCATCGCCGCGATCGTCGCGTTCTTCGTCGAGCGAACGAATGCGCCCTTCCGGCGTCTCGTGTACTTCACCGTCATCGTCGCGCTCGGCGTCCCGATCGTCGTCGAGGCGATCGGCTGGATCCTCTTGCTCGGCCCCAACTCGAGCTTCGTCAACTCGGTGCTCCAGAGCATCTTCGGAAAGGGCGCGCCGCAGGTCGACGTCTACGGCTGGACGTGGATGGTCTTCATCCAGTCGACGATCGTGTTCCCCGCGGCGTTCCTGCTCGTCGCTCCGGCCTTCCGGTTCGCCGACCCCGCACTCGAGCAGGCGGCGGCCGTCAGCGGCGCCGGGACGTTACGCACACTGCGGAAGGTGACGCTCCCGCTCGTGAGGCCGAGCCTCCTCGCGGCCGTCCTGCTGTCGTTCATCGTCGGCATCGAGTCGTTCGAGATTCCCGCTCTCATCGGCACGCCCGCGCACATCAACACGCTCAGCACCGCGATCTACTTCGAAGTCAGCAACGCCGTGCAGCCGGACTTCGGCTCGGCCGCCGTCTACGCGACGCTGCTGATGTTGTGCACCATCGTCGGGCTCTACCTCTACCAGCGCGCGACCAAGCGCGCGCACCGGTTCGTGACGGTGACGGGGAAGGGCTACCGGCCGGACAGGATCGATCTGATGAAGTTCCGCTGGCCGGCGGCGTGCGCGACGCTGCTCGTGCCGCTGATCATCCTCGCGCCCGTCTTCATCCTCCTCTGGGCGTCGTTCCTCCGCTACTACTCGGCGCCGTCGTTCCATCAGGTCCGCAGCTTCACGCTCGTCAACTACCACGACGTGCTGCACTCCTCGACGTTCCTCGATGCGATCAAGAACACGTTCATGCTCGGAATCGGTGCCGCCGTTCTCGTGATGGCGCTCGGCCTCGTGACTGCGTGGAGCGTGCTGCGCCGGCCGAGCGTGCTGAGCCGAAGCGTCGATCAGCTCGGGAGCCTGCCGCTCGTCGTTCCCGGCGTCGTGCTGTCGCTCGCCGTGCTTCGGGTCTTCATCAACTCGCCGATCCCGATCTACGACACGTCGTGGATCATCCTGATCGCGCTCGTGATCCATTACCTGCCGTGGGGCCTGCGCTTCAACCACGCCGGCCTGATCACGCAGCACCGTGAGCTCGAGGAGGCCGCGGACGTCAGCGGCGCCAGCAGGCTGCGCGTGTTCGTGCGCATCCTCGTCCCGCTCATGCGGCCGATGCTGTTCGCCGGCGGGCTGTTCGTGTTCATGGCGACGATGCGCCAGCTCTCGCTCGTAATCTTCCTCTCGGGGCCGAACCTGAACGTCGTCTCGAGCTGGATCTGGGCGATCTGGAACAACGCGGCGCTGCCGCAGGCGGCGACCGCCGCGGTCGTCACGATCGTGCCCGTGCTCGCGATCGCGGCTCTCTTCTACCGGCTGACGGGAGCGGGCAAGGACAGCTCGACGAGCGTGGGGTTCCGGTAGGCGTTGCACCGTCCAGTGCGTCGGGCATCGTTGAGGCGCGAGGCCGCGAGGTTGCCCGGAGGTAGCGTGTTCCCCCGGGGTCGTATATTATATAATCGTTAAGGAAGCCATGGCGTCGAGCACCACACAGCCCAGACTTCAGCTCAAGGACGAAGCCGCGACGCACATTCGCGAGCTCATCGTCTCCGGGCAGGTTCCGCCCGGACAACTTCTGCGGCTGGCGCCTCTCGCCGAGCGCATCGGCGCGAGCATCACACCGGTTCGCGAGGCGCTCCTCCTGCTCGCGCAGGACGGCTGGGTCACGCAGGAGCCGAACCGCGGCTTCCGCGTCATGACCATCACGCGGCGGGACGTCGAGGATGCGTATCTCGTGCAGGCGTTCGTGAGCGGAGAGCTCGCAGCGCGCGCCGCTCTCACGTTCGACGCCGAACAGGTTGCTGCGCTCAGGGTGATCGACGAAGAGATCAAGGCGCACACCCAGGACGATGCGGGGTATCTCGAGCGGGCGAACTACGAGCTGCACGACGCGATCTACGTAGAAGCCGACTCCGATCGGCTCGTGTGGTTCGTCCGCTCGGCCTCGCGGTTCGTCCCGCGCCGCTTCTGGGGCATGATCCCCGGCTGGATCGAGCACAACCGCACGGGCCACGCGCCGGTGATCGACGCGCTCGAGGCCGGGGACGCCGCGGCGGCGGGCTCGCGATGTCCTCCCACATCCAGTTTGCCGGCGATCTGCTCCTGCGCCATCTCGACTCGATCGGCTTCTGGGCCGTCGACCAACCGAGCTGATGACATGGGACGGCCGAAGGTGAGCCACATGATCGACGTGGCTCCGACCGCCGACGGGTCGTTGCCCGACCTGCTGCGCCGGTGGACAACTGCCGCGCCCGCGGCGCCGGCAGAGACGGCCCGCAGCTCGAGCTCGGCCCGGCTGCCCCTCGCGTCCTCGTACGGCACCGACGAGCAGCCCGGGAGCTATCCCTACACGCGCGGCCGCAGCGCCGCCGGGTATCTCGACGAGCTTTGGGTCATGGGCATGTACTCCGGCTACGGGACGCCGAGCGAGACGAACGCGCGGTTCCGGCGTCTGCTCGAGGCGGGGCAGACGGGCCTCTCGATCGCCCTTGACCTGCCGACGCAGATGGGCCTCGACTCCGACGACCCGCGCGCGGACGGGGAGGTCGGCAAGGTCGGCACGCCGCTCGACACCGTCGACGACCTGCTGGCGCTGCTCGACGGCCTGCCGCTCGAACGCGTACGGCAGATGCGGACGACGGCGAACGCGATCGGGCCGATCTTCGCGGCGTTCGCGCTCGTCGCGCTCGAGGAGCTCGGCGTCGATCCGCAGTCGCTCCGCGTGATGCTCCAGAACGACCCGCTCAAGGAGTTCACCGCGCGAGGGACGTTCATCTTTCCGCCGCACGCGAGTCTCGTGCTCGCGGTCGACGTCGTCGAGTACTTCGCTGCGAACGTGCCGCACTGGGAGCCGATCGAGTTCTGCGGCTACCACATCCGCGACGCGGGATCGACCGCCGTGGAAGAGGTCGCAATCGCGACGGCCAACGGAATGGCGTATCTCGACGAGGCACGCCGTCGCGGCGTCGACATCTCGGAGATCGCGCCGTCTCTCTTCCTCTTCCTGTCGACCGGCGTCGACGTGTTCGAGGAGGCCGCCAAGCTGCGCGCCGCGCGCCGCCTATGGGCGAAGCTCCTGCACGAGTGGTACGGCGTGCCGACGGAACGGGCGGCGATCAATCTCTTCGTCTACACGCTCGGCGGTGCGCTGACCGCGCAGGAGCCGTTGAACAACGTCGTACGCGTGGCGTACGAGACGCTCGCCGCAGTGCTCGGCGGCGCGCAGACGCTCGCGACGTCGTCCTACGACGAGGCGATGGGCCTGCCGACGCCCGCCGCAGCGCATCTTTCGCTTCGCACACAGCAGATCGCCGCGCACGAGTCCGGCGCGGCGAACGTCGTCGATCCGCTCGGAGGCTCGCACTATGTCGAGGAGCTGACCGACCGGCTCGAGGCCGAGATCGTCGCCGCGGTGCTCGAGATCGTCGAGGCTGGCGGCGCGGTCGCCGCACTCGAGTCGGGCGCCCTCGCGCAGAAGATCAGCGACTCCGCCTATCGGTTCCAGTGCGAGGTCGAGTCGGGCGAGCGGAAGATCGTCGGCGTCAGCGTGCACCCGGTAGCGGCCGAGCCGTACTCGGAGGTGTTCAAGGTGCCGGTGGAGCTTCAGGCGGAGCAGCGCGCGGCGCTTGCCGCCCGGCGCGGCCATCGCGACGAGGAAGGCGCGCAGCGCGCAATTGCAGAGGTCGCGCGCGTCGTCGGCGAGGGGCAGAACTGCATGCCGGCGGTCATCGACGCGGCCCGCTCGCGTGCGACGCTCGGTGAGATCACGGCGGCAATCGGTTCGGTCGTCGGCTTCCATCGCGCGTCGAAGGTGCGGCTGTGAGCCACCGCCTCAACACGCTCACCGCGCAGCGGCTCGTCGAGCGCAGCCTCCGCGTCTGGCGCGACCGGACGGCGGTCGTCGAAGGCGAGCGCCGCGAGACGTATGCCACGCTCCGCGAACGCAGCGGACGGCTCGCGAACGTCCTGACCGCGGCGGGCGCCGGGCCTGACAATCCCGCGGCGACGCTGCTCGCGAACACGCTCGAGTTCGTCGAGGTCGACGTCGCCTGCGCACGCGCAGGCGTCACGCGGCTCGGAATCAGCGAGCGTCTCAGCGCCGACGAGTGCCGTTATCTCCTGGCCGACTCGGAAGCCGCAGTGCTCGTCGCGACGCCCGCTCTCTTCGAGGCGCTCGAGGACGAGCTTCCGGACTCGTTGCAGCTCGTGCTGCTCGTCGGCGGAGAGAACGCCCGCAACGGATCGTTCCCGCTGATGCCGTACGAGCATGCGCTCGCCGTCGCGTCGAGCACCTTCTCGGCCGGCGCGGTGCCGCCCGAGACGCCGAACTACATCCTCTATACGAGCGGGACGACCGGCAGGCCGAAGGGTGCGACGCACACGCACGGCGGACGCGCAGCCTCGACGCTGAACATGCTCGCGTCCGAGCTCGTCGTGAACACGCAGTCGGTGATGGTGCACGCAGGGCCGCTGACGCACGGGAGCGGCTCGAAGCTGATCTCGTTCCTCGCCGCCGGCGGCTCGAACGTCGTACTGCCGAAGTTCACGCCCGAGGCGTTCGCGCGCGCGGTGCTCGACGAGGGGGGTACGCACACCTTCCTCGTCCCGACGATGATCCAGCGGCTGCTCGAATCCGGCGAGGATCTCGTGCAGGCGGTCTCCAAGCTCGAGCAGATCTCGTTCGGCGGCTCGCCGATCAGCGCAGCCCTGTTCCGTCGCGCGATCGACTCGTTCGGCTCGATCCTCACCCAGGTGTACGGGTCGAGCGAGGCGCCGCACCCGATCACGCTGCTCCGGCCGCGGGACTACAAGGACGTCAATGCGTCCGACGCGGTGCTCACGAGCGCGGGTCGCGTCGCCTACGGCGTCGACGTGATGTTCGTCGACGACGACGGGGTCGAGGTAGCGCAGGGCGAGCTCGGCGAGCTGCTGATCAGGTCTGCGAACATGATGCGCGGCTACTGGCGCAACGATGCGGCGACGGACGAGGTCTTCACCGAGGACGGTTGGTACCGGGCGGGGGATCTCGCGACCGTCGACGAGGACGGCTATGTCACGTTCCAGGATCGCAAGCGCGACCTGATCATCTCCGGCGGCCTGAACGTCTATCCGTCAGAGGTCGAGCGCGCGATCGCAGAGCACCCCGGCGTGCGCGAGGTCGCCGTCGTTGGAGCGCCGTCGGAGGAGTGGGGTGAGAGCGTCGTCGCGTACGTCGTGCGAAGTGACGATCGGGTCGACGCTGCGCAGATCATCGAGTGGACGCGCGAGCGCCTCGCGCACTACAAGAAGCCGCAGCGTGTCGAGTTCCTCGAGCAGCTGCCACTCGGCTCCTCGAACAAGGTGTTGAAGCGCGAGCTGCGCGACAAGCTCTGGCAGGGCCACGACCGCCGCGTCAACTAGCGCGGAGAGTTATTCGCTCGGGCCGCCGAGAAACGGGTTCGCGAGCAGCGGGAACAGCCCGCCGTTGATGTGGATCTCCTGCGCGGTCACGAACGCCGCCAGGTTCGAGGCGAGATACCAGCAGAGCTCGGCGAGCTCGTCCGGCTCGCCCTGCCGGCCGGCCGGCGTGTGCGACACGAGGTACTGGCGAAGCTTCTCCCAGTACGGGTAGAGCTTCGGGTCGCGCCAGACCTTGAAGCTCCCGGGAACGACAGTGTTCGCCGTCACGCCGAGGTGCCCGAACTCGATCGCGACCGCGCGGCTGAGGCCCATGATCGCAGTCTTCGACACCGTGACGTGCGAGCGCTCGAAGCCACCGTGCAATGCGTCGAGGCCCGAGATGTTGATGATCCGCCCGAAGCCCTGCTGGGCCATCGCGGGGAGCACGGCGCGGCAGCAGCGCACTGCACCGAGGACGTTCACCGAGAGCACCTCTTCCCACTCGGAGTCGGGAATGTCGACGAACGCGCCGATCGGCCGGTACGCCGCGTTGTTGATCAGCACGTCGATATGTCCGACGTCTTTGGCGGCCTGCTCGAGCGCGGCCGCGACGGAGTCGCTCGAGCTGAGCTCGACGTGCAGCGGCTGAGCCTTGAAGCCCTCGCCCACGATCGATTCGACGAGCGCCTCGGCCTTCTCGAGTCCGTGCCGGTAGCCGACGAGGACCGTGTCGCCGCCGCGCGCGAAGCGCTGCGCCATCACGGAACCGAGCCCACCGCTCGCGCCCGTGATGAGGACCACCCGCGGACGGGCGGGATCGAACGTCTCGGCTATCGCTGCACCTTCGCGCCGGAGAAGGCCTGGGTGAGCGCGCCGACGTCCTCGAGCTCGGGCAGCGACCGCGCCGTTGCGTACGCCGTCTCCACGTCCTGCGCGGCGAGGCCGATCGCGGCCGAGCTGCGAAACTTGCGCTCGAGCTCGTCCCAGGACATCGGCCTGTGCGGCGGCACGCGGTGCACGAGCGTCTCTCCCTCGGTCGTCTCGATCGTGACGACGCTGTTCGAGATCGCGGTTGCCGCTCCCTCGTTGAACGCAAGCGACTCGTCGACGTACACCACGACGCGGCGTGCGAGATCCTGCACTGCCGGATCCGCGAGTCGCTCCTCCGTGTACTGCGGCACGCCGGCATGCCCGTCGGCGAGCGCAACCGCGAGTGAGTACTCGACGCAGAACCGTCCCTGCTCGGGCGTGTTCGCGACGTGGTGGATGAGGATCTCGGGCGCGCGCGGGTGTACGGCGCAACGAACGCTCGCGATCTTCTCGAGCGTGAGCCCGTGCTCGGCGCGGAGCTCGAGCGTCGCGTCGAGCGCTGCGTGGATCGCTCCGCAGCACGTGTAGCGCTTGAACGTGATTCCCGACTCCACGAGCTCCAGGTCGTCGAGCGAGAAGTCGCCCGCACCAAGAGCCGGCGTCTCCTCGTTGCGAAAGACGTATTGATAGGTGCGCTCGCCGTCGAAGATGCCCTTCGACGCAGTGAAGCCGCGCGCTGCGAGCTCCGCGGCGGCGACTCCGTGGAACGCGGCGTTCCCGGCATGGAGCGGCTTGACCATCGTTCCGAAGTTGTTGCGCAGGCCGGCTGCGCTGGAGGCGGCGATCGCCACCGCAACGGCGACGCCGTCCGCATCCAGGCCGAGCAGTCGCGCTGCTGCTGCCGCGGCACCGAGCCCGCCGACGGTGCTCGTCGAGTGCCAGCCGCGTGCGTAGTGGTCCGGGTTGAGCTGCTTTGCGACCCGCGCGGCCACCTCGTAACCGGCCGCGTACGCGACGATGACGTCCATGCCGCTCGCGCCCTCGCGTTCGCCGAGCGCAAGGACGACCGGAGCGAAGACGACGGTCGGGTGCAGCATGCGCTTCAGCGAGAAGTCGTCGTAGTCGAGTGCGTGCATCATCACGCTGTTTGCGAGCGCTGCCATTGCCGCCGGCGCACGTGTTCCGCCTGCGCCGAGGAGCGTCGCGTCTCCGGCGCCGCCGAGCGACTCCACCCAGGCGCGCGCGATCCGGCCCTCCGGCTGGTCGGCCCCGGCGAGTGCACAGCCGAGACCGTCGACGAACGCCTTCGTGATCAGGTCGAGGACGTCAGCGGGAAGGTGCCGTGCCTCGAGCGCGACGACCATCTCCGCCATCGCGCGGGTGGTGGGGCTCACGCCGTCCATCAGCGCGGCAGCCCGAGCTCGCGCGCGATGAGGTTGCGCTGGATGTCGTTCGTGCCGCCGCCGATCACATACATCGGCGCCAGGCGGAGCATTCGCTCGATCGATCCGTTCAGTACCGACCCGGGTGCCCCGGCGGCGAGGGCGGCACTCGGCCCGAGGATGCGCAGGCCGACGTCGGCGAGCTTCTCCGCGATCTCGCCGCCGGCCACCTTCGCCATCGCAGCGGGGAGGCGCGTGCGCTCTCCTGCTGCCATCGCGCGGAGGCCGGAGACGACGAAGAGGCGAACGGCGCGGAGCGCCGCGGCGATCTCGACGACAGCCTCGCGCTGCCACGACCCGTCCGCACCCGCGAAGCGCGCCGGATCCTCGCGCATCGCAGCGAGCAGGCCGTCGAGGATGCCGCGCAGCTCTGCGACGTTTCCACCCATCTGGATGCGCTCGACCGACAACGCCGTCCCGATGACCTTCCAGCCGTCGTTGACCTGGCCGACGACGGCCTCGTCGGGAACGAAGACGTCGTCGTAGAAGATGGTGCACGTCGTCTCGCCGTTCAGCGCGTGGTTCTCCTGAATCGTGATCCCCGGCGAGTCGAGCGGGACGATGAAGACGCTGATGCCCGCGTGCGGCGGGCTCGCATCCGCGTCCGTGCGCACTGCGAGCCAGTGGAAGTCGGAGCGATGTCCGAACGTCGTGAAGATCTTCTGGCCGTTGACGGTCCAGCCGCCGTCGGCCTTGCGCGCGGCGGTACGGAGCGACGCGAGATCGGAGCCGGCACCGGGCTCGCTGTATCCGAGGCAGAAAAGCGTCTCGCCGGACTTGATGCCCGGCAGATAGCGCTCTTTCTGCTCGTCGGTCCCGTGGCGCACGATCGCGCCGCCGACGATGTTCACCGTCGTGAAGAGCCGCCGCACCGGAACACCGCGGTAGCGGATCTCCTCGGTCAGGGCGAGCAGCTCCTCGGGCGTGCGCTCCTGGCCGCCCCATTCCTTCGGCCAGCCGGCGCCGAGCCACCCGCGCTCCACGAGCAGGCGGCGCAGTTCCGGGTCGTACTGCGCATCCTCGTCGAGGACCCGTGACGAGTCCCAGTGCTCCTCGAAGAACGACCGCACCTCGTCGCGGAAGGCGTTCGCCTCCGGCCCGAGGTCGAGTGTCGGCTGCTCGCGGCGCTCTTCGATGAGCATCCGGCTCGGGTCGCCGGCGCCGGGCGCAAACGCGACTGCGCGGGCGACGTCGGCGTAGACGCGCCGGAAGAGCCACGCGCCCTCGTGCTCCTCGTGGAAGCCCATTCCCCCGAGCGTGTGCAGCGCTCCGAGGATGACGCGCGGCGCCGCGGCGAGTGCGTGTGACGTTGCGAGACCGACGATCAATGCTGCCTCGTCGGGTTCGCGTCCCACTGCATCGACGGCGTCGTCGACGAGCACAGCGCTGCTTGCGAGATCGATTGCGCACGTCGCGGCGCGATGCGAGACCGCCTGGAAGGCACCGATCGGCCGGCCGAACTGCTCGCGCGTGACGGCGTGCTCGAGCGCGAGCTCGTGTGCGCGCCGTGCGGCGCCAAGTGCCCGAGCGGCAAGCCCGAGGCGGATCGTGCGCGACGCGTCCTGCAGGCCGTCGGCAGTCAGCTCGATCGACAGCACGGGCGCGCCGGCGAGCGTCAGCCGCCACCAGCCGTTGGGTGCGATGCTCGGCGTCGGCTCTGCCGCGCCCGGCGCGATCGCATAGAGCTCCGCGGCACCGCTCTCGCGCGGAAGCACGAGCACGTGCGAGGCGAGCTGCGCGGCCTCGAGATGCTCGGCGATGCCGGCGCCGGACGCCTGCGCGACGACGATGGTCACTTCACCGCCCGCGATCTTCGCGGGATGGTCCGTCCCGGCGAGGACGCTCGACGCGACGAGCGCGTCGAGCAGCGGGATGCCACAGTTCGCGCGCCCGAGCTCGCCCAGCAGCCGGATCGCGAGGGGGAGGGCCTCGTCACCGGCGAGGTCGAGCCAGTCGTGCTCGATCGCGCGGGCCCAGAGCTCTCCGAGCCCGTCCGGGTCGCGGCTCAGCCGCTGCTCGACGGGCCAGTGCCGGTCCAGCACCCCACGGACGGCGGCTTCGAGATCGGTGAGCTCAGCGGCGGCGATCGCCATCTATCCGAGTATTCCACTTCGTGGTGAAGATTTCCACATTGACGTTACCGACCGAGCTCGGCGAGCACCTGCCGGGCGACGTCTTCGGCTTTGAGAGAGATGACTCCCGGCGTGCACGTGGGCTCGACAACGTCGCGAAGGCGGCGCTCGTCGGTCCTTCCCGCGACGTAGACGAGCACGCCGGCTCCCGCGCGCTCGAGCTCCTCGAGTGAGCGCATCAGCCCGCCGCCACAGCCGCAGTCCACTGCGCCGAACACGTCGCCGCTCGGGCACTCGTCGTGCACGAAGACGGGGCCGTCCGCCTGGGCGTTGCCCTTGACCAGCGCGATGTGCGTGAGACCGGTGTGCTGCTCCTCGAATGCGTGCGCCCGGAAGTCCCCGGTCGCCGTACGCAGCGCGCGTTCGCCGGCGGGCACGATCCACCGCTCGGTTCGACGCCGATGCGCGACGAGATCGTCGACGGGCAGAACTGCGAGACCGAGGTCGGCCGCGACGCTCTCGATCTCAACCGGGCCTGCCATGTCGCCGTCGGCGGTCAGGATCCCGCAGATGACCCCCGCCGGCTGCAGGCCCGCGAGCGATGCAAGGTCGACGGCGCCCTCCGTGTGCGCGACGCGCGCGAGCACGCCCCCGCGACGGGCACGGAGCGGGAAGATGTGGCCGGGACTCACGAGATCGGCTGCTGTGCTCGACGGGTTGACCGCGACTGCGATCGTGCGTGCGCGGTCGGCTGCCGAGATGCCGGTGCTGATCCCCTCGCGCGCCTCGATCGAGACGGTGAACGCCGCGTGGTACGTCGACGTGTTCGTCCGCGTCATCGGCGACAGGCCGAGCTCGTCGCACCGCTCCTCCGTGAGGCAGAGCGAGACGATCCCGCGGCCGTGACGCGCCATATAGGCAACGGCGTCTGCGCCGCAATGCTCCGCGGCGATCGTGAGCGTTCCCTCGCCGCGACGCTCCGCAGCACCGACGAGGACGACGAACTTACCGGCCCGCATGTCGGCCAGGGCCTGCTCGAGGCGGGGCTCCGGTGCTGCGGTCGGCAGCAGCGGATCGAACGTGCTCACGCGACGAGCGTACCGAACGCGCTTCGGAAGAAGATCAACGGCTCTCCCTCGAGCGCTCCGCCGTGCACGAGCTCCTCGACCACGTTGCAGACCAGCGTCGCGAGGCATGCTTCGAGGAGAATGGTCCCGTGGTCGAAGCGATAGGACACCCCGTCGAACTTCTCCAGCACGGGTGCGCGCTCGGCCACGACCCAACATTGATATCATATATGGAATGACGGCCACTGCTCCTGACCGGCCGTTGACGAGCTTCGGGCTCGCGTTCGAGGAGATGGTTGTGCCGCGCCTGCTCGAGCGGCGTGCCGCCGAGCGGCCGGATCGCGAGTTCGTCGTCTACGGCGAGGAGAGCTGGACCTTCGGCGCCGTCGAGGCCGCTGCCGCGCGTATCGCGGGCGGGCTTGCGGAGCTCGGCATCGAGCACGGCACGCGCGTCGGCCTCTTCCTCCCGAACTGCGCGGAGTTCGTCAACTCCTATTTCGCGGCCGCCAAGCTCGGGGCTCCGACGGTGCCGATCAATACGGCGTACCGCGGCTACATGCTCGAGTACGTGCTGAACGACACGGCCTGCCGGTTCCTCATCGTCGACGCGTCGTACATGGATCGCATTGCCGAAGCGCTGCCGAAGCTCGAGGCGCTCGAGTGCGTGATCGTGCGGGGCGACCTCGACGGCGCGCCCACGCTCGAAGGCGTGAGGACGATCGCGCTCGATGACGTCGTCGGAGAGCCCGTCATGACCAGGCCGGAGGTCGCGTTCGATGACGTGAGCTGCATCATCTACACGTCGGGCACCACAGGCCCGTCGAAAGGCGTGCCGCTCACGAACGGGCACAGCGTCGCAAAGGCGATCGAGGTGATCCGCCTGTGCGAGGTCACGGAGGAGGACTGCATCTACGCGCCCGTCCCGCTCTTCCACAGCTTTGCGCTGCAACGTGGCGTCGTCACCGCAGTCGTCGCTGCATGTCGCTGCGCCTTGCGGGAACGCTTCACTGCGAGCGGCTACTGGGACGACGTGCGCCGGCTCCGCGCGACCGTCGGATTCTGCGTCTTCACGATCCCGCAGATCCTCAAAAAGGCGGCCCCGTCCGCCTCGGATCGCGATCACACGCTGCGCTGCCTCTACAACGCGCGCCACGATCCGGAGTTCGCGGAGCGTTTCGGGATCAAGCTGCTCGAAGGCTACGGCCTCACCGAGGCGGGTGTCGCGATCTACGGCCGGCCGGGCGAGGACACGCCGCCGGGCTCGTGTGGGCGCGTGTCGGAGGACTGGGAGGTCAGGCTCGTCGACGATCGCGACCTCGACGTGCCGCAGGGCGAGCTGGGAGAGATCGTCATCCGGCCGCGGTATCCCGCGCTGATCATGCCGGGCTACCTCAACAAGCCCGAGGCGACCGTGGCCGCGTGGCGCAACCTCTGGTTCCACACCGGCGATCTCGCGACCGTCGACACGGAGGGCTTCTTCACGTTCCAGGATCGCAAGAAGGACGCGATCCGGCGCAGAGGAGAGAACGTCTCCTCGTGGGAGGTGGAGCAGGTGCTGCGCGAGCACGATGCGGTCGCGGAAGCTGCGGCGGTTCCGTATCCGTCGCCGCTCGGCGAGGATGACGTGCGCGTCGTCGTGACGCTGAACGCCGGAGCGCTGCTCACGGCCGAAGAGCTGCTCACATTCTGTGTCGAGCGCCTGCCCGAGTTCATGGTGCCGCGCTACATCGAGTTCCGCGACGAGCTGCCGCGGACGCCGACCGGCAGGATCGAGAAGTACCGGCTGCGCGAAGAGGGACTCGGTGCAGACGCGCACGACCGCGGCGACCCGCGGGAGCAGCGGCACGCAGCAACGCCCGCACCGTGACGACGTGGTCGAGCCGCGAGGTTCGCCTCGTCCGCGTTCCGACGGGACTGCCGAGCGTCGACGACTTCACCGTCGCTGAGGTCGACGTCGGCGACCCGGCGCCCGGCGAGGCGATCGTGCGCAACGCGTACTGCTCCGTCGACCCGTTCATGCGGATGATGATGAGCACCGTGCGGCCGGTCGCCGACCGGCCTGCGTCGCAGGCGGGCGAGGCGCTCGCCGGCGGCGCCGTCGGTGAGGTCGTCGCATCGCGGGCTTCCGGCCTCGCCGAGGGCGACTGGGTCGTGCACCAGGCGGGCTGGCGCGAGGTCGCGCGCATCCGCGAGGACGGGGACGGCGTGCGCCGGATCGACCCGAGCGCAGCGCCCGTCTCGACGGCGCTCGGCGTGCTCGGAATGCCCGGTCTCACGGCGTGGTACGGGATGCTGCGATTCGGTCGGCCGCGCGCGGGCGAGACCGTCTACGTCTCTGCGGCGGCCGGCACCGTCGGCAGCCTCGCGGCGCAACTCGCGGCCGCGCAGGGGAGCCGCGTGATCTGCAGCGCGGGATCGCGGTCGAAGCTCGATTGGCTCGCGCGCTGCGGGCTCGATCAGGTCTTCGACTATCGCGAGCGGCCGGTGCACGAGGCGTTGCCCGATCTCGCACCCGACGGCATCGACCTGTACTTCGACAACGTCGGCGGTGCGTGCCTGCAGGCCGCGATCGACAACATGGCGTTCCGCGGCCGCATCGTCGCCTGCGGTGCGGTCTCGCTCTACAACGACGAGCGCGCGACGCCCGGGCCGTCGAATCTCGATCTACTGTTCACGAAGGAGCTGACGATCCAGGGCGTGCGGAGTCGCGCGCACCGCGAGTGCTACCCGGAGTTCCTCGACGAGGTGACGCCGCTCGTCGCGTCGGAGTCGATCCGCTACGCGGAGACGACGGTGCCGGGGATCGAGAACGCGCCGGCCGCCTTCATCGGCCTCTTCTCGGGCGAGAACCTCGGCAAGATGCTCATCGAGGTCGCGCCGGGATGACGACCGCCGACCGTGTGCGCCGTCTCGCCGATCTCGAGGAGATCCGCACGCTCAAGTCGTTGTACTGCCGCTGGGTCGACAGCGGGTACGACTTCGCGGGCGACGATCCAGCGCGCCTTGCAGAGCTCTTCACGGAGGACGGCGTGTGGGAGGTGTCGGCCGAGCCGGCGCGCGGGCGCGAGGCGATTCGCGCGCGCGCCGCAGCGTCGCGGCGGTTCAAGCTGCACCTCGCCGCAAATCCGATCATCGAGCTCGACGGCGATCGCGCGACCGGCGCGTGGCACGTGCTCGTTCCGTCGACCGCATCCGACGGAAGCGCGGTGTGGCTCGCCGGCACCTACGACGACGTATTCGTGCGCACGGACCAGGGCTGGCGCTTCGAGCGCGTGACATTCCACGCCGCGTTCCGGGCGCCGTACGACGAAGGCTGGGGCACCAAACTCGCTTAGGCGACGAAGCGCGTACGCGCCCAGCCGTCTTCGTACGGTGTCCTCAGCGCCGGAGTGAATGTGACGCGCGCGAACCGCCAGCCGTCCGGCGTCGAGACGAGCTCGTCCTCGTACGTGCCGGCGATCCAGAGCGCCCCGCCGTCGTGGTCGGTCGACGGTGCGAGCGCGCTCCATCGCGCCCGTGCGCGGCCGAACACGAGGTCGACCTCGACGATGCCGTTCGTGAGGAAGTGGAAGCCGAACGGCCGAAACGACGCGAACCGCTCCGCGATCTCGGCCGGCCCGACCGCGGCGGCGCTTCGCCCTCCCGTCCACACCGCGTCTTCGACAAAGAGCGCGGCAAACCGCGCTGCGTCGTCACCGGCGGTGTCGTAGCCGCGGTCGGCCCACCGGCAGTAGAGCGCCTTCAGCGTCCGGATTTCCTCGATCGCCTCGAGGCGATCGAGGAGCCGGGCATCGGGCATCGTCAGCGGCCCGTCCAGACCGGCTTCCGCTTCTCGGCAAATGCGCGCGGGCCTTCGAGGTAGTCCTCCGACGCGCGGATCTTGGGCTTCACCTCGAGCACGTCGCGCGCGATCGCGTCCTCGGCCGAGACATTGAGGCCGGCCATGACCGCGTCTTTCGTCACGCGCACCGCGATCGGTGCGCACGCGAGGATGTCGTTCGCCCAGCGCTCGGCGGCTTCCATGAGCTCGTCGCGCGGCACGACCTCGTTGACGATCCCGAGCCGGTACGCCTCCTCGGCGGACATCCGACGTCCCGTGAGCACCATGCCCATGGTCGTCTTGAGCGGCGCGGTCTGTGCGAGGCGATGCAGTCCGCCCGCGCCTGCGACGAGGCCGACCTTCACCTCCGGCAAGGAGAACTGCGTGTTGTCGGCCGCGACGATGAGGTCGCACGCGAGCGCAGTTTCGAAGCCGCCGGCAACGCAGTACCCGTGCACTGCCGCGATGATCGGCTTGGAGCACTCGAACTTGCTCGTCATCCCCGCGAACGGCGGCCGCTCGGCATTCCGCGCCGTCTCGTCGCGTGACGCGCTCTCCTTCAGATCGTTGCCCGTCGAGAACGCGCGGTCGCCGGCGCCGGTGAAGATCGCGACCCAGACGTCGTCGTCGTCGCGGAAGTCCTCCCAGATCTCGCGCAGCTCGACGTGCGCAGCCGCGTTGATGGCGTTCATCACCTCGGGACGGTTGATCGTCACGTAGGCGATGCGGTCCTTCTTCTCGTAGATGACGTGCTCGTAGCTCATGACGCGCTCCTGAACTTCGGGATGGTGACCTCGTCGCTCAGGTCCTCGAAGACGACTTCGAGGGGCATCCCGATCCGCAGGTCCGAGTTTTCGCATTCGACGACGTTCGAGATGCAGCGCACTCCCTCTTCGAGCTCGACGAGGGCGATGTTGTACGGCACCTCGTTCTCGAAGCCCGGGTACGGCTGGTGCATGACGACGAAGCTGTAAAGCGT
>Ga0193728_1000217_pt1 | contig 26639 bp, 17 predicted proteins | sample U1c1metaG_FD_143037 | JGI IMG/M metagenome (GOLD analysis project Ga0193728, IMG submission 143037) | Soil microbial communities from a riparian zone of the East river system, Colorado, United States - U1c1 | ecosystem: Environmental > Terrestrial > Soil > Riparian zone | place: USA: East River... | reverse complement strand
AAAGAACAGAAAGTGTCCCTCGATAAACTGGAACTGGATGAGAAGGGCAATCCCACGGGGCTCAACCGCACCGGGCTGAAATTCCTCGACGACTTCTTCAAGGGCATGCGGCTCGATCAAATGGGCACCGATGTTTTCCGTGCGTACCGCACCAGCCGCACCAAAGACGACGCGTGCGGCGACACCACGGTTAACCGTGATCTTGCATTGTTGCGCCGCATGCTGGTGCTGACGGTGGAGGAAAAGAAGCTGCAATTCCAAGTGCCCAAATTTCCCATGACGAGCGAGAAAGATAATGTCCGGCAGGGGTTCGTGAAGCCCGCCAAGTTCCGCGAACTGCTCGACTCCATGCCGGAGATTCTCCGTCCGTATCTTTTGTTCTTTTACGAGACGGGCTGCCGACCCGGAGCAGCCAAGGAAATTGTTTGGGAGTGGGTCAATCTGGATGAGGGAATGATCTATATACCGGACAACACCACCAAAAATGGCGAGGCATTGCCCGTGCCCCTGAGCGACGAACTCGTCCGCATGCTCCGTAAACAATTCCAGAAGGGCGGAGACCCGGTGTTCAGCACCGTCAATTTCCGCAAGGCTTTTAACGCCGCGTGCGTCAGTGTAAACTTGGGGCGTGAGACTGGTCCCAAAGTCTGGCAATACAGCGGGCTAATTCCTTACGACCTCCGCCGTTCCGCGATCCGCAATATGAAGCGTGCGGGGGTGGCAACCGAGGTAGCCATGAAAATATCGGGGCACAAAACCTTGAGCGTCTTCATGCGCTACAACATCACCGACGTTGAGGATGTGCAGGGTGCCATGAGGAAGGTCTCGAATTACAATGCAAGTTCGATACAAGTTGCCGTTGCGTCAAAGTCGTAGAATTAGAAATCGTCAAGCAGAGCAACACAAAGCCGAGGTAGCTCAGTGGTAGAGCAGCCGATTCGTAATCGGCAGGTCGCGAGTTCAACTCTCGCCCTCGGCTCCATCGTTCTTGCAACTTCCTAAACATCGATCAGTTCATCTTTCCGTTCTACATCGGCAGAAAACTTGGAAACACTTGGGAACAATATCTCGGCAACTTTGTTTTGCGCGCTTTTGTGATTCAGGAATTGCGTATGCATAGATCACCGTGGTCCCGAGATTTGAATGCCCCAGCATCGCCGAAGCGGTCCGTAGCGATTCCCATACTCCACACCGAGCAGCGTCGTGTGCGCGTGTCTGAGCTATCCCAGGTAAGCTCAACTTCGCGCAGGCTGGCCGCAATACACGGCGAGGGAAATTCAGCGGATTTAACGGCTACGAAGATGCCAACGCGTTTTTTCGCGCTTTTCACCGGTAGGAGGGCACCTCGCCAGGTGAATGGCGGGCCGTGCATGCTCCTGCTGCCAGCTCGAATCACCCGTCAGCTCCGATAGCGCAATTCTGAATCGCCAGATTCACCGTGAAGTTGAGGTCGGCGGGGCATTTTTCAGTCTATAACGTACTCACGACTTGCTACATCCAACCCTTGAAACGACAGTCTCTCAGGCGGTTTGTCGGATGCGAACGGAAGAATTTACAGACGGCTCTCGGCTTTCGGCCGCCACTCGATTCGAATCGCTCGTCCGGGTATCGAATACGATCGGAATGCATCGAGATCCAGAGAAGCTATTTGGTGCCCTGGTGAGGGAGTTACAGCGGGTCGTCCGCTTCGACTATATCGGTGTGACCATTCGTGACGAGAAATCGAATACGTTTCACAAGCATTCCATCGACGCGGAGACAGAAGCAGCTATCCCTCCTGACCCCGATCTGGCCATAGAGGAATCTGATGCCTGGCGGGTCTATCAGAGCCAGGAGCCTTTGATCACTTCGCTCGAAGCCCGCGATGATCGGCTTTCCAAATTTCAAGAGGCTTTGAAAAAGCGTCAAATCCGTTGTGTGTGCACTCTCCCGTTAACCACAGCCCACAGCAAGGTCGGAACGCTCGCCTTTGCCAGTAAAGCTCCGGATATCTATACCGCCGAAGAAGTTTGTTTTCTTTCGGTGGTGGCCGACCAGATCGCTCTCGCATTCGATAATGCGCTGCATTTTGACGCAGCTCAAGCCTCGCAGCAGCAGTTGCTTAAGAAGAAGGAGCGTCTTGAACTGCTTCTTGAATTGACCAATCATGTGGTCTCCAATCTGGAGTTCCGGGATCTTCTGCGAGCCGTAGTGACGAGCACGCGCCGGGTCATGGGCTGCGATGGCGTTGGCATTACTCTTCCAGACTGCGACACCACGGACTTGCGGATCTATGCCTTGGATTTCCCCCTCAAAGACGATTCCGTTCAAGAGGAGAACCTGATCTCCGTTGACGATCAGGTCTTAGGAGCGGTCTTTCGCACTGGCAAACTTTGGTGCGGCAGCGTTCAGGAGGCGCGGCGACTGGGAATGAGGGACAGCGGGCACCCCGAAATTGGAACGGTCTGCATCCTTCCTCTTGTTAGCCGAGGTCGCGTGTTGGGCACATTCGGTGTGATCAAATATGAGGACAAGGCGTTCGCTGGTGATATCGGGTTTCTGTCCCAGATCGGAAGCCAGATTGCCATTGCAGTGGAGAATGCACTTTCCTTTGGACACATTCGAGAGCTCAAAGAGCAGCTCTCCAAAGAGAAGCTATATTTAGAAGATGAAATCCGCAGTGAAATGAATTTCACTCAAATCGTTGGAAAGAGTGCCTCCTTGCGGCGTGTGTTGAAACAGGTGGAAACGGTGGCTCCGACGGATTCGACCGTGCTGGTCTACGGAGAAACGGGTACGGGAAAAGAGCTAATTGCGCGCGCACTTCATGACTTCAGTTCGCGGCGCTCGAGGCCTTTCGTCAAGCTCAACTGCGCAGCTATTCCAACAGGTTTGCTGGAAAGCGAGCTATTCGGACACGAAAGAGGGGCCTTCACAGGAGCAATCGCGCAACGTATCGGCCGCTTCGAAGTAGCGAATGGCGGCACAATTTTTCTGGACGAAATAGGAGAAATTCCTCTCGAATTGCAGACCAAGCTGCTCCGTGTGTTGCAGGAGAGGGAATTTGAGAGATTGGGCAGCTCGCGTACGCTCCGAACAGATGCGCGGTTGATTGCCGCGACGAACCGCGATTTGGAAGCGATGGTGAGCGAGCAGAGGTTCCGATCCGATCTCTTCTTCCGCTTAAATGTTTTCCCAGTTGACGTCCCCCCCTTGCGGGAGCGCCAGGGAGATATTCCGTTGCTGGTGCGACACTTCACCCAGCAATTTTCCCGCCGCATGAACAAGGTGATCGAAACGATTCCATCTGAGGCCATGGATGCCCTGTGTCGATATCATTGGCCAGGAAATATACGCGAACTTCAGAATGTGATCGAGCGGGCCGTAATAATCTCCGCAGGTCCTGCCCTACGGGTTGATGTTACTGATCTGAAATTGCGCAACGCGGGCCTTACGACGGAAGAACCGGCTTCTCCGAAATTAACAAATGGTACCCTTCACGATGTTTTGAAGGAAACGCAACGTCAACAGATTCTAAAGGCGCTGAAAGAATGCAATTGGATTGTATCCGGCCCCGACGGCGCAGCGGCACATCTCGGAATGAAACGGTCTACGCTACAGTTGAGAATGCATAAGCTTGGAATCGCGCGCGGTTCTGCATAGTCGCAACGCCCATTTAGGCACACTTCTTGCAAGCGTTGCGAACCGTAGTGCTTTCTATGCGCCGGGAAACTGGCAGCGTTGCCATCAAGCTGGCAACTGGCACGATGGCAGCTTGAGCTATAACGGTCTTTCGGCTCACCATCCCAATACAATCAACACGTTCCGGAATCTTACCAACATCCCCGCCTTGGCCCGCGTGATGCTCCCTTCCGAGTGGAGGTGCGTGCCATGGGTGGAATGCCAATCGCGGCCGAAGCATTGGATTCTCCATCGCAGTCGGGAAAACACTTCCATCGTTCCCTCTTGGAAAAATTGAAATCGAACGGTAATCGCGGCCTCCTCAAACTCATTTCTGGCTTGTTCGTTGAACACGATGTGAGGGTCCGATGAGCGCCGCTGGAGCTGGCATTTCGGAAGAGGAAATTTGGCAGCCCAAAGGCAACCCCTGGATCATTGCGGCCGCGGTTTCACTCGCGGCCTTTATGGAGGTGCTTGATACCAGCATCGCCAATGTGGCCTTGCCGCACATAGCCGGCAATCTAGGCGCAAGCAATGACGAAAGCACCTGGGTATTGACCAGCTATCTTGTTTCCAACGCAATTGTTCTGCCCATCAGCGGATGGCTCGTTGCATTGTTCGGACGAAAACGATTTTTCCTGATGTGTATCGTGTCTTTCACAGTCAGTTCGTTCCTCTGCGGGATCGCGCCCAACCTTGGGCTTCTTCTCTTGTTTCGCGTGTTGCAAGGTGCGTTCGGAGGTGGCTTGCAGCCAATGGCGCAAGCCATCCTGGGCGACACCTTTCCTCCAGAGAAGCGAGGACTGGCGTTCGCTTTGTATGGAGTCACTGCCATCTGCGCTCCGGCCATTGGTCCGACGCTGGGAGGCTGGATCACTGATAACTACTCTTGGCGCTGGATTTTTTATATCAACGTTCCTGTTGGAGCTCTTGCGCTAGCACTGGTCTATCAGCTTGTCGAAGATCCACCTTACCTAGCCCGTCTGGGAAAGCGGCTTTCCGGTTTCGATTACATCGGATTTTCTCTCTTAACCGTCGGCGTAGGTGCCTTGCAGATCGCCCTGGACAAGGGACAGGAAGACGATTGGTTCGGATCTGTTTTCATTACTGCCTTGGTGGTGATCGCGGTCGTTGGCCTGGTTTCTCTCATCATCTGGGAATGGTTTCAGAAAGAGCCCATCGTTGATGTGCGTTTGTTCCAGAACTCCAATTTCGCGGCAAGCAGTGTGATGTTCTTGATGCTGGGAATGGCTCTATTCAGTTCCACCGTGCTGATGCCGCAACTTCTCCAGACTCTTATGGGATATACCGCACAAAAGGCAGGGATGGTGCTCTCAGCCGGCGCCCTTGTGGTGTTAGTCGCGCTCCCCATGGTGGGCAAACTCACAACACGATTTCAAGCTCGCTATCTGCTCGCATTTGGTTGGATAACGCTGGGAGCGAGCATGTACATATCGAGCAAACAGATCAATCTCCTTCTGAGTTTCAACGCGGCTACCTCACTGCGTGTGTGGCAGTATCTCCCCGTCGCTTTTCTATTTGTGCCTCTCACACTTGCCGGATACGTCGGCCTGCCAGCTGGAAAAACCAACGCCGCCGCAGGGCTCATGAATTTCATGCGCAACATAGGACAGAGCGTCGGCACATCCGCGGTCACGACGCTCATTGCTCGACGCAGTCAGTATCATCAATCCGTGTTAGCAGGTTATACGGCTTCCACTCGATTTCACGACGCTACCATTGCACTCGCAACGCGTCTGACGACCGCTGGTTTGAACGTGCATGTCGCTCGACAGCAGGCATTGGCACGAATGTACGCGCTGGTTCAGTCCCAGGCTGCAGTTCTCTCTTACGTTGAAGTCTATTGGCTACTGGCGGTGGCTTCTGCAGTTATGTTTGCCGGCTCATTTCTACTGAAAAGGAATGAACCTGGCAAGCGTCAGAGTGTCTCAGTCCACTAAAATTCAAAAATCAGTCCTGTCCGATACAAATTATCTCGTCAGCGTTTCTGTTCATGCGCCATGTTGCTGGCCGATTGCCATCTTGCTGGCATTGCCATGCTGGCATGCTGATGTGAGGCGCGCTCTTTCGGCTAGTCATCCCAGTGCAAATCAATAAGTTCCGCAACCTGTGAACGCTCCGCGCTTTGGCAGGCGTACTGCCTATTCCTGGGAGCGGAGAGAGACCTGACGCCGCAGAGATCAGACCTCTGCTCCAGCGCTTGCCAAGGAAATACGGGCGCGAGCGCAATCACAAGGCCGAGTTCAAGGAGAAGAATACGGATGCCCACAAGGAATCGTTTCGTGTTGTTGCCAAAGGCGGCGCTGATCAGCGTTATTTCATTAGTCTGGGCGCTAAGTGCGCGAGGCCAATCCATTGAGTCCCAATCTGGCCAATGGCGAATAGCCGGACAAAATCTAAGCAACAGTTGGAGCCAACCGGCTGAGCACTCCATCAGCCCTGCCAACGTGAATGGGCTCACGCCGAAATGGGTGTTCACCACGGATGGCGATGTTTCTGCTACTCCTACCGTGGATGGTAACGCCGTCTATTTCCCCGATTGGGGCGGCAATCTCTTCGCGGTTGAGAAAGACAGTGGCCAGCTCATCTGGTCACACAAGATCTCAGAGTACGACGGCGTCGAGGGAGCTGTCTCCCGCGTTAGTCCTGCCGTGGATGGGAACCAGGTAATCATTGGGGACATTCTGAATTCGAAGCAGGCGCACAACGGCGCGAATGTGATTTCAGTGGATCGGCAAACAGGAACGATCCAATGGATGACCCAAGTGGACACGCATCCGGCGGCGATCATCACTGGATCCCCGGTTGTATTCGACGGCATGGTTTACGTTGGAGTTTCTTCAAGCGAAGAAACTCTGGCACTGAATCCGGCATATCCGTGTTGCAGCTTTCGCGGCAGTATCGTCGCGCTCGATGAGAAGAGCGGTGCGATCCGTTGGAAAACTTTCGACATGCCTGACAATGGCGGACAGGTCGGAGGATACAGCGGCGGCGCGATATGGCAACCACCGGCGATTGATCCCAAGCGCGGTATGCTCTTTGCCGGCACTGGAAACAACTACACGGGTCCCGCGGCTGTGGAAGCTTGCCAGGACGCAACTCCTACCGCGAACTGCACCGCGGCTGACGATTTTTTTGATACTGCTCTCGCGTTGGATTTAAAGAGCGGGCAGATCAAGTGGTCAAAGAAGCTACAAGGTTTTGATACCTTCACAGGAACCTGCGGTTTTGGAGCTGCCCGCCCAACTCCAGGGAACCCCAACTGTCCCGTACCCGACAGCCAAGATTTCGATTTTGGAGGGGCAGGTCCAAATCTGGTGGGTAATATTGTCGGCTTTGGCCAGAAGAGCGGCATCTATTGGGCACTCGATCCAGATAACGGCAACATCGTTTGGAGCACACTCGTTGGGCCCGGCAGTTCGCTCGGGGGCATCGAGTGGGGTACGGCGACCGACGGTCAGCGCATCTATGTCGCGATCGCGAATCGTTTTCAACTACCTTACACCTTGGTCCCCTCGAGACAACAAATAACCTGGGGTGCATGGAGCGCCCTGGATGTTGCCACTGGGAAAATTCTCTGGCAGACGGCAGATCCTACTGCAGGCACCATCGATACCGGTTCAGTGAGCGTTGCAAACGGCGTCATGTATGCGGGCTCGTATTCAGGGCAGATGTATGCGCTGAACACGGCAACCGGGAAGATCCTCTGGAATTTCGCGAGCGGCGGCTCAGTAATCGATGGACCGTCGATCGTGGACGGCAGTCTCTATTGGGGATCCGGTTACCGAAATATCCCACCTGGAATCGGAAACAACAAAGTCTACGCCTTTAGTCTGTCCGGCGAGAATGCTCGCGGCCAGCACTCCGGACGATGAGGACCACCACAATCACTCCGACGATCAGCGTGAGTAAGCGAATGGCGTTGGGATCATAGTTCACATCAACGATGTGTCATGTGAATTGCTGTTCCGATAACTGCACTTAGAAACCGTTTTTCAAAAATACAAAAGGAGAATTGTCAGATGAAGATGTCGCTACGTTTCACCGTCAGTGGAGTCTTGGCTACGATTATGGGAGCCGCTTGCTTTGGGCAGCACTACACCCAAACCAACCTTGTTTCCAATGAGTCAGGAGTTGCTCCCGTCACCGATCCGCAGTTGATTAATCCCTGGGGAATATCTCGCGGCTCCGGCAGTCCGTGGTGGGTCTCTGACAACGCGACGGGTTTCAGCACGTTGTACAACGGCGCGGGAGCCAAACAGTCGCTAATTGTCACCATTCCTCCGGCCGATCCGAATAACAAGAAGACCCCAACGGGCACACCAACCGGCACCATCTTCAACGGCAGTCAAACAGATTTCTTACTGGCGCCAGGCAAACCAGCGTTATTCCTCTTCTCCACGAATGATGGAACGATTTCTGGATGGAATCCCGGTGTGGCTGCGACGCTCGCTGTGATTGTGGTCAAGACCACCGACGGATCCAGCTACACCGGAGTGACCAGCGCATTCATCAATGGCAAGCCCTTCCTGTACGCAGCAAACTTCAACAAGGGCCGTGTGGATGTCTATGACAATGCATTTCACGTTGTGGATTTGTCCAAGCAGCACTTCAACGAAAACTCCTCCAATGGCGATGGCCACTCCGCTGGAAATCCTTTCGTGGATGAGCAGCTGCCCCACGGTTATGTCCCTTTCAACGTGCAAGCGATTGGCAACAACATTGTCGTCACTTATGCGCTTCACGAGGAACATTCGCAATTTGAAACAGACGGCCCGGGCCTGGGTTTTGTGGATATTTATAGTTCCACTGGCCAGCTCTTGCAGCGTCTCGAACATGGTGACTGGCTGAACGCTCCGTGGGGCGTGGCTCTCGCTCCGCTTGATTTCGGACGCTTCAGCCACGATCTGCTCATCGGGCAGTTTGCGGGTGGCGGAGATACCCAGTCGAGCGGATTCATTGCCGCCTACGATTTGACTACCGGAAAATTCGACGGGCTGCTGCAGGATGCCAGCGGGAAGCCATTGGCCATCAATGGCGTCTGGGCACTCAGCCCTGGAAACGTCAGCCCGAATAATAACGATGCCGCAGCTGCACCCGCCGGAGAAATGTACTTCACGGCTGGACCAAACCATGGCTCCGGAGGCTTACTTGGTTATTTGACGGCGGTTTCTGCGGAATTGACCGAAGGCAATGACCAGTAAATCCAGCCAGTTGGTCACCGCCCTGTCGGAGATTCTTCGTACAGAAACTCCTCTACTCTTCGACGCCTAGACAAGAGACACCGGGCGAAAAAGTCTGGTTAGCCTGTCGCTCTGCGAGAACTACTGGATGTGTGAACAAAAACACAAAAGTAGTCGGATGTCGCAGGAGCACAGGTTGCTCACCTATCTTTCCCCGATAGCTGAGTCGGATTTGCACGGTTCTAGTCAAAGGTGGAAGGAGAATACATGCACCGCTGGAAGAAAATCGTTCTGTTCGTCGGGATCGCTATGGCTGTCGCGGGTTGCCCGAAGGACAGAACTGACTTCAAGCAGGGACGTAAAGCCGAGGACCTTCACAATTACGATGCGGCATTTGAGTATTACCAGAAGGCCCTAAAGACCGATCCCGATAACGCCGAGTATCAGATCAAATTCAATCAGGCTCGTTTTGATGCTGGTGAGCTGCACATCAAGAATGGCTTCAAACTTCGCGAACGGGGCGACCTGGAAAGTGCTGCCACGGAATTTCAGAAGGCGACCTCCACGGATGCATCGAGCGTTTTGGCCGAGCAGGAATTGCGGAAGACCATCGGGATGATCAATGATGCGAAGCATATCTCAAGTGTGGTTTCCGAGACACCGGTCGATAAGGGCGAACCCCTAGCTCAGCTTCCTCCAGAGATCAAGCCGCTTTCTCGAGCCCCAGTGAACCTAAAAATGAGCAACGACGCGAAGATGATCTTTGACACCATCGGCAAGCTTGCCGGACTCACAATTATCTACGATCCGGATTTTCCGGCACGGCGAGTCTCCGTCGACCTGAACAACGTAACGCTGGAACAGGCTCTCGATGTCATGTCGGTAGAGAGTAAGGCGCACTGGACGCCCATGACCGAGAACATTATTCTCGTTTTCCCAGATCAGCCGCAAAAGCGGCGTGATTATGAAGAGCAAGTCATGCGTACATTCTATCTTTCCAATACGGTGCAGCCGCAGGAGCTCACCGAAGTTGTCACCGGGTTGCGCCAACTTTTGGATCTGAAGCGCATTCAGCAATTGAACGCTCGCAATGCCATCGTGATCCGTGCAACCCCGGGCCAGCTGGCTCTAGCGGAAAAGTTTATTCAGGACATCGACACAGCCCAGCCGGAAGTCGTTGTGCAAGTGTCGGTACTGGAAGCCCGCGTGGATAAGATGCGCAACCTCGGAATTCTGCCCGGACAAACCGCCTCGCTTACCATCGTTCCACGGGAACTACTTCAATCAACAACAACAATACTTCGAATAACGGCACTAATACAGGAACGACCACGACTTCCACCACCGGCGTTCTGTCGCTTCAGAATCTCTCGCATCTGAACAGTAGTGATATCAGCGTGACGCTTCCGAACTTCACTGCGAACACCCTGCTTAACGATTCCACTACGCGTATCATCCAAAACCCGGAACTTCGTTCGATAGATGGGCAGGCGGCAAAGTTGAACATCGGCGACCGCGTGCCTGTCGCAACTGGCAGCTTCCAGGCCGGGGTGGGCGCAGGCTCTTCCGCTGGGGGCTTCGTCAATCCCCTGGTAAACACCCAATTCCAGTACATTGATGTCGGCACAAATGTGGAAATCACGCCACGCGTGCATCCCAATCACGAAGTCAGCCTGAAGGTTTCGGTGGAAGTTTCTTCTGTCACCAATCAACAGAACATTGGTGGTATTCAGCAACCCATTATCAGCCAGCGCAAGGTAATTCATGACATTCGCCTGAAGGAAGGTGAATCCAGCATTTTGGGCGGGTTAATCACGAAGTCAGACACGAAACAGATTAATGGCTGGCCGGGTCTCGCTCATGTTCCGATCCTGCGTTACTTCTTCTCTGAAGATAGTAGAAGCTCCGAAGATGACGAGATCCTGGTCGTCTTGACCCCGCGTATTGTACGCATGCCGGAATGGACGAGATCTAATTTGACGACGTTGTATGCCGGCTCCGAGACCAATGTCCAGGTCAGCCGCGAGAGCGACATGCGAACGCCACAGCCGCCGCCGGCAATCTCTCCCGAGCCCACGAATGTGCAACCGCCAACCGCCGCGGTGGGGAATGGGCAAGCTCCGCCGAATGCGGCACAATCCGGAACGACTGCGCGGCTTCGTTTTGAACCGTCCAGTTTATCTTTGACAGCGGGACAAACCTCGACGATCGGCGTGGTGGTGGACAACGTCAACGACTTATTCTCGATTCCGTTTCTGCTCCAGTACAACCCGGCGGTCATCAGCGTGGAAGAAGTGCGGCATGGCGGCTTTCTCCAGGCTGGGGATCAGGCCATTGCTATCGTGCTGCAAGTGGACAAAGAGCATGGTCAGGCGATCATTTCGGCTACGCGTCAACCCAACACCCCAGGAGCGAGCGGCACAGGCACCGTCACGGGCATTGTGATCAAGGCCCTTGCGCCGGGTACAAGCACACTGTCGATTGTGCAGGTGAACGCCAGGGATTCGCAGCAGCGTCCGATCCAACTAGTGACCAGCGAAGCCAGCGTGCAAGTTAAGCCGTAAACTTCACACCGTAACGTCACTCGCCATAACAACACTGACCGCTGGAACCGCACGCCACACCATCGAATCGGCTAGGTAGCGCTCGCTTGGTGACGGGAAGCACCCGGAGGATTCGCTTCGTAATGCAGCCGCCAATTACTGTCGCAACCACGGAGTCTTGCCGCGAGAGGCAGTGCCAAACCTTGTGGAAATAGAAGCGGCTAAATAAGCAGCGTAAAGTCCCGTCACGACACCGGTAAAAACATCCATGGTGTAATGCACTCTGAGAGCCAGAACGCTAGCAATCTCGAAAATTGTGATCAGCACAGCGAGTACCGTGAGCCACGCATAACGCATCCCGGCGATTTCGATTAGTGCCAATACCGCAATGGCCGTGTGCCCCGAAAAAAAGTAATCATTAGCGACCGCGTAGGTGACCAGCAAAGACGGAAAACCCGGATAATGCCAGATCGCATTTGCAGGAATAGGCAGCGTCACCAACGCCTGAGCGGTTTGTCTCAACCCCAAAACGATAATTAAACCTATAAATGGCCGCGTCGACACTCCGAAAATCCATCGCGCTAAAAGGAAAAGTCCCAGCAGGTCTATGATTCCTGAACTGGCGATCAACAATCCATCTGCTGCCGGCGGGCGAGAAATGAGGTATGCATTCACAGGAGCAGTCAAATCCAGCAATCGATCGCCGATTGCATTTCCTGCGCCTACGCGTCCACCAATTAACGACTGGCTCCAGAACCAGACCACAAGGGCCGCAGCGGTCAAGGCGAGGCGAATAGCCAAAGCTGCTGCTCCACCGTGCAATCGCCAGCCTTCGGCAATTTTGCTTGGAGCGGCAACTCGATTCATATGCTGGCTTTCACTGCAATTTCCTTCAAGCGCCGCAAATCGAGTTTTCCTGTTCCCAGATAGGGTAACGCTTCGACATGCACGAACTGATCGGGTCGCGGTTTGCCAAGCGCGGGGAACTCTGCCTTACCCAACTGAACAAAACATTCTTGTATCTTTTCCTCTGACAAAATGTGTACGACGATTAGGCGCTCGCCTTTTTTCTCATCGGGCACGGCGGTCACCGCGAACGTTTGTTCCGTCGCGCCGATGATCTCGTGCAGTTTTTCTTCCACCTTGATATGCGGGACCATTTCTCCACCGATTTTGCTGAACCGGCTCAAGCGATCAGTAATACAGATAAATCCGTCTTCATCCACAGCCGCGATGTCCCCGGTGTTATACCAGCCGTCGCGTAAGACCTCGGCGGTCTTTTCCGGACGCCCTAGATATCCCTGCATCACATTCGGTCCGCGCACCAAAAGCAGTCCCGAGTTCCCTTGAGGAAGAGCGGCAAATGTATCGGGATCGACAATCCGCACACTCATTCCCGGAAGTGGATGACCGATGCTTCCGCGCTTGCGGCCCACTTGCCGGAAATCTGCCGCGCGAAAATCTTTGGTATTCACAGTGACCGCAGGAGAGCATTCGGTGCATCCATAACCTTCCAGCGGGCGGATGCCGAAGCGATCTTCGAATGCTACAGCCACGCGTTCCGGCAATTTTTCCGCACCGGCCAACACATATTGCAGGCTTCCGAAATCTTCAGGGGCGCAGCGCCGGATATACGTCTGCAGAAATGTCGGCGTCGCCAGCAGAAAAGTCACGGCATATTGACGCACCAGCGCGCCAATTGCATGCGCATCCAGCGGGCTGGGATGAAAGACCACGCCCATGCCGACGGCATTCGGCAAACAAAGCGTCCCTGTAAAGCCGAACGAATGAAAAAACGGCAAAATACCAAGGATTTTGTCGCGCGGGCCTAACATAACCGCCTGGCTCAACTGCTCCACATTTGCAGCCACGTTATAATGCGTCAGCACCACGCCTTTTGGATCGCCGGTGCTTCCACTCGAAAAGATGATCGTTGCCACGTCGTCCAGTTTTATTCTTGGACCCGCGCCGGCAAATCTTTCCAGCAAACGCGCAGGCAACAGCCAAGAGATCAGCGCTGCGCTCACCCTCTCCGAAAATCGGGGTTTTATCGCCAGTTCTTCAAGCATGGTTGCCGGCGCCGGCGGCTCGATATGTACCCGCTCCAGAAAGGCCTTGGAGGTAATCACAGTTTTTAAGCCGCATTGCTTCGCGCACGACACCAGCACTTCGTTGGAAGCCGTATAATTCAAATTAACCGGGACTTTTCCCATCAGTAACGCCGCTAGGTTTACGAGCGCGCCCCCAACCGACGGCGGCAACAGGATTCCCACCATTTTTTGCTCGCCCCAGATAAGTCGTAGTCGCCGCGCCAGAAAAACCGTGCGCGTGAGCGCTCCGCCAAAACTGAGCTTCGGTGTGTGCCCGTCGGCCATGGCAAAGCGGAAAGGGTGGCGCCGCGCGATCTGCACAAAGGAACGATGCAATGTCCTCATGTGCACTTTGCGGTGTTGATAGGCCTCCGCGCCCAACTCCTGTACTTTCTGCCGGACCTCTTGAACTTCACTCGTTGCAGCCATCGCAGCGCCAAATGTCACGCTTACGGGATAAGGAATCTTTCGTGGCATCTTCCAAAAAAACTTGCCGCGTTCGTAACTAAAAATCGATCCCCAGACGCCGCCCAGATTTACCGGAATGATGGGCACGTCGACGCCTTTGATAATTCGCTCCATGCCCCGACGAAAGGGCAGCATCTGCCCGATGCGCGTCATCTGGCCCTCGGGAAAAATGCACACGATCTCGCCATCATGCAACGCCTGCGTTGCAGAGCGCAGCGATTGAATCATCTCGCGCGGGTGCAGCTGCGACGAAATAGGAATCACGCCCATGATTTTCGCTAACGGCCGCACCAGCCAGTGATCGTACGAGCCCTTGAACATGATGAAGCGAATGGGCCGGTCGATCGAAGCGATTAGCAGTGCTGCGTCCGCCATGGAAACGTGATTGGGGACCAGTAACGCCCCGCCTTTCGCAGGCACATTTTCCCGGCCTTGCACGTGGATGCGATACAGCGTGTGCGTGGCAACCCAAAGTACGAGCCGCAGCAACGCATCCGGCAACAGGTGCAACACGTATGCCGTGGCGGCGACGGTAGCCAAGGCGGAAAAAAGAAAAATGGCGGGCGGCGAGAAATGCCAGTAATGCTGAAAAACATAGTAAATTCCCGTCGCCATGGCGATGGCCACAAAGGAAAGCAGGTTGGTCGCCGCGATCACTCCGCCTTTATTTTTCTCGTCGGGACGATGTTGGATCAGCGCGTTGACCGGCACCGCAAAAAATCCTGCCGAGAAACCGAGAGCCGCGAGCAATCCGAACACGTAAGAAAACGACAAGTCTCTCGCGGCTAGCATGAGCCCGAAAAGCGTGATGCCCACGGCGCCCAGCGGAATCAACCCGTATTCAACTTTACCGCCCGACAAATAGCCTGCAGCCAGACTCCCTAACCCAATTCCTATCGCCACCGCCGCCTGAAGAATTCCCGTGCGCGTCGCGCTGATATGCAAAACGTCGCTGCCGTAAAAAACGATGTTGGCGGTCAGCAAAGCCCCTAAAAACCAGAAATAGGAATTGCCGAGTACCGCGAGCCACAGCACGCGATCCTTGCGTATCAGCCGACCCTGCGCCCACAAATCGCCGACAGGATTCGCTCGAAATGATTTGGCGGGATCCGAAGCAGGGACCTTCGTGATTCCAAACGTCAACCACAATCCGACAGCGGAAAGTCCTACAAAAATTACGCCAGACCAACCTTGTCGCCCTTGAAACACATCCGCCAGAATCGCGCCGGAAACACCGCCGCCAATTACCGCCAGAAAGCTTGCGAATTCAAGAACTCCGTTTCCCCACGACAACTGCGATTCCGGCAAAAGCTCTGGCAGAATTCCGTATTTGGTGGGTCCGAACAGCGCTGCCTGCGTGCTTGCTAGAAATACCGCCGCCATTTCCAGGTTCAGGTTCTGCCGACTCAATCCCGCAATCGCCAGCAGCATCACGGCGATCTCTAAACACTTCGTCCAAATAGCCACTCTTCGCTTGCTGTACTTGTCGGCGAGAAAGCCGCCAGTCATCGAAAATAAAATAAACGGCAGCGCGAATAGTGTCCCGACAACTAAGACCAAACGGTCGCGATCAGCCCTGCCCATGGCCATGCCGAGGATGATGAAAATCACTAAGTTCTTGAGTCCGGTTTCGTTGAGCGCCCCTTGAAACTGCGTAACCACCAACGACCAAAACCCCCGGCGATAATAGGGACGTGCCACGGGTTGCACACAGGTGTCTGCCACCGGAACCGGCGGAGCGGACACGCGCTCAACGATAACTTCACTCATTAACAGTCGCCTCGGCCTGGATTACTTCTAAGTTCTACACATCTTGTCATGTCGTTGGAGCGACAGGCCGGTTAACATCCATACTGTTATTAGCGTTTGCGTATTCCGCGTGAGGCCTCGAGCGCGATTTGGCTCTCTCAATGGGTAGCGTCCAAATGCCGCCGTCTAGGGATCCTTCATGCTCTGAAGTTTGCGATTGAGGGCCACGTAATCAATCTTGGCATTGTGGCGCTTGTCGACTGGAACGCGATCGAGAAAAACCACTTGATCCAGATTCATCCACGAAAGCGATCGCAGAACAGCATCAGCAGTTAACCGTTCTTTGGTTTCGATAGCCAACACTCGGCGCCCGTCAACTACCGCTAGTGCGGCCCGATGAATTGCAGGATTCTGCATAGCGGCACACTCCACCGCAAACGGATACAGTGTGCCCCGTTGGTCCTGTACCTTGCCGCTACACCGGCCGAGCAGCCACAAACGTCCTTGCCCATCTAGATATCCGAGGTCCCCCGTTCGGTGCCATCGCACGCCTTCGACTTCGAATTTGGTCTCCGCGTAGCTTTCTGGATTGAGATAACCCGGTAAGACGTGCCCACCCGAAACTACAATTTCACCGGGCTGATCACCAGTAAGTATTTCCCGCGCGAAGGTCGCATTGTCGAGTGGTGGAATCGAAACGCCCCACTGATCGGGAATGATACGCAGCGAAATAGACTCCACAGGCCGTCCCGCGAGAAGTCCCTTCCCTTGTTCCATGGCCTCAAAGTCCGCCCGCGAAATATCCGACAACTCAATTTCCGCCATCGGTTCTGCTTCGGTTGAACCGTAGACCGACGTGATTTTTGCGCTTGGACAAAAATGTTTTGCTCTGCGGAGAAGCCCTGGGAAAACCGGTGCCCCGCCGATATATATTTTTTGGAGTTCAGGCATCGCGGTCCCAGTGCGCTGACATCCGTCCAGAAGCCTTGAAATAAATGCAGGCGATGCCGCGGTAGTCTGAATCTTTTCCCCCTGAATTTGTCGCAGCACCGGCCCTGCAGCAATCTTGCCGGGAAATCTAAGATCGGCGTCAGGGAGCACGCTGGTAACTCCCGAAGCCAGATTCGCCAAAACAAAAATCGGCAAAGTTGTCAGGTCGCGAGTACCCGCTCGTAATTCCAGGCTCGCCGCCAAAGCTCGATGCTGTGCCAGCAAGAATCCATGAGTCCGCAAAGCCGCTTTGGGCTGACCCGTGCTCCCGCTAGTAAAGGTCACCAACGCGGCCGTGTCATCAGACAAGGAAGAAATTTCTCGCGTAAGATTCGCCGCGCCCCCGATATTCAACTTATGTGAGGCAGGAAACCACGCAGAACAGAATGACTGGGGAACTTGGCGCAGTGCCGCTATCGTCCATCGCAACACTTGTGCTTGCGCGCTTCCAAAAAATGCTTTCGGCGGAAGAATACTGCAGCAGCGCTCGATATGCTCCCGCCCGGCCGACGGATCCAGGAAAATCGCTACGCAACCAATCCGAAATAGCGCGATAAGAACGAGGTAGAGTTCCGCAGCCACTGGATGCAAAAGCAGGACACTGTCGCCAGTCTGGAGACCGACGTCCTTAAGCTGACTCGCAATGCTAGCGGTCGCGCTATCCAGTTCACGAAAACTGAAGCCGCGCTGTTGCCCTTGATGAACATCAATAATCGCGGCATTGTCGCCCAATTCTTCGGCTCGCCGCAACAAAATCTCGGCGATGTTCATTTCGCCAGGTCCTTGAAATACAAGGTGTATTTCCGCATCACCGAAGCGTAATGGCGGCTGATATTTAGCGAAATGTTGTCTTCGAACATCAGCGCATGAATGCACCGGCGAAAGCCCAGCTCATGGCCGATTTGCTGCGCGCGAGCCACCAGCAGCGAACCTAGCCCGCGAAGTTCCGGCTCCGGAAGAATCGAAACCGTCTTGATGATGAACGTGTCGATCTCGCTCCCGCGTGTCTTCATCGCCAGGTCCGGAATCGCGAACAGGTACCCGACGCACCGGCCAGCTTTCTCCGCAATCAGAACCAACTCCGGCCGCACTATCGGCAGTAGCGGTTCGTACATCGCAACGAACTCTGCTTCGGGAATTTCCGTATACAAAAAGTTTTGCCGGAACGAAATCTTGCTTACGGAATAAATCTTTCCGAGTTCGGCGCCCAAATCGCTATTCGCCGGCTGAATCGTGATTCCCGTATCCGCAATCTTCTTTTCCATCTCCTCCCGTCGCCGGTCAGGGCGTGATACGTCGTTGTTCAGTGCCGAGAAATACGACGCGAGCGACGAAAAGCCCGCCCGCTCGAATTGTCGCGGCCATTCTTCAGGGTTCGTCGGCTCCAGAAAAAATGCTGGCTGCCCTCCGCGTTCTGTCACAAACCGATAACTTCGCCACGTGGTTCCATTCATCGGGCCAATCGCGATGGTACAACCCGCCTGACGCAATTGTTCCAGCGCCGCGGTGAGCACTGCGGCCGCAGCTTCATCGTTGGTCGCAGCATAGTGCCCCATCACACCGACACGATGCTGACGATAGGACGAAACGTCGGTCCACCAAACAGAGCAACGCGCCTGCGCAACACCTTCTTGGGACAATGCGCATACATGCATGTCCGCGTGATGCGCCGCGAAATCCGCGGTATTGAAACGTAGCAATGCTGGCGAGCTAGCCCAGCCCGCGATTTCAGAAGTGTCAGCGGAATGAACGACACGCATCTTCAGAAAATCCTGGCTGCCAGCGTAGAAAGCAGCACGATTCCGGCCTGCCGCAACCAGCGTGCCGCCGTCGCCGGGTAAATCCCTTCGTGCCGCGGCTCCGATAGGTAGAAAATACTGAACGCCACAAAGCAAATCGCCAGCGCTGCAGCCGACTGCACCAGTGACACGCGCGATCGCCCTTCGATAAGCACGTAAGGCCCGAACATAAGTGCCCACGACAGCAACACGCACGCAATCATTACCACCGGCACGGACGCGTAACGCGGGTAAAGCAAGTTCCAGCCGATGACCGCAAGATGAATGGCGAATGCCACCGTGTAGGGGAACAAGAAATCCGGCTCCTGCCAGATGCGGTACATAAAAAGCCACACCAGCCCTGCCGAAGCGATGCTCAACACCGCGTAAACATTATGTGTGCGGTCCGCGGCTGTGATCTTTCCTGGGAAAAAGAACGTGTAGCTCAACAGCAGAATCACCGGAGGAATCAGCCATTGCCATCCTCCCAGAGCCCACGAGATATACAGCACCAAAGCCGCCGCCAGCAAAGCGCTGCCCTGCAGTGTGGTTTTACGCGCGTACACCGTCACGAAAATGACCAGCACCACGGCAACCCGGAAGCGGTTCCACAGTTGATCCACCGGCATCGCTAGATACAATCGCAACAGAATGAATACACCGAGCGGTATAAAAATATTATCGAGGCCGCGCCACGCAATAGCCTCCAGTAGCATGACGATCACCGCGATATCCAGCGAGATGAGCAGCGTCTCGACTCGTCCCACGTTGGAAAAAACTACCAGCACGACATTCACACTGAAAAACGCCGCGCAAAAAAATGCCACGGAGCCTTCAACGCTCTTGTTTGCCTCGGTCGTCGCATAACCATGCTTCCCGTATTCCGCCCCCGTCAGTGCCGCAACGGTGTCCGCGATCGTAAGCACCAACAACGGAATCGCATACAGCATTTTGTCGCCATGTGCGAATTGAAAAAGCAACGCTACCGAAAAAGGAAAATAGAGCTCACCCCAGGAGTTGCGTGCAACGTCATCCAACACCCCCGACAAATGGTTGCGTATGAACGGCACGTACCTCATTGCCAGCAGCAAAGCAATTGAAGCTCCGCAGACAATAAAAACTGGAATGCGTCCCGAAAAAATCCAGGGGAAACTGATCGACATCGCCCCAGTTCCGATGTGCGCCAATTTGCGCGTCCACTCCCCGCTCACTTTCGTTCGTTTGTGGTACAAGCGTAGCGTCAGCAGCATCACCAACGCTCCGATAAGAATCAGCAACATCGCCACAACGTCTCGAGAAGTCATACGACTTCCTCGACGACCAGGGCGCTATAGAAGAAGGCCTGATCACGCGCGAATAATTGCGCGCTCAATACTTCCAGCGGCTGAAGTACCCCAGACAAAGACTTAGGACGTTGACGTGGCGCGAGCATATTCCAATACGCCAGGCGCGCACCCCTTCGCGCTCTGCTTACGATCAGCTTCAACAATTGCTCGTACGAAACTGGTGACATGTACTCGAAAATATCGCTCAAGTTAAAGCAATCAAATTTCTTAGATCCATTCAGTGACTCTTCCACGGAACCGCAACGCCACTGTAATCGATCGAGATTGCGGCGAATCCGCTCAAAGTTATCCTCTCTGAGGGCAACAGGAAGCGCGCCATTGTGACACCCGGTCAGGATCCATTGAATGTACGGATTTTCCGCCGGATCCAAATCCGTCAGGGCGTACTCCGTGCGCATTAATATTCGCCCGGAAACGCTGCCTTTTACGTACCGGAAAAATTCCTTGTCCCGCCCCAGCAAACCCATTAGCCGCCGGGAAAAAAAAACGCGAAACATCAGCCGCCAACGCAGGTTGTTCCAGTGCTGGTCATAAAACGCGCGCCGCTCTTCCCCCGACTTCGCACGCAGCAGCTCCCGAACCCGCTCGCGAGTATGCACACACGGCAACACTCGCTCGCGGAAAATCTGAAAATAGTGCTCGAATTTTCCAATTGACCCAATACCTCCGGCAATCAGCTTTGGCCGCGCATCCCAAAACGCGGCAGCGTCTGCGGATAGATATTTTCGGCACGCCTGATAAAAAAATAGCCGCGAATCGCTTTCGATTGACCCGATCAGAGCTAGAAGCTCTCTGTGCTGCAGCGCGCGGTACGCTGCGACGCGCAGTTCGAGACAGGCAATCTGCGCGGGGTTTAAGTCGATTGCCAACACGCTCTTCGGGTTGCTCGACAAAAGCGCCAGCGTGTTATCTCCCGCCGACGCAATCGACAGGCAATGCTTTTGAGGACCAGGCTCAAGCGCCGCCAGTAAAACCCCCGCATCTTCCCAGCACTGCGCGTAGCGAATGCCGGAAAAATCTGCGCTTCCGGCGGCCTCGTTACGCATGGTTTTCCTGGGCAGCTAGGCGTCGAACAATTCCGGCGGCGCCATCAAGCTCGACCTCGTCTCCGTCCTGCAGCCAATCAAGCAGTCCCGGTATCGAAATCACTGCCGGAATGCCCAGTTCGCGCGCGACAATGGCAGAGTGTGAAAGCAAACTCCCACGCTCCACTAGCAGACCGCTCGCTGAGGGAAACAGCATGATCCATCCAGGATCGGTGTGGTCCGCCACGAGAATGCAACCAGCAGTCAACCGTGCTTGTTTAGGATCGCGAACCACGCGGGCTATTCCGCGTACAATTCCCGGACAACATCCCAGACCTATACGTTCTTCGCCTCCGGCTTCAAGCGTTCCACGGGGCTCGCTCGAACGATAAGTTTGCGCGTGATATACCGGCCCGCGAGTCTCGAAACGATTAGCGGGAACCGGCCCTTCCCGGTACTCCTCGAATTCCTTTTTTCGCAATGCCGCGAGAGATCGAAGATCCGCAGTCGTCGACGCGCCATCGCTGAATGCGAGAATTTCGCCGAGCTCAACATAAAAAATGTCGCGCGCGTCATCAAGACGGCCGATGGACTGCAGCCGCCGCCCCGCCTCCAGAAACAACCGGCGTATCATCCCAAACAATCGCGTGCGTTCGAATCGCAGATTCTCCCGATTGCGCACGCGCTTCCGTGCCTGGCGCATCAACCAGAACAGCGTCCATCGACGAACCGGCGAACCAGACAATTCCGCGCGCATCTTGCCTTCAGCTTCGTCGGCAATGGAAACATCTGCATTGGGCGTGGCCGCAGCAGAAGTTCCGCGCGCAACTTCGCCAATATTCCTCAGCAACACCAAAGGGTCATCGTGCAGCGTTTCGCTTTCCAGCTTCAGCTCTTCGAGGCATCGGTCGCCAAACTTTTCGAGATACGCATCGTAAAGCGCGGAAAACTCCGGGCATTGCCGCACCGCGCGCATCGCCTGCGCAACAGGTGCTTCCCGCAAAGCCGCCGCCAGTTCCGGATGCACTGCGGCAACTTTAGCCATCTCTCGAACCCGCGCCGCAGGTTCGAGACTGATAATATCCCCTTGCCCGCGAATCGCATCATTCGCGAGCATCCCGTTTGTATCGCCGCACCATTTCGCCGTGAGTTTCCGAAAAGCTCCGTGAAAAATCATCGCGAAAAAATCATTGACCAGCGGAGCATCCCAGCGCGACAGCAACTGCTGCTCCAATTTGTAGTAATGCGTCACCAATTCATCAAGTCGCATATCCGCGAACTGCGGATTCGGCGGCGCGAGTGCCTCATTGAGGTGGAGATAAAATCGTTCGATCTGTCGGTCCAGAATGAAATAATTTCCAATCAGGCCAAATATCGTGTACATGCCCCGCAACCCATCGACAAAGCGATCCCAACTACTCGCCTGCAGCAAATCACTCACGACCTCGTTCGGCAAACTTTCCCGCACTCCCATCATCTGTTCCATGAATCGCCGGTTCAGCGTAAATCCCGGCAACAGCGCCAGCACGCGGTACCAATTCAACAGGTTGTAGTAGATGCGCCCCTGAATCAGCCCAAGCATCCGTGAGAACGTTCGCTCATTCGCTGCGATTTTAGCTTTCGGCACGCGCATGATGACGCAGAACTGCCGGTACACCCCCTCGTACACGTAGCGCGCAAAAGAAAACGTCAGCGGCGTGGTAATTCCGTTGTAACTCTCCGTGATGTTGCTGTTGTCCCATAGGTTCAATGCACCTTCGGGATCCGCGAGGTCGAGAAGGGTGGTGATCGGCCGCGATTGCAACAGAAACAACTCGTCCCCTTTGATCGCCCACTCGATATCCTGCGGCCGCCCAAAAACCTGTGCCGCGTTTCGCGCGAGTTTCGCCACCGCCGCGGCTTGCTCGTCGGTCAGCGACGGTTTCATCCCTTCGGCTTCGCTCAATGTCACCGCCGAAACTCCCTCCTCAGCGGCGGCGTCAAAAACATGCGAAATAGTTTTCCGCGTGATCTCCCGCTCAACGATTCTTCCCGCGCGATCCACCTTAAACACATCCGCGGCAGCTTCGCCGCCGACCAGTGCAGTCCCTAGCCCCGGAACTGCTGACACTACCGCCAGTGATCGCCGGCCGCTGACCGGATCGGCACTGAACGCCACACCAGACGCATCGGCATCCACCATCCTCTGGACCAGCACAGCCGGGGCTGACGGTGGCGAATTTGCAAGTCCGTGCTGCCGGCGATATTCGAAAATGCGATCGCTGAACCCCGAACGCCACACCGCCGCAACTTTTCCGCACACCTCATCCGCAGCGACAAAAAGAAACGTATCCAATTGCCCGGCAAATGAATGCTGCGATCCGTCCTCATCAACCGCCGACGATCGCACCGCGAAACGCCCGCCTTCAGCCGACAACTCACGCAGCGCATCGCCGATTTCACGCTCGATTTCATCCGCTGGTTTATACGTGAGCAGGTTTGAGCCTGGGCAGCGCAGTTGTCCGGACGCGAGCGCCTCAACCTGCTCTGTCGTCAGGCTCGCCATAAACGCCGGCGGCGAAATAACGAACCAACCAGGCACCGGCAAATTGGCATCGCCCAAGCGCAGCAGCGCCAGCGCCTTGCCACCGAGTTCCTGCAGTCCGCCGTCTCGGTTGACGAAAGAACTCATCCAATATTCCATTGACGCGAAATCATCGGAACGAAACCCAGGCTAAGGTACATCAATAGGCTCCACACCCCCGCCATCGTCTCAATCAATTTGCCGCGCTTCGGCACCGCTCCGCGCAGAAAATCAAATCCAGCTCCCGCCGCCGCACAAAACAAAATCAGCAGCAACACAAAAACAGGCCGCTCAAATCCAATCCGCAGCGCCGCAACGTACGCGCAACCCGCCGTACAAGCCATCATCGCTAGCCAGGCAACAACGGCATTCCTCCTTCCCCAAAGAAAACTGTAAGTCTCGACGCCCTTTTCCTCGTCTTGTGGCGAGCGAATTTTTCGCCCGATCTCCACCACCATGCCGTTAAAAAAACTGACCAATAGAAACCACAGCAGTCCATGCGGTGGCCTCGCCGCCCCCGTCGGAACCCAGTCACACGAGGTTGTGTACAAATCCACCAAAGGCATAATGGCCATGTGCGTAACCATGTAGGTAATTGGCCGTGCCTTGAGCCAACGCCGCGCAAAAAATTCCTTGCTCATCAACGCCAGATAAGTCCACGTCAGCAATAACAACACCATCAGTCTGGGCGACAGCCACAACGCCAGTGCGAGTTGAATGACGATGCATCCCACCCATACTTTCGCCAGATCGCGAAGACTAACTAACCCCCGCGGTACTGCACGATAAGGCCGGTATCGTGAATCTTCTTCGAAATCTTTGAACTCATCCGCCAACCTTAGTTGCAGAAAAAACAAAAACGAACTAGCGAATGCCACTAGGCAAGGCTTCCATCCCGGCAGGCCGTTCGCGCCACGCAGCAACGCCGAATAACACACGGCGGACAAACTGAAGGCGGCAATGACAGGCGTGTGCGCGAAGATAGGAAAACGCTCACGTTGATAAATCCACCAACGGTTAGTCATGTTTTCCTTGTGTCGAATGCTACAAGCGACAATTTAATCTAGACGTGCCGATTTATCTCCGCGAATCTCGCAAACCAGTGCTGAGCCGCACGGTGCGGCGTCGCGATTATCAGAACCCTGCGTGCACTTGGAATTGCTATTTGCAATTTGGAGCTAGTGTAACCTCGACGGGCGGTTTATGAGTTGCCTGTTAGCTTGTGCGATCCGAAGCATCAACCTCATGACGTTGCACGTCGCGCTATCGTGCTCGATCACTACAAGAAGCAAAAGGGCATGATTGCTTAGGGTGCTTTGCAGCACTCGTCAAAGCTGGGCACAATCTGGGAACGATTACAGTCAAATGCGCAAATGCGGCCCTGTATTACTAGGTGAGGGGAGGGAAAAAGAAGTTTAAAAACCAACAATCTCATGGCGTTGCACTTCCGCGGCAGCGAAAGACTATGTCCCCACCGCTACGCACTAATTGCAAATCGTCGTCTTCTTCAAGCAGAAACCGCCGCGGCGGCCTTTAGCCACTGTTTCATCTGATCGTGATTTACCACCCCAGCTTGCTGCGTCACTAGGCGACCACCGGAGAAAACCGCAAAGTTCGGGATGCCGCGAACATTGAAGCGCCCGGCGACTGTCGGATATTTCTCGGTATCTACTTTCAGCACCACCGCTTTGCCCGCCATCTCCGCTGCCGTGCGAGCCACTTCAGGAGCAGCAATGCGGCAGGGTCCGCACCAGTCCGCCCAGAAATCTACGAGCACCGGAACGGACACATGCTGGATGATCTCATCGAATAAAATTTCGTCGACCGCCAAGGGCTCGGCGAGCGGCGGCAACGGCGATTTACACTTTCCGCAACGGCCAGTGCTAGCCAGGTATTTTGCCGGGATACGGTTGTTCTGGCCGCAATGGCTGCAGGCGCGGACTACAGGCAAAAAGGACCTCCATCACACGAATCGACGCCGCTCATTGGATGTTTGTGCAGTTCCCGAAGTTTACAGCGCAAATCAAAGATCTGAAAGGCGCGCTCCGATTCGCGTCGGGTTACTGACATCAATCTGTCGTCATACCGACAATGCGCGACACCTCTCCACGTGCGCCTAAAATCGCAGGCTACGTCGGCAGACACGCGTTTATTAATGGTTCACGCCCTCGGCCCCATTTGTTCGCTAACGCCGTTCGCGGACTGCCAAAATAGTATTCTCGCAAATTACCGTGAAAATTCTCGCGCCAGTTCCGACACCCGTTCGAATGCCTCTACGTGCGAGGAATAAACTTTAGGAAATCGTTCGGCGGCTCTTTTCGCGATTTCCTCTAGCGAAGCCCTTCCATCCATTGCTCCCATCAAAAAACGTTCCGCCTCTCCTTCGGCAGTCAACACCGGAACATAATCGATAACGTGCCGCCGCAATGTGTGCGACGAGACATTCGCGCCCTCAAACGTTGATTGTCGGAAATGTACCTTTTCGCCGCCCTCCCGGGGAGTCGTTTCAGTTTCCCATCTCCAGATGTAATCTTTGCCAACCAGGTTTGCGTGTAGGTCGACCGAAATTTCTTGTCTTTCCTCAATCAAAACCGGATCAAGCCAGGGCAAGAACAATTGCCCATAAATGGTTGACGATTCCGGGCCCGCCGAAAATCCAATATCTTCATATAGCTCGGTCTCAAACCACACACAAATTCCGTGTGCTGTTCCGCTTCGATTGGCCCGAAACACTAACTTACCCGACACGTCGGGGCCAGGATTGCCCATGTAGTCTAAAGTGCATAACGCTTCGGGTCCGCTGATCAGCTGATCGAACTCGACCGTAATTCTATGGCAGGTATTGAGTACCAACTGAAGTGGGATGGAGAGTTTTACTCTTGAGACGCAGGTTTTCCAAGGCGATGCGAGGTTTGAATAGATTTTCTCGGACTCAATGATCGCGACCTTCAACACATCACGCCGTGGAATCAGCACTCCTTCGGGCGCCAGAAACCTCTTTCTCGCGTCGTGCAGCGACGCCACGGCTCCATCAAACAATGGTAATACTCCGCGAATGTCCGAAACAATTACATCTACACGTTCCGGCAGTTCGACTTTGCGCGAATCACTTTGAAAAAACTGGATTCGGTCCGCAAATCCATTCGCGACCGCAATTTGCCGCGCAACATCAATGATATCTTCTATCTCGATAGCATACACGCGCTTCGCGCCTGCGCGGCAG
>Ga0193728_1000216_pt1 | contig 26699 bp, 26 predicted proteins | sample U1c1metaG_FD_143037 | JGI IMG/M metagenome (GOLD analysis project Ga0193728, IMG submission 143037) | Soil microbial communities from a riparian zone of the East river system, Colorado, United States - U1c1 | ecosystem: Environmental > Terrestrial > Soil > Riparian zone | place: USA: East River... | reverse complement strand
TCGGTCTCCGGGTCGAACTTTATGGTGGCCCGGTACCCCATGTTCTGGTCCTCGCGACGGAACTGAGCAATGAGGCCGCAGCGGGCCCCGTCGACCTCCGAACTCTGTATCCTCCGTTGCCGGAGTCGGCGGCGCTACCGCCAGAACCTCCGATGCCGGTGTGGTTGCCGATCACGGTCGAGCCGGTCATGGTCAGGTTTCCGATGCTCTCGATTCCCGCGCCGTCACCACTCTGCCCGCCAGCTCCACCATTGATCGATGCATTACCGCCGCCGCCGCCCTGTCCTGTGGCGTTGTTCGAGATTGTGCTGTTGTTGATCGTGAGCGATCCCGAGCTGTAGATGCCGCCGCCCGCACCACCGCCTACGCCGGCGTAGCCATCGATCTTTCCGGAGTTGTTCCCGCTACCGCCGTTGCCGGTCTGGTTGCCGGTGATAGTTACGTTGTTGAGGGCGACCGCGCCCTGCGAATAAATGGCACCTCCGACAGCGCCCTCGGTTACCTGAGCATCCGTACCGTTTGTGCCATCAAATCCTTCACCGCCGCTAAGAGTGAGGTTGTTGAGGGTCAGGTTTCCGGTGAAGGCGACCTCGAAGAAGCGGAACCGTGGGCTGCCCGACCCGGCGATGCGACGGATGGTCGCGCCGTTTCCGTCGACGACCGTCGCTGCGCCATCGCCGCCTTCGTCATTGATGATCTCGAACGCGTCGCCAGCAGTGCCATACACGAATCGGTCGCTCGTCGAGTCGGCCGTGAGAGTGTAAACGCAGCCCGCGGCGAGTTCGATATTGACGGTACCGCCGGCCTGCCGATTGCCCAGGTTCATGTTTTCCACGAGAGCGGCATTGTCGCCGCAGGGGATGGAGACGGTAGTGGCAGCTGCGGAAGCGGCGGGCACCACAACGCCCGCGGCGGCGAGGCCGACAACGACGAATCCGACGGCCCATTTACGGGCGCGACCCACTGGGCTGATTCGAGTCCTGGCCTTCACTTTCTGAGGCTAGTGCCGATCCGGTGACGCCCCGACCGATCTGGGCACGCGAGCGCCCCCAGTTGGGGGGTCAGCCGCCGGGCGCCTTACCCCAGCGCGTCCTGCAGTTTTCGGGTGAGTTCTGCCGTGTCGAAGTAGTTATGCACGACGATGACGTCGGCGTTGGTCTTTCCGATAGCGTCGACGAATTCCGGACTGGTGAGGATGATCTGGGCGTTGGCGGCATCGGTCGTAAGAGTCGCGAGATGCGCGGCTGTGACATCCGCCTCGATGCCGAGACGTCCGAGCACGCGCTCGGCGTTCACCTTGAGGATTCCGCTCGACCCGATGCCTGCACCGCAGATTGCCACGATCTTCACGCCGGTACCCCGAGGATTCGTTGTACATCGTCGAAGGATTTTGCAGCCGCGAGATCGGCGATCGCGGTGGAGTCGTTGAACAGGTTCGCCAGTTCCGCAACCAGCGCGACATGTGTGTCGGAGGCGTGCACCGCAAGAGCGAGGACAACGCTCACCGGGTCGTTGTACGGGTGTCCGAAGTCCACGGGCGTGGCCAGCGTTACGACCGCAATCCCATCCTCCCGAACCTCGGGACCCGGGCGAGCGTGGGCGAGGGCGAGACCGGGCGCGATCACGACGTACGGGCCGTGCTCCTCGATCATCCTGATCATCTCGTCGGCATAGGACGGGTCTGCAATGCCTGCCGCGGTAAGCGCAGATCCAGCCGCTCGCACCGCCTCACGCCAATCGTCGACGCGGACGCCGAGCAAAATGGCTTCTGCGGGCACTGCGGGCAGCGACATTCAGGCGCGTCCAAACCCCTGAAGGATCTGGGCGGCGAGGTCCTCCCGGTCTTCGAGCGACAGGAATGCGGCGGACGCCGCGTTGAGCTGGAATACCTCCAGGTCGGCCAGGTCGTATCCGAATGTCTCGGCGAGAAGCGACAGCTCCCGGCTCAGGGTCGTGTTGCTCATGAGCCGATTGTCCGTGTTCACCGTGACGTTGAAGCCGAGCTGGTACAGGAGGTCGAAGGGGTGATCGACCATGTCCTCACCCCACTGCTCGATCGTGCCCGTCTGCAGGTTGGACGATGGGCTCGTTTCGAGCGCAATCTCACGGTCTTTCACCCACTGTGCGATGGGTCCGAGCGTAACGAAGCTGCTTTCGTCATCCTCGCGCTCGAGGATGATGTCCTCCGCGATGCGGACCCCGTGACCGAGGCGCATGGCGCGGCCGTCGAACAGGGCGCTCTCGATACTCACGAGTCCGGCCGCCTCACCGGCGTGAACCGTGCGGGGCATGTACTCGCGCGAGAGATAGTCGAACGCCGACTGGAGATTGGATGGCGGGAATCCGTTCTCGGGCCCCGCAATGTCGAAGCCGACGACCCCGCGATCGCGGTGCCGAACGGCGAGTTGGGCGATCTCGAGCCCGCGGTCGAGGTGTCGCATCGCGCTGACCAACTGGCCGACGCGGATGTTGTGGCCGGTCGCTCGGACATCCTCGACACCCGCCTCAAGGCCCGCCTGCACTGCTTCGACGACCTCGTCGAGGGACAGGCCCTTGGTCAGGTGCTGCTCCGGAGCCCACCGGATTTCGCCGTAGATCACGCCGTCCGCGCCGAGATCCTGCACAAATTCGCGGGCGATGCGGTGCAGCTGGTCGGCTGTCTGCATGACGGCGATGGTGAGATCGAAGGTCTTCAGATAGTCGACCAGGTCGCCGGAGTCGCAGCTCTCGTCGAACCAGGCCTGCAGCGAATCCGGGTCATCGGCAGGTGTCTCGAGTCCGATCTCGTTCGCAATTTCGAGGATCGTGCTCGTGCGCAGTCCCCCGTCGAGGTGGTCGTGCAGCGAGATCTTCGGCAGCGTCGTGATACTGGTGCCGTCAATGGGTAGCCGGTAGTCCTCGCTGCGCGCATTCATGCTCCAAGGCTACTAGGCCGCTGCTGGGCAACGGCCTCCCCATCTGATCCATTCGCTTGCCGCGAATGCCGGGTCGCGACCGAATTCGACCCAGCACTCTCGGCAAATGAGTCGCGCATGTGGATGAAGCTGTCGACGGAGCTCCGAAAGTTGCGAGCATCGGGCGATGAATACGAGGTCTCCACTAGATGCGTCCAAACTCGGGGGCGGATTCTCCGTTCGGGATGCGCGTGCGCTCGGTATCTCTAGGTCGCGACTCGAGGCTCGGGACCTACTGCGCCCGTACTGGGGAACGAGACAACTCGCATCGGACAATTCTGTTCCCGCCAGGTCACGCGCTCTGATGAGTCGGCTGTCACCGCACGCTGCCATCAGCCACTCGACAGCGGCGATCGTCTGGGAAATCCCGCTTCCCGTTCATTGGGAATCTGACGTCGTCCATGTCACCGTTCCGATCGGTTTGCGAGCTCCGCAGCATCGAGGCGTCCGCGGGCACCAGAGAACACTTGACACCGCCGACATCAGTGCGCCGCACGGGTTCCGCATGACCACTCCCGTGCGAACGTGGTGTGATCTTGCGGAGTTAACCTCGCTCGCAGAGCTAGTCGCCGCCGGCGATTTTCTTATCCATTGGCAGACTCCGCTCACCACGGCCACAGCGCTGGAGGAGTATTCGACTCGCAACCCACAGCGTCGAGGAACCAGAGTGAGGCGCGCGGCTTTGCCACTGCTGTCCGATCGGTCCGAATCGTTTCGCGAGTCGATCTTGCGTGTCCTGATTCTCGCCGCCGGTTTCCCTGCGCCGGATGTCAATCATGAAGTCCGCGATGATCGCGGGCGCATCCTCGCGCGAGTCGATCTCGCCTGGCCAGATCACAAGGTGGCGCTCGAGTATGAGGGAGACCATCACCGCACGGATCGGGCTCAGTGGCAACGAGATCTCCGACGAATTGAAGCGCTACAGGACGCCGGATGGCGGGTCATCCGAGTATCCAGCAATGATCTGGATTTGCCGGGAACCCTCTTCGATCGCCTCCGCCGCCTACTCGAGTACTGACCTGCCGCGATTGCTGGGACGAGGTCGCAATCAACTCGGCAATCGCGGCAAGTCGGCAAGCTCGCGGAGGGTTAGGCGGTGATGCGATCCTGGATGAGGGGGCCGCCGGTTGCGATCGGGGTTCCCGGGTCGGCGATTTCATAGGCGCCATCGACGGCCTCCAGCGCACGATCGAAGCGCGCCGCGTCATTGGTCGACAGCGTGAACAGAACCTGGCCCTCGGTCACGGAGTCTCCCGGCTTTGCTCGCAGGTCGATCCCCGCCGCGTGCTGCACGGGGTCCTGCTGGCGAGCGCGGCCCGCGCCGAGCCGCCATGCAGCGATCCCGAACGGCAGGGCATCCTGTCGCACCAGCACACCGGATCGGGATGCCCGCACGGCGTGAGTTTCGCGCGCTTCCGGCAGCACCACGTCCGGGTTCCCGCCCTGCGCCGTGATCATTCTGCGCCAGGTGTCCATTGCGCGTCCGTTTGCCAGGGCCGCCTCGACGTCGGCGTCGTGCACGCCGGCCAGCTCCAGCATCTCCCGCGCCAGCGCGACCGTAAGCTCGACGACATCTGCCGGACCACCGCCACTGAGAACCTCGATCGACTCACGCACCTCGTTCGCATTGCCGATCGCGAGGCCCAGCGGCACGTTCATGTTGGTGAGGAGCGCGACGGTTGCGACCCCGGCATCCGTACCCAGGCGCACCATGGTTTCGGCGAGTTCGCGACCCTTGGCCGGATCCTGCAAAAAGGCGCCGGACCCGAACTTCACGTCGAGCACCAGCGCCGCGGTGCCCTCCGCGATCTTCTTGCTCATGATGGATGACGCGATCAGCGGAATCGCCTCGACGGTGCCGGTGATGTCGCGCAGAGCGTACAGCTTGCCGTCGGCGGGCGCGAGCGTCGCTCCCGCCGCGCAGATGACAGCGCCAACCGACTCGAGCTGTGCGGAGAACTCCTCCGGAGTCAGGGACGCGCGCCAGCCGGGGATGCTCTCGAGCTTGTCGAGCGTGCCACCCGTGTGACCCAGCCCCCGCCCGGACAGCTGCGGAACCGCAACCCCGAAGGATGCGACGAGCGGCGCGAGCGGCAGGGTGATCTTGTCGCCGACGCCGCCGGTCGAGTGCTTGTCGGTCGTCTTCTTCGTGAGCCCGGAGAAATCCAGGCGCTCACCGCTCGCGATCATCGCCAGCGTGAGGTCGCGAATTTCTTCCCGCTCCATGCCGTTGAGGAAGATCGCCATCGTCATGGCGGACATCTGTTCGTCGGCAATATAGCCGCGCGTGTATGCGTCGATCATCCATTCGATTTGGGCGGTGGACAATGCACCGTGATCGCGTTTTGCGCGAATCAGGTCGACGACGTCGAAGGGTTCAACCATGAGCCAACGGTACCCGGCGAGACTAGGACTTGATGTACGGCCGTCCGGCAGCGGCCGGCGGTCGGACCCGACCGACGAATCCCGCGACGGCGAAGATTGTCACGAGGTAGGGCAGCATGAGCAGGAAGTCGTTGGGAACGGGCGATCCGAAAGTCCCGAGCGCACTTCCCAGGTTCGTGGCAAAGCCGAACATGAGGGCGGCAAGCGTGGCCCGGATCGGATGCCAGCCACCGAAGATCACGGCCGCGAGCGCAATGTAGCCATAGCCACTCGAGACGTTTGCCGTAAACCCGCCGATGTTGCCCACCGTGAAGTAGGCACCGCCGAGACCGACGATCGCGCCCGCAAGGGCCACATTCCAGAATCGCGTTCGCCCGACGTTGATGCCGACCGTGTCGGCGGCCTGCGGATGCTCGCCGACCGCTCGCAGTCGAAGTCCCCACCTCGTGCGAAAAAGTCCGACCGTGACACCGATAACCGCGAGATACATCAGGTACACGATGATGTTCTGGTCAAACAGCAGCGGGCCAATCACCGGAATCTGACTCACGAGCGGAACCGCGATCGGCTTCAGCGTCTCGGGCGCGTTGAGCGTGGGGATGTTCGTGAGCAGGACCTGCTGGTAGAGGAATGTTGTTAGCCCCAGAATGAGCACGTTGATGACGACACCGACGATCACCTGGTTGACGACGTACTTGATGGCAAACACCGCAAGGAGAACGACACCAGGACGCCGGCGACGACCGCTGCCAACAGGCCCGCGAAAATCGAATGGGTCACGGTGGTCGTGACCGCCGCGACGAATGCTCCCCCGAGCAGCTGCCCCTCGATCGCGACGTTGGTCACGCCGACGCGTTCTGAGATCACGCCGCCAAGGGATCCGAAGATGATTGGCGTGCTGATTCCCAGTGCCTGAACCAAAAGGCTGGTCACGTGCAGCTGGTGCGGGATGCCTGTCGATGACCAGATCAGGAACCCGGCGACTATCAGCACGGCGAAGATGCTGACGTACCAGAGCGGTGTCTTCCGCTGCAGCCGAAGGAGAACCACAGAACCCGCCGCCATGAGAATGGCAATGATCGTGATGACGAGTGTCGTCGGTCGCCCAGCCATCACCAGCGTTGGCAGCTGAATCGCGCCGGCGTTGCCGGCACTGAAGTTGAATTCGGCAGTGCCATTTCGCCCGAAAACCACCAGGAGCAGCACCGCCAGAATCGCAAAGATCCCGAGCGTGATCGCCGGTTTCTTCGAAACTCGAAGTACGGGCGCGACCTCGGTTGTCGCGGTCGTTGTACCTGTAGTCGTCGTCATTTCGCTACCACCGGGCTCTTTGTCGGCGTCGAGGGTTTCAGTCGTGCACCCGGCGTGGGCAACCGGAAGATCGCACGCACCAGGGGCGGTGCGGCGAGGAACAGCACGATGACGGATTGGATGACCGGGAGTACATTCACGTTGACGCCCTCGGCGGCCTGCATCGTGTAGCTTCCCGCCTGCAGAACACCAAACAGGATGCCCGCCGCGAACACTCCCCACGGACGCGAGCGCCCGAGCAGGGCGACCGTGATTGCCGTGAATCCGATGTTGGCATCAATCCCGCGATCGAAGCCCGTAGTCTGCGCACCGAGTACCTGGTAGACGCCGGCGAAACCAACGAGGATGCCCGAGATCACCATGACGTAGACGTACATCCGGTTGATCCGAATACCGGCAACGCGCGCGGCGCGCGGGTTCTCGCCGACGGCCCTGAGCTTGAATCCGAGACTCGATCGGCTGAGGAGCCACCAGCAAAAGATCGTCGCGGCAATGACGAGAACGAAACCGAAATTCAGGCTGTACTTCGACCCGAGGAGTGGGAAGAATACGGCGGTCGCCTTCTCCGGCGGGCTCACTGGGGCGTTGGACGATGGGTCGCGCAGCACCGGAGAGTTGAGCAGGTAGTCGATCAGATACAGAGCGATGTAGTTGAGCATGATGGTCACGATGACCTCGTGAGCACCCGTGCGCGCCTTGAGGAATCCGACAATGAACGCCCAGAATCCGCCACCCAGAAGTCCGGCTAGCACCGCAACAATCATGTGGATGCCCGGAGGCAACGTCAGCGCGAACCCGACCCAGCCAGCGCACGCAGCGCCAACGAGGATCATGCCGGTTCCACCGATGTTGAATACGCCGGAACGGAATCCGACGGCGATGCCGAGTCCCGCCGCGATCAGCGGTGTCGCGAAGCCGAGGCTGCCCACAAACGAGGCGATACCGTCGCCGAAGTTGTCCGAGGTGAAGTCGTACACGCCGCCACGGAAGATGGCCGCATACGCCCCCGCGACCGACTGCCAAATCGCCGCAAGCATGTCGCCGGGGCGCGCGAGAAAGTATCCGGACGTCGCCTGCACATCCGCATTCGTCGATGCAATCAGGATCGCCCCGACAACGAGCGCGACGACGATGGCAAGGATGGTGAGCACGATGTTGCCGCTGAGGACATCCCGAAGCGCCGCGTTCAGCCTGCTGGTCGGCGCTTCCGGCGGAAGCTCGTTGCCGTGCTGGTCGAGCGCAAGTCCGCCCCGGTCGAGGCCCGTGTCCGCGACGGGAACGGACGAGGGAAGCTCGGCGCTCATGCTGCCAGCTTCGTTCCGGCGGGAAGTTCGCCCGCCATCATGAGGCCGAGAACGTCTCGCGGCGTATCCCCGCTGACGATTCCGACGAGGCGACCCTCGTACATAACGGCGATCCGGTCGGCGAGGGCGATGACCTCGTCGAGCTCGGTGGATACGACTACCACGGGCACTCCTGCATCTCGAGTCGCGACGATGCGCTCGTGAACGAATTCGATGGACCCGACGTCGAGCCCTCGGGTTGGCTGAGCCGCAACGAAGAGCCGCAGGTCCCGGCTCAGCTCCCGGGCGAGAACGACCTTCTGCTGGTTGCCGCCGGAAAGCCGACCCACGGGGGTATCGATCCCCTGGGCGCGGACATCGAATTCGGCGATCTTTTCCGTCGCGAAGTTCGACCGGAAGCCCAATTGGAGCGCTCCCCGCCGAACAAACGGCTGGCCGTCTGCGCGGTCGAGCATGAGATTCTCGGCAATCGTGAACTCGCCGATCAGCGCGTCCTCCTGGCGGTCCTCGGGGATGAAGCCGACACCGGCGGCGAGAACCCGGTCGATCGGCAGATGACGAAGACTCTTGCCGTCGAGCTCGATGGTGCCGACGACGTGGTCCTGCAGGCCGAGCAGGGCCTCGGTCAGTTCCGTCTGTCCGTTGCCCTGAACCCCGGCAACGGCGAGGATCTCTCCGGCTCGAACCTGGAAACTCACGTCGTTGACGACCAGGTTGCCCACGGCGTCCCGGATGCTCAGCCCCTCGACCACGAGCGCGTGGTTCTTCGTTGTGGACTTCGATTTCGCCACGGTGAGCTCGACGGATCGACCCACCATTAGCGAGGCGAGCTCCGCATTCGTCGCGGTGGGCGCAGCTGTTCCGACTACTTTGCCCAGGCGCATCACCGTGATCTTGTCGGCAACCTCGCGCACCTCACGCAGCTTGTGCGTGATGAAGACGATGGCCGTCCCCGCCTCCTTGAGCTGCCTCATGATGCTCATGAGCTCGTCGGTCTCCTGCGGCGTGAGAACCGCGGTCGGCTCGTCGAAGACGAGCACCTTGGCCTCGCGGGAGAGTGCCTTGATGATTTCAACCCTCTGCTGGACGCCGACGGGCAGATCTTCGATCAGCGCATCCGGATTGACATCGAACCCGAACCTTGCCGAGATTTCACGCACCTTTGCGCGAGCTGCCGGCAGGTCAAGAAAACCGAGTTTCGATTCCTCGTGGCCCAGCATGACGTTCTCGGCGACGGTAAACACCGGGATGAGCATGAAGTGCTGGTGCACCATGCCGATTCCGGCGCGGGCCGCGTCGCCGGGCCCGGCAAAGTGCTGGACGACATCGTCAAGCAGGATCTCGCCGGAGTCGGCGTGATAGAGGCCGTAAAGGATATTCATGAGCGTGGACTTGCCCGCGCCATTTTCGCCGAGAAGACAGTGGATCTCGCCGGGTTCGACCGTGAGGTCGATGTGGTCATTGGCGACGAGAGCACCGAAAGTCTTGGTGATCCCGCGCAGTTCGAGTTTCATGCCGGTGGTGTGCTTCCCAAATTAATCTGCGACAGGAAAATCGCAGCGGTCGGGGGGACTCGATCTACTCGAATCCCCCCGACCGACCTGCGATCAGTGTGGAGCGATACTACTTCTTGAAGCTCGACGGTGAGTCGACCGTGATCGACCCGTCGATGATTCCGGACTTGATCTTTGCGACCTCGCCGGCGAGGTCGGGGTCAACCTTCGATGCGAAGTCGTGGAAGGAGGAGATGCCAACGCCGTTGTTCTTCAACGTTCCCACGTAGAGCGAGTTGTCGAAGGTCTTGCTCTTCGACGCCGCCACGATGACCGCCTGGGTCGGCGCCGCGAGGCTCTTCAGGATCGACACCAGCATGAGCGACTTGTAGGTCGGGTCCGTCTGGTAGATGTCGGCGTCAACGCCCTCGAGGACAGCGTCGCTGCCGGAGGACTGGATGGCCGCAGCCGCACCCTGGTACAGGCTGCCGGCGACAGGGATGATGACGTCGGCCTTCTGGTCAAGGAAGTTCTGCGTGTCCGTCTTCGCCAGCGTCTGGTTGCTGAAGTCGCCGATGAAGGTACCCTTCTGAGTCTTCTCGTCCCAGCCGAGGAGGGTGACGTTCTTGCTCTTCTGCTGGTTGTAGTAGGCGATGCCGTCCGCGATACCGTCCATGTAGATCGTCACTGAGGGGTACTGTGCTCCACCCCAGGTAGCGACAACGCCGGTCTTGGAGTAGCTCGCCGCGATGTAGCCGCCGATGAACGCTGCCTCGTCGGTCTCGAACACGATGTCCTTGACGTTGGGAAGGTTGATGGTGTTGTCATCGATGATCGCGAAGTTGGTCTTCGGATGCGCCTTTGCGGCGTCCGAGATGGGCTTCTCAAAGTCGAAACCGGGGGCCGCGATGATGTTGCACTTCTCGGCGATGAGGCTCGCGATTCCGGGGACCAGGTCGTCTGAGGTAGCCGAGGCCACCTTCTTGTAGCTCGAGCCGATCTGCTTGGCCGCGGCAATGACGCCGTTGAGGGTGAGCTCGTTGAACGAGTGGTCACTGAATCCGCCGGTGTCACCCACCACGCACGGCAGGTACTTCGACTTGGCCGCGCCGGCGCTTGAACTCGGGGCGGCTGCGCAGCCCGCAAGCAGAGCGACGGTGCTCGCTGCGGCGAGGACGCCGAGCGCGATCTTTTTGGATGTAATTGGCAATGTGATTCCTTAAGTGAATTGCACGGCCCCAGCTGGGCATGCGGGGAATGTTGATTCAGGTTACCGACAGCGCGCGATAACGCCACTGCGGATTGAGAACCGAGCCCGGATGGTTACAAATCCGGTACTGCTCCGAAATGTGAACGAAATGATTCTGGCCGCCGGATGATCGATACCAGAGCGTTCCCTCCCTCCCACGCAAGATTACTGCGCCGACGCGGTCTTCCGTGCGGCAAAATCTGCTAATTGCCGCGGTCCGAACGCATCCGGGATTACCTCGTCGATGGTTCGAATTCCCGACACTGTCTCGAGCAGCATGCCTTCGGCCGAGTGTTCATAGAGGAGCTGGCGACAGCGGCCGCACGGCATCAGGATGCCCCCGCCCCCGTCGACACAGGTGAAGGCTACAAGCCTGCCGCCGCCGGTCATATAGAGGCCGGACACGAGCGCGCACTCCGCGCACAGGGTAAGCCCGTAGGAGGCGTTCTCAACGTTGCATCCGGAGATGATTCTTCCGTCATCCACCAGAGCGGCTGCACCAACCGGGAAATTCGAGTAGGGCACGTACGCGTTTCGCATCGCGCTCTCGGCTGCCGTTCGGAGTGTCGGCCAGTCGATCGCGTGCCCGGCGTCAGAGGTCATGTTGCGATAGTAGAACGTGCCGGCGATTGGACGGGCTCAATTATGGGAACTCGCTCCATGGCGAGTTCTCACTACAGAACGTCGTTGCGCCCCGAGAGTTTGAGCGCGTCGACGACGGACTTCACCCGCTGGGCGTGCGCCGTTGTCGTCACAAGCAGCGCGTCCTCCGTGTCGACCACCACGATGTCAGTGACTCCGATGAGTGAAATGAGTCGTTTGCCCTGGCTGATCACGACGCCCGTCGACGAATCCGCCAGGACCCTGGCATCCTCGCCGAGTATCGCGAGGTCGGATTTGCGTCCGCCCGCGTGCAGCTTGGCGATCGAAGCGAAATCACCCACGTCATCCCAGTCAAAATCCCCCGGGATGACGACGACCCTGCCCTCGGCCGCCGCGGGTTCCGCGACGCTGTAGTCGATAGCGATTTTGACGAGCGTCGGCCAGACCCGATCAACGACGGCTCCGCGGTTAGGGCCATCCCAGGCGTCCGCGAGCTCAATGAGGCCGGCGAGCAGCTCTGGTTGTGATTCGCCCAGCTGCGCCAGGAGTACATCGGCGCGAGAGATGAACATGCTCGCATTCCACAGGTAGCTCCCATCGGCCAGGTACGACTGAGCGGTTTCGAGATCGGGCTTCTCGACAAATCGATCCACCATGCGTGCCCGGGGTGCACCTTCGATGGCGTGGCGCTCACCGAAGTGGATGTAGCCGAATCCGATCGCTGGCTCAGTCGGGGTGATACCGATGAGGGAGATGAAGCCGGACCGCGCGACCGCGACGGCTTCCGTCACCGCCGCCGCGAAACGATCGAGCTTGCCGATAACGTGATCTGCCGCGAAGGAGCCGATGATCACATCCGGCTCGCGCTTGACCAGGATCGCGGCCGCGAGTCCGATCGCGGCGGACGATTCCCGCGGCTCGCTCTCGAGCACCACGTTGCGGTCGGGCAGTTCCGGCAGCTGTCCCTCGACGGCCGCGCGATGTGCGCGACCGGTCACCACCATGATTCGATCGGCTCCCGAGAGCGGTACGAGCCGGTCCCAGGTGTCGCGCAGAAGGGTGTTGCCCGAGCCGGTCAGATCGTGCAAAAACTTGGGGGCATCCGCCCGAGAGAGCGGCCATAACCGTGAACCGACTCCTCCGGCGGGAATCACACTGTAAAAGTGTTCGAGCGCCTGCGCAGTCATGCGACCACCCTAGACGTAATGTGCCATTCACCTTCCGGCAATTCGGCCGTTCTACTCTCCAGTCATGCGCGTTCTCGTCGTTACTGAGAGCTTTCTTCCCACTATGAACGGCGTGACGAACAGCGTGTGCAAGGTGCTTGAGCATCTTGCGCTGCGCGGTCATCAAGCCCACGTCATGGTTCCTGCCTGCGGCGCCCCCGGGAGTTACGTCGGCTTTCGGGTCGAGCAGATCGCCAGCGTCCCCTATCGACAGTTCCCGGTCGGACTCCCCGGTCTACACGTGCAGAGAATCATCGAGGAATTTCGGCCCGACATCATCCACGTTGCATCCCCTTTCCTGCTCGGCGGCGAGGCCATCGCCGCGGGCAGGCGACTCGGTATTCCGACCGTCGCCATCTTCCAGACCGATGTGGCCGGCTACGCCCGACGCAACCATCTCGCGGCACTCGAGTCCATTGCGTGGCGAATAATGCGGCGCATCCATCGGCACGCGACCGTGACGTTGGTGCCGTCCTCAGCCACGATGTCCGATCTTCGACGGGCCGGATTCCGCCGATTGAAGCGATGGGGCCGCGGGGTGGATCTTCAGGCGTACCACCCGCGCAATCGCACCACCGCCGCCGCACGCGAGTTGCACCGAGCGCTGTCGCCCGACGGCGAGGTCGTGGTCGGCTATGTCGGCAGGATTGCCCCGGAGAAGCAGGTCGAGCGGATGAACGCGCTGCGCGGTGTTCCCGGCATCAGCCTCGCGATTGTCGGAGCCGGTCCGAGCCTGCCGCTGCTCAAGAAGACTCTGGGCGATATGCCGGTCACGTATCTGGGCGAGTTGCGCGGCGAGGCGCTCGCAATGGCGTACGCAAGTTTCGACATCTTCCTTCATACCGGAGAGGAGGAGACGTTCGGACAGACCGTGCAGGAGGCCCACGCAAGCGGGCTCCCCGTCGTCGCTCCGCGCGCGGGCGGGCCGATCGATCTGGTCGCCCACGGGGCAACCGGCTTCCTCTACACCCCGGGCGACTCGGTCGAAATGCGGCGCACTGTCGAACTGCTTGCTCGCGATACCGCCATGCGCAGACGAATGGGAGAGGCCGGGAGGCGCGGCATCCTCGGGCGAAGCTGGGAGACGGTGTGCGACGAGTTGCTGGCCCGCTATGCGAAGGTCATAAGAACGACAGAAATTAAGTTGGAGCGAAGAAGTCTCTTGAAGTCGAGATAGTTTCGGCCCACGTTGGCAGCAAGCACTCCGGCACTGCGAATACACTGGAACTGTTCGTTGCAGTGCTCCACGACTTCAGCCAAGGAGGGTTCCGCAGTGCCCGAGAATTCGGCCGGTACCCTGGCGCCGCCCCCGGCAGCCAAGCTCAGAATCAAACCACCGAAACTGTCGGGCACCCTTTATCGGGGCCGCGAGGGGATGTGGTCATGGGTGCTGCACCGGATTACCGGTGTCGCAATCTACTTCTTCCTTCTCGTTCATATTCTTGACACGTCGATCGTACGGATCTCCCCGCAGGCATACAACGGCGTGATCGACGAGTACAAGACGCCACTCATGGGGCTGGGCGAACTGGCCCTCGTGATCGCTATCGGATACCACGCCCTGAACGGGCTGCGCATCATCCTGATCGACTTCTGGAGTGTGGGGGCACGCCACCAACGCCTGATGTTCGTCATCGTGATTCTGCTCTGGGTCGTGCTCATCGCGGGTTTCGCGCCCACCCAGATCCACAACATCATCCTCGAGGCGCAGGGGCACGCATCCGCATCATGACAACCACGATTCCTGCTCCGCGTTCCGCCTACACGCCGCCGAAGAAGCGTCGTATCAACTGGGAGAAATGGGGCTGGCTGTACATGCGCATCAGCGGCCTGTTCCTGGTCGTCCTGATCTTCGGGCACCTCTTCGTGAATCTGGTCGCCGGCAACGGCGTGCGGGCCATCGACTTCGCGTTCGTTGCGGGCAAGCTCGCCGATCCGTTCTGGGTCGTCTGGGACACCCTCCTGCTCTGGCTCGCGCTCATCCACGGTGCCAACGGTATGCGCACGATTACCAATGACTACGCACACAACAAGACCGTGCGTCGGCTCATCCTGTTCGCGATCCTGGCCTCAACCGTTCTTCTCCTCGTTCTTGGGACTCTTGTGATTTATACGTTCGACCCCTGCCCCGCAAACGCCATCGCAGGAACGCTGCCCGACTTCTGCCCGGCCAAGTAATGGCGACCCCAGCATCCGGGGCTTCCGCAAAGAAGCCTGCGGCGCGAAAGCCCGCAGCTGCGAAAAACACAGCGCCCGCCGGGCCAAAGGTCGGCCAGGACACCAAGGGCGAGATGATCCCCGACGGCGAAATCATCGACGGGGTCCACTACCACCAGCACGACATCGTCATCGTCGGTGCAGGCGGTGCGGGGATGCGCGCGGCCATCGAGGCCGGACCGCACGCGAACACAGCCGTCATCTCGAAGCTCTACCCGACGCGCTCACACACCGGCGCGGCGCAGGGTGGCATGGCTGCGGCGCTCGCGAACGTCGAAGAAGACAACTGGGAGTGGCACACCTACGACACCGTCAAGGGTGGCGACTACCTGGTCGACCAGGATGCCGCCGAGATCCTCGCAAAGGAGGCCATCGACGCCGTCCTCGACCTCGAGAACATGGGCCTTCCGTTCAACCGCACGCCAGAGGGCAAGATCGACCAGCGTCGCTTCGGCGGACACACCCGCGAGCACGGCGCTGCTCCCGTCCGTCGCGCCTGCTACGCGGCGGACCGCACGGGTCACATGATCCTGCAGACGCTGTTCCAGAACTGCGTTCGGCTCGGCATCAACTTCTTCAACGAGTACTACGTACTCGACATGGTCATGTCAACGGTCAACGGCAAGCAGGTTCCGTCCGGCGTTGTCGCGTACGAACTTGCGACCGGAGAACTCCACGTCTTCCAGGGCAAGGCGGTCATCTTCGCGACCGGTGGCTTTGGCAAGATCTTCAAGACCACCTCGAACGCGCACACGCTGACCGGCGACGGCGTCGGAATCATCTGGCGCAAGGGACTGCCGCTCGAGGACATGGAGTTCTTCCAGTTCCACCCGACCGGACTCGCCGGCCTGGGCATCCTGCTCTCCGAGGCCGCCCGCGGTGAGGGAGCGATCCTGCGCAACGCGAGCGGCGAGCGCTTCATGGAGCGGTACACGCCGACCCTGAAAGACCTCGCGCCGCGCGACATCGTGGCCCGTTCGATGGCGCTCGAGATTCGCGAGGGTCGCGGGGCCGGTCCGAACAAGGACTACCTCTACCTCGACATCACCCACCTCGAGCCCGCCGTCATCGACGAGAAGCTGCCGGACATCACGGAGTTCGCCCGCACCTACCTCGGCGTCGAGCCGTACACGGAGCCCGTGCCGGTTCTGCCCACCGCGCACTACGCGATGGGCGGCATCCCGACCAACAACAACGCCGAGGTGCTGCGCAACAACACGGAGGTCGTCGCCGGGCTCTACGCCGCCGGCGAGTGCGCGTGCGTGAGCGTCCACGGCTCGAACCGTCTCGGAACCAACTCCCTACTGGACATCAACGTGTTCGGCAAGCGCGCGGGCAACAACGCGGTTGAGTACGTCAAGACGGCCCCGTGGGTGCCGCTGCCGAAGGATCCGGCCAAGGGCATCCGCGATCTGCTCGACAGCGTTCGCGCTGGCGATGGCACGGAGCGAATTGCTGCCATCCGCAAGGAGCTGCAGGATTCGATGGACCGCAATGCGCAGATCTTCCGCACGGAGGAGAGCCTCAAGGAGGTCACGGATCTCATCGAGCAGCTGCGCGCCCGATACAAGAACATCCGGATTCAGGACAAGGGCAAGCGCTACAACACCGACCTCCTCGAAGCGGTGGAGCTCGGCTTTCTGCTCGATCTCGCCGAAGTTCTCGTCTACTCGGCCCGCTCGCGTCACGAGTCTCGCGGCGGCCACATGCGTGAGGACTACCCGAAGCGCGACGACGAGAAGTTCCTCGTGCACACCATGGCCTACCGCACGGGTGATCCGGAGTCAGCAGAAGCCGGAGATCACATCACCCTGGGCTGGAAGCCCGTCGTGATTACGAACTACCCACCGATGGAAAGAAAGTACTAAAAGTATGAGCACAGCAACGGCTGAGGCGGCCGCAGCCCCGATTGCCGAAATTCCGAGCTTCAACGTGACGTTGATCGTGCGCCGCTACGATCCGGATGTTGACGCCGAGCCACACTGGCAGGACTTCGATCTCGAGATGCACGGAACCGACCGCGTGCTCGACGCCCTGCACAAGATCAAATGGGAACAGGATGGCTCGCTGTCCTTCCGTCGCAGCTGCGCCCACGGCGTATGCGGCTCAGACGCCATGCGCATCAACGGGCGCAACCGCCTCGCCTGCAAGACCCTGCTCAAGGACCTGGACATCTCGAAGCCCATCTACGTCGAGGCGATCAAGGGCCTGCCGCTCGAGAAGGATCTGATCGTCGACATGGACCCGTTCTTCGAGTCCTTCAAGGCGGTTCAGCCGTTCCTCATTGCATCGTCGAAGCCGGACAAGGAGCGCCTGCAGTCGCCGACGCAGCGCGAGCGGTTCGACGACACCACCAAGTGCATCCTGTGCGCGGCATGCACGTCGAGCTGCCCGGTCTTCTGGACCGACGGCCAGTACTTCGGTCCCGCGGCGATCGTCAACGCACACCGCTTCATCTTCGATTCCCGCGACGAGGGTGCCAAGGTTCGCCTCGACATCCTGAACGACAAGGAGGGCGTGTGGCGCTGCCGCACGACCTTCAACTGCACGGATGCCTGCCCGCGCGGTATCGAGGTCACCAAGGCGATCTCCGAGGTGAAGCAGGCGATCCTCAAGGGCAACCCGGATCGCGTCAGCATCGCCCTGGGTTAAAGCCAACAGACCAGCCACGCGAGCGCCCGTTCGTCGCAGAGCGACGAACAATCGCTGCAAGGCGCCTCCGCGCCGCCGCGGCGATTCCAAGGGCGTAGGTGAAGGCGCCGCAGGGGCGGCGGCGCCAAATAAGCACGGCGGCCCACAAAACAACACAGCAAGCCCCCGCCGCGGCCCTGGGCGGTCGCGGCGGGGTTCGTACTCGTTCCATGACGTCATGGAACGAGGAGATCTGCTCTTTCGAACAGGGCTCCTATCGAAGAGACGGCACAGCGCTGCCACTATGACGCGACGTGCGAGAAGTCACTTAAGAAGGTTGACGACGATCCCGAGCGGGCCGGTGTTGAGGCTGAGCGGGATTTTGATCGGCAGGATGCCCAATACCTTGACGAGCGTCTGACTCAGTTGGAGTGTCCCGGTGCCAACGGGCAGGGCGTCAATCTGGATAGACCACTTGCCATTCGACGCAACTTTCGCCGTCCCGTAGATAACTCCGCCAGCCTGGGCGGCGACCGTTGCACCCGGTGTGCCCGTGCCCGATAACTGCACGAGCGCGGTCACCGGAGCGCCGCCCGGAGCAGCTTGCCCCGTGGGCGACGCACCGGGAGTCAGTGAGCCGAGCAGTGGATCGACAACGTTGTTCGTGACGCCGTTGACGACGCCACCGACGGTGTTTCCGACACCCGAGGTGAGGGTGTTGACCGTGCCGCCAAGACCGCCCGTAAGGCCGCCGGTCCTGTCGCCCGTGACGCCGGTGACCAGGTCACCGACCGCGCCCGTTCCGGAACCGGCGCTGCCCGGAATGCTGAAGGCGCTCGCGCTGGGGCTCGGGAGGCTGGAGGTTGACGTTTGCGCCGCAGCACTGACAGCGCTGGCGTCCGTGGTGCTGCCTGCGTTCCCAACGCCAAGCGCGATGCTGCCGCCTATCGCCGCCACGACGGCAACGGAGCCAATCAGGGCGCTGACCCCGGTGGTCGCACCCATCGAAAGACCCGCAGTCACCGCGGGCGCGAAGGCCGCGGGCGCCGCGAGCACGGTGAAGGATGCCGGTACTGCGGGAAGAATGGTTGCGGATGCCGCAGTCGCCGCCACCGCGGTCCCATGGGTAAGACTGGCAAGCAGGATGCCACCGACGCCCGCTCCAAGCATGATCGGCAGGAGCACCATCGCGAGGTGCGAACCGACCTCGTCGACCTCCTCGCTCACGATCGCGCATTTGGCGCAGGTGAGCAGATGATCCGACAGCTTCTCCTGCTCGCGGGGCGTCAGGCTGTGTCGTGCGTTTTCGCCCAGGCGCGCGATGGTCCACTTGCAGGCCTCTGAGACACCGGCCTCGGAAACGTGAGCCTGAAGCCACGCCTTGCGCAGCCCCTCGCGGGCTCGATAGCCAAGGGCCGCAACACCGTTTGCACTCATACCGAGGATCGGGGCGACCTCGTGCGGGTCCATCCCCTCGACCTCGGTGTACCAGAGCACGGACTGCCACCGCTCGGGAAGAGACCGGAAGGCGCGCGCGGTCAGCGTGCGATCGAGGGCAACCGCGACCGGATCGTCGATTGTGGCCGGGTCCTCGTAGTCGGCAATGTCATCCACCTGGACATCGCGGGACTTGGCGCCCCACGTCGACGCAAGGTTGCGAATCGTCGTGTACAAATACGGGCGGAAAGCTCCGGAAGGGCCGCCGCCCGCCAGTACTCGCTGGTAGATGCGCGTGTACGCCTCAGAAACGAGATCGTCCGCATCGATCGACGAGGTGAACTGGCGGGCAACGCGTGCCCCCGAGCGATAATGACGGCGCCACAACTCAGCAAACGCGTTCTGGTCCCCCGACCGCGCGTCCGCTATTAGTTCCTCGTCTGAGGTGGTTAACCCCGTGTCAGCTTCGCTCATCCCCCTGATCCGCCTTAGGACCTTTCAATTGTCCCTCTTGAGATAGAGGATCGCCAATGGGGATCCTCACCGAGAGAGACCGGCCGGTACGGCCAATATGACGGCAATTGTTCCTCGACATTGTCTCAATTGCATAACGGGAGAGTCAATAATCCCCGACCGTGCGGGGAATATCGCTGACTAGGGTTGAACTGTGGCACAGCGAATCCCCAAGCGGCCGAGCCGATTTGCCCCCCTGATCGCATGGGCAAAAAAACTCTTCGTGGTGCGCGTCCTTATCTACTACTCGAACGCACAGGGCGCCCTTCTCGCGAGCGGATTGGCGTTCCAGGCGATTTTCGCCGTGTTCGCGGCAGTCTGGGTTGGATTCTCGATCGTCGGCCTCGTCGTCGCGGGAGACCACGAGTTGCAGCAACCGCTCATCGACCTGCTTGCGACGTCCGTGCCCGGGCTGATCAAGTCATCGTCGTCGGGTAGCGGCGCGATCGATCCAAAGACCCTCCTGAATGCCGGCGCTTTTACTCTCACCGGCGTGATCGCGCTCATCGGTGTCTTTGTCACGGCGCTTGGCTGGCTGTCGTCTGCTCGCACCGCCATCCGGATCATTTTTGGCGTCCCACAGTCCAAATCAAGTTTCGTGATCCTCAAGCTTCGGGATCTTGCCGTCGCAGCCGGATTCGGGCTGGTGCTTGTCATCTCTGCCGCTCTCTCGGTCGCCGGCTCGGGTGCGACCGGCCTCGGACTCGACCTGCTGGGGATAAGCCCGCACTCGTTGATCGGAAACCTCGTCGGCAAGTCGGTGACGATCGCCCTGTCGTTCGTGCTCGACGCGGTCATCCTCGGGGCGCTATTCCGGGTGCTTTCCGGCGTGCACATTCCCTGGCGGCGGCTGGTCGGCGGAGTCGTCGCCGGCGCCATCGGTCTCGGCATCCTTAAGACGGTCGGTGGGACCCTGCTCGGCGTCTCGAAGAGTAATCCACTGCTGGCGTCCTTTGCCGTCATCCTCGGCCTGCTCATCTTCTTCAACTTCGTCTGCCAGGTCATCCTGCTCTCCGGATCGTGGGTGAGTGTCGCGCTGAATGATCGCGGACTGGAGCCGGGGGCAATGGACCGCTCGCGCCGTCCGACCAACGACGGCAGCGTCGGAGCTCCTCAGTAAACTCGAGGCATGGCCAAACCCCTCCGCATCGCGACCGTCAATACCAACGGCGTGCGCGCCGCCTACCGTCGGGGAATGGCCGCCTGGCTTGACGCGCGGGATGTCGACATCCTGGCGATCCAGGAGGTGCGGGCATCCACGGAAGACCTCGAGGGTCTGCTGGGGCCAGAGTGGGACATCCTGCACGATGCCGCCACCGCGAAGGGTCGCGCGGGCGTTGCCATCGCCTCGAGATCGAAGGCCAGCATCCATCGGGTCACCCTCGGCGATGAAGACTTCGACAGTGCAGGTCGCTGGCTCGAGGCCGACTATGAGGTCGGCGACGCCATCGTGACGGTCGTGTCCACCTACGTCCACTCCGGCGAGGCCGATACGCCGAAGCAGGTGGAGAAATATCGGTTCCTCGACGCGATGGAGGCCCGCATGCCCGAGCTCGCCGCCGACGGTAAGTACGCCGTGATTCTCGGTGACCTGAATGTCGGGCATCGCACCATCGACATCCGCAACTGGCGCGGCAACCAGAAGGCGGCCGGCTTCCTGCCGCGGGAGCGTGAGTACTGGGATCGCTTTGTCGGAGCAGAGGGTGATCCGCACTACAACGCGGGCGCGGGTCTCGGCTGGGTGGATGTCGGGCGCAAGTGGGCGGGCGAGGTCGACGGTCCGTACACCTGGTGGAGCTGGCGCGGGCAGGCATTTGCGAACGACACCGGATGGCGCATCGACTATCAGCTTGCTACTCCTGCGCTCGCCGCGACCGTCGTCAACTACGCCGTTGACAAGGCCGCGACCTACGAGGAGCGCTTCAGCGACCACACTCCCGTCGTCGTCGACTACGCGCTGTAGGAATTCCGGGATCGGCAGCTCTCCGTCGCTGCAACTCTCCGGTCCCTTCAACTCTCCGTGACCTGAAGCTCTCCGGGACAGGACGCGAAACCTGAAAGACTGAGAGCATGAGCACCAAGCCCCGCCTGTTTTCCGGAATGCAACCGTCGGCCGATTCACTTCAGATCGGAAACTACATCGGCGCGCTCCTGCAATGGCGGGAGATGCAGACCACGAACGACGCCATCTTCTGCGTGGTCGATCTGCACGCGCTCACGGTTCCCCAGGACCCAAAGCTGCTCGCAGAGCAGACCCGCAAGACGGCCGCGCAGTACATCGCCGCGGGTATCGATCCCGAGCTCTCGATCCTGTTTGTCCAGTCCCACGTGGCCGCCCATACGGAACTCACCTGGATCCTCAACACCATCACCGGGTTCGGCGAGGCCAGCAGGATGACCCAGTTCAAGGACAAGGCGGCGAAGACCGGTACGGACTCGGCATCGGTGGGCCTGTTCGCCTATCCGACGCTGATGGCTGCGGACATCCTGCTCTACGACACGAACGTCGTACCGGTCGGCGATGACCAGAAGCAGCACGTCGAGTTGACCAGGGATCTGGCAATGCGGTTCAACTCTCGGTTTGGCGAAACCTTCGTCGTTCCGGAACCCGTGATCATGAAGGCGACTGCCCGTATCTACGATCTGCAGAACCCGACGTCGAAGATGAGCAAGTCGGCGGCATCAGACTCTGGCGTGGTCTGGATGCTGGACGACCCGACAAAGACTGCGAAGAAGATCAAGTCGGCGGTCACGGACGACGACCGCGAGGTCCGGTTCGACCGTGGAGCAAAGCCGGGCGTATCCAACCTGCTCACGATCCTGTCCGCGTTCACCGGCGAGGGGGTGCCAACTCTCGAGGAGTCCTTCGCGGGCAAGGGCTATGGCGACCTCAAGGCGACGGTCGCCGACGCTGTCGTTGCGACCTTCGACCCGATGCGCAGGCATGCGCTCGAACTGCTGGATGACCCCGCAGAGCTCGACCGCATCCTTGGTCGCAACGCGGAGCGGGCGATCGCGATTGCGCAGCCGAAGCTCGAGCTCGTGTACGACCGCGTCGGGCTTCTGCGTCGGCCATGAAGCCCGTCACGCTTCGCACGGCCCGGCTGGTGCTTGACCAGCCCACGCTGGCCGATGTCGACCTCACGACCGGATATTGCCAGGACCCGCTGTTCGAACGGTTTATGGTCACGCCCTGGCCGTACACCCGGGCGGATGCGGTCGGATTTTTCGTGGACTACATTCCTCAGGCCTGGGAGACCGACAAGGAATTCTCGTGGGCCCTGCGGCACGACGGCGAATTTCTGGGGGTGATCGGATTTCGGCCCGCCGGGAACGACATCGGCTACTGGATCGGCACACCGCATCGGGGGCACGGATACATGACCGAGGCCGTGGGCGGCGTCCTCAATTGGCTGTTTGCGCGCGGGTTCGATGACATCCAGTGGGAGTGCTTTGTCGGCAACTCCGCGTCGGCGTCGGTTGCGCGCAAGAACGGATTCACTTTCACCGGCGAGAGCGAGTCGTACGTCCCCGCCCGAGACGGTTCCCATCCGGCGGCCCTGCATGCCGTTATCGCGGCCGGGGATTCGCGGGATCCTAAGCTCGGCTGGCCGACCTAGCCACGACGAGTCTCAGGGCACCGTCGAACTCGCCCTGGCCTCGAAGGTAGCCATACTTTTCGTCCCAAACGCCCGACTCGAGATCGGCGCCGAGGTCTCGAACGAATCGCCCCTCGACATCCGCACCGACGAAGGTCCACGCGGAATTCGCTGCGCGAGCGCCCGGATCCAGCAGGCGCTCCGGGCGCCCGTAGTAGGCCTGATTGAAGCCGTCGACGCACTCGAACGGAATGGGCACGACCACGACCTCGGCATCGCCGCCCAGCGCGTTCACCATGCGTGTGATGACGGGATATCGCGCCGCCTCCGCCGCCATCACCTCCGGGGCGTATTCGGCCAGCCAGGACTGCTCGATCAACTCGGGATCGCAGCTCAGGATGACGACCGGGCCTCGCGTGACGCGGCGCATTTCTGCGAGACCGGCTTCGACATCCGCCCACTGGTGAACAGAGAAGGTCGCCATACTGGCGTCGAACGCCGCATCGTCAAACGGCAGCGACTCCGCGGTCGCGTCGATCGCGGGCCGACCCGCCGGACGCTGCGCTCTCATTGAGGCGCTCGGCTCCACGGCCGTCACCGTGCGATCAACAGGTTCGTAGGATCCCGCGCCGGCCCCGACATTAAGCACGGTCACCGCGTCGCCGAGCGCGGCAAGAATCGCCGCCTCGATCCGGGGCTCCGGGCGCCGATAGTCGCTGTAGCCACTCGCGATCCTGGCGTAGTCGACATCGCCCGCGCTTCCGTCGGCGTGTGGTCTCGTGTTCACGCAATCTCCGTCAGGATGGTCAGGTGATCTCTGTCGTTCTGTTCGACCTCGACGATACGCTGTTCGCCCACCGCCGCGCGGTAGAGGATGGGGTCATCGCGCACCTTCGCGCGACCGGACTGGTGGATGCCAACCTCGACCACCCGGAAACGGCGGCTCGCTGGACCGAACTCGAGGAGCTGCACTACTCCCGGTACCTGAGTGGTGACCTCGACTACCTGGGCCAGCGGCGGGCGCGGGCGACCGATTTCCTTGCGCCGTTCGGTGTGACCTTCGAGAGCGAGGCGGCCGCGGAACAGTGGTTTGAGGACTACGTGCTCGAGTACCGGGCCGCGTGGCAGCTTCACGACGACGCGCTCGCCGCACTCGGCGCGCTCTCCGACTATCGACTCGGGATCATCACCAACGGAGTGACCCATTTCCAGCAACCCAAGCTGGATGCGCTCGACATCGCGCGATTCTTCGAACACATCATCACCTCGGGCGATTTCGGTGCCGTGAAGCCGGATCCGAGTATCTTTCTGCACGCCTGCGCGGTCTTCGGAGTCGCGCCGGCGAGCGCAGTGTATGTCGGGGACCGGCTACACACGGACGCTCTCGGCGCGGCGGCGGCTGGCCTCGGCGGCGTGTGGCTGGACCGCCGCGGCGAAGCGACGAGCGAGGAACTGTCGCTCGCGGCGGCCAGCTCCGTGCACGTGGTCCGGTCACTTGCCGAATTACCGCCGGCCCTTGCCCTGCGCGACTGACCGCCGGGCTAGGGTCAACGCGTGTCGATGAGTGTCGCGCTGCCGCTGCTTGCCCTTCTGTTCGCGGTATCGGCCTTCCCGTGGCTTCTCGTGCTTCGCGCCCGGTTCGGGCACCTTCTCGCCATACCGGCGACGGCAGGTGGCGCTCTCCTGCTGCTTCTCGTCGTCCTTCTGGTTTCGCGGGCGGTGAATGCCAACTACGTTGCAGCGCTCGCGATCGTCAGCGGCATCACCGGAGCCATCGGCGGCGCTCTGGCAGCGCGAACCCCGGGCGTCTTTCGACGGCCCGGGCGCTATGCGGTCGCACTGTGGTGTCCCGCGCTCCTCGGCGCGCTCGTCTGGGGTCTGACCGCGACGATGGCTCAGGTCGTCCCCGGGGCATCCCGGTTTGGCTGGGTGATGAACGGCGATGGACTGAATAATCTCTGGTTCGCCAGCGTCATCGAGCGCACCAACGGCCTGGCGCTCGGGGCCGACGAGAATCCCGTCCCGCTCCCCGCCTCACTCATCTCGGTGGTACTCGGAACGGGAACCTCGGAGTCCACGTCCGCCGCGGCACTCCTGTCTCACCAGCTCACGGCGCTCCTGGTTACGTGGGTCGTCCTGCTGGCGGCGACCTGCGTATCGATGGGAGTCGTCATCGCCTCCGCCATCGAGCGTCGTCGCACCGGGGCAGTTGCCCTCGCGAGTGCCCTGGGTTCATTGTTGCCCCTTACCTGGTTCGTCTCCGGGTTGACCGTGCAATGGGGCTACTTCAATGCGAACGTCCTGCTGCCGGTCATGCTGGCCAGCTGGCTGGTCTATCTCACCTCACAACGTCACCCTGTCGCCGCGTTCATCTGTCTCACCGTGCTCGCGACACTCACTCTCGCCACCTGGACACCGGCGGTTCTGCTGCCTGGTGCACTCGGCCTGGTGGTCCTGATTCGCCACCGCTCGACGTTTCGCACCCTCCCGCGAAGTAGAGCAATTGCGACGTTCCTTGGTATCGCTCAGCTTGTCGCGTGGGTCGGCGTCGTGGCGATTCCCTCATTCCTATCGCAGGGAAGCTCCCTCGAAATTCCCGGTGTCGGCTTTCCGCCAACGTGGTGGGGCCTCCTCGCCGCTGTGGCGCTTCTCGTCGGAGCGCTCGTTCTGCTGCGAGGTCTGAGCGCGCTGCCGATCACCTCTGGAGCGATAGCGATCCTCGCAGCCGCAGCCGTCGCATCCGCCGCCCTGCTGTTTTTCGCGCGCGACCAGCCCGATCTCTTCGGTGCGTACTATCCGAAGAAACTTGCCTGGATCCTTCTGGTGCTGCTCGGGACCATCGCTCTCTCGTTCGCGGTCGCGGTCATCGCCCAGCGAGTTCGCGTACGGCCGCGTACGGTCATTGCAGCCGTGATGTGCCTGGGACTTCTCGCGGCAGCAGCGCTGCCCATCGGTGGCTGGCCGGAGACGGTACAACGGCAACCGGTCGTTCGGATTCTCGGCGACTATGTACGGCACGGCGGAGAGACGACCGTCACCGATATCCTCAAGCTCACGAATGCGAAACATCCGAACATCCTGTGGCAATCGGGAAACCCGGATGAGCCCGTAGTCAACGAATATCTGCTCGCCGCGCACGGCGGCTTCGTTCACGGCGACAGCACGCTGATTACTCTCGTCGCCAGCCCGTACTTCATATACCGGGCGACGGGGAAATATGACGACTCCGATGTCATGACCCTCTGTTCGATGATCCGTCGAGTTCACCCAATGCCAACGGTCAGAACCGCGAGCACAACGCTGGCTCGACGACTCCACGCTGCCTGTCCGACGGCAAAGGCAACCGTGCTCGTGGACACCTCGCTCCGCGGGCCACGACCGGCGACGACGGGGGCGACCTGGCAGATGGACGGCATCGAGTAAACCCTGCGTCGCCCGCACGAGGTCGCCTTCCGCTGCTGACCCCGCGCATAACTCCGCCACTTCTCGATCTGCGGCTCAACCAGCGGCGACAGAGCCCGCTCATGCGGTGCCGTGCCGGGAAACAGGAGGAGTTGTGCACACTCACCGATGCTCGCCACACGGAGTCACGACCTGGTTATGAGACGCTACGGCGGAAGTGACTGCGCTGGTCGAGCAGCCCGAGGACCGATGCCAGGACGAGACGCGGCTCGTACATAGTGTGCTGGTAGACGGGTCGAAGACTCATGTACCCCAGGCTGGCCAGCGCGAGGTCGCGGCGGCGATCTTCAACATGCCTCTCCCAACCATCGTGTG
>Ga0193728_1000215_pt1 | contig 26727 bp, 24 predicted proteins | sample U1c1metaG_FD_143037 | JGI IMG/M metagenome (GOLD analysis project Ga0193728, IMG submission 143037) | Soil microbial communities from a riparian zone of the East river system, Colorado, United States - U1c1 | ecosystem: Environmental > Terrestrial > Soil > Riparian zone | place: USA: East River... | reverse complement strand
CAAGCCATGAAGCCGATCGAGAGTCTCATGCGCCGCACCGACGTTGCTGATGAGCGCAGCCTCGGTCAGCTCGAATTTGAGCACCGAGGGCGTCAGCTGCGTCTCGCGCAGCAGAGATGCCACGTATTCGCTCAAGCCCGGATCTCGCAACGCCGTTGGGGACAGATTGACGCTGATGAAGAAATTCTGATCGGCGGGCAGCCGCCGCAGCCAATCCGCCGCGAGCCGGACAACCCGGAGAATGATCCAGCGGGTGATCGGCACCATCAATCCGGCTTCCTCAGCGATGCGCAGGAATCGATCCGGGCCGAGCACACCTTCCACGGAATGGTGCCAGCGCAGCAGCGCCTCGGCACCCACCATCTGGTATGATTGCAGATCGACAATCGGCTGGAACAGCAGCTGCAGTTCGAGCTTTTCCATGGCGACGTGCAGGTCCGCTTCCAAGCTCACGAGATTCGCCGCTTGCCCCGCCATGTTTGGCGAGTAGCGGACGATCTTGGCTGTCTCGAGTCGCTTCGCGGCTGACAGCGCGATGTCGGCCTCGCGGACGATGTCCTCCGCGCGCTGCTGGCCCGAATCGACGCACGTGACGCCCACGGTTGCGGCGACGACGAGTCGGTGCCGGCGCAAGTCGAAGGGCAGGCGCAACTCCTCTTGGAGGAGGCCGGCAACATTCAAAGCCGCTTCAGGTGACGCCACGTCCAGAATCAACACCGCAAATTGGTCTCCGCCCCAGCGCGCCAGCACGCCCTCGAATGCCGATGCTGATTTTTCGAAGCGGCGCGCGGCCTGCACCATCAGTTCATCGCCGGCCGTATGACCCAGCACCTCATTGACCAGTTTGAAGCGCACGATGTCCACGATGATGACCGCAAGGCGCGGGCGGCGCCTCGCGCGCACGTCGCGTAGCGCCCGGTCGAGCCGATCCATGAAATAGCGCCGGTTCGGTAGCCCCGTGAATGCATCATGAAAACGTGCGTGGTCGAAAGTCTCCTGTAGATTCAGCCGCTCCTGCGTTTCCATAGCGAGCTGCCGATTGACCGCGCGCAGGCGCTGCCGCGCGGCCGCCAAGGCCGCGCGTAAGCGTTGCAATGCCTGGTTCAACTCGTGAGTGGCGAAGGCGAGCAACCATGCCAGGAACATCAGCAGGCCGATTTCCGAGGCGAGCAGCGTGGCGGGATACCAACCGGCACGTGGGCGGATCGCTACCTGCAGATAACTTCCGGGAACGGCAGCCGCCGTCGGAAGTCGGATCCTTGCGGCGACCGCGTCGGTCAACGGCTCCGTCCGCGAACTGACGAAGGTGCGCGAGCGGGTGCTGCCGGGTTCGATTTGCGAAAGCTCGAAGTCGTAGCCCGCGTCGGCCAGCCGCGTCAAGCGGCTCGCCGCGATCAGCTCATTCAAGTCGGTGTAGGCAACCGACCAACCCAGCGATCGCGCTGCCTCGGGTGCGCCGCGCGCAGTCGCCGCGTAACGTACCATCACCGGATAGCGTATGGCCACGAGCCACAGGCTGCCCAGACGCGACGGACCCAGTACCACGGAGCCAGGTGGTGTGCGGGTAGACTCCGCCGACCGCCATTCGCCGGCAATGTCATTGGCCATGGCCATCTCTGACGGGCGGGAACCCAGCACTTTGTCGTCGTTCGTCATCCAAAAAGTCTTGGCCGCCGGCGGCACCGACTCGAGTGACGCGGGTGCGCCTGACTGTGGTAAGACCTGGGCGGCCAACGTCGCCTGCCGATCGGCTTGATCGGCCAGCTTTTGCAGCAGCGGCTCAATCTTACCGGAGAAGATGATCGCGTCCTTGGCCGCCGTCTCGCGAGCCGCTGCAGCATGGTGGTGCACACTGAGGTCGATCAGACGCGATCCGGCAACCAACACCACGGCCAGCACCACGGCGGTGGGCAGCCATCGGACGTTATGCCGGCGAATCCACGTCCTCACCTTGGCTGATCCCGATGGCCGACTGGGAAAATATAGTTGAGCATCACTGCCACGCGGCCGCTGCCCGAGAGGTCCTGGTAGTCGACGACCAGAGTCAGGTCGCCGCGCGTGTTCGGTAAGTGTTTGGTCACGCCCACATAGCCTTCGCTGAGCGATTTTCCGGGAATGACAAGCTGCAGGCCCAATACGGTCGGTGAGACCTGGCCAAAAGCGACGCCGCCCAGAAAGCTGACCTTGGAACCATACAGGTCGATGCGGCCGGCCGTTAAATGCGTGCCGAGATTGCCGCTCACCGAGTCGGCGTAGGAGATCGTCGTCAAGACGCGCGGATTCCACTGGTACGAAAGCCCGAGCTTGGGAAGATTCCCGTGCGTTTTCTCGACTTCGTACTGCCGATCGTCCAATTGCACGGACAATCGATTGAAGTACGTACCGACCACTCCCGCCGCAACGATCGAATATTTGAACGCATGCGGGCCGTCATCGCCTGCGCCCTCGTGCGCTTCACCGTAGAAGCTATAACGTGCATTGCCCAATGCGCGAGTCAGAAAGCCGTTGACTGAGGCGAAGGTCCAATGGGCAACGGAGATTTCCTGGTGTTCCACCGCGACTCCGGCGAGCGTATCGGCATCGAAGTTATGAAGCCAGCCGATCGATCCGCCACCGCCGCCATTGGTTCCCGGGAGAGTGGAACCATCGGCGCTAAGTGCGATCCGATCGGCGGAGGTTGCGGTCGGGGCCGCATTCAATGCCGGGGTGTAATCCGCACCCATTGCAATGCTCGCCACGAGCCAGCCCGCCACGAGCCAGCCCGCCACCAACACGGCGTTGGGGAGCCGTGCAAATCTCATCGCAGCTGCCTCGAGATGCCCGTGAGCACGGCCGTGCCGGTTCCGAACGGATCGGCTGTTTCCCCCTTGGCGACCGGGAGAACGGACACCGTGAAAATACGTTCCTGCTCGCCCTCCAACGTGATCGCAGAACTCGTGACCTGATAAATTCGCTGTCCGATCTCGATGTGCATCTTGCGCCGGTTGGTCAGTCCGGGCTCCCACCAAGCGTGGCCGCCATTCGACCGGGACAGCAACGGCGTCGCATCCGCTCCGACTTTCGCGCCGCTGAACAGCCACATTGCGGGCTTGTTGAGCGCCAGAACGCACCCCCGTCCATCGATCACGAGGGCGGCATATTCAGAGTTGTCCAACGCCGCTTTCAGACAGAAAACCTCGGTAGCGTCCTCGATGGTCAAGAGCGCCAAGCGCTGTTCCTTGTGCGCGACATGCAGCACGCGCAGATGCGTCACTCGCAGCTGGTCCGCGAAGCGGATGATGGTCGAAGGCTCTTCGCCGTCAGGGCCGACGATGAGTTCTTGAACGATGTCGGGATAAGAGAAGCGCACCGCTTCGAACAGATTGCGGCCTTCGAGCGGCGTTTCCCCGCTCTGCAGAAAGGCGATTGCGAAGTCGCTGGATGCGGCGATCCGGAGGCTGGCCGGATCGACCAGCAGCGCCGGTAGCGGCAGCCGCTCGATCAGGCCGGCCCACAACTCCTGCCCGCGCTCCGCTTCGGTCCTCGCCAGGGCGGTGTGCGTGCTCAGCCGCTCGAAGACAGTACCGACATATTCGGCCGCCACCGCGCAGGCGAAGATTCCGACGGTAAATACCTCGAGCAGTACGATCAAATAACTCGGCGGCGCATAGAAGCCCGGGAAAGACCCCGCCGTCACCGCGCTTCGATGGCCGAACAATGCACTGAGCCACGCGTCGCTGCCAAACAGCCCGCTCGCATACCAACGCAATTCCGGAGCTTGGGCGAGAGCCACAACCCCGACGACGCAGACAGCCACCGCGGAAATGAGATAGGGATGCCAGCGAGAAAGAAAAATTGCGCCGATGACAGGCAGCGCAAATACCAACAGAAACGCCGGATTTTGCAGCGCCCCCGCGTGCTGCCAAATGAAGCCGATCACGATGACGCCAATGACATCCAACAAGGTCAGTGCGCGGTCACGCCACCGGCCGTGCGGCGAAGTACGCGACTCCAGGATCGTCAACGCGATGAGAATCCCGCCCAGCGCAAGCAGACCCCAACTCGCTGTTCCGAGATCCATTTCGAAGCCGCTTGCAAACCAGGGGACGCCGGTAGCGCTCAAAATGGCGACGATGATCAGCAGCCAGCTGTCGCTCAGCAGTCGAACACGCGGGTTCTCCCAGCCCAGGCGCGGCATCAACTGAGTGTGTTCGATGTTCGTGATCAAGGGTTCACCGCTAGCGTGGGTTGGCCTGCGCGGCCACGGTCGCACTGTCCGCGGTGGCCAGGTTATTGCCGAAGTTGTTGGAATCCAGAAACGGCTGCGAATGCACCTTCTGTCCGTTGGGCGGCTGGAAGTCCTCGACGTGCAGCGGAAATACATGGGCGCGCAACACCTCGTTGTGCCGCAAGACCGGCGAGTCGCCGATCACATCGAATCCATTGAATCTCGGCTCGATGATCGTGTTGTCGACCGCTGTGCTGACGCCGTGGACATCGCCGAGCACGAAGGCAATACCGTAGCCGCAGTTGTGCAGCCGATTGGCTTTCACCAGCGTGTTGGACGACCCGCGCACCATCACGCCATAGGCAGTGATTCCCTCCAACTCGTTGCCTTCGATGATTGCGCCGCGGGCATTCTCGGCGACGATGCCCATCGACGCACCGCCGTTGATGTGGTTGCCCCGAATCACCGCGCCCGCACCAACCAAGTGGACATCAGAGTCACGGGCACGGATGAAGTCATTGCGCTCCACCAAAACCGCAATATTGCCGGCGACGATCCCGATGCCGTCCGCCGTGAACTTATTGTCGTGGATGCTGATGACATCATCGTGCGAATCGGGGGCGCCGCGCACGGCCCAAAGGCCGGCGTCCTTGTTCTCCGTAAACTCATTGTTGGCGACCGCGGAATTGTGCCCCGCCGCGCCGAAGCGCACACCGAGGCGGTCCTTGAGGAAATGGTTGCGCTCCAGCAAGGTATCGCTCGTGTTGTCGATGACTTCCACGCCGACGTCGCACGAGGCAATGGTCGATGCGGAAAGATGAAAGCGCACGCTGCGCACCAGAATGCCGGCGGCGGGACAATTTCTGATGGTGATCCCATCGATCGAGGTATTCGGGGCCGAGATATCAAATACCGGCCCGGCACCAAGCGCCTGCGCATCGATTTGCACCCCCGAGGCCTGGCCCATCAGTTTCACGCCATGTCCGTTGACGAATGCCGGCAGGGCGGTTTCCAAGCTGATCTTGGGAACTTCGATCGAAATTGTGCTCTGGCCGGTGGCAGTCGCCACGACGAACAGGGCTTCGCGCAGCGTGCCGGGTCCTCTGTCGCCGGCATTGGTGACATGCACCAGGACGGCTTTCTCGGCGGCGCGCAGTGGCGGCGGCGTTTTGGTTTCGCGCCAATGACCCAGTGCGGCCAGAACTCCGAGCAACACGAAAATACCAATGGCTGCTATTGAGCGACGGCTGATTTTCATGATGGCTATCCCCGGTTCTAGATCCGATTCTTGATCTCTAAGACAAACACCGCATGCCAGGAGCGCGTCACCGCGCGGCGCCCGAAAAGCGCATCGATCGGCAATGAGAGCGCGGTCGCGAGCGCCAGCAGACCAAGGGCCAACGGGCCGGGCAGTTTGCGCACGTAAGGCAGTAGCTGCGTCCTGAACGGAGCCGGATCAACGCCCGTCAGCGCTCGCAGATTCAGGTCGCAATCGCGGAACAGTTGCAGGTAAACGTCGCGATGACGCGCCCTGAACACGGTCGAATCACAGCGATTCGCCGCCGCAGTCGGCGCCGCCTCGAGCAGGATCATGCGTCCGCCCGCCGCGAGGTGGGTGGTCATCGCGATAAGCGCGGCACGCAGTGCGCCTGGATCGAGAATGTGCTGAAGGACGGTGACGCCCAGGATCAGGTCGAACCGTTCACCCACTTCGAGATGCGACACATCCTGCACTTGAAAGCGGCAGCGGTCGGCGACCCCATCGGCGGCCGCTCGTCGCCGGGCTTGCGCAATCATCGTCGGACTCAAGTCCACGCCCAATACTTCAGCGCCGCGCGCCGCCAGCAGCCGGCTCCAGCGGCCCACGCCGCACCCTACGTCCAATACGCGAGTTCCCGCGGGGACGTTCAGCCACGGTTCGAGTGCCAGCCGCTGCTCCAGATGAATTGCTCGATTGTAGAATTCGGGCATCCCGTACGAGCATACCGCGGCCAGCCCGTCGCCTTCGCCGGCGAATCGCCGCGCGCGATCCTCCCAATACGCGTTGGGGCGGTACAGCTCGGGAGCGGGAACTCCTCGCACGGTCATTCGATCAACCCCGCCTTTTGCGCGGGGATACCCAAATCCGCCGGATTCTCGTAGTGATCCTGATATACGCGGCGTCGAAACAGCCGGAGCGCAAAGAAATTCCCGAAGCCCACCGTCATTGGCACGATATGCGCGATCGCATAGCACAGGTACAGCGGGACGATGGGCGCGATATAGCCCCGTTCCGCCTTAGGCACGCACGTGAAGAGCGCAATCACTCCGAGCGCGAGATAGCTGCCGACCGCCGCGGTGAAGTACTCAGGATTGCCGAGACTGCCCTGCGGCACGAAGTCATTCAGCAGCGCGTCGAGCCCACCCAAAAAACTCAGCAGCAGGAGTGCCGCGCTGACGATCTTGACCAGATGAATCCCCAGCGCCAGGCCGCCGATATAGATGAGGTAGTTATATGCGGCGAAGGGCGAGCGGCGGCTGATTCGCAGCACTTCGGAGAAGCGTTCGCTATAGACCTTGAGGAGACCGTGGTACCAGCCGACGCGTTGCGAGAACCAGTGCTGCAGGGAACCCGGACCTTCCGTGCTCACCACCAGGCGTCCGTCGTAATAAATGCGTTCACCATGGCTGAGCAGAATCAAGGCGTTCTCGAAATCCTCGGCGTAGACGGAGAGCGAGTGTTCGTCGAGCGTACGTGCCAGTGCGCTGCGTCGATAAAAGGACACACCGGACGTGACGCTGAAGTCCGCGAGGCTCTCACGCCCGACGCGGAACGCCAACGCGTACTCGAAGGCCTGGAATCGCGCCAGAAATCCGTCCGGCTCGATCATGATCCTCGGACAGGCCGCGGCGGCGCCGGATTGCTGGAAGTCACTGACGAACTGTTCCACATTGATCGTGCTGCCCTCATTCAACCCGCGAATGCGGATGTCCGGATCGATCACCATGACGATATCGATATGCTCAGGCAGGCACGCGAGCAGGCGGCGTAAGGCGCCTGGTTTGCGCCGGTTCACACCGTCGTCGAAGCATCGCCATCCAGCCTGGCGCAGCCGCAGAACGGTCTGGTCCGTCGATCCGTCGCTGATGAGCCACACGCGGTGTTTATAGGCCCCGAACGCGCTCATGAATTCTTGCAGGCGGTCCTCGAGATTGAATATGGAAGCGATGATCGCAAATGGCGGCGCCTGGACGACACGCCTTGCGTCGGGCGGCAGAATGGCGGCGAGATTGATGGAAAGGCCGCCGTTGCCCCGGCCATAGTCTCCGCCGGCGGCCAATGTGTGACGACGCCGCATGTACAAGCGCAGTGCGAAGTCGAGCGCATCCGTGAACACGATGAGATTTGCGACGGCGAACACGAGGATCGAGAATCCGACGGTTCGCGCATCGGCCACCGACAACACGATCCATCCCGCCAGAAGTCCGCAGAGCGCCAGCGGCGCCAAAACCGAGTATGTCCGCCAGGACTTCATGCGGACGCGGCGGCAATTGGCGCTGCCGCCGGCCGGAGAGTAGGCAGTCGGGCGTGCAACTCAGACCGGACTTCGCTCTCATCGGCAATGTACTGGCCGAGCTCCGCCATGATCGGCAGGGAAGCTAGAATCCACAGCAGTGAGCGCAGGCGCGAGGGCAGATGCGCGGTGTGCTCCTCGATCTCGCCGAGCATGGCTTCGAAGCTGCTTTCCATGCGTAATATCGCGCCGCTGACGATGGGATCGATGGGCAGAATTTTCACCGGCTGTTGCCAAGCGATGTCCGTTCCCGCCACACGCTGGCGGGCGTAGTACGTTTGAGGCAAAAGACTCGGGTCCTGCGCATACGCCGATCCCGAAAACGGAATCACATACGGATACATTCCGATCTCGCATCCCTCACGCAGCCAGCGATACGCCTCACGCAGCGTTTGCCCGACATCTTCCAGAGCGGCGTGCGGCGAGCTCAGGATGAGATCGAGGAACGGAGTCACCCCGTTCGCCAGGGCGGCGGAGAGCATCGGCTCGATATGACGCTGGATTTGCGCCTTGTTGAACTCTCCGAGCACTTTCTTCGAGAAGTTCTCAATGCCGAAGCCCAACACACGAAACCCGGCCCGACTCATGGCCGTCAACCGCTCGGCGGACATGGCATCGATACGATTCGTGCTGATGAATTGCAGATGCACCGGAATCCGTCCGCTGTGTTTCGCGGCAATGATTCCCTCGCACAGGGGCAGGATTCGATGGTCCCGCGTGAAAACGAAAATATCGTCCTGAAAGATGATCGTGCGCACGCGCGGATGTGCCGCGACGATGCGCTCGATCATGGTCAGACATTCGTCCGCTTCGAGGCGCGCAACGGATGCAACACTTCCTTGAGCCTCATGCAGAAAATTGGTGGCGGAACAAAACGTACAGCCCATCGGGCAGTAGTTGAGCGTGATCAGCCGCACCGAGCGAATCTCGGCAAGATGTGCTTCTCGCGCGGCTTTGCTCGGCAGCGCCCCAATACGGTAGGCGGATTCCAGGCGCTCCCAATAGGCTGAATACGGCATCTTGTCGTAGGGTGTGCTGAAGATGGCATCGCGCAGCTCGTCCCGGCTCAGAGCACGCTGCGGTATCCGAATGATTTGGCCGTCCTTGGTGCGTTCGGCCGTTCCGGCAATACCGCCCAGCGGTTGCCCCGCACGCCGGCGCGCCACCAGATCAAGCAGCGGCCGTTCGCCTTCACCGAGCACAATCAAGTCGAACGGGCCGAGCTCGAACATCAGCTCCGGACGAAATGTCGCCTCCATACCGCCGGCGACAATGAACGCCTCCGGCGTCACTCGACGCACGATGTGCGCGAGTTCCAAATCGAATCGCAGGGTCATCCCCGTGGTAGAGACGCCGACGATGTCCCATGCGCCGCTGAGCAGCTCGCGCTCGAGCGCGAGCTGCGGCGGCCCGCGACAGCAGTTCGGATCGAAGACTTTGGTCTCGATCCCTGCCGCTTCAAGCACGCCGGCCAGCCGCCAGACGCCGAGCGGAGGAGCGAGAAAAGTGAATTCGCCGCAGTGCGGATCGTACGGACCGATCAGCAATGCCGAGGGTGAGTCTGAAGTGTATCTCCGAGCTCGGCCCATAGTGTTCTTTTCGTGTGACCTCAATTCTTGTGTAGTGAAAATGCCGCGTTTCGCAAGAAAATGCATCGGGTAAACACCCGTCGGATACAGTCAGGTAAACACCTGTCGGGTAAACACCCTATCGGCGGATGGGACGAATATTCGCTATCGCAGGTCGCTGAGATGCGCCGCGAGGGCGAGAGGCATGCTGAATCGTAGGCCGATGGCGAATTGACGCGAAGTGTGCGGCACACAATAAACGACTTCGGCCTCGGTTCGAAAATTTATCATCGAATCGCTGACAATGACCTTCTTACCCGCGTCCCAATGGCGGCCGGCAATGAGGCGGGCTCCGCGCTCGCTGATGTTCGCGAGAACCACGGTCTCGTTGTTCGTAGGCTCATCGGCTGCTTCAAGATTCGCCACTGCATTGGTCGCCGTCCGTGGCGCCTCTCGCCCAGTTTGCATCGCATTCACCCCCTTTGCATCGTCTACTCAATCAGGGATCCGGGCGTTACAATACGGAATTGCCGGATGGGTTAAGTTCGAGCTGCGCCATCGGCAGCCAGCGATCATTTGACGCCTCCGCGGTCGATTCACCGAAAGCCGGCCGCCTGGCGCCGCCGGCGCGCGCCGGCGCTTCCGAATTGGCTGCCGTAAGATCGTTCGATAGACAGGCCCGGTTCTTGCGCTTGCGCTCATACAACGCGGTATCGGCCTGCCTCATCAGGTCTTGCAGAGTCGCGGGTTTGTCGGGATCGAAATGCGCCACGCCGACACTCAAGGACAATTTGTAGCGGTTTTCCGCGCCGCTGCAATCGGCAAGATTCAATTGCAAACGCTGACAGATCGCTTCGGCGCCACGCCCGGGTTCCTCCCGGATCAGCGCAACAAATTCATCGCCGCTCAAACGCCCCGTCACATCGAATTTACGAAAAGTCCGCTCGATGCACGTCGCGGCGCGCGATATCGCTCGATCACCCTCACCGTGACCGTAGTGGTCGTTGATCCATTTCAGGCCGTCCAAATCGGCGTAGAACATCAGCATATACTGCCTCGCCTCGCGCGCCCATCTAAGATGTTGGGTCGCCAGCGCCATGAATCCGCGGCGGTTATGCAAGCCGGTCAGATCGTCCCTCAACGCCATCTGCAGCAATGTGCGCTGTAATCCAAGATGACCATGAGCATAACGCAGGGTTCGCGCAATGGTGTCCGACGCAACCGGGTTGTTGCCGGCCGCGGCGCTGAGACGCGATTGCTTTGCCCCTACCTCCGGCGGACCTTCCAGCGGCTTCACAGCACCGTGAATGTCGGGGAGCAACAGAATCGGCAAGTTCGGCAATTTGTTGCGCACTTGGATGGCCATCCTCGACACAAAGTGCGGCGTCATTGTAGATTCCAGCAACAACACATCGGGTGCTTGCTTCACGACCATGCGCAATGTGCCGTCAAAGTCGTGCATATTCACCCGCAAGGCTTTCACATCTATCAGCTGACCGTCGATCGACTCATGAAACCCTCCGTTCAAAAACCACGAGTTTTCCCATTTTTCCAACATGACTAGCGCCTTCAGCACGGGCAGTTTCATAGCCTCGTTTCGCCTCTTTTTGGGTGATTGATCATGTATCCAGCATAGGCCGGGCAGCGACGAACACAATCGGGTGAATTATCGATGGACCCTGTGGGAAAGACTGGGGGCCATGAGGGTAGGCGATGGTCAGTGTTGTAGAAAGCCCAATTATGGCTCGATTAGGCCATTTCGGATCGCATAGCGGACCAGTCCGGCGGTCTGATGAATATCGAGTTTTTCCATTACCTTGGTGCGGTGAGTGTCCGCCGTCTTAGTGCTGATACCCAGCAACGCCGCGATCTTTTTGGTCGAATGCCCTTCGCCGACCAGTTGCAAGACTTGTCGTTCACGCAGGCTCAGTTTTCCATTGGGCGCGTCGGGGTTGGTAAGGAACGCACGGACCACCGCGTTGGAGATCTTGGGACTCAAGTACACCTCGCCGCGATCCACATGCCGTATTGCAGCCACCAAATCCGTGCTCGCCTGTGTTTTGAGCACATAAGCGCGCGCGCCGATGCGCAATGCCTCAACCGCATACGGTTCTTCCATATGACGAGTCAGAATAATCGTGCGTGTTTGAGGACTTACTCGCGCCGCTTCGCGCAATACGCTCAACCCATCGAGGCCCGGCATATCCAGATCGAGCACGGCAATTTCCGGCAATAGCTCCTGAATCATGCGAATCGCCTCGAGTCCATCGGAGGCTTCGCCCAGGACCTCGATATGCTCCTTCTCCAGCACGAGCCTCAATCCCTGTCTGACGAGGAGATGATCGTCCGCGAGAATTACTCGAATCGGCATCTTTAGTTCTCCACCGGAATTGTTATCGCCAACTCTGTGCCGCAGCCGCCCGAGTTGATCTGCATGGACCCGCCGACGACGCTCAGGCGCTCGCGCATGCCGATCAAACCGAAGCCTTGTTCGCCTTGGCGAGCCGCAATCGACGCCGGGTCGAAGCCCGTGCCATTGTCGCGTATGCAACAATAAATCGAATCGGCTTTTCGTTGAAATCGAATCCAGACCGCAGTTGCCCGAGCGTGCTTGACCACATTGTGCAACGCTTCCTTGGCAACGTGGTACAGGGTCGCTTCGTCCCGTCTTGGCAATCGTTCCTCCGGCACCGCCTCGATGCTTATCTGCAATTGGGAACGCTGTGCGAGGCCCTCGAAGAGGTAACGTAGGGCGGGGACCAGGCCCAGGTCGCTCAGTAACGCAGGCATCAACTCATGCGACAATCGACGCAGCTGAACCTCGATTTGATCGAGCAGTTGCGTCACCTTGAGAATTTGCGGTTGAACTGCCGGCACCTCGTGGCATAGGTCTTGCAGTGCGATGTACACCGCAACCAACAATTGGCCGGCCTCATCGTGAAGCGCGTTGGCGATACGCTTTGCCTCCTGTTCCAGCACCTCGTTAAAATGGCGCAGCGCCGTATTGGCTTCGCGGAATCCGCCGTACGTCATCTCATAAGGCGAGATGCATTCGGCAAAAAATTGCGCGGCTCCCGTTAGGATGCGATGACGCTCGTCTATCCCGACATCATGCGCCAACAGCTCCCGTAAACAAGAGTGGTGAATATCCGCAATGGCAACCAACCCCGTGCCGGCCTCCAACGCCCGGCGCCCGATTTGATACGCTTGCTGTAGCGCAGATTCACCCGCACCGCCCAAATAGTCGCGCAGTGAGGTTGGATAGGTGGTGGCGGCTTCGTTCACGGTTGGGCGCCCCGATACCGCGCGACCAGAACCAAGGCATCATCAGTGCCTTTGCTGCCATCTGCCAGAATCCCATCGGCCACGGTCTCGAGTCGACCCTGCATGGAGATGCTCAGGGCACGCTCGGCAGTCACTCCGTCGGTGGCCATCGTCAAAATATCCCCGGGCCTGACCGGTAGTTCTTCCGCTCGAAGACCGGGCGAGCGAACGCCGACCACGCCGTTGCGCAGCAATAATTTGTCGCATGGCAGCCCTGCATCCCGGTGCAGTAAAGCGCACTCGACATTGCCGACGCCGATCCACGTGAGCATGGCGTCCTCGGTATTGAATGCCGCGATACTCATCGTCACACCGCGCGATCCGCGCAGCGCCTCGTGGCAATGATGCAGCAGCTGCCTGACCGGATCGCCGATATGCCGGTCCAGCGTTGCGATTGCGATGCCGGCCGCCGCGGCCGCCGCCGGTCCGTGTCCCAAGCCGTCTATTACGGCAAATACCATTCCATTCGAAACGACACCGGCCCAATACCGATCGCCCGATTCCGTTTCTCCGGGCATCGTGGCGGCGGCAATGCTCCATTCCAGGTCGGCCGCTTTCACTTGAGCCACTTCTTGACGGTCACGGTCGTGCCTTGCTGCAATTCCGATTCGATGACGAACTCGTCCATCAGTCTCCTCACGCCCGGCAGTCCCAGACCCAATCCGCCGGACGTTGAATAACCGTCGCGCAGCACGTCGTGTATATTTCGAATACCCGGTCCGCTGTCGCGAGCGATGATCACGATACCCTTCGTATGAGTGGTTTCTTCGCCGCGCATCATCACCTCGCCATGCCGAGCATACGTGACAATATTTCTGGCCAACTCCGAGATTGCCGTGGCGATCAAGGTGGCGTCGGTCGCGGAGAAACCGATACTGGCCGCCATTGCCCTTCCTTGCTGCCGCGCCAACACGATGTCCACGTCGGAGCGGATGCCCACTAGAATGTCTTGTAGCACCGGCATTTGCGCGCTCAGGTACTACGGGCCGCTCGTTGTTGCAAGTGCGCAAGACCCTCCTCCAAATCGAGAGCGGTGGCCACACCTTCCATCGTCAAGCCAAGCTGCACCATGGTAAATGCCACTTCGGGCTGGATACCCACAATGACAGTCTCTGCGCCGCGCAGACGTATCACATTGGTAATGTCGCGCAACGTTCGCGTCGCGAAAGAATCCATCACGTCCAGCGCAGTGACGTCGACGATCACGCCATTCGAGCGGAAATGAATGACTTTGTCGATCAACGCCCGGCGCAACTGCACGAGGTCCGCATCCGAGAGCGCAGCCTGGATGGTGGCTATGAGAAACCGACCCTGCTTGAGGATTGGGACTTCCATGGTCTGCCTTATGACGAGGCGGTATCCGCAACCGGAACAACCTTGTAGCCCAGCAAGCGCTCGGCTTGTTCAATGCCGCCCTGCAAATCGCCGACTGTATTCATTTTGCCGAGATCGACACCGATCGTGACGATGGTCTGGGCAATCTCGGGTGACAGACCAGTCACGATCACAGTGGCACCCAGCAGCCGCGATGCTTCCACGGTTTGTACCAGGTGATTGGCGACGGTCGCATCCATGGCCGCCACGCCGGTGATGTCGATAACCACAACTTTGGCGCGATTTGTGCGGATGCCGCGCAGCAATTGCTCCGTCAGCTGACGCGCCCGCTGCGCGTCGATGACGCCGATAATGGGCAAAATAAGCAGTCGCTCGCGGACCTGCAATACGGGTGTGGAAAGTTCGCGGATTGCTTCCTGCTGCTGACGAATGACGCGTTCGCGTTCCTGCACGAATCCGACTGCCACGGTGTTGGCAATGCGATTGGCCGCCGGCTCATAAGCGTCCAAGATGCGATTGAGCATCGTGAAATCGCCTTGATACTTGGCGAACAGCGACCGCGCCAATACGTCGCGCAGCAGCAGCACGATTCCCACGACTTCGTGGGTTTCCACGCCTCGGGGAATGATGCGCTCGGAAAGGTTGCGCGCATACGATTGCAACGCCTCGAACGTCCCGGTCGCAAGCGCTTCGACGTAGTTGTCGTACACGGAAGTCGCTTCGGCGAATAGTTCGTCCTTGGTCATGGCCGTCAGCAATCGGGCTTCCGCGATACGGTTGGCCCACTCCTCGCGCAATTGAGTGCGATTTTGCCGCAGGTGCGCCACAAGCTCCTGCAGTAACTCGGTTGACTGCGCAGGGGTGCTTTGCAGTTGGTCGGCGGATCGCTTGCTGGACATGGGGCGGCTCCTAAGGCGCTACGTTTATACGAAGGAGCTTCCGGGCTCCTGCTGGTTTTCGCCTACTGTACAAGGTTAGAACTGAATACCTTATCGGGAAGATACCCGATCCCGGCAAGAAGGTGCTGCGCGTTGACGCAGGCAGCTGCTGGTGATAATCATGTGTTGGAGTTGGCCGTTGCGGCGGGCACGCGGTGTGAGTCTGAACAAGCTGGTAGAAGAATGGGCCACCGTTAGCGCTCGCAAAAACGTGATGCAGAGAATCACTATCGAGATGCTGAGGCGGCGCAGCCCCCACTACCAATCATCCTGATTTCTCGTTAAAATTCAGTGAATTGAGACAACTATCTCGATTCAATCGAGTGACGCTCACCGCCGGAAACCTGCCGCTCCTCGAATTGCGTGTGTATCCGTTAACTTAATTCGAGCAACTGCAACGCGCACCATCCAACTTGCATGTCCAGCAAGACATGCCTGTCGTTGTCGAATATTGCTGTTCTCGCTCGTCGTTACAATTGGCTGGAACGGTTGGATGGGAAGCACAAAATGAGCGGATCTCGCTATCGATGGGTGATAGTTGCGGCCGGCGGCCTCTTGGGCTGTGTCGCAATAGGCGCCATGTTTTCACTGCCTGTTTTTCTTCGGCCCATCTCACGGGATACCGGATGGTCCATCACCGGTGTATCCAGCGCCATGACTTTCGGCTTTCTCGCCATGGCATTGGGCAGCATCATCTGGGGAAACCTCTCAGACCGCTTCGGTCCGCGCCCAATAGTGCTGATAGGATCCAGTGTCCTGGCCACGGCTCTGGCGCTGGCGAGCCGGGCGACATCGCTTATTGAGTTTCAGCTGATCTTCGGCTTGGTGGTCGGCGGTGCGACTGCGGCGATCTTTGCGCCCATGATGGCTTGCGTGACAGGCTGGTTCGACACACATCGCAGCCTAGCTGTGTCTCTCGTTTCCGCCGGCATGGGAATGGCGCCAATGACCATGTCTCCATTGGCGGCGCGGCTCATTTCCAACCACGATTGGAGAACGTCCCTCCAAATCCTCGCCGCACTCGCCGCGGTCGTTATGATTCCGGTAGCGGTGCTGGTGCGTCGCCCGCCGGCGTTGGAATCCGAAAATGTCGGGCTTGCCGCACACGAAGAGCCGCATTCAGGGATCACTTTAGGGCAGGCAATCAGATCGCCGCAATTCATCACGCTGCTGCTGACGAATTTTTTTTGTTGTGCCACGCACTCCGGTCCAATTTTCCATACGGTGAGCTACGCAATAAGTTGCGGGATCCCGCTAATTGCAGCTGTTTCGATCTACAGCGTGGAGGGACTGGCAGGCTTGGGCGGTCGCGTCGCGTTCGGTTTTCTCGGCGACCGGTTTGGAGCAAAGCGCGTTCTGGTCTCAGGCCTGCTGCTGCAGGCGTTCGGCGCACTGGCCTATTTCTTCGTGCGCCACTTGAGCGCGTTTTACGCCGTGGCGGTCCTGTTTGGTTTCATCTACGCTGGTGTAATGCCTCTTTATGCGGTACTCGCGCGCGAAAATTTCCCGCTGCGGATGATGGGGACCATCATCGGCGGAACAGCAATGGCTGGCAGCCTGGGCATGGCGACTGGCCCGCTGGCTGGGGGTTTGATCTACGACACGTTCGCCAGTTACGGATGGCTCTACATCGGTGCGTGGGGTATGGGTATTGGCGCTTTCTTGATCGCATTGACCTTTAGACCCTACGCAGACAAGTCGACGCCAGAACCGGCCCGCGCCGCGGGTTAGCTTGTCACCCTGTTACTTGTGCAGGGCCGGCCCGGTATTTCCGTTCTTAGCTTGCTCTTGGGTATAAATGTCTCGGACGGTTTTGTAGCACCCGCAGGCAACTGCTAAGAGGCCTTCAAGATCGAGAATAGTGATGGTGCCGCGACGGTAGCCGATGAGCCGATGTTTCCGCAGGTCGCTCATTGCCGAGCTGACGCCGACCCGCCGCACGCCCAGCATGAGCGCTAGAAATTCTTGCGTGATGCGAAACTCGTTGGAATTGACGCGGTCGCGCGTCATCAACATCCAGCGGGCCATGCGCTGTGTCACCACATGGTAGCGGTTGCACGCTGCCGTTTGCGCGATCTGGATCATCAGCAGGTGAGTGAAGAGGAACACCTCTCTCTTCAACGCAGCGCTCTTGCTGAAACTATCGCGAAAGTCCCCTGTCTTCAGGCGCATTGCGGTACCTCCGCCTTGTACCACGGCTCGAAAGGGCGAGACCGCGACACCCAGTGCCATGGGAACGCCGATCATACCTTCAGAGCCGATGAGTCCAACCTCCGCAGCTCGGCCGGTATCCACGGTAGTCAGCATTGAGACGAAGCAGTCGTCGGGAAAGTACACGTGCTGAATCTGCGCGTGGGCTTCATACAGTGTTTCCCCAAAAGTCAGCGCGACCGGTTCGAGGATGGCAAGCAGTTTCTGGTATTCCGTGCGGGGCAACGCGCCAAGTATGCGATTCCGAACTGCGACTTGCTTTGCGCCCATTGAAGACTCACCCAGTGTGCCGTTTTTGTAACCCCTTCTGCGGAGCCGTTCTTCGAGTGTCGACAGGTCGATCACGGATTGGGAGGTCGAATCGAACGCCTCAAAGGTGCGCGAGTATAATTTAATATAATAAAAACAAGCAATTGTGTGCGACACCGAACAAAAGGATTAGGAGCTCTATTCTCTCGCGCATAGTGTGCGGACGAATGCCGCGACAGTCAGCGTTTTAGGTGCAGCCTGCCCTGAGTATTGACAGTGGCCGGGATCATACGTCCCAGGCAATCCGCACGGGCAATACAAAAGCGTCAGAAAAATATCAGGCCGCTCACGCTTTCTTTGGCGCGGTACATGGCGGTGTCGGCATTTCTTATCAATTGTTCGCCCGTTGTGCCGTCGTCGGGATACACCGCGATGCCGATGCTTGCCTTGATGATGGGTTTCAAGTCACCCACGTCGATAGGCTGCGCTATGGATTGCAATAGGGTGTCGGCAATCCGGCGAATATTCTCGCTGCCTTGCGGGTTTATCAACAAGTACAGGAATTCATCGCCACCGTTACGGCACACCGTGTCTTCGTCGCGAGTGTGACCCAACAGCCGTTTTGCCACTTCCTTCAATACCCTGTCGCCCACGGCGTGGCCATGCGTGTCGTTGATGTATTTGAAGCGATCTAGGTCGAGGAACATCACCGCCAGCGTCCAGGCGTGGCGCTTGGCCATGGCAATTGCATGCGTGAGTCGGTCGTTGAATAGGTCGCGATTTGGAAGACCCGTCGTAGAGTCGTGTACAGCAGCCGGACTTCCAGCATGTTGTGAATGCGAGTCTTGACTTCGATCAGATCGAACGGCTTGCTAATGAAATCCTTTGCTCCGGCCTGCAGCGCCCGTAGCTTGTGTTCCGGTTCGGCAGTGAGCACGATGACTGGAAGGTAGCTTTCAGATTGGCTTGTTTTTAGGCCGACCATTACCTGGAATCCATCCATGCCGGCCATCTGCAGGTCAAGCAAAATCAGGTCGTAATTGTTTTCCCGGTGCATCGCACAGACTCCATGCGGATTCATTGTTGAAGTCACGTGGGTGTAGCCGGCGGCACTCAATAATTGTTCAAGCAGACTGACATTGGACTCCTGATCGTCAACAATCAGGATGCTGGCATCAAGAATGGCGGACGCACCCACCATCATATTTTTTCTGGTATCGCGGTCCCGGTCGACTGCGCTTTTGCGAATTTCAGTGCGACATCCAGCGTGTCCATGAACTCATTGACTTTGATCGGTTTGGTCAGATAGCGGAAGAACCCTGCTTCCAAACCAGTCTCGATATCACGGGGTATTGCATTGGCACTGAGCGCAACAACGGGAATGTGCGAGGTGCTGGTACCGTCCGCGAGGATTCTCATTGCTTTGATGCCGCTGATACCCGGCAAGTTGATATCCATCAGGATGACATCCGGACGCGAGGCGCGGGCGATCTCGATGCCGCGGTTGCCGTCGCGCGCGGTCAGCAGGCGAATATCGGGCCGGCGCGCCATGAGATCCTCGACCAGCATGAGATTGGCTGGGTTGTCCTCCACATAGAGCACGGTACACAGCTGCGCGCCCGTATGGACCTGCGCCCGGGCGATAGCGGTAGGCTCGGGTGCGTCGGCGGCTGGTTCCAGTTCAGCCGTTAAATTCAGTTCGATCCAGAAAACACTGCCCTCACCGACCCTGCTTTCCACGCCGATGACGCCCTTCATCAATTCGACCAGCCGCTTACTGACCACCAGTCCGATGCCAGTGCCTTCCTCAATGCCGGTCTCTTGTCCAAGACGGTTGAAAGGCTGGAACAGCTGCAGTAGCTTGTCGGGAGTCAATCCGTCGCCGGTATCCTTGACGCTGATGCGAATGCGACCCTCGGTGCCTATGGTGCAGTCCACGACGACTGCCCCGCCCACCTTGTTGTATTTAATCGCGTTGGAAAGGAGGTTGATTAGAACCTGCTTCACGCGTGTCCGCTCGGCTTTGACAAAGTGCGGGATTTCGAACCGAGGAAAGACCATGCGTATGTCGCGCTTCTGTGCCTGAGGCTCGATCATGGCCTGGCATTCGTTTATGACTTCGGTGAGCGATATCGGTTCCAGCGACAGCGACAATTTGCCGGATTCAATCAGCGCCAGATCAAGAATTTCATTGATGAGCGCCAGCAAGTACCATCCGGCCTGCAGAATCTGCTCGATGCTTCGTTTCTGGGAAGACGTTGGCGGCGGCGAACCGGAATCCATGAGTTGGGCGAAGCCTAGGATTGCACTGAGCGGCGTGCGCAGCTCATGGCTCATGCTGGACAGGAAATCCGATTTCGCGAGGTTGGCTTTTTCCGCTACGAACTTGGCACTCTCGAGCTCGGCGTTCTTATCCTGCAGTGCCTGATCGAGCCGTGCTCGCTCTTCCTCAACCCGCTGGCGTGCGGTGTTGTCGGTACCAATCAGCAGGTAGCCGATGATGGCATCCTGAGCGTCGCGCAGCGCGGTGACCGACACCACCGCCCCGAATCGGCTCCCATCCTTGCGGATGTAGGTCAGCTCGTAGATGTCCTCGATACCGCGCGAAGCCTTGAATACCAGGGCCTCGAAACCCGGGGTGATCGAGGTGGCGAGTTCGACGCTCAGTGCCTTGGCGCGTGCAATCAGCTCCTGCGGATCGGAAATGTCGGCCGGTGTTATTTTGTTCATCACTTCGGCGGCCGTGTAGCCCAGCATCCGCTCGGCGCCGACGTTGAAGATCTGAATGACACCCTTCGCATCGGTGGCGATGCTCGAGAAATTGGCGCTGTTGAAAATCGCGCTCTGCAGGGCCCCGGCCTTGAGCAGCGCTTCTTCCGCCTGCTTGCGCGCGGTGTTATCGGTGCCGATCAGCAGATAGCCGATGATGGCGTCCTGCGCGTCGTGCAGCGCGGTAACGGACACCACCGCAGGGAACCGGCTCCCATCCTTGCGGATGTAGGTCAGCTCGTAGATGTCCTCAATACCGCGTGAAGCCTTGAATACCAGGGCCTCGAAACCCGGGGTGATCGAGGTGGCGAGTTCAACGCTCAGTGCTTTAGCGCGTGCAATCAGCTCCTGCGGATCGGAAATGTCGGCCGGTGTTATTTTGTTCATCACTTCGGCGGCCGTGTAGCCCAGCATCCGCTCGGCGCCGACGTTGAAGATCTGAATGACACCTTCCGCGTCGGTGGCGATACTGGAGAAGTTGGCACTGGTGAGAATTGCGTTCTGCAAAGCACCTGTTTTCAGCAATGCTTCTTGGCGCCGACCTTCCATGATGCCGTCGGCGTGGCCGGCACCTTCGAGAACGATGGAATCGCTCGTTTTTTCTGACATGCCAGGCCCTGTAAATGCTGTTGATGCGGGTTGCTCAGCTACCTTCATACGCCAATTGCGTTTGCGCACTCTGATAGATCACAGCGTGTAGCCGATATAACCCTATAGCCGATATAACCCTTCATAATGCCGCGCTGCAAAGCAGCTGTATGTACGCCAGCCCACTTAGCGAGTCCTTAGGAATGAGGGCGCTCGCAAAGCGCCTGCATCTCCATGTGCCACGGAAGCAGCCTTGCGCCAAGGTGCACTTCCCATATTCCCCGAAAACCTGAAACTTTAATGGGCGAGCCGTGTTTTGAGGGTAGGGATGGACACATGACCACACTGGCCTACGTTTTTCACATCGGCGCCGGCACGATTGCCCTCGCCGCAGGTCTGGTAGCGGCGTTTGCCCTCAAGGGTGGGTATCTGCACCGCAAAGCCGGTATCGTCTTTACGGTGGCCATGCTGTTGATGGCGACCTTCGCCGGCTATCTAGCCGTTGTAGTCCCCGGCCAGACCGTCAATCTGTTTATCGGCACCTTCGTCTTCTACCTCGTGACGACGGCCTGGATGACCGTCCACCGAAGAGAGGGCACGAGCGGCCTCTTCGAAAAGATCGCCTTGGCCGTCGCCCTCTGTCTGGCTGCGCCGTTTGCGATTTTGGCGGTTCAGTTGGCGACCGGCATGGCCCCCTTGTTCAAAAGCGCTGTCCCATTCGAGGGTCCTGTCCTCATCGCGATTTATGTCTTTACCTCCGTGCTCGCCCTCGCGGCGATCGGCGACGCCAAGGTCGTCCTGGCGGGCGGTATCACGGGCGCGCCGCGCATTGCGCGGCATCTGTGGCGCATGTGCCTGGGGCTGACGTTGGCCGTGGGTTCGTTCTTCACCAATGCATTGCCGCGGATCCTGCCAGCTTCCGTGCATGTGACGTCACTCTTTTTCTTGCCGCAGCTTCTGGTGCTGGCCTTTCTGGTTTTTTGGATGATCCGCGTGCGGTTCACGGGCTGGCGTCAATCATCACCCGGTCTCACCGCCGCCAAGATTACGCAAATTACCAAGGCGGCTCTGCCTATCCCCTAGCTACCGAAGAAGGAGCTCGGGATGGGCCCCAATCCTTCCCCCTTACGTCAACATCGCATAGTAACCGCGGCAAATGCGATACTTCGGGTTGGAGCCTCTCTTTAGGTTTTTTTGGATGCCCAAGGTCACTTTTATTGCCTTCACCGGGGGCGCGCATACGGTCGAGGTGCCCGTTGGCACAACGCTCATGCGCGCTGCTACCGACAATCGTGTGCCCGGCATCGACGGAGATTGTGGCGGCAACTGTGCCTGTGCCACCTGCCACATCTATGTCGATCCGAATTGGTCCGATCGTGTAGGAGCACGCACCGCGACCGAAGAAGACATGCTGAACATTGTGGCAGAGCCGCGAGGCAACTCGCGCCTCGCATGTCAGATCATACTGACTGACGCTCTGAATGGTCTTATCGTCAGCCTGCCTGAGGCTCAACATTGAACGGGCCGAACTGCATAGGAGATCCTTCGTGAATACCACTGCGTCAGTTGACTCGGCCGCGATCGGCGCTGCGGCCCGCGCGCGTGCAGCTGCACTCCCTCTTGAGGAATTGAATCCCGCCGATCCGCAAGGCTTCGTTGACGATACCGTAGGTTATGTCTTCGAGCGTCTTCGTCGTGAGGATCCTGTTCATCGTTCGCGCAGCCCGATACCTGGCATTGACACCTACTGGTCGGTGACGCGCTACCGGGACATCATGCAGGTTGATACCAGCCATGGCATCTATTCGTCGGAAGACGGCATCACCCTGATGGACTTCCCGCCAGGCGATGAACAGAAGTTGCCGATGTTCATCGCCATGGATCCTCCCAAGCATGACGAGCAGCGCAGGGCGGTCGGCCCGATTGTGGCGCCGTCGAACCTCAACAACTGGCAGGGTCTGATACGCGAGCGCACAGCCAGGGTGTTGGACAGTCTGCCGCGCAATCAAACATTTAACTGGGTAGACAAGGTCTCGATCGAGCTCACCACTCACATGCTGGCGACTCTCTTTGACTTCCCGCTGCAGGACCGCCGTCTGCTGACGCACTGGTCCGATATGGCCACCTCCAACAAGCTGACCAATCCGGATGCGCCCGAACCTGAAGTACGCATGGCCGAATTGCGCAAGATGCTGGAATATTTCACGCGTCTTTGGAACGAGCGCATCAATGCGCCGCCGCGTACTGACCTGGTGTCGATGCTGGCCCACGGACCGGCGACCAGGAACATGGGTCCCACTGAATACATGGGGAATCTGATATTGCTGATCGTCGGCGGCAACGACACGACGCGCAATTCAATGACAGGCGGTCTATTGGCTTTACACGAGCATCCGCAGGAAATGTCCAAGCTGCGCGCCAATCCGTCGCTGGTCGACAGCCTTGTGCCCGAGATCATCCGCTGGCAAACGCCGCTGGCCTACATGCGGCGAAGCGCGCTCGTTGACACGGAATTGGGTGGCAAGCAGATTCGCAAGGGCGATAAGCTGGCGATGTGGTACCTGTCGGGCAACCGCGACGAGTCGGCGATTCCCGAGCCCAACTGCTTTATTATTGATCGTGAACGACCGCGTCAGCATTTGTCCTTTGGTTTCGGCATCCACCGATGCGTCGGCAACCGGCTTGCCGAGCTTCAGTTGAAAATCCTCTGGGAGGAAATACTGCGCCGCTTCGAGGTGATCGAAGTGGTGGGCAAGCCGACACGCATCCGATCCGCATTTGTGCGCGGGTTCAGCGATCTGCCGGTACGGATTCCTTCCTGAGCTGAGGAGTTTGACGATGTATGCCGCCGCCGATGGTCGATACCAATCGCTTCCCTTTGCTCGCTGCGGCCGCAGTGGGCTGCAATTGCCGCGCATTTCGCTCGGGCTTTGGCAGAACTTCGGGGATACCAAGCCGTTCGAGAACGCCCGCGAAATGGTTCTTAAGTCATTTGATCAGGGCATCACGCATTTCGATCTCGCCAACAATTACGGTCCGCCGCCGGGTTCTGCCGAGGAGAATTTCGGGCGTATTCTGGCAACTGATCTTGCCCAGTACCGCGATGAGCTGGTTGTTTCAACAAAAGCGGGCTATTTCATGTGGCCCGGTCCCTATGGCGAATGGGGATCGCGCAAGTACCTGCTTGCCAGTCTTGATCAAAGTCTCAAGCGCCTGCATCTTGACTACGTTGACATCTTCTATTCACATCGCTTCGACCCCGACACACCGCTTGAAGAAACGATGGGCGCCCTGGATACGGCGGTACGCAGTGGCAAGGCCTTGTATGTAGGCATTTCGTCCTATGGGCCGGAGAAGACGCGCGAGGCGGCTGCAATTCTGCGGGAACTGAAAGTTCCCTTCGTGATTCATCAGCCGTCCTATTCCTTGCTCAACCGCTGGGTGGAACAGGGATTGCTGAACGTGCTCGAGCAGGAAGGCATCGGCTGCATCGCGTTCTCGCCATTGGCACAAGGTCTACTGACCACAAAATACCTGAACGGAATCCCGGACTCCTCGCGCGCGACTCGAAATGAGTCGTTCCGCAAGTCAATGCTCAGCGAAAAGAACCTCGCCAGTGTGCGCGCGCTCAATGGAATTGCGAAAGAGCGGGGACAAAGCCTCGCGCAGATGGCGATCGCGTGGGTGCTGAGAAAACCGGCCATCACCAGCGCGCTCGTGGGCGCCAGCAGTTGGCCGCAGATCGAGGAGTGCCTGGGTGCGCTGCGAAACGTCACGTTTCACCAGGAGGAGCTCGACCGGATTGATGCACTGGCACGCGATGGCGAACTCAATATTTGGGCCGCGCGCAGTCAATCCGCCTGAACGCCGCCGCCCGCAGGCAGAAAATTGAAATCGCCGTTGTGTAGGACGTCCGACGACAGACGCACACGCGATAAGCCCGCGACACACGGCCGGTAAGTCCATATCGGACAGACTCACTTGACTCGACAATGGCTCCTCGAAAGACCACGTTCGCATGAATGAGGAGAGGAAGATGAAGGTCGTATCAACTTTGTTAATCCTAGGTGCAATGCTCGCGGGCTGTGTCAGCAACGAACCCCCGCGGGCAAGGACCACAACCGTGGTCGTTCCGCCAAGCTCCGGAACCACGACGGTAGTCGTTCCGCAAAACTCGGGAACTACAGCGCTTTGCCGAGACGGGACGAGACCGCCCTGCTATTGACGAGCGGCGGGTGAGAATCTGCCTGGCGCGCCCCGTTAGGCCGGCACCACGGCTGCTCACAGTCGTCGACGCCGGGTCGTCCACACCTACGCCGGGGCGCAGACCACCAGGAAAACCGCGGCAATCAAAAACGCCATCGAACCCACACGCGCTATTGCGGTCGAAAAACGGGTAGCCGAGAGTGGCCTCTTTCATCTCATAACGAGACGGAGGTCCGTCGCGCATCCCCCTATTCGTGGCACGATGGCGCGGTAGACCCCCACGCCCAGGTTGCGGATGCTCAGCGTGTAAGTGATGTTCGCAGCGCCGCAAGATCAAGGGTGCGTATTCCCGGGCAATGAAGACCGTGTTACTGGTTGACGACGACGATACCTTCCTGCTCGCCATAGGCGTGCGCCTGAAGAGCATGGGGTACACCGTGTGTACGGCCAAAGATGCTGTGAATGCCATATCCGCCGTGCGCAAGAATAATCCGGATGTCGTGGTCCTGGACGTGTCCTTGCCGGCCGGCGATGGATTCTTGGTGGCCGAGCGTCTTCGGAATCTCATTGTATCGGCGACAACGCCGATCATTTTCGTCACGGCAAGCGAGAAAGCAGAGCTGCGCGATCGCGCCATGAAGCTGGGCGCCGTCGAGTTTCTACAGAAGCCTTTCGATGCCACGACGCTGGCCGATGCAATCGAATCGGCCCTGTCGCCGGGAGACAACCGGCGGCCGCAGGCCAACGCAATGTAACGGCAACCATCCCCTTACAGCATCTACTTTCATGATTCAGTGTGGCATTCCTGACTGCCTCACTCGAGCGAGCACTGGAAACTTCGGCAGGCGAGTTTCGGACACCTTATGCAAGCTCAAGAAAATTTCAGCATTCTTCTGGTCGACGATGACTCCATGGTGGTTCGTATCTTGAGCCGCATCTTGAGCGACTTCACCCCCCTTCGATTTGCAACCTCCGGCCGCGCGGCGCTCAAGCTGGCGCATGAATCCACGCCCGATTTGGTGCTGCTGGATGTGGACATGCCCGAACTGAGCGGCTTTGAAGTGTGCAAGGCATTCAAGAGCGATGCAGCGCTGGCGGAGGTGCCGATCATCTTTATCACCAGCCATGAAAGTGCGCAGCTCGAAGCCAAGGGGCTTGCGCTGGGTGCAGCAGACTTCATCACTAAGCCACCGCATGCGCCGTTGGTGCTGGCACGGGTGCGCACGTACCAACGTTTTAAAATGCTGTCCGATACCATGCGCAGCGCCGTCAAGATGGACTTCCTCACCGGCGCACTGACCCGGCGGGCTCTGGAAAAGGCTTTGACGCAGGAATGGATTCGAGCTCAGCGCTCTTTGGCACCGCTGGCTTTGTTGCTGGCAGATATCGAAGGATTCACGGCATACAACGCCGAATTGGGCGAAGAGAAGGGCGACGCTTGTCTGAAATCAGTTGCTGACGCGCTCCGTGCAGCGGCACACCGACCGATCGACGTACTGGGCCGATTTGCAGGCGGAAAATTCGGTTTGTTGCTCCCGGAGACCGACGTCAAGGGCGCGAACACCGTCGCACAGCGCGCGATCGCTGCGATTGATGAAATGCAAAAATCGCGCACCGCACCAATCGGCCGCGTCACACTGTGCGTCGGCGGTGGCTGCCGCGACTCCGCGCGCTCGAGCAGCCGGATCGCTGCCGTCCCGAATGATTTGATTGAGGCGGCCGAACAAGCCTTGAAGCGGGGCAGAGCTGCAGGCGGACACCAGGTCAGAATGCTCGAT
>Ga0193728_1000214_pt1 | contig 26735 bp, 14 predicted proteins | sample U1c1metaG_FD_143037 | JGI IMG/M metagenome (GOLD analysis project Ga0193728, IMG submission 143037) | Soil microbial communities from a riparian zone of the East river system, Colorado, United States - U1c1 | ecosystem: Environmental > Terrestrial > Soil > Riparian zone | place: USA: East River... | reverse complement strand
AACGCGGCAAGGCTGCCCCCGATGCCATCGGTATCCTCCCTCAGTTTCACGGGACGATGGAGCATGACGGTTACAACAGCTATCCTCAGTATCCTCAGTGTGAGCATGCCCTCTGCAATGCTCATCCTCTTCGAGAGTTGCGTTTTTTCCAAGAGCATGAGAAGCAGGCGTGGGCCGAGCCGCTCCAAAAGCATCTGCTGGCTTGCTTAGCTGAGGGAGAAGAAGCTCGTGCCAGAGGGGAAACCCACTTGTCGGCAGATGTGATCGCGTCCCTGACTCTCACCTACCATCAGCTTATCGAAACGGGCCTAGCTGCTCAGCCTCCTCCTGCTGACCCCCCACCCAAACGACGCGGCAGAGTCAAACAAAGCAAGGCCAAGAACCTGCTCGATCGCCTTCAACGCGATGCGGCCTCCTTCCTCCGCTTCCTGTCCGATTTTCGCGTGCCATTTACCAACAATGGTTCTGAACAAGATCTCAGAATGATGAAAGTTCAGCAGAAAATCTCGGGGACGTTCCGCTCCGATACGGGTCCTGTTGCCTTTTGTCGTATCCGCGGCTATTTCTCTACGATGGCTAAACAAGGCTACCACCTCTGTTCTGTTGCACGCCAAATCTTTGCTGGTGTTCCCTTTTCCCCCGTCACTGCTCTCTCTCTCTCTTGATTGCTCACGCCTCTTTATTGTTCTGCTTCACCAGGGTGTATAGTTACAAATCTTTGTCCAAAAGCACACGATAGTATTTATGCTCCCCACTTCTCGGAGCTAGATCAGGTCTACTCGGTTCCTGTGACAGTCTTTCTTGCCAGTGAGGATGTTTTTTAGCCACTTTCTCAAAGTAGTCTAGATCGATGACACCGCGATCTTCCAAATAACGAATGAAGATAGAACGTCCAATTAATGCATGGGCATATTTTGGTTCAAGATCTGTAGCCAATAATGATTTTCGTACAGTCTTTAAGTCTTGAATGAGGCGTTTATCTGCCCGTTGATCAATCCCACCAAAGCGACTATCGCCAAACAGGCGCCCTGACTCTACCTGCTCACGCCGATAATCTTGTAATTTCTCAGCTACTTCCGCTATTTTCTTTATCAGCAGGGTGTCCGTTAACCCTTCCATCTGAAATGAGATTCGCGCTCAAGATCTCAGTTTAGATGAGCAAAGATTCCCAGTTTCCTTGACACCCTGATCAGCTCTATTTGCTGATTTTTACGCAAACTTTCTATATCTCTTGTAGAAGGCCGATCTAGACGATAAAGTCGCAGTTCACCGGGTAAGGCAATGAAGAGAATTGAGGACGCGACATACACCAGACACGACGAAATGTTTCCAGGAGAGACTGTTCATCTTGTGGATTATTCTGCAGAGTACAAAAGACAATAACAGGGTCATTCTTTACAAAGAAGACTTTCTCAGCCCCCACTTTGTGAGCAAGAGCAAGCCAATCACCTTTGTCCAGCCACTCTTCATATGTTTCAGAATTTGGATAGCTCGTAGCACTGAGTAGTGTACCTTCTTCATACCCTAAGCTTTTATATACCTCATCCAGAAATGAACGAGGTGATTCACTCTGGTCAATCGCTGTTGGTATGCTACTCATATCATCCAAATACCTTCACTATCTTAATCAGGCAAACTCTATTCAGATACGCTCAAATGTTCCAATGCAAACACACATGTTAGGCATTATAGCGCATTTGTAATTTCATAGCAAGCTTTTGTTAACTGGTACCAGAACAGTTGCACTGAAGAAGGCAACGTCTGGGAATAACCATTTTCCAAAACCATTGATAATACACATTAAACCTGGAAACAACATAATGCAATGAAAACACGTTACACAAGATATTTTGCACAAGATATTTTGCACAATACTTATCTTCTTGCATTTCACCTTCGAATATGGTAAAATTGATACATTCCATATAACGCATTTACCATAGTCAAGAAGATTAAACGCTCAGGCTGAACGATACTTTCGCTTCCCCCATGGGAAGGGAAGTAATAACAACTGAAAAGGACTTCTGGACATGATCAAGACGGAGAAGCTCCAGGCCGTTATACAACATGTTACCAATCAGCAACTTTTCTCTGAAACATATTTAAAAGAGCTTCGTAGAGAAAAGGTGCCAGTTGACGATATCCATGCATGTTGTCAAACTATAACTGAATGGCGTGAAGAGTATCCAGATCTTGATAATGATAGTATTCTACAACAGTATATTAAACAATGCCTTAGTACTTTAGAAATTCCATATCAGATACAGGACACAAGTTTCATGATCTATTCAGATCAAACGCGTGTAAAACCTGTTGGTATTTGTCTGCCTGTAAATGACAGAGACATTGGACGGATGACTAAGGGAGAGCATTATCAAGCCAATCTAATCAAACAACTACGGAGTGCTTCACTCCGCTGGGGCATGATTACCAACGGAAAGCATTGGCGGCTCTGTTATACTGACGCGACCGCCCTCTATGAGGTATTTCTAGAAGTTGATCTGGATGGCTTGTTGAAGTATACGGATGTGGAAGACTTCCGGCTCTTCATGCTGTTTTTCGGTCAACAAGCTTTTATAACTAACCAGTCAACGGATATGACAGCAGAACTACTGGGTCTCGACCAACATATTAGGGAATCGGAAAAACGTAGAGAAGCAATCCAACGGTACTTGCGGAACAACGTTGAGTCCATCGTGAAATCGCTCTGCCTAGGCTTCGTACAAGACAACGCGGCTGGCACCTATACAGACGAGAAACTAGCTGAGATCTACCGAAACACCCTTTATTTGCTCTACCGTCTACTCTTCCTTTTCTATGCCGAAGCACGCTCACTCTTGCCAGTGGATGATCCGGGGTATCAAAAAATCAGCCTGAGCACAATCTTGGTGGCTGCCCTTAGCTATCGGCGAGGCAGATATAACGCGGATCCCTTCTCTCTGTGGAGACAACTTGCAGACTTATGTGAAGTTGTAGATATAGGCGATAATACATTGAGAGTCAACGCATACAATGGAGGTCTCTTTAGCAATAAAGAGAAGCCCTATCTCAAAATACATAAAATAGCAGACTCGCATCTTGCTCCTGCATTGGTCGCACTGGGCTATATGCCGGGAGAGAGGGATCTCGAACTGATTGATTATAGTGACCTCTTGGTGCGCCACCTAGGCACACTTTATGAAGGTTTACTGGAACATCGCCTCAATCTCGTCACACTAGAGCCAGTAGTGGTACGTGAGAGTGATAGGAAACGCATCTACCTACCCTTGAGCAAAGCCCAGCCAGTGAAACGTACTGAAACAGTGCTGGAAGTAGGAGAAGTCTATTTCGCTGACGATAAAGGTGAACGCAAGTCCAGTGGCTCCTACTATACTCCAGAGGACGTGGTTCAGTATATTGTGAGCAATACGGTACATCCCAAACTACAAGAACGTCGCACTAAGCTAGAGGCATTCCTGATGGAGATGCAATCTGAACGCATTATCGCACCAAATATACAAGCGCAGCGACAAATCGAGAACTATACTGATAATACCATGATGGACATGGTCAACGAGGATATATTAAGCCTATGCATCCTCGACCCAGCGATGGGCAGTGCCCACTTCCTTGTCGCAGCTGGGCAGATGATGACTAATTTCCTTGTCGAGACGCTCAATCTGACGAATTGGCCGAACGATGCGATCAATACAGACCCATTGAAGTGGAAGCGCCGTGTTGTGGAACGCTGTTTGTATGGCGTAGACGTCAATCCACTAGCGCAAGAGTTGGCCAAACTCTCCCTCTGGCTGAACAGTGCCAGCAAGGACAAACCTTTAACTTTTCTGGATCACCACCTCAAAATTGGGAACTCCCTCTATGGCGCTCCACTGCATCGACTAGAAGGCCTACCAACAGCGAAGAAAGAGAAAAGGAAAGAGCAACAGAAGAACCTTTTGCAATTTGTGCGGGAAAAGACCATCCAAGCTATGCTCAGAGAACTAGGGCAGATCACCAGAAATGATTCTGACGACATTACTGATGTCAAGCGGAAGGAGGAAAGCAACAAAAATGCACTTAACCTGTCACAACGGTTACGTGATATTGCCCATGTCTGGTTGGGCACACTATTCGGCTTGCGCAATAGCGATAGCAAACCGATCGATGAGAATGCATACGACCGCCTGCTTGAGGACATGATAACTAATGACGATCCCAACGCCTGGGAGATATATGTTGCAAGCAGCCATATCCTGCGTGAGGCACGCAACCTTGCAGAGGCAAATAAGGAACGCTTTTTCCACTGGGAGATAGAATTTCCCGATGCGGCGATCGATGGCGATGGTCGGTGCCAGTTTGATGTGATTATTGCCAATCCTCCTTATGTAGGAAAATCACCTAATCAAGCAATTACGATGCTCTATGAAACAGCATCATCTGGAGATCTGTATGCATGGTTATTTGAGCGAGCATTGCAAATTAGAAGTACTACTGGTGCAGCAGGTCTAGTTACACCATTGTCACTTACGTTTAGCAAACAACTTACTACTTTACGAGATTTACTTCTTAAAAGCCATATAGCTCTTCACATTGCTGCATTCGATAACACGCCCGATGTTTTATTCAACGAAAGCGTCGGTGGTAGAAATCGTCAAAGAACAGCAATATCTATTTTACAGGCAAAAAACACATCATCGAGCATAAAAACAACGGACTTATTGAGATGGCCAAGTGCAGATCGGCCTTACCTCTTGACTCATTTACGTTACACCGATACAACATCCTTCTGTTCCCGTCTTAATTTCCCTCTTATCGGTAACGATTCTATAGCATTGTTTTGGTCTCGTCTAAGAAGCATGCACCGCACATTTTCTGACCTTTGTATAGAAATGTTTTCGGAATCACGCCGCCCTGTTCCTAGTTCAATCTTTTTAACCGTTCCTCGTGCAACATGTTACTTTATTTCCGCCACACCAGGTTCCATGGCAAGAAATAAAGTTCTGTCTTTCTCCTTTAAAGACACAGATGATATGAATCTTGCACGCGTATTACTCAATAGTAACATTTTCTACTGGTATTGGAGAGCCTTTGGGGATGGTTTTTGCTTAGGGACAGACCTAGTAGGATCTTTTCCAATACCTGACTGTGTTGACAGCGAATATACTGAATTAGCAAGGCAACTTGATGCTATCCAGGAACAGTGTGCCACTTTTAACAAGTTTCGGGGACAAAAGATACCAAGTTACAACTTCAACAAAAGAATAGATATATTGATTGACATTGACAAATGGATAATAAAACAGGTGGCCCCAGATATGCATATACCAGAAGACCTATTTGCGCAATATAAATCAAACTCTTTCTTGCGGTCACTTGACATTTCTGAGACATTAAAATCAGAAGGATGGATGAATGATAATGCAGTTCAATAATGAGTGTATCAAACCTAAACTTCAATTAAGTAACGGCTATGCCGTCAACTTCACCTATCTGGCATGCATACTCAATGCCGTCTCCCAGGATCAGCGAGAACGTATCCCCCAGTCTGATCTCGCTGCTACAATCGGTATCGCTGAACGGCATGTCAAGCATCTGTGTGGCATCGCACACGCATTAGGCCTGATAGAACGTGTTACCTACAAACCAACTCCACTAGGACAGTTGGTACAAGTACAGGATCCATTTTTCGATGATCCGGGAACCCTGTGGTTCCTGCACTATAAGATTAGCTCCAATCCCTATAACCTAGTGTGGAACCGCCTAGTCACCGCTATTCTGCCTACCTACAAAAATATTACCCGTGAACAGGCTCGCATTGCTTTTGATGACCTACGACAGACATTGACTGGACATAGCAGTCAGGCACACGTTTTACAAGAATTGAATACTGTCCTTGATGCATATACAAATCAACAGTTTGCTCACATCGCATATTTACAAATGCAAGATAACATTTATATACTTAACATGGGAGAAAATATTTCTCCACACATTTTAGGAGCATGCATTGTCTGTTTCCGTCAACACCATCGTACTGGTGATACAGCTATTACCATTGACGACCTGCTTACTGCGAAGAATGGTCCAGGTACTATTTTACAACTCCCGGAGAATCGTCTGCGCACACTGTTAGAGCAGATCAAAATGCACCCGGATATTTCAATTGAGAGCCGAGCTGATCTCGATCAGATACGGATCAACGAGGCCACACGGGATTATCTCTGGATGGAGGGCTATTATGCCAATAGACAATAACGCACGTATCGATATTCGGCAGTTTCTACAACGACAAAGCAGAGCACGCTATCGCGCATTCGTTATTCACGGCCCTCCCTGTAGTGGTAAAACCACGTTTGCACAAAAGCTGATCAGGATTATCCCCGGTACTACCTATTTAGATATGCTCCGTTATGTAACGGAGCGGCCAGAGTTAGCACAACAGGTTGATCGCATAGACGCTACCAGATTGCTAGCATTGGTAGTATCCTATGCCACTATTACACAGGCTCGTATCTTGCTAGTCGATCATATAGATTTTCTCGTGCATATCTGGGGAGACAATCTTGTGGCTTTCAAACATGGTGTGCAATCGCTAGCAGTAACTCAGACTTCGACAGTTATTGGCTTCATATTACAAACACAACCAGTATTTTCGCAATGGAATCTGCCAAACCACTTTCTACTTATTGAAGAGATTAAAGCTTTATAGCCTGATTATCACACGTCTGACATGTATGAAATACTAGAAAGAGGAACTAGCACATGCCACAACCAACTATTCAAGAGATGATAGATATACAGTCAGGATATACCTCATATGTCGACTTGCAATGGGACCTCCTTGATGAACTCAAAAATAGAGGAAGGATGTCACAATACCGTCCAATCACATCACATCGTGTTGCATTTGAAAAGCTCGCTAGCTCACTAGATATTAAAAATAAACGCTGTTACCTCCTCAGAGGAGCCTATGGTACAGGCAAATCTCACCTCTGCTTGATGTTCGCCAATTATATGCAGATACCAGCAAACGAAGCACCGATGCCCGATTTTTTCAAAAACTATTCTCAAGCCGATGCCCAAGAGGCAGAAGTACTAAAAGCGAAACGTTCATCGGGTCGCTACCTAGTTGCATTGTGCAAGTGGGGAGGCAAGCAAGATTTCAATGAAATCGTACTGAGTGCCGTCGAAGCAGCCATTGAGCGAGAAAGCTTTGAAGATATACTGTATACACCTTATGAACAGGCCCGAAAAAAAATAGCGGAATGGCGAGCGTTTTATCAGAGTGGCGATCCCACCCGGGGACACTTCTATACGGACTTTGAGCAGGCGTTAGCAGCATATCGGGTAGGAAAGACTGTAAACAGTTTCGAACAAGATCTGGCTGACTTTGACACAAGTGCCTTAGGCGATTTCAGACGTATCCACCAGGAAGTCACAACGGCCCCATTCCGTAATAATGACACAGACTTGGTCTCTATTCTCCACAAGACGTTATCCAGTCAAGCATTTAAAGAGCGTTTCGCAGGATTGCTTGTACTCTTTGATGAGTTTGGTTGGACAATGGAACAGGGTAATCTCAATCCCAAAGCATTTCAACAGTTTGCACAGTTCTGTGCAGAAAAACCAAACGACTGTGCTCCAGTAATATTCGTAGGAACAGCTCATAAAGCACTGACCGAATATGCCAAAGCCTACAATGCTATGGACTTCCGTACGGCCCGCGACCGTATTGAAGAAATTGGTCTGAACCCCAATGGTGTCGAAGACATCATTGCTGCAATAGTCACCCCAAGGAAGAATAGTTCCCTCTGGCAGCAGACTGTTGAACCACATAGCCCGACCTTTAATGAGATGGTGAAGGATTGCAACCGACTGGATTTATTCACATGGCTCACAGGCCCCAGAATTCTCAACAAGATCATCCGAGATATCTATCCAATGCACCCAGTAGCTACGGCTACCCTCTTGGAACTAGTCCAGGACTTAGCCTCCAATAACCGCACTGTCTTTCGCTTTTTTGCCGAGAATGACCCAGCCTCATATCAGAATTACATTGTAACTACGCCAATCGAAACACACGGCAAACTCAATCTCTACACAGCAGATCGGTTATTTAATTACTTTAGTGAACAACTCCATGCCGACAATAAAGAACTGCGTGATAGTGTTCGTGATCATGTTAGAAACTTTGAGGCTTCAGTACGGGAACAGAAACGTGTCGCAGCTAGCGGTGCCAGTAAACAACTACTGTTTCTAGATGATGAACTCGTTGTCAGAATCTTACGCCTGATGTTGATTTACCAGATTTGTCAGATCCCCATCAAGCCAGAGAATCTGGAATTCGGCCTCTATCTTACTATATCAGTAGAGAAAGCTGGTCTCCAGCATAGACTCAATGAATTATCCAGCAAAGGCATTATTTACCACATCAAAGAACAGAACATCTATGAATTCAAGCAAAGTGGCGGAGCTGATATTGATCATCTTATAGAAGCCTATATACGCTCCCCTGAACATGTACCTAGCAACATTGCAGGAGAATTGAGGGAACTGGTTCCCCTAACTAAAAGTGATCTGTACCTAGAAGCCAAGGACTATAACCAGTTGTACGGTGAGGATAAACGCCTGGAGCGCCGCTTAGTACGAGCAGTAGATCTGGGAACACAATATGGGTATCAGAACTACTTTGACATACTTCAAACTGAAATAGCACAAAAAGAAGATTGTGAAGGAATTGCTCTTTATACCATCTGCGAAACTGTAGAAGAGATACAAAAAGCCAGAGACTTCTGCTGCCAGAATACTTCTGACCAAATTGTCATAGCCATTCCTAAACAGCCAGTTCCACTCCTAGATACTATACTTGAACTGCGTGCATTACAGGCTATCGAAACTAGCCCAGACGCCAAAGACTTTACCCATCAGGATAAGGCAGCTTTAAATGCCAGATTGAATGGAGATACAACTAGGCCAGGAGCGCTAACAACATTACGCAAACTGCGCGATAAGCTAACCAATAACAAAGAAGTGACATGGTATAGAAAATTTGCTCAACTTATACTAATCGAAGAGAACAAATCCTATGACGCAGCTAATAGAGTCATGGAAGTAGTCTACAACAAGTACAGCAACAAATTCACACATGACGATTTCAATAAACTGCGCATCAGCACAAAGCCAAGCAAGAATTACGCGCTCAAAGATGCAGTTGAGAAATTACTAAATGCAGACCCGATCATTATTGATAGCAGCTCCGCGCAAAACCGTGCAGACGTTCGCTATCTACAAAAGTGCTTGCTTCATAATAACGTGCTCATTCAATCAAAACAGGCAGAAGGAGCAAAATTCTACTGTGAGATTGAAACTGATCTGCACAAATTCGTCACGAAACTACCTAGCCTATCCGAGATGGTACGAGAAGTACAACAATTGCCTCCAGATAAGCGTATACGGATGAGTGACTGGATATATAAGTACTGTAAGCCTCCTTATGGACAAGGCCCCATTGCTCTGGTGCTATCCCTGACCTATCTGTGCCACCTATTTGGAGACAGCATTCGCATCAAATCCGATGAATCGGCCCTGGGCGATTTGCAAATAACATCCAGTGAAACCATATTTGAAATAATTGAGGGGCAGTATCCCAATGCCTTCTTGAGTTATAAGCAACTGAGGAATGATGAAAAAGCTCTCATCAACGTTGTCTACAATTGTTTTGGGGAGCCAGGTTCAGCTGCCGCGCATACCTATACTGTTACTGAAGCATATACAGCCATCAAGACTTGGTGGGAACATTTACCACCAATAGCCCGCGTGGCCAACCTATATCCTAAGGGCCAGTACCCTCACACTACCACTTTTCTCCAAGTGATGGAAAAAATAAAAATAAAAGATGCATACACCTTTCTCCTGGATGACTTACCAACTGTATTCGGTGAAGATGCAGGCACATGGATTACTCCGGAGATTGTGCACACAATCGAGGAACATCTGCCACAAGAAAAGGCAGCACTCCTTTCTTCACTCAATATAGTAGAAACTCGCATCATGGAAGGGCTCTGCTCTATATTCAGAGTTACGCAGGAACAGAATACATATAGTGACATACAAGAGACTATACGCTCTTGGTACAACAGCTTGGATAGTCAGCAAAAAGATACGCACGCACCATGGCAAAGTCCAGATACGCGATGCCTCTTACAGCACCTCAAGTCGATAGATGCTCTGGCAGAGACCTTCCTGAAGAAAATTCCTAACGAGTATAACATGAAATCAGCAGAGCAATGGATGTCAGACCGAGCAGATGAATATATAAAGAGATTGGAACAAGCAAAGCAGCGTATTGATAGCAACCGTATAAAAGTGCTACCAGCCCAGATCACCTTTACTGGGGCCCATAGAAACGAGCGAAATGGACATATACACTTCAAAGATCATATCACACTGATATTCCAACATAAAAATCAGGATGTGAAGATATATATTGCTGAGGGAGGCGTAAATCCAATTGATCCACATACCCCTCGCACCTACCTCCATGCTGGTGAATCTCTCGAAATACGTGACAATAAAACCATCAAGGTTGCAGTACAGGATTGCGATGGCAACTGGAGCCCACTGGAAGAACTTACATTGTTTAATGAACACCAAGAATATGAAATACAATTACCAAAACAGCGACAGCTTCCTGGACAAGCGGAGAAAGCTACCATTCTCATCCCAACCAATCAAGAGACATTCGCCACTACATGCCGTTCATTGTTCACCTTAGGACTCAAAAATGAAATACTCACTATCGAGCAACTGACCGAGATCACTCAGTCATTGCTTAATGAATTGACAAGAGACCAGTGATGCCAAGAGCAACCATCATCTTTGATAAAGATCATCTGTTAGATGATCAAAAAGCTACAGCAGTTGTAGAAAAAGTAACAGACTATCCTCTAGCTTATCAGACTCTGATTGATGCTATACACACACAAGTGGCATGTTGCTTGCATATTAGGAATCAGGCAATAATAGTCTGGTTCACACGCTGTGCACATGCATATGGTGAAAATTTTGTTATTATACGCAAATATACGCCAAGAGATGCGCTCCATGAGAAATGGAAAATAGTGATTCCTGAGACAGTCACTGATCAAGAGATCTTACAATCGGGGCTACTGGATGCACAAATTACTCTACGTGAGGGACAGGATTTCTGGGATGCAATCCTAGCATATTTCTACGACGATAGCTTCGCTTATAAAACATTTCCATTGGGAAACCTTTCTGCCTTACTTAACAATTTCCAGCACTCTACCCAATGGAAAAAATCTCAGCAGTGCTCCCTTGCCATCAAGGCAAAACACGACAAGATAGCGCAATGGGAGCGGAGTGCCAATAGTGAAACTGAGAAAGCGATCATCCAGTACCTAGAGAAAGATCCAGCAGCACTCAGAAAAAATCTTATCCACTACAAAGTTCTGCAACACTATCCGCAACACTTAGGCATGAACGCACTAAAAGATACATGGGACCTCCTGCAGAAAATACACATGGACCTGAGAGACCTAGAACATACTCCTGAAGACATACAGGAAGTATTATCAAAAATTAGCTACTATCTTAATGACAGACAAAATCGTATCGCCAATACAAAAGATATCGAATACTTACTTACAGAGATGAGTGGACATCTATACGAAGAGTTCGACTGTATTGAAATATTAGCAGAGCAACACCCAAAGTATCTTACGCTGGACCTACTGCAACAAATCGAAAAACGCTTTCGCCCAATTAAAAACACTATTGAGCAGCGTCTAGTCAAGCTGCACGGTATGCTGGAGCCAACTTTTCCTCCCGAACCAAACACATCATGGAACATCACAGAGTGGCTGGAATGGATAACCAACAGCTACATGCCATACTACAACTGGCTAGATGTACATACTAAGCGCCACCAGAAAATTGAAGAGTACGCTTCATTATTTGCTGATTGGCTCTACAATCAATTTATCGCTATCAAAAATGGTATGCCAGAGCACTTCGCATTTAACGCGCTCTATAAAGAACGCGAACGCATGATCTCAGGAGATGCAATCACCCTCATTCTCATTATCGATAACTTCAACTTTGCCTACTTCGACGAACTCAAGGGCCAATTCGAGCGGCAGGATTTCGCACTGGAAGACGTAAAACCACTGCTTTCACTCATCCCAACCGCCACAGAAGTCAGCAAAGCCGCCCTCATCGCCGGGCAAGGTGACCAAGCGGATATCGTCAAAGAAGGCCTCAGCTACACCAACTTGACAGAGAAGACATGGAATGCAATACTTCAGGGAAAGAAGGCTAAATATTTGCAAAACATTGGGGAACTTCAAAGGGTGCGAATATTGGAACACGGTGTATACTTTCTCAACTATCTCCCGATTGATGAACAATTTCATAAAGACAATCGAGATACTGGTCGCTCGCATTCAGATATTGTCTATGAATATCTAGCCGCTTTAGCAAAAGCGATTGCGCTCTTTGCAAAACGCTTTCAAATTGAACAGCGCTTAAATGTCTATGTTATTTCAGATCACGGCTCTACACGTATTCCGCAAGAGACAGTCAATGTGATTAACAAAAAGCTGTTCCAAAGGTTCGGCCAAAAAAACCACCATCGGTTCATGCCACTTAGCGACGACACATTCACCAATTTGCCAGGAATAGCACATATGCAGTGTTATTTAGTAGATCGTCAGACATTTAAAACCAAGGATAACTATCTGATAGCGCGTGGGTACTACCGTTTTATTGACACCCAAGAGAACTTCTATGTACATGGCGGATTGACCCCTGAGGAAGTTGTCATCCCGTTTGCACATTTCACTCGCAGGCACATTATTCCAAAGAATCCAACAATAGATTTACTTAGCAGAGAATTCAGGTATGCTGTTCTATCGAAAGTTGTGGTAGAACTAGGCAATCCAAACGGATTCCCTCTAGAAGCTGTCAACATACGACTAGTAGATGCCGATGCTGAAGAGATATTCATAGCAACTATAGGACCACGAGCGGTTGTCAAGGCAGAATTCATAACTAGATTCCGCAAGGCAACAAGTACTACTAAAACACGTTCACTTACATTGCGAGTACACTATGAATATCAAGGGCATAAGTTCACTGTCCCAGGCCAACCATTTGAAATCACCATGAAGTCTCTCATGGAGGTGAACGATGACGACTTCGACCTCTGATATGCACACACGGCAGCCATTCGAAGAGAAGGCCCTAGAACACTTCGCGGAAGTAATTATCAATAAATCACTCATTCACGAAGCTGGTTTTGGTGCGCGTGCAATACCAACCTATGTAGGTGAATGGATTTTATCACGATATGTTGAGGATGGCGAACTGAGCAGCCAGTCACGTGCCAATGTCGCCCAATTCATCACTAAATATTTACCAGCCAAAGGCCAGAAAGATACCATCAAAGATACACTACTGAGGCAAGAAACCGTTAAAATTCTCGATGACTACAGCGTCACAGTGAACCTGAGAACGGGCCAGCGCCAACTGCGTATCCCCTACCTCGACCTCAACGATGCATTTATCGACGGATACATCGTCGATCAGCACATGTTATTACTCACAAGTGGAGTATGGGGAGTCGGCGAACTCTTTTATCTCCCTCCTGATGGTGACGAGCGTAAAAGGGGTGAAGTCTGGATGCGCAATTTCCAACCCTTTCAGATTGGAGCTATCGACATCGACTACTATATCGAGTGTCGCCAGCACTTCACGCTTGAGGAGTGGCGGGACCTGCTTATATCAAGCATGGGCTTCAATCCATCGATATATACAGAGCGTCAGAAGATGCTTTTAGTCACCAGAATACTGCCATTCATTGAATCGAGGGTGAACTTAGTAGAGTTAGCACCCAAGGGGACAGGAAAATCATTTGTTTACGACAATCTTTCTCGGTATGCACGAGTAGTTAGCGGAGGTAAGATCAGTCCTGCAGTACTTTTCCACAACCAGATGACCAACAGCCCTGGTCTGATCACACGCTACGATGCTATCGTCTTTGATGAAGTACAATCGATAGCAGGAGACACTACAGGAGAACTCATCGCAGGATTAAAAGTCTATCTGGAATCAGGCAAATTTAATCGTGGGAAGACCGAAGCAACAGCAGAAGCAGGTTTTGCTATGCTAGGAAATATCACACTCGATGCTGAGCGTAAACCGGTATACTTGGAAGAAAGCCTTTTCAAAGAGATTCCCAACTTTCTTCAAGAGACAGCATTCATTGACCGCATTCATGGAATTATCGCTGGCTGGGAATTACCACGCGTATCGAAAGACACACCTTCATGTAGCTTGGGATTCAAAGGCGATTTCTTTGCAGAGATACTTCACCGTTTGCGAGGCGAGGTTCGCTATGCGGATTTTGTAAAACTCCATATGCGTCTAGAAGGGTGCAATGATCTACGTGATCGAAAGGCCATCTCACGTTTAGCTTCTGCTTATCTAAAGCTTTTATTTCCAGACCTACAACCTTCGGAGCAAGAGTTTCGCATTTACTGTGTGGAGCCAGCCATCGAGCTGCGTCAGCGGGTTAGAGACGAGTTACATAAGTTAGATGCAGAATACGCACCTGTTAAGATATTTGCAGTATCGTAAACCTTCCCTTATATTCAAAGAAGAAGGAACTTCTTATGAATATCGAAGCAAACAAAGCCATTGTCAGAAAGGGTAGTGGGTTAGATCGGAAGGATGGTGTTGGTCAGCCCTCTGATCAAAACAAGAACTCTGTGGAGTCAGATCCTTCTCAGGAGATCCACTACCCACAATCAGATGATCGCAGATGGTTTTTTCTCACAGAAGGGGCGCGACGCACAGCGATAAAGCAAACGTAGCTTGACGTGACTCTCTGGTATCCAGATTGAGCAAGATATCTCCGTGAGCGTGCCCAAATGGTTGATGCGTAGACTGTACTTCTATTCCCTTACTCCTTTCACTTCTCACTAGAGAGGTGAACCTCTCATGCCCTTACTATAAGAGATAGAAGTCACAACCAGATCACGTGGAAGAGCAAAAGGATCACAGAAATATCACGAACCTGATCCTGATGATATAATAGCCCAAGAAAACACAACCAGAAAGTTTATTTGGTAGATGAGATGGTACTGTCAGCCTGTCCCCCCATGACAGTATACCGCTTAGATGGCAGAGTATTTAGTTAAGGAAAGGGGAATTGCACCTCCGCATACCATTCTGGCGGCGACTGGTGCGGCATATTTTTATGAATAGAGGCAAGGAGCCACCACACGGCTCGCTTAGATTTCTCACCGGACCATTGGCAGGCAATACTTACCCCATTACCAAGACCATTACTACTCTCGGACGAGAAACAGCAAACGATATCGTTATTTCTGACCCTGCCGTTTCACGCTATCATGCACATATTATTTGGGAAAATGGCACTTGGACTATCAAGAAGCTCGTCACTCACAATAGCTTAACCGTTAACCAGCAGGCCCTTCCAGAAGCATTACTGAGTGACCGCGATACCATTGGCCTGGGGCCAGGAACGACTTTTCTCTTTCTGATCGCCAGCAATGGATCTCCGCAGCGAAATACACCCTCTTCTGCCAATCAGGCTCCTTCTATGCCTGGAAACGATGTCCAAAGCCCTCAGGTTGCCAACCCGGCTTATGCTGCGCAGGGCATACAAAATAGGTCGCATCCACCGGTAAATCAGGGGCCCGTGATTACACCGTTACCACCAGTAAGCATGCCACAGCCATCCATACCCCCGGTGTCGAGTCCGTATGTCTCACTTGCCAACATAGCGCAACCATGCTCTCAGCAAGAAACGCGCACCGAGCGTGCACCCATTAAGGGCAGTGGCGAGTTTGCCAATCAGGCCCCCTCGCTCGAAGTCAGCACCAATACTGATGAAGATAAACAGGCCTATCCTCTTACGCCAGACCGTCAGGTTTTCAACATCGGTCGCGATCCCTCCAACACCATCGTGATCAATCGACCAACGATCTCTGGCTTCCATGTCCAGATTATCCGTGAAGGTAACAAGCTTGTGCTGATTCACCCCCATCCTTCACGTGCACATACACTCAATGGCCTTACCTACCAGGGCATGACCATCCGAGGCAACGAGCAGTTCCGTCATGCTCTCTCACGTGGTGACGTTTTTCGTATTAGTGATGAGAACGGGACCTTCGTCACGCTTACCTATAACGATGGTAGTGGCATGGCACAGGAGGTTCTACCAGAAATCCGTCCTATCCCTCTGGGAGCCCCCGTCCTTACCCTTGGGCGTGCGCAGGATAATGCCGTCGTCCTCAACCATCCACAGGTCTCTGGACACCATGCCCGCCTGGAACAGGTGCCCGGTGGATATCGCCTCATCGACACCGACAGCACCAATCATGTCTATGTGAATGCCCAGCGCGTCCTCCATACATATGACCTCGACCCCAGTGATGAGATTCGTATCGGCCCGTTTAAACTCACCTATACTGGCACGCAACTCACCCAGTACGATGAGAGTAGCAATATTCGCATCGATGCCCTGAGCCTCAAGAGAACTGGCAACAATAACATTATCTTACTCAATGATATCTCATTCGCCATTCCACCACGCAAATTCGTGGCCCTAGTTGGCGGCTCCGGTGCCGGCAAATCGACATTAATGAATGCGCTGAATGGTATGCGACCAGCTCAGTCAGGAGCGGTCCTCTACAATGGTCATATTATCCACCGCGATCTCTCAGTAGAGCGGGCACTCTACTATGCAGCCAAGCTGCGTCTGCCCAAGGACTTCACAGCGAAGCAGATCAATGAGCGCATTGACGAGGTTCTAGAAGATATGGAAATGAAACATCGTCGCCACCTACTGATCAGCAAGCTCTCCGGCGGGCAGCGTAAGCGCGTCTCGATTGCGCTTGAATTGCTGGCCAAACCCAGCGTCTTCTTTCTGGATGAGCCTACCTCGGGCCTTGATCCTGGCCTCGATCGCAAGATGATGCTGCTGCTGCGTAAGCTGGCCGATAAGGGACATACCATCATTCTAGTTACGCATGCCACCAATAACATCAATGCCTGCGATTATGTCTGTTTCCTCTGTCAGGGCGGACGTCTGGCCTACTATGGACCTCCAAATGAAGCTAAGACTTACTTTGGGAAAGCTGACTTCGCTGAAATTTACAGTACTCTAGAGCCAACAGAGGAGAACCCTAATATTCCGGTGGAGGCAGAAACACGCTTCCAACAATCAGCTGACTATGTGCGCTATGTTATTGAGCCGCTCCAGCAGCGTCCATCAGGGCCGACTAACACAAAAGCTCAGACGGCTCAGATCAAGCCACCCAAACGCGGCAATCCATGGAAGCAATTCATCCTGCTCTCCATACGTTACCTAGAACTGATCCTTAATGACAAGCTCAACCTGGCAATCCTGATTCTGCAGGCTCCTATCATTGGCCTCATTCTATATTTCCTGATGCTGCACGGAACCTTTGACCCCAACAATATCGCAACCTGTTATGCTCACCAACCTATAACAGCCAAAGTAGGTCCGCTCCTACCTATCGACTGTCAGGCAGAGGTCGATCAGATTAAAGCGGAGCAGGTATCTAACGCCGACCAAATTCTCAATGACTCGGTTAAGGATGGCCGTGGTGGTCAGAAAGCAGAGAAGATCCTTTTCATCATGGCTTTTGCAGCTATTATGTTTGGATGCCTCAATGGATCGAGAGAAATTGTCAAAGAGGCGGCCATCTACCAGCGCGAACGGACCGTTAACCTAGGTATCACCCCTTACCTCTTCTCGAAGATCTTTATTCTGGGCCTCTTCAGTCTGGTACAGAGCTTTATCCTGGTCTTCCTAGTCAACTTGAAGGACCCATTGGGTCAGGTACATAGCATCCTGTTCCCGCCATTTCTGGAGATTTATATCTCAATGGCCTTGACGGCGCTAGCAGGATTGATGACTGGCTTACTGGTCTCGGCAATTGTACCCAACAATGATCAAGCCATGAGCCTTATGCCATTGCCGCTGATCCCGCAAGTCATCTTTGCTGGTGTGCTCTTCTCGCTCGATAACCCACCATTCCTGCAAGGTCTTGGCGCAATTTTCACTACTCGCTGGTCAATGGCAGCGATGGGCTCGACCGTTGGTCTGCATGGCGACGCGCTAGATGCAGATGGTTTCTCCTTTGTCGGTATGCTGTTCACACACATCGACCCCAATGCAGGTCATAAAGCAGCCAGTGATCACTTACTCCTCTGCTGGGCTGTTTTGGGGTTTATGATCCTTGCACAGGGAATACTTATCGCTTGGTTCCTGAAACGGAAGGATGTGCGCCGCTAGACAATTCTGCAAAGCTCTAATGTCACTAAGGTTCAGCTTCGCGACCATTTTATTGGGCAAAGAGCCTTGGAAGTTCATTTGGCCACAATGGTTAGAACCATTCTCAAAGATACCAGTAAACTTCTCGGTCGCATTGTAGTATCCAGCTCCTAGCACAACCTAGCTGCGTACTTTCTCAAACAGGCTTACTCCCTCCCTGGGATAGTGAGATCGGGGTAACTTGTTGAATACTTTGTATCAGGTGGGAGTTCTTGAAAGGCGAGCACAGGTACACGAGGGAAATCAGACGCGATGATTTTTCGTAGGAACGGACGAATTTCAATGGTAGTGATTATCAGTGCCGTTGGAGGTGGAGAACCAAGCGTAGTTCGAACAGCCTGGACAATCCTATCGTTCTCATCCTCATCCAGTACCGGGTGCTCATCTCCTGCTGTCCTAGCAGATAGATGCTCCAAGAGGAACCGCTGGAAGTCTGGAGCAAGAGAATATGCTTCTATTGTATTTGTCCCTCCTGAGAATTTTTGCCTGATCTGGCGTTTCAAAGCAGATCTGACGTAGGAAATCAGATAGGGGAAATCATCCCACCTTATGTCTTTCGCTTGTCCAGGAGTATCCGCTGCTCCTTCGTGAGCTTGGCTGAGCAAAGCAGCAACTCGATATTGATAATCAAGCAAACTTTCAAGTATAAGTCTCAGGTTTTTGATAGGTATTTCCTCTGAGACCAAAGCCCTAAGAACTCGGACTATTCGCGCCGTAGCTACTTCTGACTGGAGAGCCTTTATCAAGGCAGGATAGACTAGCTCCAGTTGTTCGAGTTGGTCTTGAACGAGCTGACGGTGGAGAAAACAGGCAGCGTTCTCCCGTAAGTTGATATCGAAACAGAGAATCAGATAGAAGGTCTGATTGAACGTGGTCAGGTTTGCAATTGCTGCGGGGTCTTGAGAAGACATATCAATAAGTCTTCCTTTCGCTCCCGTCAGCGGGTTAGCAACTGCACTACTTTTGATGTTGAGGGATGCCAGCGTATCGGTAGTGTCGTTGACAAGATATTGATTGGGAAGTAAGCCTATCCAGGGCAGCATGGTCAGATGGTTTATCTTAAACGCGAAGCTACGAGGTTTTAAATGCTCAACAGGTACAAAGCAAAACGGCGGGTAGGTAAGACTGAAATCCTGAAAGATATCCTCGCGCAAGACTGTAAACAGGCGCGGCCCATTTACTTCATCAGTGGTTGTTATCTGCTTCAGGTATTCCAATGAAAGCTGTATCTCGATGATATTTGGGCGTAAGGCAGCAATTAAATCTTCACAGACATCTTCCTGAGATCGTCCCTGAGCGCTTCTCAGTATCTCTGCCACACGCTGCTTATCTGCGAGCGAGATTTTGAGTGCGAGCACGTTGCGCAAAATTGGCAGTAGCCTTTTCGCTTGCAGTGTGGTCTCAGGACTCGGATCGGGGAGAGAGACTATATAATCAAGTGCCTGATCTAACCCCAGCAAGACATCTGGCTGTCTTTTGATAATCTCTAGGCAGGTAAGGCAGAGAAACTCAGCCACCTTTTCACGACCGAGATCAGGGTCATGAGAGAGGTCGTTTAACCGTGTCAGGATGTTGCCAGATTTTGCTGCGAGGTCTGGGAGATCTTCGTTCACATAACTGTACACACGTTGGAGTAGCTCATCCGGGTAGCGGCATAGCTGTCCATTGACGAATACCCGCAGGATACGACCAGGATACAGCGAATTTTCCTCTGCGGCGGTGATCTCGACGACAGGGGAGCCGGGAATACCAAGCATTTCCATGATTTCTGTCAGGCTTTGCACCAGCGAGCTATGCACCGCTTCATGAAGGGAGTCACTAGAGTCGAGAAGACGGCGCAGGGAAGAATTAAGCTCAATGGAAAGGTGCACTTGCGATTTTTCACTGGCCTGATTATTGTTCATCGTTTTTCACTCCTTTCGCCTTGTCTTCATCGCCAGCTCCCGCAACCGTTGCCAGTTCATCTGGCAAAAACAGCTCTTCTTGCGACAGCACTACCAGATTCAGCAGGTTAGGAAAAGTGTTATCAATAAGGTAGCGGACGAAAAGTCTGATTTCAGAACTACGGGTTACCAGTGCTATATGCCAATTTCTTGGGCTGGCCACACTTTCAATTGAGCGGAGCAGGTCAAGAAGCATCGACTGGATTTTTTGTCCCTCCTCTGCTGAAACAGAGAAAAGCGTTCTGCCATGTACAAGCCGTAGCCCTGAGCTGATACTGTTTTCCAGGTCTGATGGAAGCTCGAAGCGTGGCGTGTTGGGATCATTGCCAGGAAGAAGTTGCTTCAAGCGAAGGCGTACGGCACGAATGGCCTCACTGACATCATCGTTGACAAACGCCACCTTACGAACGGTCTCGAGAATGTCTTTCCAATGTGTAACAGGAACATACTCTTTTACGAGGGCACGTAACATCTGTGCAAAATGGTAGTGCGCACGCTCGTCAGGTAAAGCAGCTGCAATTAATGCCGGAGCGCCCGCGTTTTTTCCCCATGCTGTGAGCAAGTTTTCCACTTGTTGAACACTTAAAAGATCGGCCAGATTTCTGAACAGAAGCGCCTGGAGATGATAGACGATAAAGACCAGAGGCTCAGCCCAGAGTTCCAGGTTATTGCTAATGACAAGGTCCCAGCTATCCTGTCTTACCTAACATCCGGGTTCTCCTGTCAGTGGATGAGGAACCTCGATGAGAGCCTCTGCGGGTATTTCAAACGCCTGCAGCGCCTGAGATGAGGCAGGGCTATAGCGCATGTCCAAGGGGACACGGTCTCTAGCAAGGGGAATTTCGTCCAGTAGGAGGATATACTCATTAGGTTCCAATGTAAGATTATCACGTATATTTACACCCGGTATCGTGATACCCATACTATCTTTCAGTCGCCGACGCATTTGTGGAATATAGGACGTAATAAGGGGCCATTTGTCACTGAGACCTCCAGGTAGAAGCTTCAGCCCAACTTCCAGCCCAATAGGTTCGACAAGAGGTGACCACTTAGATGCATCTGGATATTGCCCTGAGAGCTGATACAACCCATCCAGATAATCTGCCAGTGATTTCCTGGCAGCAGCGAGATCACTGTGCAATGCATCATCCATAGCAGGATCATCTGTCCAAGTTTTCCAATCAGCATCCAAGTTCCAGTAATGAGTAGCATCTGGAAGCACAGAGCGGCAAGTATCGCCCAGAGTAGTGCCAGGACAAGGTGTGTTACTCTCACGATAAAGCTGAATGGCTTGGGTAAAGCATGAATGGGCACGTTCGATATCAGTCAGGTCGAAATGGATATACCCCAGCCGACTACACAACCCGGCCTGTCTTGTTGCATCGCCCAGCAGCAATTTGAGTTCCTGCATCTGCGTGAATTGCTCAAGCGCCTCACGAGATTTGCCCTCTTTCAAACGAGCATCTCCATCCGCCAGAAGCTCATCGAAGATTTTTTCTAAGCCGTAGTGAGCTTCGGAGAAGTGCTCACCTTCCTTCTGAAGAAGCTGATACGCCGCTACAGCTTCGGACCATTGTTTCTCCTCAGTATAGAAGCGTGCCAGACCCGCATGGGCACCGATCCAAGCCCAGTTGACTTTTCCTTCTTCGAGTGGATGTTCTGCAACGACTTGTTTCAATTCTGCTTCTACAGTTGGGGCTGGTTCGAGTTGCATTTGACGCTTTCTCTTGTTGATTTCCTGTTCGATGCGGTCAAGGGCTTCACGTGCTTGGGCATGATGAGGCCAGCTCGTAGAGGACTTTTTGGCAGACTGCAGGGTTTCCTTTCGCATGTCCTCAAGTTGCCGCTCATTTTTTACCTGTTTAATGCTTTCACCTGCAAGCTCTTCACCCTGTTGCACATCGCCAAGGGCAAGATGACATATGCCCAGACCCCAGTAGGCTTCTCCGAGGGCTATACCTTCTTTGAGTATTTTGCCATAGATGCTGATAGCTTCATTGAACTTATTCAAGTTATAGGCAGCCTCACCAAATGTACTCCGATCATCAGCATTCTCTTCCTGATAACGTTGCCAAATCCACTCAAATTGTTCGGTGGCATGTGGTAGGTCATCCAGGTAGCTATAGCAGCGGGCGAGGAGAGAGCGAGACCAGATGTCATTTGGCTGAGTATCAACCACACTCTTTGCAAGCTGCAACGCCTTCTTATATTGTCCAACATGGAAAAGAACATAGACTTTGACACCATCTACCCATACGTTCTTTTCCAATGCTTGCCGTTTGTTAATTACTGCCTCAGCCCCTTCATCCGTATCAAATTTTCCTACATTGGCCAGAATAGCCGCCCGTTCGTCTAGGGCTGCAAGACTATTAGGATCATACTCCAATGCCTTGCTCGTAGCCTGTAGAGCGCTTTCATTCGTTTCCAGGAGACGATGATAACGACCTAGGAACGCCCAGAAGTACGGGTCTGTTTCATTCAATAGAAGCGCTCGCTCAAGATAGGTGATGGCTTCCCACCAGCGAGCCCATCGATCAGCGTCAGGTAAACGAGCGAGTTGCTCACTGATTAAAGCTCGCTCATTATAAGTCCATGCCAGATTGTCAGCAGTTTGTTCAAGCTTCATTCCTCTTTCCAACGTATCCATGCTGCCTCTAATGTAGCCTTCGTCCACGTAGGGAGGCACTGTCCGGTAACTGGCCAGACGCTGGGCATCCGTCAATTCCCAATAAGTGTTAACATTTTCCTTATCCAGGCTGAGTGCATGGGTGAATAACTCGACCGCTGTTCGAGGTTCATTTCGCCAGATGAAGCGCCGACCAGCTTCAAGAAAGGCTTCGGCAGCTTCAGCTCCCCATGCTAAATTTTCCAGTATTTCGCCTTTGAGTCTATAGCCCAGGTGCTCAGGATATTGCCCATCATGCTTGATCCCAACAGAGATAGCACGTTCCACAGCCTGAAGAGCATGCTCAGGATCCTTTTTCTTCAGCATGCGGGCAAGCTGCAAGTAGATGTTGCCGCTCACAGGAGCCAGAAGTTTGCTCAATGCAACTTCGACGTTTTTCTCTTCTTGAACAGCCTCTATCGCCTCTTCATACCAATCAGCTGCCTCATCCCATGCTGCACGGGCCTCGGAGAGCAATCCCAGGCCGATATACCCATCTGGCCTGCTGAGTGAGAGTTCGATGGCCCGCTGGTACAGCGACCGCGCCTGACGGCTATCCCCCTGTGCCTGGTAATAGCTACCCAGGGCAGCATATGGCAGGCCGTCATTTGGCGCCAGCTTTCTGGCCTGCTCAAAAAGCTTGAGGGTTGTCTGGTTCTCTGAAGCTTTATAAAGGTAAATTCTTCCCTCAAAAACGAGTAAAACAGCCCGGCTGACCTCATCTAGGAAAGGTTGTGACGTCTCACTCGAAGTGGACTGAAACAGGTAATCCAGCATACCCAACGCCTGGAAGTGGTTTTCGTCTTCAATGGCTTGTATGCCCCTGCGGAGGTGTGTAAGCGCAGTAGTAGCCTGATCTGGAAAGTGGAAGGGTTCGCTCACCAGTTTCTTGCAGGTGGCTAATTCCCAGGCAATCAACGCTCGGGTATAGATCTGCAGCCACTGGTGGAATCCCTGCTCTGGATTTTCGAATGCCTTATGTAATTTCGGCCGCGCCTCCTCCTGCCACCACTTTTCACTATATTGCTCTCGCTGAACCTGAATAGCTTCTAACTCTGTTACTTTTGTCAGAGCTTCCCTGAGGCCATCCTGCAATTTATCCGCTTCATAAACGTAACGCTGTAAAATATTCTTCAATTCAACATAGTTATCTTTCTGAACTATAGCACTGATTTCTTCCTCTACAACATTGAGTTCTTTTTGCAGAGCTAGTGATCTTGTGCTGTATTTATCCGTTGTATCACGCATAATATTAATTGCATTACGTACGATATCAATCACGTCGCCTGTACCAATTATCAACATTAGATCTCTCCCAAGCAGACATCAATCGAGTAGGACTACATCTAAGTAGTGGTCAGCTCAAACAATTACACGAAAATGAACTCAAGATCTCAGATCACTACCGTTTAGTGTAGTTGTACCTCCACACCGGTAGAACCGCATTAAATAGTGGAGACATAGTCAAATGAGAGTTCAAAGTGTCCCTTTTGTCACCTCTATATGTCCGTTTTGTCACTAGAAAACAACCTATCTCATGAGGTATGCTTAAAGCTGCTTTGTGCAAAGGTGACCATTTACTACCAGTGTAGTGTTTCCCATCATCATGACTCTCCCCAACTTTTGATGATGAAGAACTCAGCATTGCTGTCCAGGAGCCAGTACAGCAGGCTTCACAAATATGGAAGCGACACCCACGTCATCACTTCATGCATTTTAGGAAAGTATTACGCCTCATAGTTCTATCGTCATTATCGCTGATGATGGAGAACAGAGGTGATTCGAGGAAGGAGTCCCATAATGATAAACAACGTCCCATCCAAACGTCTTCTACACTTTTCGTTACTATGGTTTGGTATTTCTGCAGCAGTATGGAGTTTGCTCTATGCCTGGTACAGATGGCCCGATTGGGGAATGGTTGCCTTTGCAGAGGTCCCAATGACAATACTCAGCAGTCTTTTCTTCTGGTGGGATTTCGTCGTACACCCTAAGCGTGTCACCATTGTGCGGGGGATACTAGCGGGTATAGTCAGTATCATCTGTGCATTCACACTGTTCGAGATGTGGATGTCCAGGGAGCAGTTCCTTGCAGCAATACAGAAGACTGCAAGCATGGATATCCTCCATCTCTTGATGATTGAACAGGCCGCTGCTGGGTTTGTAACTTTCGGGCTCGTGCCTGCGTTTCTCGTGGGTCTCACATGGGGATGGATCATGGGGATTGCTGGTGGGTTGCTTACATGGTACTTGCGCCGCAATGCCCTCCCAAAGGCCAATATCGATCAACAGACTCAGAAGCCAGTACAGCAGTCTTCACAAAGATTGAGCTAACATCAACTTCATGCAACATATCGAACGAGTCTCAACTCATCTCCTTTTGCGGCTTCGGCATTTGCAATTTGGAGAAGGTTCGCGGCTATGTCTTCATCGGTTTCTGCATACTCACATTGGTCACAAACAAAGGCGGATACATTTTCTTTGACCAGGATAAGGAAACCCACTAACGAGCACGGAATCCCCACGTATAGATCTGCGCCGCATCCTGATGATATAATAGCCCAAGAAAACAGAATCAGAACGTTTATTGTATGGATAGTGTTATCAACCCGTTATTATGACGGCATATTTTTTGGATGGCAGAGTCTTAGTTAAAGAAAGGGGAGCACCGCACTTCCGCTGCAACTACTTAGGTACCAATCTAGCTGATTATCAGGCTCGTTCAGCAATTTATTGCCCGAGTGTAGGGACCCGATTTATCGCGTCCGTTGTATCCTGAGCAGTTATCTTCCGCTACACTTCTTTGGCGGCTACTGGTGCGGCGTATTTTTTATGAATATAGGGAAGGAGCCATCAGCACTCGGCTCGCTTAGATTTCTTACCGGACCATTGGCCGGCAATACCTACCCAATTACCAAGACAATCACTACTCTTGGACGAGATCCAGCAAGCGATATCGTTATTTCTGACCCTTCTGTCTCACGGCATCATGCACAAATTATTTGGGAAAACGAGTCCTGGAGTATCAAGAAGCTCGTCGCTCAAAATACGTTAACCGTCAACCAGCACGACTCTCCAGAATCACCGCTGCATGACCGGGATACCATCGGTCTGGGACCAGGAACGACTTTTCTCTTTCTGACGGATAACCACGCATCCCAACCGCCAAATACACCTCATGTAAGTCTGGCTCCTTCTACTCCTGGAAGAGATGCCCAAAGCCCTCAAGCGGCTAATCCTGCTTATCCTTCATATAGCGCCCAACAACCGCCAAATTCCGTCCAGAACCCTCAAGCGGCTAATCCTGCTTACACTCCACAGAGTATGCAAAATATCTCACGTCCAGCAGGAGATACCCAGCCAGCTATTGCGCCTTCACCACCACAACCAGCTACACCGCAGCAGCCATTCGTAATCCCATCACAGAGTTCATATCCTCCACCCCCTAACATTGCAACACAGAGGGCTCCACAACCGAGTTTTCAACAAAAGGGCCAGACACAGCGTGCAATAGATCTAGGCCCAGGTCAACTAGGCGACTTTGCTAACCAGATCAATAGCCCTTCGCTCGAAGTCAGCACCAATACCGATCACCATAAACAGGTCTACCCTCTTACGCCAGACCATCAGGTTTTCGGTATCGGTCGTGATCCCTCCAACGTCATCGTGATCAATCGGCCAACGGTTTCCAGCTTCCATGCCCAGATCGTACGTGATGGCAACCAGCTTATCCTGGTCCATC
>Ga0193728_1000213_pt1 | contig 26767 bp, 17 predicted proteins | sample U1c1metaG_FD_143037 | JGI IMG/M metagenome (GOLD analysis project Ga0193728, IMG submission 143037) | Soil microbial communities from a riparian zone of the East river system, Colorado, United States - U1c1 | ecosystem: Environmental > Terrestrial > Soil > Riparian zone | place: USA: East River... | reverse complement strand
GAGGGTGTCTCACTGAAGAGCCGTACGATGGTTTCTTCATTGGGGTGAACGGTTGGAACCCCCTTGACGGTGATATGTGCCAGATTGAGTGTGGCACCGATTTGGCTTGCTAGCGACATCTCCGCCGCAGCAACAGCCAGACCACCTTCCGAAAGATCGTGACAGGCACGTACTAAGCCCCGGCGGATGGCTTCCCCTAGCGCTTTCATCGTTATACGTGCCTTGGTCGTATCGACCTTTGGCACTACGGCATGCGGAAAGAGATGATCAAACGAATCGGGATCTATCACTTCTGCATAATGTGAACCTGCCAGCTCGTTGCGGGTTGCTCCAATCAGATAAAGTAGGTTGCCCGGCATCTTGAGCGACATATCGATGGTACAAGATGCATCGTCGATCACACTGACTGCTGATATCAGTAGCGTGGGAAGAACTGGTAGGCGACCTTTGTCGGTACGATACTCATTGTTTAAGCTGTCTTTGCCTGAAATGAAAGGCGTTTTAAATGCGAGACTTCCGTCATAACACCCTTTAGCTGCGCGTACCAGCATACCCAGTTGCTCAGGATCATTGGGATTGCCCCAGCAGAAGTTGTCCAGAATTGCTGCATGGTTCACATCGCCACCGACAGCGGTGAGATTGCGTAGGGCCTCATCAATGGCATTCATCGCCATATGATATGGATCGATCTTGCCATACAGTGGGTTAATGCCATTGGAGAGCACGATACCAGTACTGGACTCGTTACCATCGATCAACGGCTGCAAGACTGCTGCATCACCCGGTCCATTGCCGGAACGCCCAACCAGTGGCTTGAGCACTGTCGCCCCTTGCACCTCATGGTCATAGCGCCGCACCACATCCTCTTTCGAAGCTATATTGGGGTGGCGCAAGAGAGCGAGCAGGGTTGGATTCATGGACCCGCCCACGGACGCGATAAATCGGGTCCGTACGTTCTCACCCGATAAATCGGGGGGATACGGATATGGCAATTCATTGCCCGTTTTGTAGGGACCCGATTTATCGCGTCCGCTGTTTCCCTCATGTCCGTTGTTCCCCCCACATCCACCATTCCCCTGGCACCCGCCCGGCAATTCATTGCCCGAATTGTAGGGACCCGATTTATCGCGTCCGCTGTTCCCCTCAACGCGTGTCCATATAGCCTCTAGACGTTTGTGGGGAAGGCCATTGTGGAGGAAGTTCATGTCCATGTCAGCAACGATCTGGCCGTGATAGGTGAGTTTCAGGCGATGATCGTTAGTAAAAGAGCCAAGGACGCTCGCTTCAACTTCTTCGATGGCACAGATTGCTAGTAATTCATTAAGAGCAGAGGGTGGCACGGCTAGGATCATGCGTTCTTGGGCTTCGGAGAGCCAGATTTCCCATGGAGCGAGCCCCTGGTATTTTAATGGGGCCTTCTCCAATTCAACACGCGCCCCCGTTTTTGCACCCATTTCGCCGATGGCCGAGGAAAAACCACCAGCTCCACAGTCGGTGATAGCGTGGTAGACTCCGCGGTCACGTGCCTGGATAATCACATCGGTGACCTTCTTTTCGGTGATCGGTGCTCCGATCTGGACAGCGGCCCCAGCTTGTTTATTGATCTCCAGGCTCATCTCGCCTGAAGAGAAGGTGGCGCCATGCACACCGTCGCGCCCAGTACGCCCACCTAAGCAAACTATCAGGTCGCCTAGTTCGACCTCACTGGGATGGCTCCCATGGGGTAGGATGCCCAGGCAGCCACAGAAGACTAGCGGGTTAAATATATAGCCTGGATGGTAGAGAATGGCCCCGTTGACTGTGGGAATACCCATCTTATTACCATAATCGCGGATACCATTGACGACTCCACTGGCAATGCGGCGGGTACTCAGACTTCCAGGAGGCAACTCGTCCGCAGAAGTCTCTTGTGGCCCGAAGCAGAGTACATCTGAACAGGCAATTGGTTGGGCCGAAACCCCAAGCACGTCGCGGATGACACCACCTACACCAGTGTTTGCTCCACCAAATGGCTCGATCGCTGAAGGATGATTGTGGGTCTCAACCTTGAAGGCAATGTCCTGGCTATCGGTCAGGCGAATAATGCCAGCGTTGTCGCTGAAAGCTGATACCAGCCATGGGGATCTAATCTGTTCTGTCGCACGCATAATATAGCGTTTTAGCAGACCATGGATAATCTCGTTTTCAATAACTTGGCCTTGCTCGTCTACTTCGCGGTAGTCGATCGTGGCCTTGAAGGTTTTGTGTGAGCAGTGCTCCGACCAAGTTTGAGCTAGTGTCTCCAATTCAACATCTGTAGGTTCGCGTCCCTGAGATTTGTAGTGCTGCTGGATAGTGCGCATCTCCTCCAAGTCCAGTGTAAGCAGACCAGTCTTACTCACTTCAAGCAGTTGTTCATCAGTCATGTCCGAGATAAAAATAGTATGCGTGATTGCATCGGCCTGAGAAGAACGGGCGCAATCATTGGCCTGAGAAGAACGGGCGCAATCATCGGCCTGAGAGGGACGGGCGCAATCATTGGCCTGGGAGGGACGGGCGCAATCATCGGCCTGAGAAGAACGGGCGCAATGAATTGCAGCCCCTACCGATGGCGATAAATCGCTTGTTGGGGCACCCGGCAATTTATTGCCCGTCTTGTAGGGACCCGATTTATCGCGTCCGCTGCGTCCCCCACATTCGCTATGTTGCCTGTCTACATGTCCTGCCGGATATAAAATATACGCTTGAATAACGGGATTGTACAATAGAGCCTGAGCAATCGAACGAACATCATCTTCACTGTAACGTCGTCCAGTCTCGACATGTTCCAGTCCGCTGATGCCGAGCATGTGAGCACCAGCCTGTACGCTCTCTGCTAGCGTATCGGTGACTCCGGCATGAAAGAAAACGTCGACAATGTGACCTGTCGACGCCTGTGCTACCGTTGGTTGTGCTACTTCGCTGACCATTATAGCTGCATCTTGCACTACCGGGTCAACCAGTAACTCCTGGGTGAACTGTTCTACTTGAGTGTTAGTAAGCTTTCCATTGAGGAGATAGAGTTGAGCAGTATGAAGGATAAGCTGAGATGTGCTGGCAGAAATATTGGCAAGCGACAAAAGGTGTTTTTTAGGTAATTGTAATATCTCATGAATAAGCTGGCGGGCATGCACATCATACTGCTCCCCAACTGCTCGTACCACTATTTGATATGATGTCACAATTGTTTCTGCTTCCTGGCTGGCAACGGGTCTAAGGGACGGTCATAGCGTAATCCGCTAGGTCGCGGCGTGCTTGTGGTGTTTTGCATCCAAAGGGATACTTCATTGTAGCATTTTTTTTGGAGACTGCCAAATTCACCTACGTGACATATTTTGTGCCATCGAGCAAATGCACAAACTCGATGATAATCCGCTGTAGCTCTTCCAGGTGATTCTGGAAGAAATGGTCCGCTCCCTGGATCAAGATCAAGCTTTTCGGTGCTGGTACCTGTTCAAACCAATCCTTTGCTTGGGCATAGGGAGCGGTGTCGTCTTCTGAGCCGTGTATAAAGAGCTTGGGCTTATGGCAGTCTTGTAAGGTATTTCCATCAAACAAGCGAGCGGGCACTCCAAGTCCAATCATAGCCTGCGCACGGTCATCGGTGGCGGCCACACGTAGCCCTACCCAGGAGCCAAAAGAGAAGCCTGCGATGAGTGCACGTACTCCGGGATAACGTCGGCTGAGAAACTCCAATGCATAACGTACATCATCCATCTCGCCTCGCCCCTCATCATAGGTGCCTGTGCTGTGTCCGACACCGCGAAAATTGAAGCGCAATGCTGGAATGCCGAGCGTTTGTAGTGTCTGTGCCGTCTTAAAAACGACTTTATTATGCATCGTGCCACCATACAGTGGATGTGGGTGGCAGACGAGTCCAACATAATTTGCTTGTGAGCCCTCTTCCCCCGCTTTAAGAATCCCTTCCAAATGTCCTGTTGGGGTCGGTATATTCACATGTAGTACTTGATCGCTAGCCATATCTTTTTCCTATTCTAACTGCTCAGGAGTACGGCGGACGCGATAAATCGGGTCCCTACACTCGGGCAATAAATTGCTAGGCAGATTCTAACTGCTCAGGGGTACGGCGGACGCGATAAATCGGGTCCCTACACTCGGGCAATAAATTGCTAGGCAGAAGCGATACATCGCCTTAATCAGCCAGATTGGTACTTGAGTCGTTACTCCTATTCTAACTTATCTTCCTGTTGCTTTTGCTGACCTGACATATGCTGTACTGCACTAATCGCGGCTGTCATTGTGAGTACGACCAGCACAATGCTAACAACAATTGTGAATACGATCAGTCCCACCACAATGTATACCACTGTCTGGTTTGTTAGCAGGATGAGCAGCAGTACAAGGACGAGTATTAAACCAAAAATAATGTTATTAATACCAAATAATACTTTTGGTTGTTTATGCCAGACAGCTGTCACTTTCATCACATGTTCCTGCGAGCCTCCACGCAAGCCCGAGCGAATGTTAGAGATGCCAAATAGCGCTAGCCCACAGGCACAGATGCCCAGGAAAATGATGAGTGCGAGTAAACTTCCATTGATAGAGACCATACAATACCCCCAAGATAAAAATATATTCTGCTATAACTATATCGCTTCTTTGTGGGAAATGGCTAGTACACTGGGGCAGAAGAATATCCATGATAGAAGCTAATTTGCGCAACCTATGCAGGAATCGCCTAATAGCCTTGGTTTTATATCTTAATGTGATAATAGTTCTTAATGTCTAAAAAACCAATCAGCATAAGAACTGGCAGATAACATTAATTATCAGTTTCATATGTACTTGTCTGCACATCAAAATCGAAGAATAGGTGGTGTAGCCGTATATCTCTTCCGCAAAAGGCTCTACGATGTTCTGACTGGTAAACAACAAAACCATCGAGGGGATTAGGGTTGCAAGCCTTCAAATGATCCGCTTTAGATAGTTTCTGTGCACACATCAGCGCCCATAAGTGACGTTGATCGGAGGTTGGCGCTTTGGGTAGCGGTTTGGGATTGATCATAGCTAGGTTGATAGCATTGACAATTTCTTCAATTGCTCCATACAAAACAAATCCAAGCATACCTGCATCGTCAAATTCGCTGGAATATTTCCAATGCTCATCAAGAAAGCGCACCATTCCTTCTGTAACATATTCTGGAATTAGGCGTCTATGCTTTTCTCTTAAAATTCTATTACGAATCAAATTAATATCCGCAAGTAATTTACATTCCCAGACAAAATAAATCCGATCGTCTTCGGATAAATGCCAATTCGATAATTCAATATCTATTTTTACCGCTTTATTTGAATTTTCTTCCCCAGTTTTCATCTCTGGAGTGTAGAGAAACTTCTGGGGAAGTACATTCCAGTACAACCTATACTTATAGATCATTGTTTGAATGTCATCAACAAGGTTAATAGTAAAAGTATCTTCAAGGGTAATAGTAAGAGTATCTTCAACATTAATAGTAAGGGTATCTCCAAAGACAATAATAAAAGTATCCTTTTCCCAATCTTGTTTTATAGTGTATTTTTGGCAAAATCCTTTATATGCTTCTGCTGTAACTTCTAAAACCTTCTGCACAAATTGTGCCCAATCTTGCCTGCTTATAAATCGTTCAGATATACCAGAGAAAGGAGATGTGTTATCTAATTGGCTCAACGAGGTGCTCCCATAATTGCTCTCTTGGAAAGGACTAAAAGTTCTGCAATAAAGGTATCGGCGTCTTCAAGTGCTTGAGAATGAGTCCAGAAGCGCCGCTCATTTGGGCGTATCATGTAAAGAGAAGGACCATCAAAAATACGAACATGCCGACGCGCATAGAGCGTGGATGTACTTTGCTCAAGAAGCAACCGATCCAATCGTTGCAGCGTTTCTTCCACATCCTTTGACTGCCTCTTCACTTGTACAGGCTGAACCTCTTTCAAGCTGGTTAGCCTAAACTCCACTACGTTCAAGGGTGTGCCATCTTGATAAGCTGTAGCATTCAGCGTTTGATCACGGTTCTGTAACAGCGTCTTTGCTGTATCGATAAACGTTCCTGCATATTCTACAATAATCCTTCGTTCAGCATCAAGTGGTTTTAAGGCATCAATTTTTAGTCTGGGACTTTTCTGTGTAGACCAGTGAAAAAACTTTACTTCATATTCCAATAAATCCCGCACTTGTTGTCTTTCAGTCTCTGTTAGCTCATAGAGATCAAATACAAGTTGAGCAATGCGATTTTCATATTCATCTACTTGCTTCTTTATATTTTTGATGGGTTGGCTATCATGTTGCTTATAAAGAGCAAGAATTTTATCAACATACTGTAAAACTTCCTGTAAATAGGGATGATCTTTGGGAGGCACAAAGAAAGGCATTTCTTTAATTTCATCGTGAAGGATCAGATCTCGCTCCACTCCCCAGAGCGAAGAGGTGAGAAAATGATAGTAACGTGCTAATGGCGAGTTAATGTAAGCGACAAGCCACTTGAGGAGATATTCCTGTTCTTGAGAACCCGAGATTCCTGAAATTGTATCAGGATAAGCAATAAAGCCTGACTTGGTATCGAAAAAGGCTGCTTTACACTTACTTTTACGGATGAGAACGAGCGGAGCAATGTAAACTTCCGGCAGACGCGATCGTTCGAAGCTTTTCTCCTTTACCTGTGTATTGGGTCTTACATAATATTCTCGAAATTGTTTGGCTTCAACGAGTGGTTTTCCTGTAAGCCAATCAACATCTTGCTTCTTACCTTCTTTACTGACGAAGAACCCCTTGCTTATCTTCCATTGTAAGCTATCCGATGCCTCTAAATCTTTTAGGGGAGAGAACGAAAACTTCAAGCGTTTGATTAAAGAAACATCACGAGCAATTCCCCATGATGCAACTTTCCAGATAAAGGGGTAGCCTAGTACCTCACTTCGATCTAAATATTTTACCTCTGTAGCATCTAGGATAATCGCGCCTAGATGGGAGGATAGAGGTGATGGCTTTGGGGTACCATAGACAATCTTTTTGTGAGAGGGTGGCTGGGGACGATAGAATAAAGCTACTGTCGGACTCTTGGACTTCGGAAAAAGTTCATGACGTAGAACAGAGAAATCAACTACTGCGCGTACATCATATTCACTAAAAAATTTCTCGTAGAATCTTCTATGAGTAGAAAGTGATAAGTGGATAATACACTTTGCTGGAGCAAGCAAAGCTATTTCACTATTCTTTGAACAAAAACGATGTGCATGCTGAAGGAATGCCTGAACAATTTGCTTCCTTCCAATCTCATAATGTAATTCTTTCGCACGAAGCTCCGCTTTATCTTTCAGTGTATTCTCTCCCCATGGAGGATTACCAATCACACGGTCAAATTCTATTTCCTTGAAATGCTTTTCTACACCTTCTAAAAGGAAATTTCCTGTAATAAGATTGTTTCCTACAAGTTTAGAAAAGCGAAAGTTTTTCTGGAGAACCTCTTCATTCGTCAGATAATCCAGTATTGCTAAGTGTAAGCTAAAGGCTGCAATTTGTATCGCATCAGGTTCTATATCTACCCCGAAAATATTATGCTCTAAAATGGCTTTTAACTGCTCAACTTTGGGGCGCTGGTAGTTGTGCTGCTGCCTCCAATACTCTATTAATCGTTGATAGGCACGCACCAGGAATATGCCAGAGCCACATGCAGGATCGAGCACCTTTGTATTGCAATTAGGCTGAGTTGTTTCAAGTGGAAGTGTTTCCTCAACAACGAAATCCACTAACGGCAATGGGCTATAATAAGCCCCTATCTCCCGCCGCTTTTTTTCTCTATAGTCTTCATTTTCTTCACCAGCAGATCCTTTATTAATCTTCTTTTTATTACCATAGAGAAAAGAATCGTATATTCCGCTAATAAGTTCGATAGGGATATATCTAAAGTCATAAGGCCAAAGATACAGCTGGCGCTTATCAAAATCATAACCTCGTAAAAAGAGGCGAATAAGTTCCAAATGCTCATTATTTACTATCTCTCGTTCCTCTCCATCTTCATTAACTGGAAAAATATCTCCATTGAAACGCCAACTGAGATACTCGAAGAGATCATAGGTGATCTCTTTATCATTTAGTACGGAGAGATAATCACTGGCCCTTCCTCTTGTAATGCTTACCATCCAATCTTCGGTAAGAATGCCTCTAGCTGTTAAATAGCAAATGAAGATGGATCGCCCTAGTAGGGCATAGGCTATATCTTTTGAGTGTTTATTGTCTTGGGGAAGCATTTCCAAAAGGTGGTCCTTTACTTGATCCATTGAGCGAAGGAGCCATTGGTCAGCTCGACTTTCAAGTTTGATCTTTTGTCCGTCGTCAGTTTCCCAAAATGCCCCAGTCTCTAGGTCAAGACGCCTGTATCTCTTCAACTTTTGGGTAATTTCTTGCCGTGCAGTCTCAATGTCTTCAAGCTTGTACAAATGGCGAAGTAATCTACTATTATCATCTTCATCGCCCAATTCGACTTCAAAGTCCTTTGATCTTTCTGGCGATTCTGCATATCCATTGTAAATCCTGATCTCTTGAGGTGTGATAACATAGAGGAGGGGAACTTTACTTTGACTCCAAACACGCCGATGAAGTTCCCAGATTTCTTCAGATTGAAGGGAACTATCGTAGGTATCAATGCGACTAAAATATGCTATCGGAACTCCCTGAATATAATAGGCACTCTCAACGTGAGGAATTTCACATCCATTAGGCCACAAAATTTCAGTCTTGAAGCCAGGAGACTCCTTATAGTGTAGTTGGTTGAGCAACTCCTCCTTTAGAGCGATAGTATCTATCATACTATCGTTTCCTCACTCATTGTGTACTCATCCATTCTGTTAACAATTTGTTGCACTTCCTCTATGAGCATTTCTAAAACAACTCCCATGATTTGCTGGCCTCCAACACTTAAAGCATCTATTACTATTCTTTCTCCTTCCTTTGTTTTGCAGAGTGCAATAAGTGTATTTTTTTCATGTATTAGTATAGCATGCTTTAAAGGATCAGGATCGTCTATGATGACTCCGAGTGTTTTAATAGCTCTTCCTATCTTTTGAATTGACCATCCATAATGCTTAAGCTGTCGAATAAACTGCAATTTTACTAAATCATCCACTGAGTAGCGTTTACGTGTACCTGGTCCATGCGATTGCTGTATACTGGGTATAACTATACCTCGACTGGCCCAATAGTCTAATTGTTTAACAGAGAAGCCTGTAGCATGAGCAACTTCTACGGTCGAGAAGGAAGTTAATGCCATTATTCATTCCCCTATTTTATGACCGAGCGATTCTATCGTTAGATGTAATTTTATCAGATAGAAACTCCAATGTCAACCATTTTTTGGAGTTTGCCATACATATGTGTATATACAGCATTATAATTGGATGGCCATCCAAGAAAACAATATTTATTTGACGTGTGAGATAGGCATAATTATACTGAAGTCTTCTAGTAGTGGTGCAACGTTTCGAGACTTCTTCTGCCATCTTTTAGAAAGGACTGTAAAGAGCCAAGGGAGGACTTGAGGGTAAGAACTATACCCTCTTCCTTGTTAAGATACGGCCCCCGTGCTATACTAAATTTAGCAATCTTTTTGGGTTATTCCAAAGTTGCACTTGCACACCAGCAATGATTGTAGACACTATCGAGGATGTCGTCGGCTGGGAAGCGTGCAAACTTTGTGAACGAAGGAGGTGAGGGACTTATGGACGCTGGCCCTAGTCATAGTAGGTATGTAATTGGTACAACATACCTGCTTTTCGGACTGTCCTTCTCCTCATTGAGTAACCCGATCGGCAGACACCTTTGCTGATCAATCGGTGATTGTAGTATCACTACCTTACTCGATGAGACGGCATCACCCTCATTGATGCGCATGATGTCGAGCAAGGATAATCCATCCTGCCAGTAAGTCCTCAGCTGCTTCTGCAGCGTCCCCCTGTACAAACATTGCATGCAGGTTGAGTGCATGTCTTTGTGTCCTTTCACACATGCCTTTTGCCTTTATGCTTGTTTTTACCTTGTAACATTGTTACACAGGTGGATGATTTATGTGATCCGTTAGTCCATTGATATGCATGTCTGTACATTAGTGGCTGGATTCTATATCTAGGAGAAGGTGGTGATACCTATGATCTTTCTGAGCGAGATGCTCCATGAGAGTATCTATGATAGTGCAAATCACCGTGTTGGCACTTTACATGACGTGTGTGTCTCACTTAACGAGACTTTCCCGGTTGTTACAGCGCTTATTGTCAACCCCAGTATTGGCAATCACAAACTGATTATTCCTTGGTCTCAAGTTCAGAGTATTGAAGAGTCACCTGTACATCTTGCAGTCAACCAGTCTGAAATTACACTTTATGAACCACATCCTGATGAATTTTTACTCAAACGCGACATTCTTGATAAACAGATAGTGGACACGCAGGGCATCAGGGTAGTGAAAGTCAATGATTTGAAGCTAGCACAGATTAAAAAAACTGCCCGTCTAGTCGGTGTAGATATTGGCTTCAGCGGTCTACTGCGTCGTCTAGGATTGCAGCCAGCCATGAATGCACTACATCGCGTTTTCCCCAAAGGTTTGAACGATCGTACTGTCACCTGGAATTATGTAGAGCCCATCCAGGTCACCTATGCTCCAACAGGTCAATTGACACCAGTGCTGGCTGGAGTGGGAAATGGCGGTGTCGTGCCCCAGGTTCAACTCAATGTTAGCCGTACGAGGCTGACTGATCTGCGTCCTGCAGATATTGCAGACGTTTTAGAGCAGCTTGATATTGAAGAAGCTGAAGCCGTGTTGGATCGTCTCGATACCGAGATCGCGGCAGATACTCTCAACGAGCTTGAATACCCGATACAATCCGAACTGCTCAGTGAATTAGATCCTGAACGTGCATCCGATCTGCTCGAGCGGCTAGCCCCTGACGATGCTGCCGATATCCTGGCAGAAATTCCCCGAGCCAAGGCTGAACATCTCTTGGGTCTGATGCCTACTATCGAAGCACAGCCTATTCGTGACCTGTTGCGCCATGGCGCACGGACTGCTGGTGGCATCATGACCAACGAAATCCTGGCTCTTCCTCAGGAATCTACAGTCGAGGATGCTCTGGTCTACCTGCGCCAGCATTCCGCGCATCTGGAAATGATCTACTACCTTTTTATCGTGGATCAGGAGCAGCACCTGATGGGTGTTGTCTCATTGCGCCAACTCGTAACATCCGAGCCTACTGTACATATGGAAGATTTGATGAACCGTGATGTGATTAAGGTACAGATCGATACTGACCAAGAAGAGGTTGCACATCTTATCGCCAGATATGACCTGCTCGCTTTGCCGGTTGTAGATGCTGAGCATCATCTGCGGGGCTTGATTACTGTAGATGATGTGATCGACGTTATCCACGAAGAGCAGGCTGAGGATTATTCTGAGATGTCTGGGACCAAAGTTGGAGAGTCTAGCAACGAAGAAGGCTTTTCGGTGCGCACTGCTGTGAGTCGTTTTTGCTGGCAAGCTGTGAACGTAATTGCTGGTTTTATCCTGGCACTAGTCGTGTCGCAAATGTTTCATTCATTCCTGGACCTCACTACTGCCTTTGCCATGGAGGCGGGGAGTCTTCCTGATCTGTCTACCCGTATAGCCGTAGGTGAAGTAATCTGTTTGATCCCCATGTTATTGCTCACTGCGGGTTCTATTGGTTCGCAATCGCTCGCTATTGCGGGATGGGAACTGCGTGCCAAACGTGGCAAAGATTTTCTGCGCTTCCTGTTGCGTGAACTGCTCCATGGTACTGTTGGTGGTGTGCTTAGCAGCATTCTGATAACGATACTCACATGGTTGCTCTTTCGCTCTCTGCTGCTCAGTTTGACGGTTGGGCTAGCAACGGGTTTGACCCTGCTTATCGCGGCCACGTGCGGGATGGTCTTGCCCAATGTGCTCCAGCGTTTGCATCTGCGTGGAAGCTTGATCGCAGCCCCATTGCTCGATCCGATGATTGCGGTTATTAGCCTGAGCGTCTTCTTGATGGCTACGCTAGCACTGCTCAACAGATTTGGCGGGTGACAAAAAATTCGCCGGAAAAGGTATTGACGAACTGTCGAAATTAGACTATACTCCAAAGTGTTCCGATGAGAGCGTGCTTTCCTCGATAGCTCAATGGTAGAGCAATCGGCTGTTAACCGATTTGTTACAGGTTCGAGTCCTGTTCGAGGAGCCAATCACCCAAGAAGCCAGTTCTGAGGCGCTTCTATAACAAGCAAACGGTTATAGCAAGGTGTCAGAGATGTCACAAACACAGTTTTGTAACTAATCGGCACAAACATAGAACCTCGCTGGCCCATCTTGCCAACTTTCTAGAGACTCAGTACCAGATAACGCATCTCTCTATGATTGAGGTAGTACATCTGCGGGCTTGGCTGGTGTTCCTGTGTCAGCCAAAATGAGGACCTGCTTGGCATCTGGATAGGCGACACATCCTTCTTCCTCCCACCAACGAGCAAGGGCTGCAACTGCAAATTCAGGTGTGTCAGCTGAAGACCCAATGTAAACCGTCCCGCTTGTTCGAAGGACATCGTAGATGCCGTAGGGGAACTCCATCACTTTTGGTGATGCTACTGACTAAGCGCATAGCAAACAAGGCCATAAGAAAGTAATGCTCATGCCAATCAGCTTGAAGAAAGGTTGATAGCTGTCCATACAGACAAGATAGGCTAGAATAGGCTGCTCAGACACAAGCCGCCACAGCCCTATGATCTCCTGCTTGAGCCTGTCGGTTATCATCTTGATCAAGTCCAGGTCTTGTTTGCTCCTCCCATGGAACTCTTCTTTGTTCCCGCTCCTGATCTTGCTGGGCTATATCATCACTTAGGCTCGATGCGTTGGAGACTTCATATGCCCTTCCGTATGGATCCCGAATTTCTCGCCTTCTTGAGTCACCCCGTACTTCTTCATCGTTGAGTACATCAGCTAATACTTCCGATCTGTCTTGATAGTTTGTGCCTGTTATCCTGTTTGCAGCTCTTGTTTTTCTATGGCCTCATAGTTTTGATATGTCCCGTGGGTAGCTGCAAAGGCTTTGCTTCCTCCATGCTTATCTGGAACATCTCTTGGCGTTCCTCCAGGGCTAATAGGCTGCTACCTCTTCTTCTTCTCTTTTGGCTTAGTTGAAGTCCATTTGCCTATCTTGTATTGTTGTCCAGTAGCTAACTTACTTACATCTTGGGCATCTATTATCTCTTTTTCAGATTTTTTAGATGTTTCAGATCTTTTATATTGTCTTCTTAGTTTTTCTGCAGTTCGTTCTGTTTGCAGCTCTTGTTTTTCTATGGCCTCATAGTTTTGATATGTCCCGTGGGTAGCTGCAAAGGCTTTGCTTCCTTCATACTTATCTGGAACATCTCTTGGCGTTCCTCCAGGGCTAATAGCTTGGTACCTCTCCGTCTCTTTTGGCTTAGTTGAAGTCCATTTGCCTATCTTGTATTTTTGTCCATTAGCTAACCTGCTTGCACCGTTTGCATTTATTGTCTCTTCTTCAGATCTTTTATATTGTCTTCTTAGTTTTTCTGCAGTTTGTTCTATTTCCAGCTCTTGTTTTTCTATGGCCTCATAGTTTTGATATGTCCCGTGGGTAGCTGCAAAGACTTTGCTTCCTCCATGCTTATCTGGAACATCTCTTGGCGTTCCTCCAGGGCTAATAGCTTGGTACCTCTCCTTCTTTTTTGACTTAGTTGAAGTCCATTTGCCTACTTTGTATTGCTGTCCAGTAGCTAACTTACTTACACCGTTTGCATTTATTATCTCTTTTTCAGGTCTTTTGTTCTGCATTCTTAGTTTTTCTGCATTTTGTCCTGTTTTCAGCTCTTGTTTTTCTATGGCCTCATAGTTTTGATATGTCCCGTGGGTAGCTGCAAAGGTTTGATTTCCTTTCTGCTCATCTGGAACATCTCTTGGTGTTCTTCCAGGGCTAATAGGCTGATACCTCTTTTTGTCTTTCTTTTGACTCCGGTGTCTCGTGCGTCCTCGTTCGGCTTCTTCTCCGCCGTCAGCTGTCGATTCTTCAGGAGAATGGCTTTGGCTCCCCGTATGGTCCTCTTGAGAGGATGAGGGACTTGCTGGTGCTTGGGCCTGTATCTCTGCTTGATGGACGCCGTAGTGCAAGCCCTGGAGATCACGGCAGACAACGTAGCTGGAAAGGGTGGGATCTGTTCCTGGTATAACTGCAGTACCTTGAACTGCAGCAGTTTGTGGATCGAAGGTAAGGATGGTGATCCCGCGGTGAGGATCAAGGCCCTGGCCGCGGAAATACCCGATGACCATCGGGTTCAGGAGCGCTCCAGGGGTTGGTATTCCTACTTCTGCTACAAACTTTATAATATTTTGCACTTTTTGCTCAAATTCTAAAGTATTTTGGTTATGACCGTGTGACGCAAGTAATGCGCGAATCATGCCTTTTATTCCGCTTCCTGATACGTAAATGAGCTTTTTGCCTTTTGATTGTAAGTAAGCGTCAAAGCACTGAATATCGTGTCGATCAGCGTTCAAGTCGTGTCTGAGCCGCTCATGCTGCGTTTTGATGCTTGTCCATATCGTTAGTCGTGTTTCATAATCCATTTTCGCTTCTTCATGTTCTTGTATCTGAGCTTCTATGTGTGATTGTTTTTGAGCATAATCACTTCCTAATACCTGCAATTTTGTGCTTAATCTTAGTATCGTCTCTTGTGTATTCTTGATATTTTCGTGATCCCCGAAAAATTGAAGCAGAGGCTCTGTTGGATGTTCGAGCGTCGCTTTTTGTCTTTCAGCGGTAGCTCTTTCACGCTGTGTTTGTGAGATCTCATCAGCCAAAGCTTGCTGTTCCCCTTGAGAACGGGTGATCGCATTGACGACTCTGCTGATCTGGCTTCGACACCAATTGGTCCATTGCGTTATCTTTGGATCGAGATCATCCATCTTTTGGAGGGCTGTATTCCTCTGTTCAAACGGCAGGCTTGACAACATCTTTTGGATGGCTGTATTCCTCTGTTCAAGCGGCAGGCTTGACACATCCTGGCTGAGGAGCGGTCCACCTGCAGAGATGTGTAGCAGCTGTCCTATTTTTTGTTCTGAGTCCACGAGTTCTTGTAGAAAAGTCTCTGGTGGGGCTGGGAGGGCTGGTTGGCGTTGGAGAGCGCTCATTCCCTCTTGTTGAGACGCGGCTAGTGAGCCAGGGAACTCAGAATAGGTCTGGTAAGAGGCTGACGTATGCTCGGGTGGGTCAAGTGAAGATCCATCTGAATGTGCAGCACTGCGCCAGTCATGTGACTTCACCGAGGAGGCTATTCGTCTTCGCTTCCTTGGGTAGGCATGCGTCAAATCCGCTTGACAGTTTTGTGCTTGTACAAGGTCAACACTGTCAGGCAGAATCGCCCCCTTTTGACGCTTGCCGTGAGGATCAAGAACCTGCCAGCTAGACTGAGCGAATGGGGTATCAAGAGAGTTCTCTTCTTGGTGGAGGGGGAATCCATCGGTCCTGTGCCGAGAACCGACCAGAAGGGAGCCTTGGTCGCGACGTCCAACGTCCGACGCGAATGGTGCAGAAGGGTCCCAGGCAAGAGTAGGATCATCTCCTTGCCATGGCCCGGCGTCGTAGGCAGCACTCCCATCCGGAGGTGCCTCGAATGGTGTTGGATGGGACGCAGTCGTCTGGTGGTAGTACGGGAGTGGTCCTTGAAGAGGAGGCTCGACTGCCGTGTCCCCAGAGAAGTGAGGAGGCAGATTTCCTTGGGGAGACACCTCTTGCCAATAGGTGTCTTGAAGCTCAGAGGTATATTGCCCCAAAATGGTAGCACGTGCTGTGTCAAAATCTACATCTGGATTCCGCTCTTGTTCCTCTTGTGCCATCGCGTGTATCCAGTCACGAACAGAAAACGGCTCTTCATGACCAGTTTCTCCAGGCCCTCCATGACCAGTCCCTCCAGGCCCTCCTTGCACCAAATGACCATTGCTGAGGTGAAAGCCTAATCTATTTGGATTTTTTGCAATATTGTTTAAAAGCTGTATATACTGTTCTTCTACTTGGCCCGCTGGGGCTTTTATCTGTACATACTCGTAGATAGCGTTATACCACGGTGGATCAAGTTGAGGTGATTGGTCTGATGGCTTTGTGCTTGCTCTTCGTCGAGCATCTATCTCAGCGAATCTACTTACGAGGGTATCAGCCTCGCTTGGAGCCAAGGTAGAAGGCGTACCATCCTTCAACAATTGATGAGCTTCAGCATATTGTTGATACCGGCGACGAAATTGTTGTACATTTTCTGGATTGCCTGTTTCCGAAGGCTGGGTGTCTCTGCTTGTTTTGAGCCTCTCTGGGTCAATGATGGATCTTCTTATTGATGGCATGGGTACCTTTCCTTTTTAGAAAGCTTCGAGCATATTTCTCACCATTCCCCTTTCGGTGTTGGCAAGTGAGAAGTGCCTCACGTCTAGAAGCATACATCATCAACGTTGACAACGCAACGACAACTGAGCGACAACTAGAGATAAATATCAGAAATGTATAAAAATCTGACATTTATCTCTATTACATCTATGGCGCTTTTTTACTTCTGTGCTCTACATTACCTATCCCTACATCAGTGCCTTTATTTCAGCTGCAATCACTTTCACGCCATGATCCAGTCTGGCCGCTACTATTGTCTGTTCCGGCATAATTACATGCTTTATCTACTGCACCACAAAATCCTTTACCATCGCATCCGTTGCAATTGCCACTACTGTCGCAGTTCCAGGCGTTCTTCCTGAGGATGATACCAGTAGGAAAGCTACCGTCATCGATCTGGCAGTTCAAACCTAACTGCGCAGTGGACCCCTTGTTAGTCTTGAATACTGCTTGCAGGAGAGAGGTCAGAAGAGGGGTAGTATGCAGTGGGGTATTGCCTGCGCTTCCCTGGACCAATTGGCAGGAAGCGGAAGGACGAGGATTCCCTTTCGCATTGGGTTGGGCGCTAGGTTTTGCATTGGGTTGGGTGCTGCTACTACTCACAATGGCTTTGGTTGCATTTTTACCTGTGGGCTTCGTTGGGCTGTTGCTACTAGCACGTAGCTGACAGTTCAAACCAACGGATACCTTCCCCCCTGCTTGCAGATTGGTCAGTGGAGTATTCCCCTGTCCTTTGACCAAAGTACAGGAGGAATAGGGACTCACAATAGCACTCCCTTGTGCCATGGCAATGAGAAGCCCTCCGCTGAAGGTCGTCGTCATAACAATAAGGAGGGCTGTGAATGGGGAGGCCCATGTCAGTTTTGTCATTGTTTGCATCGTAATTTCCTTTCTGTCTTCTCTCATGCTTCCCAAAGATGGGAACTAGCTCTCAAGTAACTTCATGCTGTCGATCCGTTGACTGATCAACTTATTTCCCTGTTGAATTGTCGATCACTTTGGAAAGCAACTTTGGTTCGTCGGGTCACAAACGTGTCCGGGTGAAAAAGATCGTCTTCGAGGTCTTCGGCAGACGAGATGCTTCCAACCACATAGCCGAGGTCTGGTCATCGATGCTCAAGCCGCTTTAGGGAAGGCTTTGAGTCCGACACAGAAGTCCGGGTCATTCTCAAAATGGCACACTAAGGCAAGTTGACAGACGAAGATGGCTTGGCATCTGCAAAGCACTGGGCTGCAATGAGGCTACAGGTCGGGAACCTGTCCGTGGCCATCAAAGATGCCCTGTGAAGTGTTCGTTGAAATTCTCGGTTGCGCCAGAACTGCTAGCCGCTCATGAACCATGTGTAAATGATACATTCGCGAAAAGCGTTCCAAACTTGTTCGTCTGGGGAGTAGGCAACAAGCTCATTGAGCGACTTTCACTAGTGCACCGGGCTTGGCGAATGCACCAGTAAATGACACACATTCATGATCACTCGTGTCTTTTAGGAGAGCATTTCTTCCCTCTGCAAAATTAACCTCTTATTGCTAAGGATACTTCATAAGAGAGATTTTTTCTAGTACATCTAGGGAACATCTAGGGAACATCTAGGGGGACTTAGGGAACAACTAGGGAACAACTAAGGGGACTTAGGGAACAACTAGGGAAAACAATAGCATAAATCCCAGCATTCGGACAGGAAAAGGGCTAGAAATAGTAACGCTTCAGGTCAATCGTGTTGAGAGCCCATGTCTAGGGTGCAGTTCAATTTTTTGCACGCAGTTGCCCACGGTCAACGGACGCGATAAATCGGGTCCCTACAATACGGGCGATAAATCGGGTCCCTACAATACGGGCGATAAATCGCCACACAAGCAATTCATTGCCCGAGTTGTAGGGGCCCAATTCCATTGCGCCCGTTGGGAGGGGACGGCACGTTGCAAAAAAACTAGGACCGTAAACTTTGCATGAGACAAGCACGAAATCGTCTTTTCCAGTCCCTTAAAACGAGTGTACGCCAAGCCAAGTTTACGGTTCTAGATTTTTTATGACCACTAAGAATAAAAGAAATTCTGTTTCAGGAATGCAGTAAAATCTCGCATCTCCTCCTGATACTCTGCAAGCTTCTGCGCTTTCTCCTCTGAACCCGCAACCTCCTGACAATCTGCTCCCTGGCTTTCCAAACGGCTTTTTCCATCTGTCCCAAGAGGCCGAATGATGAGCCGACGGTCATATGGCACACAACGATCCTCGTAGAATTCGGCGAGATATGCCATGAGCATCCGTCGCTCTTCCATGTGACACGCCTTGACTGCACGTCTGGCTTTATGTACTTCTGCAAAGATAGCACGTATCTCTTGCTCGGTCTTTTTATCTCGATTGCACTCCTGTTGTGCCTCCTCAGACAATCGAACAATGGAGACATCTGCTCGCGGATCGGAGGATGCGATATCTACCCAGGGAGCACAGGTCCCCGAGTCAAGATGACCTTCGCAGGAGGCTCTGGTTGATATACCAAGGACATTTAAGACTATAACAGTTTCTTTGATGCCTTCATCAACTGGCAGACCAAGTTTGTCTACCGTGCGCGAGATTCTTTCCGCAGTCTCTTGCCAGCAATCTGCTTTTTGTGTAGTAATTTGGATAGACATGGCATTTTGCAAATGGTATAATGCCTCACAGCAGACTGTAGTGGTGAGCTAGACCACTACAGTCCCTGGCAGACTAACCGAAGCTAGACTTCACCAGTTCCGCCGCAGGTTTCGCAGATATCATCCAAACCAGCACCGTCGCAAGTGCCGCAGGTCTCAGCGATTTCATTACCATCGTCATCGTTGGTAATGATTATCCCTGTGCCGTTGCAGTTCCTACAGGTATGGGTGTGAATGCCGCTTCCCCCGCAGGTGGGGCATTTCGCCCGTGCGAGGCATTCTTCCATTCGCATTTTCTCCTTTCTATAGTTTTGCAGCTTTTTCAACTGCATGCATATAATAACACTTTTATCTATTTTTGTCAAGCATTCTTCCAGGCTACTGAAAAAGGTAGTTCCTCACAAAGTCTTCCTCCCCATGTTGGTAAGACCATTCGCGCAGCAATTGATGATTTCCTGCTAAACCGCTATGTAGCCATCCTGGTTATGTGTCTCATAAAGTCCATTTGTTTGTGGCTCATGATTTGGAATGGGACCCATTGAATATGGAGGGTGGTGAAGAGATATTAGTGAAGACGTTCACTCTGGATGAAGCGCTGGCTGCTACCCGTCATGATTATTGTTGTGATCCGCAAGCGGCATTGGCACTTTGGTTGTATGCTGGAAAGTTGCGTTTTTCAGTGGGATAAAATAATCTCTATGGCTAGCGTTAGGGCTGGCCTTTTCTTTTTGTTGTCACTACTTTTTGCAATCAACACAGATTGCTCCATGAGCTTTGGGGTCAAAGCCTTGGGGCCATTGCGTTGGCTGTATGGTGATAGGATTCCCCTGATTGTCCTTGTCTTGCATTACTTTTGTGTTATATCTAGCATCATGAAAATCTGCTCTATCTAAAATGAGCTTATCACTAAATTTGTGTAAGGTCGACTTGTCACCTTATTTACCACTAGCCATCAGGCTTGTCTGAGCATACCACCCCACTTCCTCTTGCCAAGGCTAAACCCTCCGGGGGCTCCGCTGCGCTTCGCAGCCTTGACACGCGTCAGCTTGCGCGGTTCTTGGTCTTTAAGCCTGATTGACAGTCAAAAAATGGCTGTTTTTTGCCCTCTTGACAAAGTAGATACATCGGTGCCATAGGCCTGTTACAAGCATCATGTACTACTAATTTGGACAAAATTTAGGTTAAAAGCGTCGTGCTAGTGTAGCAATATCTTTTACTGCATCTGCTCGTTGGGTCTCATTGCCAATACGCCAATAGACATGGTTGTCAACATATGATAGTTCTTTTTGGGGTTGAATAGTAATCACAATTATTCCCAAGCCATAATATGAGTGGTAATCGATGTTTGACATTACAGAATTTTTGAGGGGTTCGGACAATCCAGACTTTCTTATAGCATTCTTCCATATTGAAAAATAGTCTTCTGTTGATATTTGTAGAGATCTGGCTTCTCTAGTGACTCCCACGATGGATCTGTTGCCGATTACTCTTGGTTCTATCTTGTCCAGCTCTTTGATTTTATTAGCATCAGAATCCTTATCAGTAACGCCAATTATCAATTTTCCTATCCTATTTGGTCCATTGTTAGCAATAGCACAAATTGTGTTGATTACCTTTTTAGTCATTTCGGTATTGATTTCGCGATTATCTGTGAGTGGCAGAAGACCCTGTTTAAGCTCGTAGTCAGCCAGTTCAAACTCTGATCTTCTGATTATTGATTCAATGTCTGTTATTGCATGGTTGCCATAGATTTTCTGAGTATTATCTTCAACAAAAAAGCTTCCGATGAGTCCCTTTATTGTATTTATATTCTTTCGCCTCTCTTCAGGCGATGTAGCCCTTCTATTAGTTTCTATCCTCTGATCCATATCTACTAGTGCGTCTTTGATGTTTGCATAGTTGGCTATTTTCTTTTCCTCTTTTACGATTAGTTCATGGAATGACATTAGGAGAATTGCGAAAACAGAGGGGAATGCATTGCTCGTTTTTTTCTTGAAAATTACATCCCTAAGTTTTTTGGGAGTTCCTTCCTCACAAACTTCGAGAATCTCGTCGATACAGAATTTGAATTCTGCGGCGAACTTTTCGCTACCGTATAGCTTAAGAGCCTCTAGTAATTGAGTGGACTCAGGAGTATCAGTCGTATAAAGTCTATCAAGCGCATCTTTGGAACGTTCGATTGTTTTTCCTTGCACAATACATGCAGCTATATCCGCAATGCATTGTTCATCCATACTATCTCGCAAGTCTGTTGTTCGTAGAATACCTTGTTTTACCCAGAATACTTCATCAGCTTGAACTTTATAACCATGTTTGGTCATGGGTAGGTCTATGCTGATAGAAGGCATTGAATTGAGTAGGAGGATATCAGTGGAAGCATCGCCGCGCAGTGTACAGGCGAGTTGCCTAATCATTGTTGAAAATTCATTCTGGATTCCTGCTTGTCGCCTCTCTTGATCACTTAGGCGGTGTCCATATGTGTTGATCCTATCAAAGACGTCATTTACTTCTGCCTCTGTTACATTACGCATTACTGAAACTGCAAGAGTATAATCTAGTATTGTGCCAACCTCTTTGGCTGAGAGAGAGGGCTCTGTATTCTCTGGTGTAATAAATGCTTTATCGTTTGCACGGCTCTGTGCTGTTGGGAAATGTTGGAGTCCAAAATATTTCCCCTCAATAGTGGGAAATGCCATTTCGATAAATGACATAATAGCATGGAGTCGTTGTAGGCCATCAATTATTTCGTATGTTCCCGCAGCCTCCTCGCGTTCTGCAATTAAAATAGCAGGCACTGGATATTTTTTGAGTATTGACTCTATTAATTTCTGTTTTTCCTCAAGTGTCCAAACGAGTTTTCTTTGGTATCGGCGGTTTACGTATAGCTTATTCTCACTGTACCAAACGTAGAGGGATTGGATTGGAGTAGGTTGAGATGCTAATTCGATCATTTTTGTTCCTATCCTTTTATTGAAGTAGTGGTTTATCATTGTCTACACAAAACTGATGATTGTAGCGGTTTGTTGTTATCGCTAGAAGCGTTTCGCAGTTAAGTGTATGCGTATATTATTATAGCTGTTAATTCTTTGCGTTTCAATACTGTAGAGGGGGTGCAAGGTGCACGTCACTTTTTTGCACGAGCTGAGCAGCGAACACGGCTCCTTTCCATCTGTCATGTCTGCTGTTGAGGGGCCATGCAAAAAATGAACTGCACCCGGGCTCTGGCAGGCTGCTAGCGTTATTCTGGAGACTATGGTATACTCTTCTCTAGAAGTTGATGACCAATCGGCTAGGTTTAGGTTGTGACCAGATATTACTTTCAGCTTCAGAAAAAAACTGATGTTATGAACTGGCTTCGGGAGAGGCTTTAAGGCAATCGAGCAGTGTTTTTGTGATGAACCGACTGTTAACCGATGGGTTACAGGTTCGAGTCCTGCCAGTAGATAGGGCCACCAACTGGTGGCCCTTATTTATATGTCCGCTGGTCAATTCATTGACCGCCCAGCAATTCATTGCCCGAGTGTAGGGACCCGATTTATCGCGTCCGTGGGGGACCCCTTGAGTGATCCAAATATCAACTATAAAACAATCTCTGTGAGCCTGCTGGAAGCGCTTCCTTTACCTGTGTTCATCATTGATTACTCGCTGACTATCCGTCACTGCAACCAGCAGGGTTTGCAGTTATCTGCATCCTCCTATTCCTCGCTACAAGGCGTACCACTCGACCAAGCGATTCATGATCCGGCTATCATCCAGCTTGTTCAAGAAAGTGTACAGACTGGGAGTAGGCAGAAAGGCAGATACCAAAAGGACACTTCCGATATCCTCTGGAAAGTATCGGTCTCGCCTCTTGCTCACGATTACTTCGCCCTCGTTATCGAGGATCTAACCGAAGCACGCCGCCTGGAGCGTATGCAGCGCGACTTTCTGGCCAATATTTCCCACGAGTTGCGTACTCCGCTCACGTCCGTCCGTTTGCTCGCGGAAACTCTTAAAGATGTGATCGATATGAATCCTAGCCGTGCACATGAGTTTGTGGAAAAGATCGAAACTGAGGTGCAGTATCTCAGCGAACTGGTCGAGGAACTCCTCGAACTGTCGCTATTAGAATCGGGTCAGACCTTGATGACGATCGAATCCGTCAGGCCAGAGATGCTCGTGCGTGAAGTTATGGCACGTATGTTAACATTGGCCCAACGCCGCCGTCTGCAATTAGGTACTGACATCCAAGAGGGCAGCATCCAGGTAGCAGCAGATAGCAAACAGATTACACGGGTCCTCGTTAACCTAGTACACAATGCCATTAAGTTCACTCCCTTAGGAGGCAAAATCACTATTGGGACGGCCCCAGAGCCAGATCATTCAGCTCAGCGCTTCTTTGTTCGTGATACTGGAGTGGGTATGAACTCCGAGGAGTTGCCACGTATATTTGAACGTTTCTATAAAACAGATCGGGCGCGTGCCAAAGTAGGTTTCATTGGACCTGGTGGCGGAGGTACGGGTCTGGGCCTTGCTATTGCTCGCCATGTGGTCGAAACTCATGGCGGACGCATCTGGGCCGAGAGTATTCTCGGTGAAGGGAGCACTTTCATGTTTACTCTTCCCATCGTCAAACCTGTGGAGAACATTGAAGCATCCAATAAGTAGCATACCATTGTCTGAAACTTACCCAAATAGAAACGAGCTGTGAGGAAGAACTGCATGCACGGAGAAATACCAGAAGCTATCTTTGACGATCTGATCAACCTACTGCAAAGTGCAGAGGCATACTCCGATCAGAACAGCTATCAGCAGGCCCTGGATGTCTATGCGCAGGTAATTGACGCCCATGAGGCATCGCTTATTTCTCTCTTTGATCGGGCCATCGCTGAGTTTCTGCCACGACTAGATCTGCTACTTGCTGAAGCTAGTAGCCTGATCATCTCAGAGCCATCTCAACCCTCTGATCTATCTGAAGTACCTGATCTGCCGACTTCCGCTGCTTCTCCAACATTGGTTCCAGCGACCATGTCGCCTTTGCTTACTCCTGAAGTAAGACGTAGTTGGCTTGAGCGGCTCTTCGCTCTCTGGCTCAAATGTATAGATATACGCCAAATCAGCGAACAAGTGCAGGAGATCATGTTTGAAGTTGCCTGGAGCGAGGATATTCCTTTCTTGCGCAATCTCGTAGAATCTGAACTTCGTCATACTTCTGCCGATACCCATTTGCATGTCGGCGACTTTGCAAGGCAGTCACGTACACCTACTTTGGAGAAATTCCTTAAGGCAATTTTTATGTAAAATACGTTGCAACCTTTTGCGTCTATATGGTAACATTGCGTGTATAGGCTGAAGTCTGTGCCAACATAACAGACCAAGAGGAGTGCAAATATCGTCTATTGTTAGACATGACGAAATTTGAAAACTCTAGTACTAACTTGCGTTTTAACGTGTAATAGTATTGCTCTTGCTCAAAGTATAAGCAAGGCAGCAGCAAATTGTACGCATCAACACAAGTTTATCTAAGGGTGTTTATCGTGTTGTCTATTACTTGGCATCGGGTTGTCTATTGCTTGCTCTTGTGTGTTGACGGAATGTTGGGTACAATTTGGATAGTAGTGGGATGAGAGAGAGGACACCTGTATGAGCAAACTAGTAATGGTTATCGACGATTCAACAACAGTTCGTAAAATCATCGAAACATGTCTGGGACGGCAAGGATTCGAGGTCCTGGGCTTCCCTGACGGTGTTGAAGCTATACGGTGGCTTATGGAGCCGACATCGCGTGTACCGGACCTCGTGCTTCTTGACATAGGGCTTCCTAAAATGGATGGCTACGAAGTTGCTCGTCGTCTTAAAATCAAACCTCAGTTTAGCAATACCGTTATCGTTATGCTCTCACGCAGAGATGGTATGATAGATCGCCTCAAAGGTCGTCTTGCAGGAGCCAAGGATTACATCACGAAGCCTTTTAAAACACAGGATATTATATCGGTCACAGAGTCATACCTGGGTATGCCTGCATCGCATTAGGACAGCAGGAAACTCGCGTGTGAAGCGGTGGGTATGCTCTTGGGAATGAAGAGGATAGGCATATTTGAGCGAGTACGATATTCTGACCACTGCGTTAACAGATCAATCTCAAGTACTATTTCTTGAAGGGTTGAATGACCAGGACTTCTGGCGCTATGCTACGGAGTTGGCATCTGCAACCCCGACTACGAAAGTAGAGATTGAACAATATTTAGAATGCGAGTTGGAGCAGAAGCGTTGTATTTTGCCTCTGGCGGTAGTCCGTGAGGTTGTTCCACCACCTCACCAGATTACGCTTCTACCCTCTATACCTGCATGGATGCCAGGGATCACTGCATGGCGTAGTGAAGCAATCGCAGCAGTTGACCTGGATGCTTACCTTACGCAGTGTCCAGCACGGCTACGCTCAGATTATATCCTGCTTGTTGTTCAGCAGGATGAGATCACGCTGGGTTTGTTTGTGGCTGCTGTGAGGTCGATGCCGGGACTAAATCTGGAACTATTCTCGCCTCCTGAACAAGCGATAGCAGAGTATCACCACCTTTCTGTGGGAGCGATCTCAGGCATCTACGCTGGCGCTCTGGTATTGGATACTGGGATTATGCTCACCGATATAGTAGAGCTTGTGACGACTCCCCGAAGATAAATCTAGGGACAAGGACACGCCTTCTATCCCCAAAGCTGAAGACAAGGGGTTTTACGGCGTGGAAGTCATAAGAGAGACGGCGGCATATGGATAACCCATTTTTCCCTTTTGATGAGATTGATAAGAGCGAACTCTCAGAAGACGATTTGGCTGTTTTGCAAGCCTTTGAGGCTATGGAAAACTGGCCGTCTGCTCCGGTAAGGGCAGGCACCTCGCAGTCTTCTGGCTCTACCTTTGTTGCGTCGTCTCTCCTCACTTCTGCCATCATACCGCAAAATGACGACGATATGTTAATGATCTTCGTTGCTGAAGCGGAAGAAGATATTACCAGCATGCAGCAGATGCTGGAATATTTGAAGCAGGACGATCATATTAATCCGGCTCGTTTTGTGCGCCTACAGCGCCTTGGTCATAAACTGCATGGTACAGCTGGAGTTGTCGACTTTCCAGTGATGTCAACTGTTGCATCCCATGTGGAAGTGATTGCCGAACAGGTCACCGAGGAAAAGATCTACCCGGTCGTTGGTATATACGCCCTTTCTCAGGCTATTGCCACTCTTGAACGTTATCTGCGTGAAATTATATCCCACGGTAAAGAGCCAGAAAGTACTGTACTTCTGGCTACGCTTGATGCAACTTATAGGAACCTGAACATTGATTTGTTGCTAGCATCTGAAAAGGAGGTTGCGCCTACCGATGCCGTTTCTACTCCCGAACTACTTGCTGATATAATAGATCCATACGAGGATACTGGAGACGTTCAAGGTGAAAAAATAGTATCCGCCCGTATCACTACTCCGTTGTCGCTGGAAAGTGTACCAGAGGCCTCGCAATATCTCCGTGGAAATACTCGTATCGATGTGAAGCGTTTCGAAAAACTTTCCCAGCATATCGAGCAATTGGTGGAAATGCGCATAGGCTTAGAAGACGCAGGAAAAGAGGCAGAAGAGGCCTTGAAGGACTTGAATGCAGCACAAACGCGTCTCCAGCATCTCGAGCCGATGCTTTCTCTTTTCCTAACCAGTAGCACCTTGCCTC
>Ga0193728_1000212_pt1 | contig 26907 bp, 16 predicted proteins | sample U1c1metaG_FD_143037 | JGI IMG/M metagenome (GOLD analysis project Ga0193728, IMG submission 143037) | Soil microbial communities from a riparian zone of the East river system, Colorado, United States - U1c1 | ecosystem: Environmental > Terrestrial > Soil > Riparian zone | place: USA: East River... | reverse complement strand
ATCAGTGATCAATGCAACAGATTTACCCAAACCGGCGCCAATGATAGCCGATGTGGGTTTTAGCATTTCGGGCATTCCCGGTGCGCCTTTGGGTCCTTCATTTTTGATGACCACTACGTCGCCTGCCTTCACCGCCCCGCTCCGAATGCCGGCGATCAGTTTTTGCTCGCCATCAAATACTCTCGCAGGACCTTCAAAACGTTCTCCCTCCTTGCCACTGATTTTGGCCACGCTGCCACCTTCGGCGAGGTTACCATAGAGGATTTGCAGATGGCCGGTCTTTTTGATGGGCTTATCCAAAGGAAAAATGATCTGTTGCTTCCCGAAATCCAGGTCGGGGACAGCGGCCAGGTTCTCGGCAATGGAGCTGCCCGTTACCGTTAGACAATCGCCATGCAATAATTTATTTTTCAGCAGATATTTCATTACGGAGGGCAGTCCACCATGTTCATGCAGGTCCTGCATCAGATATTTTCCGCTGGGCTTGAAGTCGGCAAGAACGGGGATCTTGTCGCTGATCGCCTGGAAATCATCCTGAGTTAGTTTAATGTCTACACTTTTTGCCATTGCAATCAGGTGCAGCACGGCATTGGTGCTTCCTCCAAGGATCATCACGGTGACTATGGCATTTTCGAAGGCCTTTCGTGTCATGATGTCTTTGGGTTTAATGTCTTTTTCCAATAAGAGGCGGATCGCTTTTCCGGCGGCTTCGCATTCCTTCCTTTTTTCAACGCTGACGGCTGGATTGGAAGAAGAGTAGGGCAGGCTCATCCCCATGGCTTCTATGGCAGCGGCCATGGTATTGGCTGTATACATACCCCCGCAGGCGCCGGCTCCCGGGCAGGTATGCTGAACGATGCCCAGGAAATCTCCCTCACTCAGGTTGCCGGCAATTTTTTCGCCGAGCGCCTCAAATGCAGAAACGATATTCAGGTCCTGTCCTTTATAATGTCCCGGCGCGATCGTGCCGCCATACAACATTAGCGAGGGGCGATTCAGTCGGCCCATAGCCATGATTGAGCCGGGCATGTTCTTATCGCATCCAGGCACTGCAATGAGTGCATCATAATATTGGGCGCCACAGACTGCTTCGATGGAGTCGGCGATAATATCGCGACTGACCAGTGAATAGCGCATCCCGTCCGTTCCCATACTCATGCCATCACTCACGCCGATGGTATTAAAGATCAATCCCACCAGGTCATTGTCCCAGACACTTTGTTTGATGATTTTGGAAAGATCATTCAAGTGCATGTTGCAGGTATTGCCATCATAGCCCATGCTGGCAATACCGACCTGCGCCTTTTTCAGATCCTTGTCCGTTAGTCCAATGCCATACAACATCGCCTGTGCAGCGGGTTGTGTTTCATCCTGCGTAAGTGTCTTTGAATATTTATTGATCTCTCCCATTTGTGTGTTTTATTGCAGCTTTGCTGCCAACCTTTTGATGTCGGTATGAGGCAAAAAAAACCCGCCTCTTTCGGAGGCGGGTCGTTTATGTCTTATTGCTATTGTACGCGTTAACAACCACCTCCTTGAATTGCAGGAATAATAATGACCACCACAATAATGAGGGCAATGGACATGATATTATATAGTCTGCTTTTCAACATGGAAATTTGTTGTCCTGCGAATATACGAACCGCCGTTTAAAAAACAAAATCAAAACAAAGAACTTTTGCGCAATGCGCCTGTTAAATGATCGTCGACTTCCTCAGGGCAATATTTGCCCTGTTGACGTCAGGTATTTTTCCTCCCACATAATCGCTGACCAGTTCTCCGATCGTAGTGGTGAAATAAAAATTAACCGGGTCTATGTCCTTGGTTACAAAACCATTGGACAGGGTCCATTGAACGGCTTCTTTCACGAGACTGGCCTCCCTGGTCAGTGAGAGGTGGTCCAGCAACATAGCAGCGGATAAGATCGAGCCAACCGGATTGGCAATGTCTTTTCCGGCTGCCTGCGGGTAAGAACCGTGAATGGGTTCAAAAAGCGCTGCTCCTTTCCCGATAGATGCAGAAGGTAATAATCCCAGGGAACCGCTGATAACGCTGGCTTCATCACTGATGATGTCGCCAAACATATTTTCAGTGAGGACAACGTCAAATTGCCTTGGATTGAGGACAATCTGCATGGCAGCATTGTCCACGAAAAGGAAGTCAACCGCCACATCCGCGTACGTTAGTGCCATTTCCTGTACTATTTTCCTCCAGAGTCTCGAGGTCTCCAGTACATTGGCCTTATCGACCAGGGTTAGTTTTTTTCTTCTGACTTGCGCCTGTTTAAAAGCCAGGTGCGCAATCTGTTCAATTTCTTCCTTGGTATACACACAATCATCCGATGCGCGGGTATGGTCTGCATTCACTTCTTTTTTGCCGAAATAAATGCCTCCCGTTAGTTCCCGGTAAATGACAAAGTCGACCCCCTCAATATTTTTTGTTTTCAGCGGCGAAAGATGGTGCAGGGAAGGATAGGTATTGATGGGACGGATATTGGCAAACAGTTGAAGCGATTTCCTCAGCCTGAGCAAGCCCTGCTCGGGCCTCACTTTGGCCGTGGGATCGTTGTCATATTTTGGGTGACCGATGGCGCCAAATAAAATGGCATCGCTGTTCAGGCAGGCCTCGATGGTCTCGTCAGGAAGCGGGTTGCCCGTCTTGTCGATGGCATCCGCTCCCATCAGACAATAGGTATAATGAAATTCATGGCCGAAGTTTTCACCGACGGAGTTCAGCACTTTGACGGCCTGACGGGTAACTTCGGGACCAATGCCGTCGCCTTCAATAACAACGATGTTTTTGTTGACAGTCACGCGGTTCATATCTATTTCTGGTTTGCTCATATTCGTCAAGTCATTTTTATTTCGGTCAGGTCCATTCGGGGTTCAGGTCTGTCTCAAATTGTTCGATCTCTTCTTTTATGCTCAGTAAATAATCAATATCGTCAAACCCATTGATGAGACAGGTCTTTTTATAGGGATTGATGCTGAACACTTCCGTTACTCCGTTCAGGCTGATGGTTTGGTTTTCAAGACTCACTTCCAGTTCGGTCGCGGGGTCTTTTTCGGCAGCCTCAAAAATGGCCTTGAGAAAGGGTTCGCTCACGGTGACGGGCAAAAGAAAATTATTGAGCGCATTATTTTTGAAAATGTCCGCAAAAAAACTGCTCACAACAATATCGAAGCCATAATCCTTGATGGCCCATGCCGCGTGTTCGCGCGAAGAACCGCAACCAAAATTTTTTGCTGCCACGAGGATCTTGCCCCGGTACCTGGAATTATTCAGCACAAAATCCTTTTTTGGTTTCTGCTCATCGTCATTTTCAAAACGCCAGTCGCGGAACAGGTTCTTACCAAATCCATCCCTGCTCGTGGCTTTTAAAAACCGTGCAGGGATGATCTGGTCCGTGTCAATATTTTCAATGTTGACCGGGACGATACTACTCCTGACGTTATGGATCGATTGAGGCATAATAATAATCGTTTGTGCTCCGTATTAAATCAATTCCCTGATATCGGATACCGTTCCGGTGATCGCCGCTGCAGCTGCAGTCAGCGGGCTCGCCAGGAAAGTTCTTGCGCTGGGTCCCTGCCTCCCTTCAAAATTCCTGTTGCTGGTGGAAATGCAGTATTTCCCCGCAGGGATCTTGTCTTCATTCATTCCAAGGCAGGCCGAACAGCCCGGTTGCCGCAACAAAAAACCTGCCGCTTCAAAAATTTTATCGATACCCTCTTCCCTGGCCTGTTTTTCTACCTGTTTGCTTCCCGGCACAACCCAAACTTCTACATTGTTCGCCTTATGCTTTCCCTTCACGAAAGAAGCGACCATGCGCAAATCTTCTATGCGGCTGTTGGTACAACTTCCGATAAACACATAGTCTACCTTCCTGCCTTTGATATTTGCACCCGGTTCGAGACCCATGTATGACAAGGACTTTTCAAATGATTTTTTTTCCTTTTCTCCTATTTCAGCCAGTTCCGGAACATGGCCGGTAACGCCGATACCCATTCCCGGATTGGTACCATAGGTGATCATGGGCTCGATATCGGCGGCGTTAATGTCCATTTCCCTGTCGAATTCGGCATCTTCATCGCTGTATAACGTAGACCAATAACCGATGGAGCGATCCCAGGCCCCATGTTTGGGTGCGAAGGGCCTGTCTTTGAGATACGCAAAGGTGATTTCATCCGGGGCAATTAGTCCGCAGCGCGCGCCCATTTCGATGCTCATATTGCAAATGGTCATCCGGGCTTCCATCGATAACCGGCGGATGGCAGATCCGGCATATTCCACGGCGTACCCCGTGGCTCCGCTGGAAGAGATGAGCGATATGATGTACAGGATGATGTCTTTTGAAACCACGCCGTTGTTCAATACGCCGTCCACATTGATCCGCATCAGTTTTGGACGCGTTTGTAGCAGGCATTGGCTGGCCAGCGCCATTTCCACTTCACTTGTACCAATGCCAAATGCAATGGTGCCAAAGGCTCCATGGGTAGAGGTGTGGCTGTCGCCGCAGACGATGGTCATACCAGGCTGGGTAATGCCAAGCTCGGGTCCGATCACGTGCACGATACCCTGGTAGGGATGGCCGAGGCCATACAATTCAATACCAAATTTTTCGCAGTTTTCTTTCAGCGTCTGAACCTGTATCCGGGATAATTCTTCCTTGATCGGTAAGTGTTGATTGATCGTGGGCACATTATGATCTGCTGTGGCAATGACCTGCTTGGGCCGAAGTACTTTCAATCCTCTTTTCTCCAAACCTTTGAATGCCTGCGGGCTCGTCACCTCATGAATAAAATGCCTGTCGATATACAAAACCGAGGGTCCATCCTCGATGGTCTTGACGACATGCCTGTCCCAAATTTTTTCAAATAATGTTTTAGCCATGAGTATTTTTACATTTCAGCACTTCCTTATTTCTTGTTCCCTACGCAACCACAACCGCTGCATACGCCTTTGCCAACAGGTGGAGGTCTTCTTCCACGACTTCTTTTTTTGTGTCGGCGATCTTCAGGAACCGTTCGTATAAAACATCGATGTCATTACGGTTATAGTCATACCCGATCTTTTGAAAACGGAAAGCCAGCGCGCTTCGGCCGCTTCTTGCCGTGAGTACGATCCGGGAACCATCGGCGCCTACCTCTTCAGGATTGATGATTTCATAAGTCTGCGCATCTTTCAGGAATCCATCCTGGTGAATGCCCGAAGAATGCGAAAAGGCATTGGAGCCCACAATGGCCTTATTCGGTTGAACAGGCATGCGCATGGTATCGGAAACCAATTTGCTTACCGGGTTTAATTTCCGGGCATTGATATCGGTATAAAATCCCAGTTGTTTGTGTTGTCTGATTACCATCACGACTTCTTCCAGCGAGGTATTGCCCGCCCTTTCTCCAAGTCCGTTGATGGTACATTCAATTTGTCTTGCCCCGCTGATAATTCCCGCAATCGAATTCGCCGTCGCAAGACCCAGGTCATTGTGACAATGACAGGAGATCACGGCCTTGTCGATATTGCTGACATGATTCACAAGCCAGGCAATTTTTTCGCCGTACTGGTGGGGCAGACAGTAACCGGTTGTGTCCGGAATGTTCACCACCGTGGCGCCTGCGGCGATCACCGCTTCTATGACCCGGGCAAGATATTCATTGTCTGTTCTTCCGGCATCTTCGGCAAAAAATTCAACGTCTGGCACGAGATTCCTGGCCAGGGTAACGGCTGATACGGCCCGCTCGATAATATCTTCCCGGGTTGAATTGAATTTTGATTTGATATGCAGGTCGGAAGTGCCAATGCCGGTATGGATGCGTGGCCGTTTGGCGAATTTCAAGGCCGCGGCAGCGGTTTCAATGTCTTTCTGTACGGCACGGCTTAACCCGCAAACCGTGGCCTCTTTAATAATTTTTGAAATTTCTTCCACGGAATGGAAATCTCCCGGACTGGAAATGGGAAAGCCGGCTTCAATGATATCTACTCCCAGGTCTTCCAGCTGTAGGGCCAGTTCGACTTTTTCTTTGGTAATGAGCTTGCACCCCGGAACCTGCTCACCATCGCGCAGTGTAGTATCAAAAATGAATATTTTCTGGTCTGCCATAGTGATATTTATTAAAGAATTGATTAAAAGAGGCAGTCTTTTTATTTTTACAGGCCTTATCCTGAACAACAGAACCAACCCACCCTCTCGAAGTTATCTTTGTTTAGCTGACCGGGGAAATCAAAATAAGCATCAGTTTACGGTTTTGAAAGCCCGGAAAAGAGCTTGAAACCTATACTGGCAAAGCGTTTTAACAATTTCAAATTACAATGCCCAACCGTTCTTCTGATACGCTGTTTCAATTGATTAAATCTCTGAAAAAGTCGGAGAAACGCAATTTTAAGCTCTATGTTAAGCGGAATTCTGCTAGTGAAGACTTGAAAATCACGCAGTTATTCGATGCTTTGGACAAAATGGACGAATATGACGAGCAGCAGCTGCTAAAACGGAATAAAAACATCAAAAAACAGCAATTGTCCAACACCAAGGCTCTCCTGTATAAACAGATCCTATCGAGTTTAAGGCTGATCAAGAACGAAATCAATATCGACATCCAGTTGCATGAACAGCTCGATCATGCCAGGATTTTGTACAACAAAGGCCTGTACCACCAAAGCCTGAGGATGCTGGAACGCATTAAGGAGAATGCGAATTCCTATAACCAGGTGACCTTCTTATTGCAGGCCCTTTTTTTTGAACAGAAGATCGAAGGACTGCATATTACCAGGAGCATGCAGGACCGGGCCGAGCAACTGGCGGCAGAAGTCAACACCGTCAATCAACGGCTATTGCTAACCGGAAGGCTGTCGAACCTTTCCCTCCAGCTTTACAGCTGGTATATCAGGAACGGGCATGCGCGCAATGAACATGATGAGAAAGCGATCAGGAAATTCTTTGATGAACATCTTCCGGCGGACCTCAGCTATGGTACAGGTTTTTATGAAAAATTATACCTCTATCAAAGCTTCAGCTGGTATGCATTCATCGGTCAGGACTTCCTTTTGTATTACCGGTATACGCAAAAATGGGTAGACCTGTTCAACAAGGAAAAATTCATGATCGGAGTAGAGACGGCTCATTATATCAAGGGTATGCACAATTTGCTTGGAGCGCATTTTGACCTGCTGAATTATTCAAAATTTATACAGACACTGGACCAGTTTGAAAAATTTTCCCGGTCGGAAGCCGTACGCAATAATGACAATAGCCGGATCCAGACCTTCGTATACCTGCATATTTCCAAGATCAACAAACATTTTATCGAAGGGACATTTACAGAAGGGTTACCGCTTGTTGCCCATATCGAAGAAAAATTGCAGGAATATGTACTGTATCTCGACCGGCACAGGGTATTGGTTTTCTATTACAAATTCGCTTCGCTGTATTTCGGTAGCGGCGATTACGATAACACTATTAAGTACCTAAGTAAGATCATCAACTGGAAAGTGGATCTCCGGACTGACCTGCAATGTTATTCCCGTCTCCTGCATTTGATCGCCCATTATGAACTCGGTAACTACCAATTGATGGAATACCTGATCAAATCGGTATATCGTTTTATGGCCAAGATGGGCAACCTCAGCCTGGTCGAAGAGGAGATATTTAACTTTCTGAGGAAGACCTTTAAACTTTCCGCCAGGCAATTAGAGCCTGAGTTCGAAAAATTGCTGGCAAGGCTGAAAACCTACGAAAAAAGCCGCTTTGAAACCAGGGTTTTCGCCTATCTGGACATTATTTCCTGGCTCGAAAGCAAGATCCGCGGCGTCCCGGTTCAGGATATCATCCGGGAGAAGTTCATTTTGAGGGAGAGTGGGTAGGGGGTTAGGAGTCGGGAGTTGGGAGTCCTGAGTCTGGATTTTTCTAAGACATATATGAGGCCTATATCAGAGGTATATCAGAGGTATATGAAACCGGTCATTTGAATGCTGCCGTCAAAAAATGACCCCTCTAATCTTTTGCCCCGCCCCCCGACTATTTATGGTTTTTTCCTATTAAATCACTACCTTTGCCCTCCTTAATTTAGGTAGGTTGGCATTTTCAAAACTATTTTTCGTTATAATTTATTGATGCTCAGTAGAGTAGCGCAGGCGGATCCGCCAGGCGTTGTTCTACTGTTTTGCTCTTATTAAGATTAAAAACATCATACTCTAATATGGCTATTAAAAAAGAAAATCGTCCCCGGGCCAGTTTCTCAAAAATTACCATCGGATTAGCTTCTCCCGATTCCATTCTTGAAAGATCTTACGGAGAAGTGCTCAAGCCAGAAACCATCAACTATCGTACGTACAAACCTGAAAGAGACGGATTGTTCTGCGAACGCATTTTTGGTCCGGTGAAAGATTATGAGTGTGCCTGTGGAAAGTATAAGCGTATCCGTTATAAAGGCATCGTATGCGATCGTTGCGGTGTGGAAGTTACTGAAAAGAAAGTTCGTCGCGAACGCATGGGTCATATCAAACTGGTTGTTCCGGTCGTGCACATTTGGTATTTTAAGAGTCTGCCCAACAAGACAGGATACCTGCTTGGTATGAGCTCAAAAAAACTGGAGACCATCGTTTATTATGAAAGATATGTGGTTATACAAACCGGTATTCGTGGTGATAAGGGCCAAAACTATGGCGACCTACTGACCGAAGAAGAATACCTGGAGATCCTGGATACCCTGCCAAAAGATAACCAATACCTGCCTGATGATGATCCCAATAAATTCATCGCGAAGATGGGCGCGGAAGCCGTGCATGACCTGTTGCAGCGGATTGATCTGGACCAATTGTCCTTTGACCTCCGTAACGCTGCCGCCAATGAAACCTCACAGCAACGCAAGGCCGACGCTTTGAAACGCCTGAGCGTGGTGGAAGCTTTCAGGGAAGCCAACAGCAGAATTACCAACCGTCCGGAATGGATGGTCATGCAATACATTCCTGTTATTCCACCTGAATTACGCCCACTGGTTCCTTTGGATGGCGGACGTTTCGCATCGTCTGATCTGAATGACCTGTATCGTCGCGTGATCATCCGCAACAACAGGTTGAAACGCCTGTTGGAGATCAAGGCACCCGAAGTGATCCTGCGTAACGAAAAAAGAATGTTGCAGGAAGCCATTGACTCTTTGTTCGACAATAGCCGCAAATCGAATGCAGTGAAGGCTGAGGGCGGACGGGCATTGAAGTCACTGAGCGATGTGCTCAAAGGAAAACAGGGCCGTTTCCGTCAGAACCTCCTGGGGAAACGTGTGGATTATTCCGGCCGTTCTGTTATCGTTGTCGGTCCTGAATTAAAATTACACGAATGCGGTTTGCCCAAAGACATGGCTGCAGAATTGTTCAAGCCATTTATTATCCGCAAATTAATTGAGAGAGGAATTGTTAAAACAGTGAAGTCCGCACGCAAACTGGTGGATCGTAAAGAGGCCATCGTGTGGGATATCCTGGAAAATATACTCAAGGGTCACCCGGTTATGCTTAACCGCGCCCCGACCTTGCACCGGTTGTCTATCCAGGCCTTTCAGCCAAAATTGATTGAGGGCAAGGCCATCCAGTTGCATCCTTTGGTCTGTACGGCGTTCAACGCCGATTTTGACGGTGACCAGATGGCAGTGCATGTTCCGCTGAGCAGCGCCGCCATCCTGGAAGCACAATTGCTGATGTTGTCCAGCCACAACATCCTGAATCCGCAAAATGGTACGCCGATCACCCTGCCTTCACAGGACATGGTATTGGGATTGTATTATATCACCAAAGGAAAAAAGACTACAGACAAAGAAAAAGTCAAGGGTGAAGGCAAGGCTTTCTATAGTGCCGAAGAAGTCATCATCGCATATAATGAAAACAAAATTGACCTTCATGCTTATATCAAAGTGAAGGCCAACGTGAGAATGGATGCTGCAGGCACGCTGCAAAACAAGCTGATCGAAACAACTGTTGGACGCGTATTGTTCAACCAGTTTGTTCCTGCAGAAGTCGGTTATGTGAACGCCCTGCTGACCAAGAAATCACTCAGGGAAATCATTGGGGACATCATTAAATGGACCAACGTTCCAAAGACGGCGAAATTCCTGGATGATATCAAGCAGCTTGGTTTCAGGATGGCGTTCCGCGGAGGATTGTCCTTCAACATCAATGACCTGATCATCCCCGATACAAAAGAAGAGTTGCTGAATGGTGCAAAGGTTGAAGTTGACGAAGTCTGGGAAAATTACAATGTGGGTCTGATCACCAACAATGAACGATACAACCAGATCGTCGATATCTGGTCCCGCGTGGATACCCGCATAACCGAGACGCTCATCCGGGAATTGAGTTCCGACAAACAGGGCTTTAATTCTGTGTACATGATGTTGGATTCGGGTGCGCGTGGTTCCAAACAACAGATCAAACAGCTTGCAGGCATCAGGGGATTGATGGCGAAACCAAGAAAATCAGGATCGACCGGAAGCGAGATCATCGAGAATCCGATCCTGTCGAACTTCAAGGGCGGCCTGAACGTGCTGGATTATTTCATCTCCACACACGGTGCCCGTAAAGGTTTGGCCGATACGGCTTTGAAAACGGCCGATGCAGGTTACCTCACGCGCCGTCTGGTAGACGTCGCACAGGATGTGGTGATCACCGAAGAGGACTGCGGCACACTGAGGGGTATTGCCACTTCCGCGTTGAAAGACAACGAAGATATCGTTGAACCATTATACGACAGGATACTTGGCCGTACGTCACTGCACGACGTGTATGATCCGATCAATGACCAGATCATCGCGAATGCGGGTGAGCAGATCACAGAAGAAGTTGCCAAGCGCATTGAAGAAGCAGGAATTGAAGCCATTGAAATCCGCTCGGTACTGACCTGCGAAAGCAAAAGAGGCGTATGTGTCAGATGTTATGGAAAGAACCTGGCAAGCGGTTATACGGCACAGAGAGGAGACGCGGTAGGGATCATTGCAGCACAATCTATCGGTGAGCCGGGAACGCAGTTAACCCTGCGTACCTTCCACGTGGGTGGTGTGGCTGGTTCAGCATCCGTTGAATCTTCCCTGACTGCCAAGTTTGACGGTACCATTCAGTTCGACGGGCTGAGAACGGTTACCACTGAGAATAATGAAGGCAATAAGGTACAGATCGTCATCGGCCGTACCGGCGAGGTTCGTATCATGGACGTCAAAAATGACCGCCTCCTGATCACCAATAACGTTCCTTATGGGGCAACGCTGGCATTGAAGGATGGTCAAAAAGTAACCAAAGGTGATATCATTTGTACCTGGGATCCGTTCAACAATGTTGTGATCGCAGAAATTACGGGTAAGTTGAAATTTGATAATGTGATTGAAGGGATCACTTACCGTGAAGAAGCCGATGAACAAACAGGTCACCGCGAAAAAGTAGTTATTGAAACAAAAGATAAGACCAAGATCCCTTCCATTATCCTGGAAGGCGGCAAGGAAATAAAATCCTATAACCTTCCAGTCGGAAGCCATATTATTATGGAAGAGGCCGATGACGTGAAGGCAGGACAGGTTATTGTGAAGATCCCACGTGTACTCGGTAAATTAAGAGATATCACGGGAGGTCTGCCACGCGTAACGGAATTGTTCGAAGCACGTAACCCGGGTAACCCGGCCGTGGTTTCTGAAATTGACGGTGTGGTGGCTTTTGGTAACATCAAACGGGGTAACCGCGAGATCATCGTTGAAGCAAAAGACGGTGTGGTGAAAAAATACCTTGTGCCGCTCACACGCCAGATCCTTGCACAGGACGGGGACTTTATCAAAGCAGGTTCGCAGTTGTCGGACGGGCAGACGGCTCCGGCCGATATTCTTGCCATCAAAGGACCATTTGCGGTACAGGAATATGTCGTAAATGAAATCCAGGAAGTGTATCGTCTGCAAGGTGTGAAGATCAATGACAAGCACATCGAAGTGATTGTTCGCCAGATGATGCGTAAACTGAACATCGTTGATCCGGGCGATACCCGTTTCCTTGAAGAAGAAACTGTTGACAAAACAGAATTCCTCGATGAGAATGACTGGATATTTGACAAGAAAGTGGTGACTGACGCCGGCGAATCGACCAGGTTGAGAGCAGGACAGATCGTGAGCCTGAGAGAGATTAGGGAAGAAAATTCCATCCTCCGGAGAAGTGACAAAAAACTTGCTGAATTCCGGGATGCCAAAACGGCCACTTCTGCACCGATGTTGCTTGGTATAACCAAGGCCTCACTGGGCACGCAGAGCTGGATCTCGGCCGCATCTTTCCAGGAAACTACGAAAGTATTGTCCTCTGCAGCGATCCAGGGCAAGACGGATGAAATGATGGGATTGAAAGAAAATGTGATCACGGGTCATCCGATCCCTGCCGGTACTGGTCTGCGTGAATTTGAAAATATGATCGTCGGCAGCAAGGAAGAATACGAGTTGCTTCAGACATCCCGCGAGGCCATGCAGTTTGATGAGGAAGAGTAGTAGGGGGCTAGTGGTTTGTGGCGAGTGGCGAGTAGGAAGAAGAGAATAGAGAGTAGAAAATAGGTATTTAAGCAGGAAGTTTATTGACTTCCTGCTTTTTTTTGCATATCACTCATCGCTGTGCCTAATTTCAACACCCTACTCGCCACTCGCCACTCCCCACTCGCTGGAGATTTAACAATTTCCTTTTCCCCAAACGCTTTAATTTGCAAAAAAGTCGGATGAAAAATATTTCTACTATTCTCAGTGTCATTGCGCTCTTGCTTGTTGGGGTTTTGTTCTTTTTATTTTACGGGCGCTCCGCTCCACAGCAAAAGACGAGCAGCCCGCCTGTAAAAAAGGAAGGTTCCTCATTCAAGATCGCTTATTTTGATGTCGATTCACTGGAGGCGAACTATAGTTATTTTAAGGACATCCTGGGCCAGGTCAAGATACGTGAAAATGCCATGAACGCTGAACTCAGCGGTATTGAAAAAAATTATCAGAAGAAGATTTCCGAATGGCAGAAAAAAGGAAATACCATGTCGCAGGCCGAAAGTGAACAGGTACAGCGTGAATATGCAGGCATGCAACAAAATTACCAGGCCCGCAAGCAGACTTTGCAGGAAGAACTCTTCAAACAAAATGAAGATTTGAAATCCGGCATCAAGAGAAAAATTGAAACCTACCTGAAAGAATACAATAAACAAAAAAATTATTCCTTCATTTTTGCCTACGAGTCCAATTCATTCATTTACTACCAGGACACGGCCTACAACATCACGCAGGACCTGATCAACGGGTTGAATGCGGAGTATAAAAAGAAGTGAGGGGAGTCGGGAGTCGAGACCAAAGCCCTTGTCATTCCGAGCGAAGCGAGGAATCGACGGGATGAAGCAAGTTTCCCTTGCCGATTCCTCGCTTCGCTCGGAATGACAGGTTCAGAGGGCGTCGGCAGACTCCCGACTCCCGTCTCAAACATTCCCACGATTTGCTTATCTTCCGGCTTATTTTTTCTATATGACCGAACAAACAGGTTCTTTCAAGCCTTCGCTTGGTTTATTGGATTCCACCATGATCGTAGCCGGTTCTATGATCGGATCGGGAATTTTTATCGTGAGTGCAGACATTACACGACATGTAGGCAGCGCCGGTTGGTTGGTCTTTGTCTGGGTGATCACCGGTTTCATGACTATCGTCGCCGCCATGAGTTATGGAGAACTAAGCTCGATGTTTCCTAAGGCCGGAGGTCAGTATGTTTACCTGAAGGAAGCCTATAACCCTTTAACCGGTTTTTTATATGGCTGGAGCTTTTTTTCGGTTATACAAACGGGTACCATTGCGGCAGTAGGCGTTGCTTTTTCAAAATTTGCAGGGTATTTTATTCCGGCATTGGAACTGAAAGATGAAAATATCCTTGTTCATATCGGGTCGTTTCAAATTTATATTGCGCAACTGGTTTCCATCCTGCTGATCATCTTCCTCACTTACGTGAATACCAGGGGAATCCAGGGTGGAAAATTGATCCAGACGACGTTCACCGTAACTAAATTATTATCCCTTCTTGGCTTGATCCTTTTCGGTCTTTTGATCGGCGCCAGGACTTCCGTTTGGCATGCCAACTGGGCTGATGCCTGGAGCATGAAAACCTGGGCCGAAGATCAGACGACCAGCCCGGTTGTCGGGGTTGCTGTGGTTGGCGCGATCGCCGCCGCGATGGTGGGCTCCATTTTTTCCAGCGATGCATGGAATAACGTAACTTTTATCGCGGGTGAAATCAAGAACCCCAAAAAAAATGTCGGGCTTAGCCTGTTCCTGGGCACCCTCATCGTCAGCATCATTTATGTATCAGCTAACCTCATGTATACTGCTGTCATGCCTATGCAGGAGATCGCCTTTGCACCGCAACAACGGGTGGCTGTGGCGGCTGCCAATGTTATTTTCGGCAATATCGGCACGTATATCATTGCTGTGATGATCATGATTTCTACTTTTGGCTGTAATAATGGATTGATCCTCGCCGGAGCGCGTGTTTATTATGCGATGTCGAGGGATGGCGTATTCTTTAAAAAAGCAGGTACGCTGAATAGATTTGCTGTTCCGCAGTGGGCGCTCTGGGCGCAATGTTTGGTGGCCTGCATCCTTTGCCTGAGCGGCAAATACAATGACCTGCTGGATATGGTGGCATTTGTGGCCGTTATTTTTTATGCCCTGACTATCGCCGGTATCTTCATTTTAAGAAAGAAGCGACCCGACATGGAAAGACCTTATAGGGCGTTTGGGTACCCGGTATTGCCGGCCATTTATATTATCCTGGCCGTTGCGTTCTGTATTGCCCTGTATATTCAAAAACCCATCTATGCGCGGTGGGGATTGTTGATCGTGCTCGCAGGAATCCCATTGTATTATCTGGCCATTTCAAATCAAAAGAAAACAACCGCTTAACGATTATGGCAATGATGGATTTCGATAAGCTGTTTGAATCGTTCCCGGCGATCAAGATCGGGGTGATCGGCGATGTTATGCTGGACACCTATTGGTGGGGGCATGTTGAACGGATTTCTCCCGAAGCCCCGGTACCGATCGTCACCCTCGACAAAAGGGAGTACCGGATCGGAGGGGCCGGCAATGTGGCTTTGAACCTGGCCTCCCTGGGGTCGCAGGTAACTGTTTTTTCGGTAATCGGACAAGACGATGACGGACAGGTGCTGACGGGCTTGCTCGGAAAAGAACAAATTGATACCCGTTACCTCCTGAAAAGCCCGACGCGCATGACAACCAATAAGGCCCGCATCATCAGCAAGAACCAGCAGATGCTGCGGCTGGATTCGGAAACGACCAAAGACCTCAGCGCAGCAGATGAAAACAAGGTCCTTCAGCACCTGCAAACATTTATAGAAGAGGAAAAACCCCGCGTAATTATTTTTGAAGATTATAATAAGGGCGTCCTGACATCAAGGGTTATTGAATCGGTCATTACGTTGTGCCGGGAGAATAGGGTATTGACAGCGGTCGACCCGAAAAGAAAACATTTTTTTTCCTACGCCGGTGTGGATATTTTTAAACCTAATCTTGCGGAAGTAAAAGAAGGATTGAATATGCTGCTCGAACAGGTCAATTTACCTGTGCTGAAAGATATACACGCGAAGCTGGCTGAAAAATTGCATCACCGCATTTCTTTTATTACCCTTTCTGAAAAAGGCGTCTTCTTTCAATACGATCAGGATGCCCGCATTATCCCTTCGCATGTGCGCAATATCGCTGATGTATCGGGCGCAGGAGATACTGTGATCGCCGTTGCATCGCTCTTGTATGCTGCAACAGCAGATGTGAAGCTGATGGCGCAGGTGGCCAATATCGCGGGTGGGCTTGTATGCGAGGAAGTGGGGACGGTAGCCATCGACAAGCTAAGACTGTTAAAAGAATGTAAGTTGTTATTGTCTTAATCACCGGATTGATGAAGAAATTTGCCATCATAGCAGCGGCCGGTTCAGGATTACGGATGGGAACGGAACTTCCGAAGCAATTCATGTTAATTCTTGGTAAACCCCTGCTTTGGTATTCCGTTAAGGCCTTCCAGGATGCCTTTGAAGACATGGAAATTATCCTGGTATTGCCGCAAGCGTATATGGAGACCGGCAGGAACATTGCGGAGCTATCCCGGTTTCCACAGCAGATCCGCCTGGTAACAGGGGGTGAAACCAGGTTCGAGTCCGTTAAGTATGGACTGAAACATGTTGAGCATCCTTCCATTGTTTTTGTACATGATGGAGCCAGGTGCCTGGTGTCTCCTGGGTTGATCCAACGCTGCTATGCATCCGCGTTAGAGAGAGGGAATGCCATTCCTTCGGTTACGTCAACAGACAGTATACGTATAGATCTTGATGGCGAAAATCAAATCGTTGACCGCCGGAATGTGAAAATCATTCAAACCCCGCAAACATTCGGAAGCCATATTCTGCAAACGGCTTTTGAACAGGATTATGATGAATCTTTTACCGACGAAGCCTCTGTCGTCGAAAAATCAGGTTTGAAAATAAACCTGATAGAAGGTGAAGCATCCAATATCAAAATTACTTTTCCTGCGGACCTGATTATTGCGGAAAAGCTGATCGGGCAAAATTCCCTCAACGCCTGAGTCATTATGGACCGGTTGCATTGGCAGATGTCGATTCCATATTCTTATAGGGCAAATAGTCCAGGTGCTGATCAAATTCGTTGTTCAGTAAAATGCGAAATGCGTTTGTTCCATCAACCGTGTCCGGCCATTTGGAATAATGCTGTTCCGGAGTCCGTACATAAAACTGAATATCATACTGGAGCGCGGCGTTACGCGGTATCATGCCCCGGTATCCATGGTCGCTCATGATGATGATAATGGATTTTGGATCGTTCTTTATGAGCCCATCAACCATATTGATCAATTCCCCGTTTGTGTATTTCAGGTAGCTGAGATAGAATGCATTCATATCAATCCCCGTCGTGGTTTGTCCAGGTTGATGGAATCCCGCATCATCGCCCAGAGAGTCTTTCAGGAAGGGGGCGTGAGGCATGAAGAAATGGCTGTATACAAATCTTGGATTGGGGTCTTTGCGCGCAGATGCTGCCAGGAGACGATTCTGGATATATCTGTTATAATATTGGTTGTTGTAACCCGATGGATCTGTAAGGCGCAACAGCGTCTTATTGGTGAAAGTCCAGCCTATTTTTTCTTTGATCACATGAAAGAAAGTTTGATTTTCAATAAGGTATTTTTCTACAGTAATGCTTTTATATTGCAGCACACGGTCACCGGTCTCGTCAAGATTGAATGGAGAAAGGTTATCGACCTTGTAATGGATATGCTGCAGAAACCTGATCAGGGAGTTGTTTTGTATCAGTTCTTCCCCGGACAATGAAATATTCAGGTCTTCATTGGGAGTTTTACCCTGGATTGTGCCTTCCAGATAATTCATACCCAGGATGGAAGGCATGGAGAAAAATGTATTGCTGTAATTTGCTCTTGCCAGAACCGGTACAAAAAAACCCTGGCTGAGCAGGGATCTTTTCAATTTCGCGTTGTCAAAATGAAATAATTTTTGCAATCCTTCATTTCCCTGATACTCATCAAAAAGTAAAAAATAGATGTTGGGGTGTTTTAGCCGTTCCTGACCCTGATCAGAGAACGCCAAATGATCATGTTGAATTTTCAGCAAACGTGGCGGCGGAACGATGATTTTGTAGATTAAGAGGCTTGCTTCTGAGAGACAGAATAAAATCAGCAGGCTGTTCAAAAAACCGATCGTTTTGTGTGGCGTTTTTTTTAACCTCAGTACCAAAAAAATAAGACCGCCTGCAAAAAGGAACAGGACCGGCAAAGACCAGCGGTATCCGCTAACAGAGTTCATCCAACGCTGTGATTGTTTGAACTTATCAAGATCATTGTAAAAAAAATAGATAAACAAAAGTATCAGACAGGAGAGTGATGCCTTATATCTTTCTTTCGCAAAAAAAAGCCGAAGGATAAGATAAAGAATGCAGGAAATCAGGATGTATTCAACAAACAAGACGACCAACTGGCTTCCGGGAATATGAGAGAAAAAGGCATTCATATTTTTAAGCAAAAAAAATACCGGTACCAGGATCAGGAAATAGGGTTGGATGATCATGGATCTTCTGAATTTACCCGTTGGCATCTGCATCGATAGCGGTTTGAGCAATAAAATTAGGTATTGTCAGGCCTGTTACGCAAGTGTTGAAGCCAGCGGGGCAAGCGGTTCAGCTGTACAAGATCGTATTGCCTGCTCATGGGACTGAATTTCCGGTAAAATTGTGCAACAGAAGGGATGTCCGATCCTTCAAAGTCAAAAATCAATCCGCTCCCCGCATATTTCCTGATCACTTCATCGATAAGGCTGTGGACTGCATTGGTTTTTCTGCCCTGCTGATTGGGCGCGCCGAGAATATAGTACACTCTTTTTTCGTCCTTTCCAAAGAATGCCGCGGCAACAAGGTCGTTATCGGAATCCCGGATCCCTATGGCGAATCCGTATCCCCTGTCGATACATTGTCCGGCCAGGATCTTAAACCTGGCATAGTCGTTCCTGGATATATGTTTATTTTTTTCTCCGTAGGCCTCAACGAATAACCGGATCACCTGGTCCATTGCAACATCCTGAGACGCGGTTAATCCGGAGGCTTCTGTTCTGCGAATATTTTTTTTGGCGTCTTCGGTAAACCTGTCGTAAATCGTCGAATAATCTTCTTCCAGCGGAATAATATAATTGGTTCTCCGGCTAACCGAACCGTGCTGTTGCGAAGCCGGTGGATTGAGTTCGTTCATCAACAGGTCAGCCAGAAGAAATGATTCCGGAATGGCGCGGATAAAATCATGCACCAATTCCGACGACACAGGTTCTGCGCCGATGATTCCCAACTGGCCTGTAAATGGAGGAATATAGATGTAAGGGATTCCATATTTTCTTTTTTTGGGCAGTGGCATGATATATTCATAGTCTCCCAACACCAGCGCATCCCAGGAACCGATTCCGTCAAGGAAAAAACTAAGGCTATAGATCCAGCCATTCGGGGCTTGTTGCACGCACCGGTTCCATTTTGTGGCATCGATTGCTGTTCTTTTCAGATAGCGGATAGCCGCAGGGTCAATCATGGTGTTCTGCTGAAAATTTTCCTAAAGTTAATATGCTGTACATCGATACTGAATGAAATCTTTTTCCAAAAATTATTTTCATCCGGAACAGTTTTCAGACTATTGCTGAAATCGGCGCTATAAAATAAGGGGATATAGATATTGACGATATCTTTCAGCAGTGAAACCTGCAGGCCGCCAACATACAAAAACCTGCTGGTAGGCGGGCTACTGCCCCAGGCGCCGGCATAGGTTCCCACATCGAAAAAGATTTTCACGGGGATTTTGACTGGAAATAATTTATTGGGCAGGGAGCTGTTGAAATTCATCGCCGCTACCCAATCATCAGACCTGCCTTGTAAGTCCTGGAACAAGTCTGTTCTTAATTTCAACCCACCATCTTTCATCATGATCTGCTGACTGGCAAACCCTGTGTTTTCATTCCTTCCGATAAAATAGTTGCTGTAGGTATAGTCGTCACTGCCACGGGAAGCGGTGAGTTTGGGTTGGTAGTTGGTTGTTTCAAATTGTTTGGCGACCGTTTTTTCACCGATATATCCAAATTTGGCGGCAAAAATCCTTATGTTCAACCCACCATCCTTAGCGTAATTAAAAAAATAGTTCCCGGTAAAATTCACGCGGTAGAAATGGTTGCCTTGTTGCACCTGTGCTTGCGCGCTGTAAGGATAAAGGGCCCGGTAATGTTCGATATTAAAACTGAGCTGATTCAGATAGCGGGTTTGGTATGATTGTGCTGATGGATAAAACAGGCTGTCTGCCGTTTTCAGTGTATAGGCAAAGGATTTTTCGCCGATAAGGAAGGTCTTGAGTTCAATCCATTTTTCCAAACTGCTGCGGGCAGATTTGTTACTGAACGTAAAACGAAGGGAGGGGGCGACCTTATAGTACCCTCCGAAAATTACATGGCCGTTGCTGTCTGTGCCCGAGAGGCTGGAAAACCGTCCACCATTCACGCCAATGGTAATTTTTTTAAAATGGCTGTCAGGAAACCATGTGTAGTTGATCGTGCCGATGCCGTTCAGTTGTTTGCTGCCCGTCGCATACAAGGGAGCCAGCAGGAACTGAAAAGCAGTGGGAGGCAAATGATAATTGTGGATCAGCGCCCCGATCATAAAATGGTCATACAGGTTATATCCGATAGCAGGTCCCAGGTTGATGTAATTTGTTTTTTCTGTGCGATTATGCGGAAACAGCCAAGCGACGCCGATTTTTTTATGTTCCTGCGGGGAAGGAAACGGCCCCTTTTCAGATAGCAGGGCAAAAAAGGAATCCAATGGTCTGTCGCTTTTTTCTTCCAGTAAAGTTTTCAGATCGTCCGGGTAGGGGTGCCTGAATTGCCATCTTGTAAAATAAGCATGCATGCACTCATCGAATAATGCTGTTCCCAGGCTATCAGCTAACCTGTTCATCCACTGCGCCGCTTTTTGATAGGGGAAGAGATAGTAATTGGTCTCTGTAAAATCTGCCGAAGGCGTATTGATGGGCTGGTCTGATTTGGTCTTCTCCAGTGTTTCGATGAGCAACTGGTCGTCAGGCAATTTACCGGTGATCCATACATGTTGTTTTGGTTTTTTCGGTGCCGTATGGGATTGTTTGTACCTGTTTTCATAGTAAGTATTGATCCCTTCATCCATCCAAGCGAACTGGCGTTCATTGGATCCAAGGATGCCATAAAACCAATTGTGTCCAACCTCGTGGAGGATGGTCGATGACAATTCGTTTTCGTCGGTCATAGACGAAATGCAGCTAATGGTCGGATATTCCATTCCGCCATCAAAACCCGTCTGCGCTTCTACAACACTGACCGTCCGGTAAGGGTATGTTCCGACGAGATCAGAATAATACCGGATCGCATCCTTTGTAAAGCCAAGGCTTTTTTCCCATGCACTTCCGGGCAGAGCAAGATAAAAACTAAAGGCATCGACTACATGCCCGGCCGGCAATTGCACGGTGTCGTGCATGACAAGAAAATGCTTGTCCGCAAACCAGGCGAAATCGTGGATGTTATTTTGTTGGTATGTGAGGGTCTTTGTCCCGGTGTCAGGTGGGGCGGCCATTCCTTTTTTCTTTATCGAAGCAATTTCCGTTGATCTTGTTAAGAGCCACGCTTTTTCATCTTCGTTTTGCAATTCGCCGGTAGCAGCTACCACGTAATTTTTTGGCAGGGTTATGCTCACCTCATAGTTCCCGTACTCGCTGTAAAACTCACCCTGGTCAAGATAAGGCATGGGATGCCATCCGTCTGTGTCGTAAACTGCAGGCTTAGGATACCATTGGGTCACCTGGTATGATTGCTTTATATGTCCGCCCCTTGAAAAATTGTCGGGTAATTTTTCATGGAATGGCGTGCTGATCTCAATGGTTTCACCCGGAGGCAGTGGACCCGGCAACAATAGTTTTATAATGTCAATGTATTCGGGATGATCTTCTGTTCTGGCGATCTGCCCGCCAACCCTGAAGTCAAGTCCATTGATATACCCACGCTGATCCCTATTCGAAAAGTAAAAATCGGTTCTGCCATTTTCAAGCAGTTGGTCGCTGAAAGCCGTCATGTCATTCTTGTATGCGTTGGGCCATACATGCATCCAAATGAAGCGAAGCGTATCGGGGGAATGGTTGCTGTATTGAATTTTAACGAATCCATCCAGACTATGTTCAATATCATCCAGGGAAACGTCGATTTTATAGTTCACTGTCTGCTGCCAATAAGGTTTTTGGCTTTTCGCGTTCCAGGGACTGGCCAATACAAACAGGCACAAAGCAAAGGTCAAATAGCTGGTATGATTATTTTTCATTGCCCTTTACCTTTAAGCACGGTACGCAGGGTGTGCAGCATAATTTTTAAATCCAGCGCCAGGGAAATATTTTCAATATATATAAGATCGTATTTCAATCTTTCAATCATTTCATCCACATTTTTTGCATAACCGAACTGCACCATGCCCCAGGAAGTAAGTCCGGGTTTTGCTTTCAGCAGATACCTGAAATATGGAGCCTGGAGCAGGATCTGGTCGATATAGAATTGTCTTTCCGGGCGGGGGCCCACAAGACTCATTTCTCCTATTAAGATGTTCCAAAGCTGCGGCAGTTCATCGATCCGCCATTTTCTCATCAGTTTCCCCCATGCGGTAATGCGTACATCCTGTGTGGAGGACAAAACCGGCCCGTTCGATTCTGCATCTTTCAACATGGAACGGAATTTATAAATATAGAATTTTTTACCTTTATAACCGATCCGTTCCTGCGAATAGATGATGGGGCCGGGGGAGGAAAATTTAACCCGCAGCGCTGAATAGATCATAAGAGGGGATAACAGCAGGAGGCCGGCAAGTGAAACAAGGATATCGGTCAGCCGTTTGATATTTTGTTGCCATTCCGGCATCAGCCCTGTTTGTATATCTGATAGCACGGCGCCATATACGTTGCTGGTCTTTACAGAACCCGACAGGATATCCAGTATATCGGGAATGATCTTTATTTCGACATCTTTTTCGCTGAGCCGGTCAATGATTTTTTCCACATCATCTTTTTCGGATCCTTCCATTGCAATGACGACCAGCTCAATATTGTTTTGGTCAATCGCTTTTTCCAGATCGGCCATAGATCCCAATTGCGGCAATTCTTTATGGATGCCAATGTTTGCACCGGATTCGTTGCTCACAAATCCGGTATAGTGATATCCTGATACGAGCAATCCTTTCCGCGTTTCCCCAAATGTTTTTGCGGCTATTGAGTTGGCGCCCACGAGCAGGGTCCTGAATACGACCTCTCCTTTTTCTATCTGCTTTCTGCTGATATGCAGCAGCAGCCAGCGGCCCAGGATCGTGCAGATGAACTGCACAATAATAAAAGCAAAATAGGTCTTGTAGTAGTAACGGTAATCCGTTTGGGGATCATTGATCACGATGGCAAAGAACAGTACGGTACAGCCGATGATACTGCAGATGGCCGTTGTAGAAAATTCGTTGAGTCTTGATTTTTTGTAGAGATCATGGTAAGATCCGGCCATTCCAAAAAAGATCAGCCAGCATGCAGGAACTGTGAGAATACCCAGCCAGAAACGGTTATTCAGCACAATCTGGTGTCCAATAAAGATGGGTTCAGCGAGCAGTGACCGGCGGGTGAAATAAAGGATGATCCAGGATAGAATTGCCGCGAAGTAATCGCTCAAAATATACCAGATAATATGAATCTTTTTGGAAGCCGGCATGCAGTCAGTCAGGTATTGATGGAATTGTGTTTTATTTTCTGTAAAATCTGATGTGCAATATCCATTGCGCGGTATCCATCCACTTCTGAAACGATGGGCGTTGTATTATTGACAATGGCTTCACAAAATTTTTCCAATTCCATTTTGATCGCATTGACTTCCGGCACCGTAGGGTTCAGCACAGCAATCGTTTTTTTACCATGCAGGGTTTCAATATCGAAGGAGAAAGCATCGAGGTCCAGTTCGGTTCTTAATTTGATCACTTCAGTTTTCTTGTTGAGAAAATCAATTCCTATATACGCATCTTTCTGGAAAAGCCGCATCTTCCGCATTCTCTTCATCGAAATGCGGCTGGAGGTAAGATTTACCACACATCCATTGTTAAATTCGATGCGCACATTGGCAATGTCAGGGGTGTCCGTCATAACCGCAACACCGCTGGCAGAAATACTTTTTACTTCACTTTTTACGATGCTCAGAATGATATCAATATCGTGGATCATGAGGTCGAGGATCACGCTCACTTCGGTTCCCCGGGGATTGAATTGCGCCAGGCGGTGCACTTCAATAAACATCGGGTTGAGGCTCGTCATCTCCAGCGCCAGGTACGCGGGGTTGAATCTTTCTACATGACCTACCTGTAATTTGACATTCGATTCTTTGACGAGCTGTACCAGTTCCCTGGCCTCTGCCATGCTGTTGGCAAGTGGTTTTTCAACAAATACATGCTTCCCCTTTCGAATGGCCTTTTCGCACAATTCAAAATGAATATTCGTAGGCGCGATGATATCGACAAGATCACATTGATCCATCAACTGGTCAGCATCGCTAAATCGTTTCAGTTGATATTTTTCCTGTACTTCCTCTGCGATGGCGTCATTGGGATCATAGAAGCCGATCAATTCCGTTCCTTTTATCTCCTTCCAGTTGTTCAGGTGGAATTTTCCCAGGTGTCCCGTGCCGAATACGCCCACTTTCAACATCTATAGATTTTTTTTATGCTCCAAATATAGGCATATTGAAACGAAGTGGCGGTTGAGAATGAGAGAAGCAACAGGGAAAAAATATTCAGGTGTTGACACTGCTTTCGAGCTGTTTGTGAGTCAATCTTGCTTTGATATACCTGATCAGGTTTGAATAGGTAAGGGGAATATTTGCCTGCGGGAAAATTTTTGTTTGGATCAGTCTTTTGATCGTATAAAGAAAGACGGGGATCAACAACAGCAGTGTTGCATAAAAAAACAGGTCGTAAGTCCGGAGAAAATACGTCCGGATAGATATGGAATCAGCTTTCTCTTTTCCGATCACAAGATCAAGGATCTTTTTTGTAGCGGGTAGCAGGAATGGAATTTTCCCCCAGTTCGAATAGCGGACATCTTCATACCGGTAGCCGGGATCATAGCTTGGTGGAACTTGTTTGCTGTAGTAACCCCAGTTGCTTTTTACATCCGCAAAACTAGCCAGCTCACGGCCGCTTGGTTTAATAAAATAGAGATTGAAAAGCGGGTCGAGCACCACCCAGCTTTTTCCGGTCTTCACTTCTACCACATTGTGTGCAGCATACACTCCATTCACTTTCATCTGCGCGATCCGAACGGAGTAGTCATAATTTTTTAAAAGCCTGGTTAAGACGAGGGCATAACTGCCACAGGCTCCCTGTGCAGTCATCAGGTCCAAAGAGGTGGGGTGAAGATCGGCTTTGATGCCATCCATTTCCTGGCTGCTGAACATAGATTGCCTTTCCGTGAGCAGCGCATTGCAGGCGTGCATCACTTTAACGACCAGCGAATCCTGTCCGTCGGAAAATTTTATTTTATTGTCTACATGAAATTGAATCGCCTTGAACAACTTCTGCTCATAACTTGCTTCCATCTGAAAATAGATGAGCGTGGCAAGCAGGAACCCATTAAGGAAAGTGAGAAAGTAAAGACTCCTAAAAATTCGCCGAATCATGCTGAAGATCAAGTTTAATCAAAAAAAGCAATGCCAAACTTATGGGAACTGGTGTGAGTCACAAAGGAAGCCTCCTCAAATTACATGAATTGTCTCAAAAATGCATGAAAAAAGTGATATCTGGTGCTATTCTAGCAATTATTATACCATCGGCGTTCAAATGAAAATCGCGGGATAATTTTTAATGAATTATTTCTCAAAGCTTTCAGCAGGTGTTGTTTTATTTTTTACTTACCTTTCTATGCTTATTGCAAGTCATAAATTAACCAAAACTTTTAAAGAACATGGCACCTAAAAGCTTTAATCGCCGCGAATTTTTGGGATCGGCTGCCGCCGCTTCTTTGGCATTCACTATTATTCCGCGACATGTTATGGGCGGCCCGGGCTATGTGGCGCCCAGCGACAGGCTTACGCTGGCTTATATTGGCTGCGGAACCCAGGGTTTGAGAGAAATGATGGAATTGCTTCCTAATCCGAAATTGCAGATTGTGGCTGTTTGTGATCCAAACAAAAAAAGCTTCAACTATGTAGACTGGTCGCCCAACGAAATAAGGGACGATATCCGCAGAACGATCGGGGAACCCGGCTGGGCCGAGGGAATGGGCGGAATCCCCGGCGGACGCGATGTTGGCCAGGAGGTCGTCAATAAGTATTATGCTAAAGCCAGGAGTTCAGAGCAATACAAAGGCTGTACTTCGTATGAGGATTTTCGGGAATTGCTGGAGAAAGAAAAAGACTTCGATGCAGTAAAAGTCATGACACCTGACCACCTCCATGCTACTGTTTCCATTGCCGCTATGAAGAAGGGCAAGCACGTCGTTATTCACAAACCCCTTGCCAACAGGATGTATGAAGGCAGGTTGGTTATCGAAACCGCCAGGAAGACAGGGGTAAGTACACATTTGATGGCCTGGAGCAAGATCACCGGTAACGAGGTCGTCAAAAAAATGATCAAGGACGGAGCCATTGGAAATTTAAAGGAGATCCACAATTGGTCAAACAGGCCGATGTGGCCTCAATGGACCTCCAATCCAACAGACACACCGCCCGTTCCCGAAGGACTCAACTGGGATCTTTGGCTGGGACCCGTTCCTGACCGCCCTTATCATCCCAATTACACCAATGCTGTTTTTCGCGGTTGGTACGACTTTGGCGCAGGAAGCATAGCCGATATGGGCCATTATAGTCTCTGGCCATTGTTCCTCACGCTTGGCATCAAAACGCCGCCCCTTTCGGCTGAGGCCTGCGGAACAACCACTTGCACGATTGAAAAACAGGTAGCCATTGGCGTTCGAAACACGGTTGCCTTTCCTTATTCCTGCACGGTCCGTTTCAAATTCCCCAGCCAGGAAGAACTGCCCGCCTTCGACCTGTTCTGGTATGATGGTGGCATGCGCCCGCCGATTCCTGATGAACTGGAAGCCGCAAACTCTTCCCTGCCCGCGGAAGGAATGATGTTCGTCGGGGACAAGGGTAAGATACTCGCCGGTTACCGTTGCGAAAACCCGCACCTCATTCCAGACTCCAGGATGAGCGCCTACATGAACGGACAACCCGCGCCAAAGGAATCGGTTGGACGCAACAACGATGTATGGATAGACGCATTCAAGAACAAGACACAGTCC
>Ga0193728_1000211_pt1 | contig 26929 bp, 25 predicted proteins | sample U1c1metaG_FD_143037 | JGI IMG/M metagenome (GOLD analysis project Ga0193728, IMG submission 143037) | Soil microbial communities from a riparian zone of the East river system, Colorado, United States - U1c1 | ecosystem: Environmental > Terrestrial > Soil > Riparian zone | place: USA: East River... | reverse complement strand
TCCCAGTCCAGCGGCGCGAGGTCGACACCGAGACGGGCGTTCGCAGGCACGCGGGCCTGCACCGTCTCCAGCACGGGCTTCAACTCGGGCCACCGGATCGACTGCACGTCGGCGCGGCTGCGGTTCCACACCCCGATCGGCTTCGAGAGGTCGTAGGCGAGCGCAACGGCGAGCGCAGCGGCCGCGATCACCGCGCCGACTGCCCGCGCCGGCGCACGGCGCAGCACTGCCGGCGCGAGCGGCAGCGTCAATGCCGCAGGCGTCACGAGGAAGCGATCGACGTAAAGATTCCAGCGTGTGCCGAGCGCGAGTGCGACGACGTAGAGCGGGAGGCCGAGCGCAAGCGCGGCGTGCCTGCGATCCGTCTTGCGCCGTGTCCAGGCGACGAGGAAGCCGAGCGAGAGCGGAACGAGCAGCAGGAAGCCGAGCGGGCCAAGCGCGGAGGAGTCCTCGCTCGCGACCGAGTTCGGCTCGTATGTGAACTCGAACGTGCCCTTCGTCGTCGATTCCGGCGGGTTCGGCGGGATGTGCAGCGCGTTGAACACGCGCTTTCCGGCACCCGCGATGTGCGACGTAACTGCAGCGGGTGGATGGAGCCCGGAGAGGTCGACGAGCCGGTACGTCGTGCGCGCGATGCTCGACACCGTTCCTCGGAATGTCGCGTGCGGCGGGAGCGCCGAGACCTCGTGCGCCTTTCCCTGTGGACGGCCGGTCTCGACGAGGTTCTGGACGTAGCCGTACATCCCGAAGAGCGCGAAGCCGGCGACCGCAGCGGCGCACAGTTCTATGCGCCGGCGCGGCAGCGCGAGCAGTGCGATGACGACGAGCACGGGAACCGCGTAGAGGAAGGTGAACTTGGTGCCGGCGGCGAGGCCGAGCGCGATTCCTGCGAGCGCGGTCTCGACGCGCGTGCGCCCGAGCGCCAGCGCGACCGCCGCTGCGACAAACGACGCCTCGAGCAGGTCGTTCTGCGTCGTCACCGACTCGAGCGCGACGATCGTCAACGTTGGGAAAAGAAGTGCCGAGAACGCGGCGGCACGGTTCTCGTACCCGAGGCGCCGCGCGATCGCGAAGATCGAGACGGCGGTGGCGAGCGAGGCAAGCAGCTGAGGCAGCGCCGCGAGCACGTCGCGCCCGAGGAACGTCACCGTCCAGAGGACGAGCAGCTCCGCATTCGGCGGGTAGACGTTCTCGATCGCGTTGTGCGTCGGGAAGTAACCGAGGTCGTGCTGCGCATGCCAGGCCGCGACGCGCGCCAGGTGGTAGTGCATCGAATCCCAGTTGTTGGGCGGCGTCGCGACGACGAGGAACAACTCGTAGCCGACGCCGAGGGCGACCGCGAGGGCGAGCAGCGCGAGAAGCGTCGGTCGCCGCGGGAGGCCCGGGAACCGCGGCGGCCTCGGGCGACCGGCGCGATACCACACGGCCAGCACGACGATCAGCACGATCGCCTCGAAGATCGAGTAGCCGAGCGGGCGGATTGCGTGGAATAGCGAGAGCGCTTCCCCCGCTGCGACCACTTCGGCGCAGACGAGCACCCACGACCCCACGACGAACACCGCCGGCGAGCGCAGCCGGAATGTCGAAGCGGCGAGCGCAGCCGTCAGCGCAGCCACAGCTCCCGCGAAAAAGAACCCGACCACGGACGGCTACACTACGGCCTCCCCAGGCGCCCGTAGCTCAGGGGATAGAGCGCGCGCCTCCGGAGCGCGAGGTCGGAGGTTCGAATCCTCCCGGGCGCATTCCGCTTCGCTTCGCTCGCTTCACGGGGGAAACCAGTTTCCCCCGTGTGCCCCCTTCTGGTTCGTGCCCGCGGCCGACGGGTCACTGCTGCCGAGCAAGCTCGGCTCCGCGACGGGAAGCGACCAGTCACATACGGCAGGCTGGTGTCCCTCCGGGTAGCCGATGCCGCCAACGCGCGATCACCGGATAGGCGCCGGCGGCGAGCCACCGAAACGGGGGGATCAGCAAGATCCGGCCGACAACCGACGGCCACCCGTTCGCGGCTCGTAAGGCGTGGGCGATTGCAAGCGCGCCGCGCGATCGAACGCCGTCGCTGGGTTCGATCCACCACGCCGCACTCCGCACATCGTCGATCGTCAGGCCGAGGCGTTCGAGGCGCTCCGCGCTGAGATGCTGCCAAGCGATTGCTTGCTGTCGCCCGTGCCATCGGGCCATGATCCACCGTGCGCTGGAGCTACAGAACGCACAATCCCCATCGTAGATGAGGAGCGCTGTCTTCTCCTGTTCCACGCGTGAACCGTAACGCTTGCTCGTCTTCTGCTTGCGCCGTGGTATTCAGTCGTTGTGCTTCGTTTGACGAGACCGTCCGTCGACGATCTCAGTCGCTTGTTCGCGAAGGCGAAAGCGGCCGATCTCTCGTATCCGGAGGTCAACGCAACGAGAGACTCACCGCTTCCGGCGGGCTATCGCCTCGACAGGTACCAGCGTCAGCTCAGCTCGGACGAGTTTGCGTTCGAGCGCGCCGTGGAAGCCTTGCGCGCCTGGAAGGCTCACGTCGGTGCGGGAGTCGAGGTCATGCCAGACGATGCTGGTGTCACCGTCGGCGAAACGGTCGTATTCGTCGTCAAGACGATCGGCTTCTGGACCGCGGCTCCCTGTCGAGTCGTCTACGTGGTCGATGAGCCGGACCGTTTCAGCTTCGCGTACGGCACGCTCCCCGGGCATCCGGAACAAGGTGAAGCCGCGATGAGCGTTGACCGGAATGAGAGCGAAGGCGTGGTCTTCCGAATCGTCTCCTTTTCTCGGACGGTCGAGCCGCTTGCCCGCCTCGGCTCGCCTGTCACGCGTCTCATCCAGCGCCGGGTCACCAACCGATACCTGGAAGCACTCGCAGCGGCCACCGAGCTCGAGTCTTGACGTGTCCCTCACGCACTGATCGTCGATCTCGGTGACTGAGCTGGCTCACGCAGGGAGTTGGGGCTACCATGGCGAACATGCCTGCGCCCGCGACGATCGACCCTCCCACGGTCGAACCACTCAGTACCGATGCCGAACCTGCCACGCATCCGTCCGCGCCGCGCCGGTCAGCCTCCGCTTCTGGCTGAGGCCGCGCAGCGTTCGATCGCCGAGCTCCAGCAGGACGGCCTTACCTGGCTTCACCTCGAGGCGCCGACCCACGAGGAAGTGCAGGAGCTCGCCGCCCGCTTTGGCTGGCATCCCCTCGACGTCGAGGACGTCCTCTCACGGCGTGAGCGTCCGAAGGTCGACGCGTACACCGAGGCCGAGGGCGCGGGCTATCTCTTCGCCGTACTGCATTTTCCCGTGTACGACGCGACCGTCGGCCGCCTGAACGCCGGCGAGCTGGACGTCTTCGTCGGCCCCGACTACCTCGTCACGCTGCCGACGGTCGAGCTCAAGCCGCTGTCGCGCCTCTTCCAGCGCTGCATCGACAACGAGGAGTTCCGGCACGGCCTCTTCTCGCGCGGCTCGGGCCGTCTGCTCTACGAGATCCTCGACGACCTCTACGACTACTGCTTCCCGATTCTCGACAAGATCGCGCTGAAGCTGCGTCAGATCGACGAGGAGATCGACGACCTCGGCCCGCGCGCGAAGGACCGCGTTCGCGACATTCACAAGGTGAAGCAGGAGATCATCTCCTACCGGAAGATCGTGCGGCCGCAGCGTCCGACACTGCGCCTGCTCGAGCGAGGCGTCGAGCGATTCCTGCCGGAGGAGCTCGAGCTCTACTTCGACGACATCGTCGACGCGAGCGAGCGCATCTGGGACTTGCTCGACAACTACAAGGAAGTCGTCGAGGCGCTCGAGGATACGAACGAGTCGCTCATCTCCCACCAGCAGAACGACATCCTGTACGTGCTGACGATCTTCACCGTCGTGATGCTGCCCCTGACGTTCCTGACCGGCTTCTTCGGGATGAACGTCCGCTTCCCCGGCTTCGACACGGCGGGCGGCTTCTGGGGAACGCTCTCGCTGATGGGAGTGACCATCGGGGGCATGCTCGGTTTCTTCCGCTGGAAGCGCTGGATCTAGATCGATGGAGCGCCTCTGGGCGCCCTGGCGCCTCGAATACGTGCAGAACGCCGACAAGCAGGACGGGTGCATCTTCTGCAAGGCCGCGGCGTCCGACGACGACGAGGGACAGCTTGTCGTGCATCGCGGTGAACGCGCGTTCGTGCTGCTGAACAAGTTCCCGTACGCGTCGGGCCACTTGCTCGTCGCGCCGTACCGGCATGGGCTCAACTTCGGCGACCTCGACGACGCCGAGATCCTCGAGGTGCACCACCTCGGTGCGCAGGGGCTCGAAGCCCTCGCCGCCACGTTCGGCCCGGAGGGATACAACCTCGGCTGGAACATCGGCCGCATCGCGGGCGCAGGCATCCCCGACCACGGCCATCTGCACGTCGTCCCACGGTGGGCCGGCGACACGAACTTCATGCCGGTGCTCGGCGACGTGAAGGTGATCCCCGAGCACCTCACGGCGACGCGGGCCAAGCTCGCCGACGCCTGGCCTCGTTAGACCGATGCCGCTGCTGATCGTCCGGACCCTGGGCGAGCTGATCGCGTTCACGCTCTGCGCGTTCGTCGTCGGCTCCGGATTGGTCGCGCTCGTGCGACGCCTCGCACGTTCGACGAGCGAGGCGGTTCCGGGCCTGCGCGAGGCGGCTGTGCGAGTGCTCGTCGGCTTCGGCGCAATCGCATACGCCGCTGCAGTGCTTGCGCTCGTCCACGCCCTGCAGTGGTGGGTACTTGCGCCGCTCGGCGCGACGGTGCTCGCCATCGGCCGGCGCGAGCTGTCGCTCTATACGCGGGCAGCTCGCCATCGTCCTCGCGACCGTGTGACACTTGCGGGCGCCGGCCTCGCCGTCGCGATGGCGTGCGGACAGCTGTTCGCCGCGCTCGCACCGTCCGAGGCCTACGACGAGCTCGCCTATCACCTGCCGATCGCGCGTGCGATCGACTCGACGCATGCGGCGCAGCAGTTACTCCATGCGCACGATGCGTACGGCAACCTGCCGAGCCTTGGGGAGTCCCTCTACGCGGCGGCGCTCGCCGTCGACGGGACCGCGCTCGTGCACGCAGTGCAGCTCACAGTGCTGCTTGCGTTCGTGGTACTCGCCGCCGGCTTCGTCCGCGAGCTCTGCGGCGCCCGTGCCGGCGTCGTGACGGCGATCGCGCTGCTCGCATATCCCGACCTCACGTATCTCGCGACCACGGGCTACGTCGACGCGCTGGCGACGGCATTCGAGGTCGGGGCGCTGCTGCTCGTCCTCCGATGGGCTCTGCGCCAGACCGCGGCCGATCTGCCTGTCGCAGCGCTCCTGATCGGCTTCGCGGTGAGCGTGAAGTACACCGCGCTGTTCACCGCCGCAGTCGTCGCCGGCCTCGTCGCCGTCGAAGCAGTCCGGCGACATGCAGCGCGGCCGGCACTCGTCTTCGCCGGCGTGGCGCTCACAGCCGGAGGGTTTTGGTACGCGAAGAACCTCATCCGGTTCGGCAACCCGGTCTGGCCGTTCTATCTCGGTCACCGCTCGATGGACGACAAGACGTACACCGATTTCGTCGCGGGGATCCATGCGTTCGGGCCGAGGACGATCACCGCATTCATCGAGGTGCCGTGGCGACTCGCAGCGGATGCCGCCATCGTCCCGTTCGTCGCCTTGTCGGTCGTCGTGCTCGCGATCGCCGTTCGACCGGCCCGCCGGCCCGCCGTCTACGCGCTCGCCTTCACGGCGTATTGGTTCTGGATCGCAAGCCACCAGGTGCGCTTCCTGCTGAGCGGAGTCGTCGTCGCGATCGTCGCGGTCGTCATCGCGGGTGCAACCGGCGGTCGCGTCGAGCGGGCCGCGCTCGCGCTCGCCGCTGTGGCCGCACTCGTCCTCGTCCAGGTGAAGCTGCATCCGTTCTCGGCGAGCGCGGCCGGCGGCGCGGTGCTCACACAGCTCGGCTCGCCGAAGGCCGACTACGCGCTCGGGCTCGAATCGCGCGACGCGTATCTCCGGAAATACGCTGGCTGCCAGGCCGACGCGGTCGGCTATCTCGATGCGCATCCATCGCTCTCGCCGGTGCTCCTCCGGCAGACGGCGCTCGCGCCATGGTTCGCGCGCAAGACGACGTTCGGCAAGCTGCCTGCCGACGCCGGCGATCCGGCCCACGCGCTACGAGCCTTGCGAGCCGGGGGCTTCCATACAGCGCTCACGCGCGAGGGCGAGCCAGCACGCTTTGCCTCGAGCGACGCCGCGAGCGCGGCGATCCGTCACCGCCTCCGCCCCATCTGGGAGCAGCGCGGCTGCACGATCTTCCTCGTGCGCTGACGAGAGCGGACGATGGGATTCGAACCCACGACATCCAGCTTGGGAAGCTGGCGCTCTACCAACTGAGCTACGTCCGCCTGAGGGAGCCATTCTAGCCGGGGCGCAAGAAAGGCTCTCGGACGGGATGTTGTGACGTTTTGACCGCAACTGCCTCTCCGCGCCCGCGATACTCACGGGTGACGGAAACCGGACCGAAGAGAGAGGCTCAGCATGGCCCAGACAGACCTGCACGACATCGCCAAGGCGCTCGTCGTCGACGGCAAGGGGATCCTGGCGGCGGACGAGAGCACCGGCACGATCAAGAAGCGGTTCGACTCGATCGAGGTCGAGAACACCGAGGACAATCGGCGGGCGTACCGCGACCTCCTCTTCACGACGCCGGGCGCGGAGGAGTACATCAGCGGCGTCATCCTCTACGACGAGACCATTCGCCAGAGCGCGCACGACGGCACGCCCTTCCCGAAGCTGCTCGAGTCGAAGGGAATCATCCCGGGCATCAAGGTCGACCAGGGCGCGAAGCCGCTCGCGCTCGCCGGGGCCGAAACGGTCACCGAGGGACTTGACGGACTGCGCGAGCGCCTCGCCGACTACTACACGCTCGGTGCCCGCTTCGCGAAGTGGCGCGCGACGTACTCGATCACCGACGACCTGCCGAGCGAGTACTGCGTCTGGGCGAACGCCCACGCACTCGCGCGCTACGCGGCGCTCTGCCAGGAGGCGGGCATCGTCCCGATCGTCGAGCCGGAGATCCTCCAGGACGGCACGCACACGATCGAGCGCGGCTACCACGCCGCGTGCTGCTCGCGCTCTTCACGGAGCTCTTCGACCAGCGCGTCGATCTCGAGGGCACGCTCCTCAAGCCGAACATGGTGTTGTCGGGTTACGACGCCGACAATCGTGCCGGCGCCGACGAGGTCGCCGAGTGGACGCTCAAGGCGTTCTACAAGCACGTGCCCGCTGCGGTGCCCGGCATTGTCTTCCTCTCCGGCGGGCAGTCGGACGAGGACGCGACGGCGCACCTCAACGCGATGAACGCGAGGGGCTCGCATCCGTGGAAGCTGTCCTTCTCCTACGGCCGTGCGCTTCAGGCGCCCGCGCTCAAGGCATGGGCCGGCAAGCCCGACCAGGTCGAGGCCGGTCAGCACGCGTACTACCACCGCGCGAAGCTGAACAGCGCCGCGGCCACCGGGCTGTACGCACCGGAGATGGAGCGGGAGACCGCGAAGGTCTAACACGAGAGAGGGCGCCGCGCGGCGCCCTCTCTCGTTCTCTACCGGTACTCGAAGCCGGTGAGCGCCGAGAGCTTCTCGATCGACTGCTGCGCGCTGATGCGGCGCACGGTGCCCGACCGTGAGCGCATGACGATCGAGTCGGTGACCGCGCCGCCCGGTACGTAGCGCACGCCGCTGAGGAGCGGGCCGTGCGTGACGCCGGTCGCGGCGACGAAGACGTCGTCGCCGCGGACGAGGTCGTCAGTGAACAGCACGCGCTCCGGATCGAGGCCCTCCGCGATGAGCTGCGCGCGCTCGTCGTCATTGCGCGGCCACAGCCGACCCTGGATGCCGCCGCCGACGCACTTCAGAGCGGCTGCGGAGATGACGCCCTCCGGCGTGCCACCGATCCCGTAGAGCATGTCGACGCCGGTGCCGGGCTGCGATGCCGCGATCGCCGGTGCGACGTCGCCGTCGCGGATCAGCTTCACGCGCGCGCCGGCGTCGCGCAGCTCGGCGATCAACTGATCGTGGCGTTCGCGCTCGAGCACGACGACGTCGACCTCGCGTGCGGTCTTGCCGAGCGCCTTGGCAACGGCCGCGACGTTCTCCGCCGGAGATTTCGTGATGTCGATCACCGCGACTGCGCCCGGGCCTACGGCGATCTTCTCCATGTAGAAAGCCGTGCCGGGGAAGAGCATCGTGCCGCGCTCGGCGACGGCCATCACCGAGATCGCGCCGGGCTGGCCGAGTGCCGTCAGCCGCGTGCCTTCGAGCGGGTCGACCGCGACGTCGACCTCCGGCCCGGTGCCGCTGCCCACCTCCTCGCCGTTGTAGAGCATCGGCGCCTCGTCCTTCTCACCTTCGCCAATCACCACGACGCCGCGCATCGCGACGCTGTCGAGCACGAAGCGCATAGCGTCGACTGCGGCCTGGTCGGCGCTCTCCTTCTCGCCGCGGCCGACCCAGCGCGCGGCGGCCATGGCGCCCGCCTCTGTGACGCGGACGAGCTCCATCGCGATGTTGCGGTCGGGTGCCTGGCGAGGAGTCATCGCCCCCGATCCTTTCAGCTCTTCTGGATCGGGTGCGTGATGAACCACGCGACGACGATCTGGAAGACGAGCAGCGCAACGAGGAGGCCGATCCCACCCTTGAGCGCGCCGCGCGGCTTCCTGGCCGTCGTCGCGATCACGAAGCCGATCAGCAACGCGAAGACGGCCATCGAATACGCGACCGCGCCGGAGCCGAGCGCCGCTGCGATCGCGACGAGCACGAGCGACGGCCCGGAACCGCCTGCGAACTTGAGCCAGAAGAGCCTGCGGCGCTCGCTACCGGTCAACAGCAGCCCGTCGGCCATGCGGGCAGTCTTACATGCGGTCGGGAGCGTCGACCCCGACGAGGTCGAGCGCACGCGCAATCACGATCTGGGTCGCACGGCAGAGGGCGAGGCGGAACGCCTGCTGCTCGCTTTCGAGCACACGATGCTCGTGGTAGAAGCGGTGGAAGTCGTCTGCGACACGGATCGCATATGTCGGCAGGCCCTGCGGGCCGCGCTTCTCCGCTGCATCCGCGGCGACGCCCGGCAGCTCGGCGAGCCGCTTCACCAGCTCACGCTCCTCAGGCGCGAGCTCACCCACCGGCGTCGTCGACATCTCGGCGTCACCCGCGTTTCGCAGGATGCCCGCTATGCGCGCGTGCGCGTACTGCACGTAGTACACGGGGTTCTTCTGCGACTTCTCTGCCGCCAGATCGATGTCGATTTCGATCGTCTGGTCCGGCCCTCGGTTGACGAGGTACCAGCGCGCAGCGTCGACGCCGATCTCGTCGATGAAGTCGTCGAGGAAGACGACGTCACCGCGGCGCTTCGACATCTTCGTCTGCTCGCCGCCGCGCGTCAGGTGCACGAGCTGGTACAGCAGCACCTCGACCCGGTCTGGGTCGTAGCCGAGCATCGCCGCCGCAGCCTTCAGGCGTGCGACGTAGCCGTGATGATCCGCGCCGAGCACGTAGATCGCGATGTCGAAGCCGCGCTCGAACTTGTCCTTGACGTACGCCACGTCGGCGGCGAAGTAGAGATAGGAGCCGTCGGAGGACCGCTTCAGCGGCCGGTCCTTATCGTCGCCGTGGGCGGTCGTGCGCGCGTAGAGCGTGCCGTCGGCCTCATATGTGTCGAGCTGCGGGAGCAGCTCCGCGACGTGCTTCTCGATCTCACTCTGGTTCGCCCAGGTGTCGATGTGCACGCGGAAGCGCTCGAGCGACTGCTCGATCTGCTCGCGCATCGCGGGCACGGGGTCGCCCGGAGTCTTCGCGAGCTCGACGACGTAGTCGCCGTGATAGCCGTCCTCCGGTGGATCCTCGCCGCGCCGCGCAGCTTCGACCGACGCGCGGAAACGGTCCATCTGGGCACCCGAATCGTTGTAGTAGTACTCGCGCTGCACCTCGTTGCCGCCGAATTCGAGGAGGCGCGCGACCGAGTCGCCGAACGCGCCGTTGCGCGCGGCCGCGACCGTGATCGGCCCGGTCGGGTTCGCGGACACCATCTCGACCTGCACACGCTGCCTCGGCTCCGCCCAGCCGCCGCCGAACGTCTCCCCCGCCTCGAGAATCGACGCGAGCGTCCCGGAGAACCACTCGTCATCGAGGAAGAGGTTGACGAATCCGGGGCCGGCAATCTCGGTGCGCGCGACGCCCGGGAGCGCGGCTGCCTCCTCGGCGAGCTCCGCCGCGAGCTCGCGCGGCGGCCGCCGGCGGGCGCCGGCGAGCTTCAGCGCCGCGTTCGTCGCGTAGTCGCCGTGCGCGGCATCGCTCGGACGTTCGAGCACGACGTCCGGGCCGAGCGCGGCCGCGAGCTGTGCGACCGGATCAGCGGCCATTGCTCTCGCCCCGGGCCGGAGGCCCACAATCGAACATCCCGGGGGCGAGATCCGGGATCATGCCTTCCGTCCGGATCTTGCCCCCGGGGCGAAGAGGTCTTCGAGGCGGCGGAGCTCGTCCGAGGTGCCGACTCCGACGAGGACGTCACCGGGATCGATGCGCACATCGGGCTCGGGCGTCGTGTCGAAGGTGCCGTCCCGCTTCCGCAGCGCGACGATGATCGCGCCGGTCTCGTGGCGGACGCGGACCTCGCGGATCGTCTTCCCGGCGTGCACGCACGTCTCAGGCATCGCGATCTCCGCCATGTGCAGGTCAGGACCGGTCGCCGTCATCACCGCGTCGAGAAACGCGGTGACCTGCGGCTTTAGGACGAGGTTCGCCATCGTGCGACCCGCGGTCGCGTACGGAAGCACGACCCGGTCGGCGCCGGCGAGCTTCAACTTCTTCTCGGCGTCCTCGTCGGAGGCACGTGCCACGATCTGGATGTCGGAGCGCACCGAACGCGCCGACAGCGCGATGTAGAGGTTGTCGGCATCGGAGTCCGACGCGGCGACAAGACCCTTGGCATGCTCGATGCCGGCGCGGCGCAGATCCTCGTCCTCTGTCGCGTCACCCTCGATCAACAGGTCGCCGTGCTCCTTCGCGGCCGCGACCGCATCCTCGCGGAAGTCGAGCACGACGTACCGCTCGCCGGACACGCGGAACTCCTCCGCGACGCGGCGGCCGACGCGGCCATAGCCGCAGATGATGAAGTGATCGCGCAGGCGTTCGATGGTTCGTTCCCTCCGTCGCTCGGCAAGGACTCCGGTGAGCACTCCGCCGGCGATGATCTCGACGATAACCGCACCGGCGTAGGCGATGATCGTCAGACCGCAGATCACGAGCACGATCGACAGTACGCGGGCCCCGTCGCTGGATGGCACGGTATCGAGCCCTGCCAGGGTCGCCGTGACCACGCTGCGGTAGAAGGACTGGAACCACGACTCGTCGAGAAGCCAGTGATAGCCGAGGGTTCCGACGACGAGCGTCGCGCAAACGGCGGCGAGAACGCGGAGCGTCTGGCGTATGCGAAGGCTCGTCTCCATGTGCCTCGTAGTATCGTGGCCCCGTGGACGACGAGCACCAGCCTGAAGCCGTGCCCGGCGAGCGCAGGCTCAACATCCATCTCGAGCCGATCGACATCGCGGGCGCATACGCGAACTTCGCGAACATCAGCTTCTCGCGCTACGAGTTCACACTCACATTCGCGCGCATCGAGCACGAGGTCGAAGAGGGTGACGTCCCCGGCGCGGTCGTCGCGCGGATCAACGCATCACCGCGTTTCATGGAGGAGCTGATCGCGGCACTCCAGGACTCGTGGTCGAAGTACCAGACGACCGAGGGGATCCGGAACCTCCCCGAAGCACCGCCGCACGACCTGCACTAGCTTTGGGACGGTGCGCGTCGCCGTCGTCTCCGACATCCATGGGAACCTCGCCGCCCTCGAGGCCGTCCTCGCCGCGCTCGAGGCAGAAGGCACGGATGAGCTCTGGTGCCTCGGCGATCTCGTCGGATACGGCGCCCGGCCCAACGAATGCTGTGCCGCGATCGAGGCGCGTGCAAGCTTCTGCCTCGTCGGGAATCATGATCTCGCAGTACGCGGAACGATCGACCTCGAGGAGTTCAGCGGCGACGCGGGGACGGCCGCGCGCTGGACGCGCGATGTGCTCACACCCGACGCGCTCGCATTCCTGGATCGCCTGTCGCCCGAGGGTAAGCGCGAGAACGTAGCGATGTTCCACGCCAGCGCACGCGATCCGGTGTGGGAGTACGTTCTCTCCGACGAGGCTGCGCTCGCGACGCTCGCGCTGACGGAGGAGCCGGTCGTGCTCGTCGGGCACAGTCATGCGGCGCTGCACGTGACGGTGCAGGGCGACGACGTCGAGGGGGGCCTCGCGCCGCACGGCACCGATCTGGATCTCCGCGGCCGGCGGGCGCTTCTCAACCCGGGATCCGTCGGGCAGCCGCGCGACGGCGACCCGCGCGCGGCCTATCTCGTGCTCGACCTCGTCGAGCGCACGGCGAGCTTCCGCCGCGCCGAGTACGACATCGAGCGGACGCAGGACGAGATTCGCGCGGCCGGACTGCCCGAGATGCTCGCCGCGCGACTGCAGCTCGGCCAGTGATCGTCTAGACGGGGGCTGCTTCGACCGCCGGCGCGACTTCGGGCTCGCCGTCGCCCTCGCCGTAGAGGTGGATCCCCTCGCGCGCGAGTGCGAGCTGCACGTCTTCGCGTGCCTTGTAGATCCGCCACTTCACCGTCGCGAGCGTGACCTCGAGCGAGTCGGCGATCTCGGTGTACGAGAGCCCGACGATGTCGCGTAGGAGCAGCGCCATCTTCAGGTCGACGTTGAGCGTCGCGATCGCGCGCCACACGGCGTCGATCGCCTCGAGCCGCTCGAACGGCGCGTCGAGCACCTCGAGTGGCGGCAGGTCCTCGATGTCGACGACCGAGCGCGGCCTGCGCTCCATCGCGCGCAACTCGTCGAGTACGCGGTTCTTCGTCACCTGGAACAACCACGTCGTGAACTTCGACCGGAGCGAGAAGCGCGGCAGTCCCTGGAAGACGCGGAGAAAGACCTCCTGCGTCAGGTCCTCGGCGAGTGACCTGTCGCCAACGAGGCGCAGCACATAGTTGAAGACCGGCACCTGGTACGCGCGCACGATGATGGAGAAGGCGCGCTCATCACCACGCTGGGCCTTCCGCAGGACGCCGAAGTCAGGCTGGGGCAGGGACAAGGTGGGCGGAGTCTAGCCTGCTTACGAGTCGTACTCGACCAAATTACGGCCAGTCATTTGTAATGGTTTGGCAAGCTCGAGAAGGGCCAGGGCGGTCGGGCAGAGGTCGGACAACTCGCCCTCACGCAACATGAGGCCGCTCACCGTACAAATCAAGGGGACCGGGTTCGTTGTGTGGGCGGTATGCGGGCTCACGCCGTCCAATTCGACGAGCTTCTCCGCATTCCCGTGGTCGGCGGTGATCAGGCAGACACCGCCCGCGGCCTGAACCGCCTCGACCACCCGGCCGAGGCACTCGTCCACCGTCTCGACCGCCTTGACCACGGCCTCGACGATTCCCGTATGGCCGACCATGTCGGGGTTCGCGAAGTTGAGCACCGCGAACGCGTAGCCGCCGCCTATCTCCTCGACGAAGCGGTCGGTCAGCTCGTAGGCCGACATCTCCGGTGCGAGGTCGTAGCTCGCCACGTCGCGGCGCGACGGCACCATCAGATGCGTCTCGCCCGGGAACTTCTCCTCGCGGCCGCCGTTGAAGAAGTACGTCACGTGCGCGTACTTCTCGGTCTCCGCCATGTGCAGCTGGCGCAGACCGTGCTCGGCGATCACCTCGGCCATCACCTGGTCGACGGTCTGCTCCCTGAACGCGATCGGGAACTCGAAATCGTCGCGATACTTCGTCATCGTCGTCAGGTCGACGCCGAGCTCGCCGAGCTTCTCGGCAAGCTGGCGCATCCGGTCGGGGCGGAAGTTGAATGAGATCGCGGTGTCCTTTTCGGGATCGAGCCGCGGACGGCCGTCGATGACCACCGGCAGAATGAACTCGTCGGTGAGCGCAGCCTTGTAGCTCTCCTGCACTGCGTGCAGCGGATCCGCGTCGTGCACGCCCTCCCCGTCGACGATCGCGTCGAGCGCGAGCTGCGTCCGCTCCCACCGCTTGTCGCGATCCATCGCGTAGTAGCGGCCGGCGACCGTTGCGATGCGCTCCGCTGGAAGCTCGGCGAGGTCGCGTAGCGCGGCGTGCGGCGAGACATCGCGGCCGTCGGTGAACGCGTGGATCCACGTGCGGTGCAGCATCCCCTCGCGCTGCGCGAGGTCCAGCAGCGCGCGCACATGGTCGATGTGCGAGTGCACGCCGCCGTACGAGACGAGCCCGAGCAGATGCACGTCTCCCCCGCGCTCCTGTGCGCGGCGGAACGCGGCGACGAGCGCCTCGTTCTCGAAGATGCTGCCCTCCGCGATCGCGCGGTTCACCCGCTGGAAGTCCTGATCGAGCACCCGCCCCGAGCCGATGGTCAGATGTCCGACCTCCGAGTTGCCCATCTGGCCGGGCGGAAGCCCCACCGCTTCGCCCGACGCCTCGAGCGTCGTGTGCGGGTACTCCGCCCACAGACGGTCGAACACCGGCGTGTTCGCGAGCTCGACGGCATTCCCCGGACCGGGCGGGGCGATCCCCCACCCGTCCAGGATCACGAGCGCTACGAGAGGGAAGCTGCTTGGCATATCGCTGCGAACGACTCGATGTCGAGCGACGCGCCGCCGACGAGCGCACCGTCGACGTCGGGCTGAGCCATCAGCTCGTCCGCGTTGTCGGGCTTGACCGAGCCGCCGTAGAGCACCGGACGGTCGAGCAGAGACTTCACGAGCGCGTGCGCCTGCTGCGCCATCTCGGGCGTCGCGGTCCGGCCGGTGCCGATCGCCCAGACCGGCTCGTACGCGAGCACGAGCCGCTCGTGCGCACCGCACGCCGCGCCGATCGCCTCGACCTGGATGCGCAGCACCGTTTCCATGTCGCCGGCGTCGCGCTGCTCCTGCGTCTCACCGACGCAGGCGATCACGCCGAGGCCGGCCTCGAGCGCAGCCTGTGCGCGGCGCGCGACGTCCGAATCGGTCTCGCCGAAGTACTGCCGGCGCTCCGAGTGGCCGACGAGTGAGCCGGCCACGCCGAGACCGAGGAGCATCGACGGTGAGATCTCGCCCGTGTACGCGCCTTCGTTCTCCCAGTGGACGTTCTGCGCGAATGTCGTGAGCCCCGCCGCCACACAGCGTGCGAGCGAGACGTATGGCGGGCAGACGATCGCGTCGACACCTGGCACGTCCGCGAGCCGCTCCGCGAGAGCCGCCGGATCGGGACCGCCGTACATCTTCCAGTTGCCGGCAACGATCACGTGCGCGCCTCGACGGCCGGCGGAATGGCTGCAACGCCCGGTAGCTGCTTGCCCTCGAGCAGCTCGAGGCTCGCACCGCCGCCCGTCGAGACCCACGTGATCTTGTCGGCGAGGCCGAGCTCGTTGAGCGCGCGCACGGAGTCGGCGCCGCCGACGATCGAGAACGAGCTCTCGTTTCCCGCGACCGCGAGCGCGACGGCCTTCGTGCCTTCGGCGAACCGCGGCCACTCGAACACGCCCATCGGCCCGTTCCAGAAGATCGTCCGCGCTTCCGAGACAAAGCCGGCGAAGCGTTCGCGCGTCTCCGGGCCGATGTCGAGGCCGAGCCATCCGTCGGGCAGATCCTCGATCGTGAACACACCGGACTCGGCGTCCTCCGCGAACTCGGCCGCGCCGACAACGTCGCTCGGCAACTCCACATCGAAGTCGAGCGGATTGTCGACGCGCATCTGCTCCGCCATCTTGCCGCCGACGAGCACCGTGTCCGCCCGCCCGCCGAGGTTCTGCAGCACGCCGAGCTTGTCGTCGACCTTGGCACCGCCGGAGACGATCACGAACGGCCGGTCGACGTCGCCGAGCAGCTTGCAGAGGTGCTCCAGCTCTTCCTCGAGCAGCAGGCCTGCATAGGCCGGCAGCAGATGGGCGACGCCCTCGGTCGACGCGTGCGCACGGTGCGCGGAGCCGAACGCGTCATTGACGTAGAGGTCACAGCCCTCCGCGAGCTCCTGCGCGAACGTCGGATCGTTCTTCGTCTCGCGCGGGTCGAAGCGGGTGTTCTCGAGCACCTTCAGCCGGTCGCCGGGAAGCAGCTCTCGCAGTCGCGCTTCGACCGGCTTCATCGAGTACTTCTCGCGATCCTCCTCCGTCTTGGGCCGTCCGAGATGCGAGCAGACGCGTACTTCCGTCGCTCCGCTCTCGAGCAGCAGGCGGAGCGTCGGCAGCGACGCGCGGATGCGCATGTCGTCGGCGACCTTCCCGTTCTCGAGCGGGACGTTGAGATCCGAGCGGACCAGCACGGTCTTGCCCGCGACGTCGGCGTCGCGGACGGAGCGCGGCATGCGCATTGTTATGCGGCGACCGCTGCCGGCATCGTCTTGCCGATCTTCGCGACGAGGTCGACGAGGCGGCAGCTGTAGCCCCACTCGTTGTCGTACCACCCGAAGACCTTCACGAGGTTGCCGTTCACCATCGTGAGCTCGCTGTCGAAGATCGACGAGTACGACGAGTGGATGATGTCGGTCGACACGATCGGCTCGTCGGTGTACTGGAGGATGCCGGCGAGGTCGCCGGTGTCGGCCTTCGACTTGAACAGCCCATTCACCTCGTCCACGCTCGTGTCGCGCGAGACCTGGACGACGAGATCGACGATCGAGCCCGTCGGCACCGGCGCACGCATCGACATGCCGTCGATCTTGCCCTTCAGCGCGGGAAGCACGACGCCGATTGCCCGTGCGGCGCCCGTCGAGGTCGGGATGAGGTTGATCGCCGCCGCACGTGCCCTCCGTAGATCTTCGTGCGGGAGGTCGAGCGTGCGCTGGTCGTTCGTGTACGCGTGGATCGTCGTCATGAACCCACGCTCGATCGTGTAGGCCTCGTGGAGGAGCTTCGCCAGCGGTGCGACGCAGTTCGTCGTGCACGACGCGTTCGAGATGATCGCGTGCTTCTCCGGGTCGTAGTCCTTGTCGTTCACCCCGAGGACGATCGTCACGTCGGGGTCCGTCGCGGGCGCCGAGATGACGACCTTCTTCGCGCCTGCGTCGAGATGCTTCTGGGCGCCTTCGCGCTTCGTGAAGAAGCCGGTCGACTCGATCGCGACGTCGATCCCGAGCTCGCCCCACGGCAGCTCGGCCGGGTCGCGCTCCGACAGCATCTTGATCTCGTGGTCGCCGACGCGAATCACGCCGTCGCCCACCTCGACCGGGCGGTCGAGGTTGCCCAGGGTCGAGTCGTGCTTCAGCAGGTGCGCCATCGTCCGCAGGTCGCCGAGGTCGTTCGCAGCCACGATCTCGAAGTCGCTGCCGCGCTCGAGATGGGCGCGGAAGAAGTTCCTCCCGATCCGCCCGAAGCCGTTGATGCCCACCCTGATCTTCGCCACTGGAGAAGCCTTTCGCTCGAGTTTTCAGGCTCGAGTCTAGCCGCGTGCCCAGAAGCCATCCCGCACAACGCGGCCTGCAAAGAGCGGGCCGGAGGGGAAGCTCCGAGGACGACCCTCCCCTCCGGTTTACCACACCCGAGACCGTGGCGACGGACGGGGTCTGAATCCGTCGCCGGACGAGCGCGGACCCGCCGTTGTCGAGTATGACGACTGACAAACCACGGGTGCTAGAGGAGTTGTAAGTCGTAGGTCAGTCGCCGGCGAGCTCGACGAGGCGGCGCAGACGCCGGTACGCCGACGCCTTCGTGAGCGGCGGACGGCAGCGTCGCGCGAGCTCGGAGATCGGCAGCGTCGGATGTCGCAGGCGCAGCGCTGCAAGCTCGTGCAGATCGTCGGGCAGCGAGTCGATGTCGAGCTTCCGCAGCGCTTCGATCTGCGCGTGGGCCGCACGGCTCGTGCGCACGAGGTTCGCGTGGTCCGCATTCGCGAGCCTGTTTGCATCGGAACGCGTTGCAGCCATCACCGAGCTCTCCTCGAGCACGAGCACGACGTCGCTCGCACCCGCGGCGACCAGCACGTCGGCGATCGCATCGGCGCTCTTCGCATACGCGACCGCGTGGCGCGGACGCTCGAGCACGTGCAGCTCGCCGCCGGAGCGGGCCGCCACTTCGACGAGGAAGCGCGCGCCTTCCACCTCGGCGCTCCGGATCTCGAGGTGCGGGTCGCGCGGGCCGCTCAGTGACCCCGCGCCGAGCAGTGCGCCGCGCAGGTACGCGCTGCGGCAGCATCTCCGTGCGACGACGCGCTGCGGCGGCCGCTCGAGCGGCCGGTGCGAGGAGTCGAGCACGCCCGCGCGGTGCAGCGTCTCGTACGCGTGCTGCGTTCCCTCGACGTGCAGCTGGTATCGCGTCGCATGGTCGAACGCGTGCTGCTGGTACGTGCGGATCTCGGACTCGACATCGAACGCGCGCAGGAGGCTGAACGCCCGCCGCGCGACGGCCGAGCTGACGAGGTCGAGGTGTAGGTCGACGTTGCCGCGCCCGCGCAGGTGGACGCTGCCGGCGACGTGGAACAGGCCGGACAGCTCGGCAAGCCGGTCGCAGTCCGACTGCGGTGCGATCGCCGCCAGCTCGTTGCGCAGGTCGTCAGACAGAGGCAAGCGCGCCCTCCAGCTTCAACAGGCGCCGCTTGTAATCGAGACCGTACGACCCGTACGAGCCGAGCCCGCCGGCCGCGACGACACGGTGACACGGCACGAAGAGGCCGAGCCGGTTGCGCGCACAGAAGCTGCCCGCCGCACGCGCCGCGCCGGGGGCGCCGGCAAGCGCGGCGAGCTCACCGTACGTGACCACCTCACCGCGCGGTATCTCCCGCAGCGCGAGCGCGCAACGCTCGAGGAACGGCGTCTCGTGCTCGAGGTCGACAGGGACGTCGTCGAAGCTGACGTCGTCTCCTTCGAAGTACGCCTGCAGTCGCTCGATCAGTTCATTCGTTCCGAGCTTCCCCCCGACGTGGGATTGGCGCGGGAGCTCGTGCCAGACGACGACGCCCTCCTCCAGCCAGAGCTCCCCCACGCCCCAGCCGTCCACCTCGTACGCGACCTGCGTCACCGCCATGGCACCCATCCTAGAAAGGCGACGATCAGTCGACGATCTCGATCCCCGTCGCCTCGGCGAGCTCCGCCGCGGCGTTCACCACGTCGGCCCACGGCATTCGGACGCCGCGCAATCGCTCAGGGTTGCCTGCTCCCGAGAGGTCGCAGCCGCGCAGCTCGCTGCGGACGAACATCGCCTCGGCCAGGGCCGCCCGCGTCAAGGTGCAGTCCTCGAAGAAACACGAGGACAGCGTCGCCGACTGGAAGTCGGCCTCCTCCATGCGGCAGCGCTCGAACCGGACGCGCGCGAGCTTCGCAGCGCGGAACGACGCAAGGTCGATCCGGCAGTCGACGAACGTGGCGTCCGCGATCGACGCACCGCTGAGATCGGCGCCGGTCAGGCGGACGCCATCGAACTGCATGCGCCGCAGTGTCACGTTGGCCGCGCGCACGTTCGCCCAGCTGCCCTCCTCGATCGCGACGTCGCGCAGCGTGGCGTTCTGAAGGAGCGCGCCGGTGAGATCCACGTGGAGCAGGCGCGACTCCACCAGCGTCAGCAGTGACGCATCTCGCTCCGAGAAGTCGAGCTGTTCGAGGAGGCAGGCCTCGAGCTCGCCTCGGGCGAGCACGTCCGGCAGCTCCGGCGCCGCGTCGAGCTCCCTGGGCAGGTCGGGCGCGGCGGGCTCGATCGGAGGCTTTGACGCCACGACGGTGAGTGTGGCATGCCTCCTAGAATCGCCGGATGAGCAGCCACGCGATCTTCCGTGTCCCAGAGCCGTACAACGAGCCGGCCCGGAGCTACGCGCCGGGGTCTCCCGAGCGCGAGGAGCTCCGCCTGCGGCTCCAACAGCTGGAATCGCAGCCGCTCGACATCCCGCTCGTCATCGGCGGCGACGAGGTGCGCACCGGCAACACGTTCGAGGCCGTGGAGCCGCACAAGCGCTCGCACGTGCTCGGCACCGTGCACAAGGCCGGCGCCAAAGAGGTCGTGCGGGCGATCGCCGCGTCGCAGAAGGCAGCCGCCGACTGGTCGCGGACGCCCTGGGAGGAGCGCGCGACGATCATCCTGCGCGCCGCCGAGCTGCTCGCCGGCCCTTGGCGCCAGACGCTCAACGCGGCGACGATGCTCGGCCAGTCGAAGACCGCCCATCAGGCGGAGATCGACTCCGCCTGTGAGCTGATCGACTTCTGGCGCTTCAACGTCAAGTACATGACGCGGATCTATGAGGAGCAGCCCGTGTCGTCCCCCGGCGTGTGGAACCGGATGGAGTACCGGCCGCTCGAGGGCTTCGTCTTCGCGGTGACGCCGTTCAACTTCACGGCGATCGCCGGCAACCTCCCCACGTCGGCCGCGTTGATGGGGAACACCGTCGTCTGGAAGCCGGCGTCGACGGCCGCGTACAGCGCGCACTTCCTGATGAAGCTGTACGAGGAGGCCGGCCTGCCGCCGGGCGTGATCAATCTCGTCTACGGCTCGGGCGCTGAGGTCGGCGATCCGGTGCTCGCGAGCCCCGACCTCGCGGGCATCCACTTCACCGGCTCGACCGCGGTCTTCAACGGGATGTGGCGCACCGTCGCGTCGAACCTCGAGAGCTACCGCAACTATCCGCGCATCGTCGGCGAGACGGGCGGCAAGGACTTCATCGTCGCGCACCCGTCGGCGGACCCCGCCGAGGTCGCGACCGCCATCATGCGCGGCTCGTTCGAGTACCAGGGACAGAAGTGCTCGGCGGCGTCGCGCCTCTTCATGCCGTCGAACCTCTGGCCTGAGGTGCGCGACCAGCTCGTGAGCGAGGTCCCCACGATGAAGACCGGCAATGTCTCCGACTTCGGCAACTTCATGGGCGCCGTGATCGACGCCAAATCGTTCGAGACGCAGAAGGGCGCGATCGACGAGGCGAACGCGAAGGACAGCAAGGCGTCAGTGATCGTCGGCGGCGGCTACGACGACTCCGACGGCTGGTTCGTCGAGCCGACGGTGATCGAGACGACCGACCCCGACTTCCGCACGATGAAGGAGGAGCTGTTCGGCCCCGTCGTGACCGCGTACGTCTACGACGAGAAGAAATACGAGGACACGCTCGACCTGATCGACGCCGGTGCGCCGTACGGGCTCACCGGCGCGGTGTTCTCACGCGACCGCGACGCGGTGGCGACGGCGCAGGACAGGCTGCGCTACGCGGCCGGCAACTTCTACGTCAACGACAAGCCAACGGGTGCGGTCGTCGGCCAGCAGCCGTTCGGCGGCGCGAGGGCGTCCGGCACGAACGACAAGGCAGGCTCGATGTGGAACCTGATCCGCTGGGTCTCGCCCCGCACGATCAAGGAGACGTTCGTCCCGCCGACGGACTACCGCTACCCGTTCCTCGGCCCGGAGCAGGACAGCTAAACGGCTTCGGCCGGCTCGACCGAGGCGACGATCTCCTCGAACGCAGCCCATCGGGCTGCGAACGCCTCGACGTCGGCGATCGTCCGGACGAACAGCTGCTCGTACCACGCGTGGTCGCGCAGGTCGTCCTCGATCAGGTGCAGTGCCATGCCTGCAAGCTATCCGCGGCTCGTAAGCGCACGGTTATGTCGCTGTAAAAGGTAAATGGCCCCCGCGGCGGCCAACGCCGGGACTGCGAGCGATACACCGGCCGCGCGGACGCCGAAGGCACCGGCGATCGTGCCGTCCGCCAGGCTCGCGATCGGCCGGAGACCGAGGAAGGCGACGCTCCAGAGCGCCATGATCCTGCCGCGCTGAGACTCGGCGACCCCGAGCTGCAGGCGGCTTGTCGCCGCCGTGTTCGCGGCGAGGTATCCGAAGCCCGCCACGCCGAGCAGCACGTAGGCCGCCGGGAGCCAGGGTACGAGCGAATACGCAACCATCCCGCCGCCGAGCAGGCCGATGAGCACCATGAAGCGCCCGCGTGAATCGGCCACGCGTCCGGCGACGAGGAACGCTGCGAGGACGGCGCCGGCTCCGAACGCCGCGATGAAGTAGCCGGCGTCGGTGTCGGGCCGCCCGAAGACGTGGGCGAACGCGGGCGACTCGGTGTTCACGGGGTCCGACGCGAAGCCGACGACTGTGACGATCAGGAGGAACGCGAGCAGGCGCGGGTCGTCCTTCACCAGCCGGAGGCTGTCGCGCAGCCGAGCCTCGCCGCGCTTCGCGAGCCGCCGCGGCGCCGGGCTCACGACGAGCAACGCCACGACGAGCACGAGATACGAGCCCGCGTTGATCGCGAAAGACGCCGGGATGCCGAGCGTTCGCACGCACACCGCTGCCAGCGCAGGCCCGACGGCGCGGGCGAGGTTGTACGTCATCGAGTTCAGCGCAACTGCCGCGCCGAGCTGCTCGCGCGGCACGAGGTCGCCGATCAACGCCATCGACACGGGCGCCGCGAACGCGCTGCCGATGCCGAGCGCGACGGCGCAGGCGATCACGACCCACACGCGCGCAAGCCCAGCCCAGGCGAGCCCGGCGAGCGCCGCACTGATCACCGTCGATCCGAGCTGCGTTGCCAGCAGCAGCCTCCGGCGATCGAAGCGGTCGGCCGCACTCCCTGCCCACGGCGCGAGCAGGAGCACGGGGACGAAGTTGCAGAAGTTGAGGACGCCGAGCAGGAACGCGGAATGCGTCAGCCGGTAGATGAGCAGCGACGCTGCGAGGTTCTGGAACCAGGTGCCGCTCGCCGAGCTCGCGTTGCCGACGAAGTAAGGAGCAAAATTCCGGTCGCGAATCAGCCGCACCGCAGCGTGCGGCCCGGCAGCCGGCTGCGGTCGCTCGACCTCTATCCCCGCCCGGCCTTGTGTAGCTGCTCGTAGATGCGGCGCGCCGTCTTCGACGGAACGCCCGGCACGCCCTCGAGCTCCTCCGCGGTCGCGGCGAGCATCTCGTCGACGGAGCCGAAGTGCTGAAGCAGCGCACGCCGCCGCGCGGGGCCGACGCCTTCGAGGTCGTCGAAGATCGATCCGAAGCCGCGCGCCTCACGGCGCTGGCGGTGGAAGCCGAGGGCGAACCGGTGCGCCTCGTCGCGGACGCGCTGCAGCAGCTGCAGTCCGGGGTTGTGCCGCGACAGCACGATCGGATCGCTGCTGCCCGGAACGAAGACCTCCTCGATGCGCTTCGCGAGCGCGATCACCGCCACGCGCGGCAAGTCGTATGCCTGCATCGCGGCGAGCGCAGCGGAGAGCTGGCCCTTGCCGCCGTCGATCACGACGAGGTTCGGCGCCGACGCGAACGAGCTGTCGTGCGTCTCCCCGGTCCCGTCGGACAACCGCGCAAACCGGCGCGAGATCACCTCGGCCATCGCGGCGAAGTCATCCGGATCCTCGCCGGCCGTCTTGATGCCGAACTTGCGGTAGTCCGCCTTCTTCGGAACGCCGTCCTGAAAGACGACCATCGACGCGACGGGATCCTGGCCCATCGCGTGCGAGATGTCATAGCACTCGATGCGCAGCGGCAGCGATTCGAGGTTGAGCGCCTCGCGCAGCTCCTCGAGCGCCTCGACGCGCCGCAGCTTGCGCTGCTCGTTCTGTGCCTGGTCGGTCGACAGCGCGTGGCGTGCGTTCTCGTCGGCGAGCTCCTGCAGCCTTCGTTTCTCACCGCGCTCTGCGGTTCGCACCTCGACGCGCGCGCCGCGCTTCTCGGAGAGGAACTCGGCGAGCGCCGACAGGTCGCCGGCGTCGCGCGGAACCACGATCTGCGGCGGCACGCTCGGCGCCCCGCCGTAGTACTCGAGGCTGAACGCCTCGAGCACCGTCGTGATGTCCTGGCCCTCGACGTTTTCGAGGTGAAACGAGTGGCGGTCGACCATCTTGCCGCCGCGCAACGGAAAGATTTGCACGACCGCGCGGTCGCCTTCCACCGCAAAGCCGATCACGTCGACGGTGCCCACCGACTCGCGCTTGACTCCCTGCCGCTCGACGAGGTGCTGCACCGCGCGCAACCGGTTGCGGTAACGCGCCGCGTCCTCGAAGCGTTCCTCGGACGCAGCCGCCTGCATCTTCTCCTCGAGCTCTGCCTGGATCGGCTTGACGTTGCCGGAGAGGAACTCGATCACGTTGTCGATGATCGCGCGGTAGTCGTCCTGCGTGACGTAGCCCACGCAGGGGGCCAGACAGCGCTCGATGTGGTAATCGAGGCATGGGATGCCCGAGTGGCGGCCCGGCTTCGGGCCCTCGCATGGCCGGTACGGAAAGACGCGGTTGAGCACGTCGAGCGTCTCGCGCACCTTCTTGGCGTTCGCGTATGGGCCGAAGTACCAGACGCCGGGCCGGTGGCGCTCGCGCGTGAACAGGACACGCGGGTACTCGTCGGCCACGGTGACGGCGATATAGGGAAACGACTTGTCGTCGCGGAGCCGCACGTTGAACTGCGGCCGGTGCCGCTTGACGAGGTTCTGCTCGAGATGGAGCGCCTCGACCTCACTGCCCGTGACGATCACCTCGATGTCGGCGACGCGATCCGGCAGCAGGTGGATCGATGCCCGGGTGTCGCTCGACTTCTGGAAGTAGGAGCGCACCCGTGGGCGAAGGGTTTTCGCCTTGCCGACGTAGAGCACCTTGCCCTCGACGTCACGAAAGAGGTACACACCAGGCTTGGCCGGGAGCGTCTTCAATTGATTCTCGACCCGAGCATGAGCCATCCGGCGAGCGTAGCCGAGCGCCTCCAGCGCACGATCCGGCGCCTCGCCCTCGTGCTCGCGGCCGGGCTCTTCCTTGCACCTACGGCGCATGCGGGCGGCCCGGGCCTCACGATCGGCGCGACCGACGACATCGTGCGCTCGCCGTTGCTCGCCGTATCGAAGGCGAACATGAACCTGATCGCACTCGCCGGCTTCCGCGCGGTTCGCGTCACGCAGATCTGGTCGCCGGGCGACCGAACCGTCTCTCCGGCCGATCAGACGATCCTGCGCAACGTCACGTCCGCCGCGGCATTGGACGCGATCCAGGTACTCGTGAGCGTGCTCCCGTTCGGCAGCGCGACGACCCCACTGACCGACACGGATCAGGCTGACTTCGCCGCGTACGCAGCCTCGGTCGCCCGAGCGGCGACAGGAGTCCGGATCGTGATCGTCGGCAACGAGCCGAACCTCAACCGCTACTGGCTGCCGCAGTTCAACGACGACGGCAGCGACGCCGCGGCTCCCGCGTACGAGTCGCTCCTCGCCCTGACCTATGACGCGTTGAAGGCCGAGTCGCCGAGCCTGACCGTGCTCGGCGGCGCGGTGTCCCCGCGCGGCGGCGATGTGTCCGGCATCCGTCCGACCCACTCTCCGACCGTGTTCATCCGCGACCTCGGCGTGGCGTACCGGGCGAGCGGACGGACGAAGCCGATCATGGACGGCTTCGCCTTTCACCCGTATGAGGACAACTCGAGCATCGCTCCCGACGCGGGCACGCACCCGAATACGACGACGATCGCGCTCGCGGACTACGACAAGCTCGTCGCGCTCCTCGGCGAAGCGTTCGACGGCACCGCCCAGGCCGGCTCGACGCTGGCGATCTACTACGACGAGTTCGGCGTCGAGACGGTGATACCGGCTGCCGAGCAATCGCACTACACGGGCACGGAGCCGGACACCACCAAACCCGTCTCGGAGGCGACGCAGGCGGCGTACTACCGCCAGGCGATCGAGCTCGCGTTCTGCCAGTCGAACGTCAAAGCGCTCTTTCTCTTCCACGCGTTCGACGAGCCGGCGCTCGCGGGGTGGCAGTCCGGCGTCTACTACGCGAACGGAACGCCGAAGACGAGCCTGGCACCCGTGCTGTCGGCGATGGAGCTCTCACGGCGCGGGGTGGTGGCGCAGTGCCCGGGCATGCGGCTCGCCGTGCACGCGACGGTCTCGCAGCAGGGGTCGCGCCTCTTCCTGACCTGCGACCTCGATTGCACCTACGTGGCCCAGCTCTATCGCCTGCCCGGCAAGCTGCTCGCCTCGAAGCGCGGCCGCGCGGTCGGGCAGCTGAAGTCCGCGCTCCCGTTCCGCGTCCCCGTTGCGACTGCTCGGTATCGCCTGCGCGTCTCCGCGACTGCCGCCGTCAACCCGGGTGCGGCGATCACGCTCCTCCGAGCGGTCCGCCCTGGCTAGCATTCGTCCCGTGGAAGGCCAATACGTCGCGTACACCTTCTATCGGGTCGATCCGGCGTGGCGCCGGCTTCCCGTCGAGGAGCGCCAGGCCGCCAAGGATGCTTTCGCGGAGGTGGTCGAGGAGCAGGCAGAGCGGTTCGAGCACCTGCGCGCGTACACGACCGCGGGCGTGCGGCCCGAGACGGACTTCTTCCTCTGGAAGATCACCGACCGGTACGAGGCACTCGGCGAGCTGGGCGCCGCGCTGAACGGCACGCCACTTGCCGGCTGGCTCGAGACGCCGTACTCCTATCTCGCGACGACGAAGGCCTCGCAGTACACGAACGCGAGGCGCGCGCGGAAGATCACGCCGCAGGGGTCGCCCTACCTCGTCGTCTATCCGTTCGAGAAGGTGCGGCCCTGGTACGCGCTCTCGGTCGAGGACCGGCAGCGCGCGATGGACGAGCACATCACGATCGGCCGCGAGGAGTTCCCGGGCATCAAGAACCACACGACGTACTCGTTCGGGATCGACGACCAGGAGTTCATGACCGCGTTCGAGTGCGACGAACCGGCGGACTTCATGCACCTGATGCTCCGCCTGCGCGACAGTGAGGCGTCCGCCTACACGCTGCGCGACACGCCGATCTTCGTCGGCCAGCACGTGACGATCCGCGAGGCGCTCGCCGCGCTCGACGGCGCGTCCTCCCGCGTCGAAGCCTGAGTACGCGCTCAGATGGTTGATGCCACGGCGGGGTGCGGCTGGGGATGGCTCAGGCCAAGCCGGGTGGACGTGACGGACGGAGTTCAAGGCTGGTTGCCTTGACTCCGGCCGTTGCGGCCGCCCGGCGCCGCGCATGA
>Ga0193728_1000210_pt1 | contig 27061 bp, 21 predicted proteins | sample U1c1metaG_FD_143037 | JGI IMG/M metagenome (GOLD analysis project Ga0193728, IMG submission 143037) | Soil microbial communities from a riparian zone of the East river system, Colorado, United States - U1c1 | ecosystem: Environmental > Terrestrial > Soil > Riparian zone | place: USA: East River... | reverse complement strand
TCCGGCCTGGCTGTCCTGGTCCGCGGGGATGGGGAGAGGAGTGCCGGGTTGCTGGTGCTCCGGCACGAGAACGCGGTGCTGCGCCGCAACGCCGGCCGGATCCGGTATGACCCTGCTGACCGGGCCTGGTTCGCGGTGCTCTCGCGGTTCATCCCGCGGCGGCGCTGGGCAGAGGTCTTCCCGGTGACGCCAGCGACGCTGCTGGCCTGGCACCGCAGGCTCGCCGCCAGGAAATATGACACGAGCAAGCGGCGGCGGCCAGGCCGGCCGCCAACCGTCCGGAGCATCGCCCGGCTAACCATCCGCCTGGCGCACGAGAACCCGCTCTGGCGCTACCGCCGTATTCACGGCGAGCTGACCAAGGCCGGGCGCCGCGGTCGCGGCGCCCGCCGTCTATGAGATCCTGCGCGCGGCGGGCATCGACCCGGCGCCGCGCAGAGACGGGCCGACCTGGCGGCAGTTTCTGCACGCCCAGGCCGCCAGGACTCTGGCCGGTCGACTTCCTGCACGTCGACACTGTCCTGCTGACCAGGCTGTACGTCCTGGTGTCCATCGAGCATGGCACCCGACGGATGCACATCGGCGGCGTCACCGCCCACCCCGCCGGCGACTGGACGGTGCAGCAGCCCCGCAACCTGGCCTTGGACCTCGGCGACCGGTTCGGGGACTTCCGGTTCCTCATCCGTGACCGCGGCTCGAGCTTCACCCGCTCCTTCGACGCCGTCTTCCAGGCCGCCGGCACCACGATCGTGCGCACCGCCGTGCAGGCGCCGCGGATGAACGCGATCTGCGAGCGCCTGACCGGTACCCCGCGCCGGGAGCTCCTGGACCGGATCCTGATCCTGAACCAGGCGCACCTGCGAGCGGTCCTGGCCGAGTACCAGGAGCACTACGACACCGCCCGACCCCCAACAGGGCATCGGCCAGCGTGTCCCCGGCGCTAATCCCGGCCTCCGCGTCACCGCAGCCGACCCCGGCACCTGGCAGATCCGCCGAAAACTGGTCCTGGGCGGCCTGATCAACGAGTATGAGCGAGCCGCCTGAGGATCGGGAAAGGCCCAGGTCAAAGCCAGAATCGTGTTTTCGAGCGGCACAGGACTGGCGGGATTATTTTTGTCGTCGGCCACCTCGCGTCGTATCGACATGAGAGCCCCGTGACCGCGGGGGTGAGATTTTGTGAACAGTGGCAACACTGTACACGAATGCTTGCCTCGGAGGGAAGCAGTCCTGTATGGTCCGGCTGTGGGTCCTGACGAGCACGACGAGATCACCGCCGCTGCCATCGCGCGGCTGGCTGGTGTCGGCCGTGCCGCCGTCTCGAACTGGCGCCGCCGCTACCCGGAGTTCCCCCAGCCGGTCGGCGGCAGCCCCACCAGTCCGACGTTCTCCCTCGCCGACGTTGAGGCGTGGCTGAAGGCGACCGGCAAGGCCGATCAGCTCGCAACAGCAGGCCGCACCGAAACCGGTACCCAGCGCATCGCTGAGCCGACTGGGTCGCCGGGCGACCCGTTCGACGAGTCAGTGCGGGGCGTCCGGCCGGAGATGCCAGAGCGGGCCGTCGCCGACCTGACCTCAGGCCAGTTGCTGGGCAGGGTGATGGCGTCGCTACTGCCGCGCTCAATAGCCGAGGCGCCGGCGGACGACGACGCCGAGGCGCCCGTCGTGATCGACCCCGCCTGCTCCCGTGGAACGCTGCTGCTGGCCGTCGCCGACCGGTTCGGCGACCGGGTCCGGCTCGCCGGGCAGGAAATCCAGGAGTCAGCCGCGGCGGTAGCTGCGCTGAACCTGCGCGGTCACGCCCGCGGCGTGCCGTATGAGATTCACGTCGGCGACTCCCTGCTGGACGACCAGCTCAGCAAGTACCTGGGCGCGACCGCGGCCGTCGTCTGCGAGCCGCCCTTCGACCTGCCGCAGTGGCCGTCGGCCGAGCTGACCACGGATCCGCGCTGGCAGTTCGGCATCCCGGCGCCGCGCGACAGCGAGCTGGCCTGGGTGCAGCACTGCTACGCGCACCTGCGCCCGCGCGGCGTGGCCATCGTCGCCGTATCGCCGCGCACCTGCGTCCAGGTGTCCGGAGAGCACATCAGGGCCGCGCTGGTGCGCTCCGGCGCCCTGCGCGATGTCATCGCGCTGCCGAAGGCGATGAGCTCGGTACCTGATACCGACGTGTTCCTCTGGGTCCTGCAGCGTCCCTACCGCGCCCCTGATCATGCGGCCGTGCGCATGATCGACTTGTCAGGGCTGGGTGACGCGGCCGACGTCCCGCATGAGTTCGCCGCCTGGGAGCGGATGCTCGGCGGCACCGACCCGACGATCTCCCGCGCCGTCCCGCGCCTGGAACTGCTGGACGGCGCCGCGAACCTGCTGCCCTCCCGGTACGTCGCCGCGAGCGTGGCGGCCAGCGCCGACGACCTGGCTGGCGTCACCAGCCGGCTGCAGTCCCTGTACGCGCGCATCGGCCAGGGCCTGCCGCGCTTCGCGGCCGCGCCGGCCCCGGCCCGCCGCTCCTACGTCACCTTCGGCGAGCTGGAGCGCGTCGGCGCGCTGACGATCCGCTCGCGCGACACCACCCCGATCCCCGGCGACCTGCTCCTGCGGACGCTCGGCCGGCCGCCGATCGTCGCCACCGGCGCGGCCGCCGAGGACGCCGGCATCGCGCAGGTGGTCGAGATTGACCGGGCCCGGCTGGACGCGCACTTCGTCGCGGCGTTCCTGCGCACCGATGCCGCCGCCCATCCGGTCGCCAACACGCTCGGCGCGCTCAGCCGGGATGACCTGCGCCGCTGCCGCATCCCCCGGATGCCCCTGGCCGAGCAGCGCCAGTACGGCAGTGCTTTCCGCCGCCTGGACGAGCTGCGGGACACGCTGGCCGCGCTGGCGAAGGTCAGCGCGACCGTGATCGACCAGACCGTCCACGGCCTGACCGCCGGAATCCTGGCCCCGGGCGCGCCGTTGCTGCACGACACTAGCGAAGCCGACGCAACTGAACATGAGATGAGAGAACCGTGACCTCGGGACCCACCCACTCCAGGATGGCCAGCGACATCTGGTCCGTCGCCGACCTGCTGCGCGGCGACTACAAGCGCCACGAGTACGGCCAGGTGATCCTGCCGTTCACGCTGCTGCGCCGCCTCGACGCGGTGATGGCGCCGACGCGGACGGCCGTGCGCGCCCGCAACGCGACGCTGGACATCCAGAACAAGCAGCGCCTGCTGGAGATCGCGGCGAAGCTGCCGTTCTACAACACCTCCGAGCAGGATTTCGGAACGATCGCCTCGGACGCGGGGAGCGTCGCGAAGAACCTGCGCGACTACATCAACGGCTTCTCCCCCAACGTCCGGGCGATCCTGGCCCGCTTCGACCTGGACAACCAGATCACCCGGCTGGCCGGCGCGAAGCTCCTGTACCGGGTGGTCGGCCGGTTCGCCGACATGCACGACCTCGACAAGTTGTCCAACCACGACATGGGCTACGTCTACGAGCACCTGATCCGCAAGTTCGCCGAGGACTCCAACGAGACCGCCGGAGAGCACTTCACCCCGCGCGAGGTGATCAAGCTGATGGTCAACCTGCTGATCGCCCCGGACGCCGACACCGTCGCCGGCGAGGGCCAGGTCATCAACATCCTCGACCCGGCCTGCGGCACCGGCGGGATGCTGACCACCGCGGAAGACCACATCAAGTCGATCAACCCGAAGGCCGAGGTGTACCTATTCGGCCAGGAGATCAACGCGGAGTCGTGGGCGGTCTGCGAGGCGGACATGCTCATGCGCAGCCAGCGCGGCCGCATCCAGTTCGGCAACTCCTTCAGCGAAGACGGCTACGCGGGCAGGAAGTTCGACTACATGCTGTCCAACCCGCCGTTCGGCGTGGAGTGGAAGAAGGTCAAGGACGAGGTCGAGGCCGAGGCCGAACTCGGCTTCGCCGGCCGCTTCGGCGCGGGCACGCCGCGCATCAACGACGGCTCGTTCCTGTTCCTGCAGAACATGATCTCGAAGATGGAGCCGGTCGAGGGCAAGGGCGCGCGGCTGGCGATCGTCTTCAACGGCTCGCCGCTGTTCACCGGCGCGGCCGAGTCCGGTGAGTCCAGGATCCGGCAGTGGATCCTGGAGAACGACCTGCTGGAGGGCATCGTCGCCCTGCCCGATCAGTTGTTCTACAACACCGGCATCTCCACGTACTTCTGGATCCTGTCGAACCGGAAGGGCAGGGAGCTGCGCCGTAAGGTCATCCTGCTCGACGCTCGCGACCAGTGGGAGAAGATGCGCAAGTCACTCGGCGACAAGCGCAAGCAGATTAGCGACGCCCAGATCGCGCACATCACTGAGTTGTATGTCGATGCCCTGAAGGTCGCGACCGATGCCAGTCACCCCTACCACGCCAAGGTGAGAATCTTCGGGACGCGCGACTTCGGCTACCACCGCATCACGCTGGTGCGCCCGCTCAAGCTGCGCTTCGAGATCACCGATGACACCCTCGCCGCGCTGGAGAACGCCAAGGCTCTGACCAAGTGGGACGGCCGCGAAGCCCTGGTGGCGGCCCTGCGCGACTCGGCGGGCACGGTTTGGTGGACAAAGAAGGTGGCGAGTAACGCGATGCACGAGGCCGCTAGGTCGGCCGGCGCAGCCTTGCCGTCCACGGCGGCCATGCTCAAGGGCGTCTGGGGCGCCGTCTCGGTATCCGACCCCGAAGGCGAGGTCCAGAAGGCGAACGACGGGACGCCCCTCCCGGATCCGGACCTGCGCGACTACGAGAACGTCCCGCTGGACGAGGACATCAACGCCTACTTCGCCCGCGAAGTAACCCCGCACGTCCCAGACGCCTGGATCGACTACGACAAGACGAAGGTCGGTTACGAGATCCCCTTCACCCGCCACTTTTACGTCTACACACCACCCCGCCCGCTAGCCGAGATCGACGCCGAACTGCGCGATCTTGAAGAACAGATCCAGAAGCTGCTCGGCGAGGTGACCGGATGACATGGGCGATGATGCGGTTGAAGGACGTTGCTCGCGTCGGCTATGGCCTTGGTCAACCGCCGAAGTTGAGCGAGGCTGGAATCCCAATACTCAGGGCCACGAACATTATGCGGGGGAAGATCACAAGCAACGGCCTGATTTTTGCAGCCCTTGGAGATCTTCCACTCGATCGTGCTCCGCTATTGCATGAGGGCGAGATTCTCGTTGTCAGGAGTGGTGCCTACACCGGTGATTCGGCACTGATCACTAGTTTCTGGGCCGGTAGTGCGCCTGGATACGACCTACGAGTAAGCCCGACGAGCGCGCATCCAGCGTACATTGCGTACTGTCTCCTGAGTGGGGCGGCCCTCGATCAAGTCGAGCTTGCCGAGGCCAGGGCGGCGCAACCTCATCTCAACGCTGAAGACCTGAGCAATGTCAGCATTCTCGTCCCGTCGCTCGACGAGCAGCGCCGCATCGCCGACTTCCTTGATATCGAAACGGCACGAATCGATTCGCTTAGGGCCCGTCGGCTTGCACAGGCATCATCACTGAACGAACTCGAACTGGCTCGCGTCGGTGAAAATCTCGCCGGAATCGACGTCAGTACGGGTCGCACCGGGACCGGTTGGCGCTGGCTGCCGTCGATCCCCAGTTCCTGGCGGGTCGGCCCCGTTTACGCCTATTTCAACGTTCAACTGGGCAAGATGCTGAACGCGGAGCGCGCGTCTGGCAGGGATCAGCAGCCCTATCTACGCAACGCAAATATCCACTGGTACGAAATCGACACCGAGGACTTGGCGACGATGATGCTCGAGCCTCACGAAAGACTTCGCTATGGCGTCCAGTCTGGCGATCTCTTGGTTTGCGAAGGTGGTGCTGGCGTCGCCGAAGCCGCCGTCTGGGATGGCCGGACTTCTCCGTGCTTCTACCAAAAGTCACTTCATCGCGTTCGGTCCTTCCTGTCGAGTGGCTCATGTATTGGCTGCGGTATGCGAAGGCGGCCGGAGTATTCGATGCTGACGGAAATCTCGCGACCATTCCGCATCTGACGGGCGAGCAGTTGGCAGAATATAGAATCCCCATTCCGGAAGATGGCCATCGTCGAGTAGCCGAACTGAGCTCGGAGATCGCTGCTATTCGCAAGACGCGGATCGAACTGGCATCTGCGGACGCTCTTCTCTTGGAGCGTCGCGAAGCCCTGATCACCGCTGCCGTGACAGGGCAGATCGACGTTACGACTGCACGCCAACTGGCTGCGGCTGGAGGTGCTGGCAAATGAGTCCCGGAGCCCACACCGAGCGCGCTTTCGAGTCTCGTGTCGAGGCCGAGTTGATCGATCGAGGCTGGTCCCCGGCGCAGGGGACGTTCAGCATCGAAATGGGCATTGATACCGGGGAGATGTTCCGGTTCATCGGTGCCAGCCAAGGGGACAACTGGGAACGGCTGGTGGAGCTTTACGGCGGAGACCGGGACACCGCGCAGCGGCAGTTCGCTCAGCGGGTCGCGGCCGAGATCGACGCGCGGGGCGTACTCGACGTGCTGCGGCAGGGGGTGCGGGACCGGGGGGTGCAGATTGACCTGGCCTACTTCCGGCCCGGGCACACGCTGGCCGCTGATGCGCTGGCCGGGTACATGGCGAACGTGCTGACCGTCGCCCGGCAGTTGCACTACAGCGTGCGCGAGCCCCAGCTCTCAGTGGACATGGCGCTGTTCCTCAATGGGCTGCCGGTGGCCACCGTCGAGCTGAAGAACCCGAATACTGGTCAGAACGCCGATCACGCCATCGCCCAGTACCGGCGCCGCGACCCGAACGAGGTGTTCTTCGCCAAGCGGGCCCTCGTCCACTTCGCCGTCGACCCCGACCGCGCCTTCATCACTACGCGGCTGCGCGGCCGGGACACCCAGTTCCTGCCGTTCAACGTGGGCTCCAACGGGCCGGGCGTGGCCGGCGGGGCCGGGAATCCCCCGGCCGCGCCCGGCTCCTACCCCGTGGCCTACCTGTGGGAGCAGACCTGGCAGCGCGACAACTGGCTGGAGGTCCTGCACCGGTTCATGCACATCCAGGCTTCCGACCGCAAGGGCGTGCGGGAGAACCCGCACACCTCGCCGCGCATCTTCCCGCGCTACCACCAGTGGGACGCGGTGCAGAAGATGATCGCGCACGCGCAGGGGAACGGCGCGGGGCACAGCTACCTCATCCAGCATTCCGCCGGCTCGGGCAAGTCCAACACGATCGCGTGGCTGGCCCACCGCCTGTCGAACCTGTTCGACGCCGCTAACCAGCCGGTCTTCCACAAGGTCATCGTGATCACCGACCGGCTCGTCCTGGACCGGCAGCTGCAGAAGACCATCTACCAGTTCGATCACACCCCCGGCGTGGTCAAGAAGATCGACGAGAACTCGGCGCAGCTGGCCGCGGCGCTCGACGACGCCACGTCGAAGATCGTCATCAGCACACTTCAGCTGTACCCGTACGTACTGGCCAAGGTCGCCGACCTGGGACTGGCGGGCAGGCGGTACGCGGTGCTCATCGACGAGGCGCATTCCTCGCAGGGGGGCGACTCGGCGTTCCGGCTCAAGCAGGCCCTGGGGGCCAACGCGGCGGCGCGCGAGGAGGACGAGGACGACGCGGAGTACCTGACCCGGGTGCGTGGCCGGCAGCCGAACCTGTCGTACTTCGCGTTCACCGCCACGCCGAAGTCCGCCACGCTGAAGCTGTTCGGCACCTTCGACCCGGACCGGCCGAACCCGCGGACCGGCGAGCTGGGCATGTACGTGCCCTTCCACGTCTACTCGATGCGGCAGGCGGTCGACGAGGGCTACATCCTCGACGTGCTGGCCAACTACATCACCTACGAGACCAAGTGGCGGCTGCGCAACGCCGCCGTCGAGCAGGCGCAGTCGCGCATCGCCAACCCGGAAGTGGACGAGGCCAAGGCGAAAAAGGCGCTGGTCAAGTACGCCGAGCAGCACCCGAAGTCGCTGGAGCAGAAGGCCCGGCTGATCGTCGATGACTTCCGGGAGAACATGGCCGGGCGGCTCGGCGGCCGGGCCAAGGCGATGGTCGTCACCACTAGCCGGCAGCACGCCCTGGACCTGTACCAGGCGATCCGCAGCTATGTCGGGCTGCGCGGCTTCACCGACTGCGGCACGCTGGTCGCCTTCTCCGGCCAGCTCACGGACGACAAAACCGGGCTGGAGTTCACCGAGGCGCAGCTCAACGGCTTCCCGGAGGGACGGCTGCCGGAGCAGTTCGGCTACGCCAAGGCCGACGACCCGCAGGCGGCCGCGCGCAGCCAGGACGAGTACCGGCTGCTGGTCGCCGCGGAGAAGTACCAGACCGGGTTCGACCAGCCGCTGCTGTGCGCCATGTACGTGGACAAGCCGCTGACTGGCGTCACGGCCGTGCAGACGCTGTCCCGGCTCAACCGGATCCACCCGCTGAAGTCGCAGGAGGACGTGCATATCCTCGACTTCGTCAACGAGGCCGCGGACATCCAGGCCGCGTTCGAGGACTGGTTCGAGACGACGATCACCGAGCCGAGTGACCCGAACCTGCTCTACGCCAAGCAGCGCGAGGTGATGGACTACGGGCTGCTGGCGGCCTCGGAGATGGAGGCGTTCATCCGGGTGCTGGCTGCGGCGGGGCCGGGGCGGATGCCGGATGCGGCCGAGCGCAAGCTGCACGCTGAGCTGCACGAGTACCTGAAGCCGGCCCTGGACCGGTTCGGCGCCCTGGAGACCGATGACGAACGGGAGGGCTTCCGGGGCGCGCTGCTTGACTATGTGCGCGCTTACAGCCTCATCGCGCAGATCGTCGACTGGGGTGACCCGGACCTGGAGCGCCTGTACCAGTACGGCCGGATCCTGCTGATCCGGCTGCCGGGCCGGCCGTCGACGTCGGTTGACATCGGCGACGCGGACCTGAGCCATTTCCGGCTGGAGTTCACCGGGCAGCACAACGTTTCGCTGTCGGCGGTCGGCGACCGCGATGTGCGCGGCCACGCCGCTGACGGCGGGAGTTACCGGGAGCCGGAGGTGAAGCCGCTGTCGGAGGTCATCGACGAGCTGAACGGAAGGTTCGGGCTGGACCTGGGCACCGCCGACCAGATCCTGGTCTACCAGCAGGTGGTCGGCCTGGTCGAGGACACCGGAATGCAGCAGATCGCGCTGATGAATGACGAGGCCCGGTTCGGCCAGGTCGCCGACGACCGGCTGGACGACATCGTGGCCGAGAACGCCGACCGCAATACCGAGTTCATGAAGCTGTACTTCGACAACGGCGAGTTTCAGCGGGCCATCAAGGAGGCGGCCCGCAAGCGCGCCTACCAGATCATCACCGAGCCGGCCCGGGACGAGGCGCTGGCCCGGCTGCGCGCCGAGATGCTCCGGGAGACCGGCGGCCACGCAGTCAAGGAATGACCGATCCGCCGGCAGCTGCCGTGCGCATGGGTCAGCAGGTGAATCTCCGGGCAGGAGCGAAGCGTGAAGGACGGCACGGAGCAGCCGGGCGGGATGCGACTGCTGGCCGGGCGGTACCGGGTGGACGGGTCGCTGGGCCGCGGCGGCATGAGCGAGGTCTTTCATGGCTACGACGAGCGCCTGGACCGGCGCGTCGCCATCAAGATCCTGCGGCCTGCGTCGCAGGGATCGGTCCCCGCCGCACCGGACAGCCCGGAGGCCGCGGAGATCCTCGACGCGATGGAGCGCGACCGCAAGCGGTTCCTGCGCGAGATCCGCACCACCGCCCAGCTCGAGCACCCGGGCACGCCAGCCGTCTACGACACCGGCGTCGAGACCGCTCCGGACGGCAGCACGCAGCTATGGCTGGTCATGCAACTGCTGCGCGGCTCGACGTTAGAGGCGGTCCTGGACCACGCGGACTACACGGCCGCGGCGCCGAGCGTAGCCTGGGCGGCGGCGATCGCGGCGCAGATCGCCGCGGTGCTGGCCGACGTGCACCGGGTCGACATCGTCCACCGCGACATCAAGCCGGCCAACGTGATGCTGATCGACGGCGGCCTGGTGAAAGTCCTCGACTTCGGCATCGCGATCCTGCGCGGCGCCGGGGCGCTGCCCCGGCTGACCCAGGTCGACAAGACCGTCGGCACGCCCGCCTACATGTCGCCGGAGCAGTGCCTCGGGCAGGCCGTGACCTCCGCGTCTGACATCTACTCGCTCGGCTGCCTGCTGCACGAGCTGCTCACGGGTGACGTGCCGTTCCACGGAACGGCCGACGTGCCGCTGCGGGCCCGCCACCTGCAATCGCCCGCGCCCTCGGTGCTGGCGAAGCGCGCCGACGTCCCCGCGGCCGTTGCCACGCTGGCGCTGTCAATGCTGGCCAAAGACCCGCGAGTACGGCCGACCGCGGAGCAGGTATACGAGGCGCTCCTGCCGCTGACGTCAGCGGCAGGCACGTCAGCGGACGGCAGCGAGAATCGCGATCCTACGCGGCCGTTCCGCCGGCCGCTGCTGGCCCCGGCCAGGCGCCGCGAGCACGCCGGCTACCGGAGCAGGATTACCGACACCGAGGCCGAGCGGCTGATGGCGAACGTCCGGACGCTCCTCGACAACGACCGGCCGGCCGAGGCGATCAGCCTCCTGGAGGACGGCGTCGGACGGGCCGGTCACGACGCTTTCCTGGACCTGCGGCTGCGGCACTTCCTGGCCGCCGCGCTGTTCTACGCCGGGGAGTACACCCGCGCCGCGCCGCTATTCGACGTCGTCGGGCGCGACTACCGCAAGCACCTGCCGCCGAACGACCCCTACGTCCTGGACTGCTCCTACCACGCTGGCCACGCCTACGCCGAGATCGGGAAACCGAACAAGGCCCTGCCCCAGCTGCGGTTCTACGTGCAGAACGCTTCTGTCACGGCCGGTCGGGACGAGGCCGACAAGATTCTCGAATCCCGCTTCGTCATTGCTCAGATGCTCGCCGGCACCGGGCAGCCCGACGAAGCCCTGATGGAGCTCGAAGCCGTCCGCCCCCTTCTGGCCGGCACTTTCGGCACCGAATCGACCCAGGTCCGCAACCTCGACAAGCAAATCGACCGCCTGGGAGGTGCCGGGGACCTGGCTGGTGGCCGACGCGATGTCGGGCCAGCACCGGGATGATCGGGAGACCGGTCTGCTCATGGTACGGGCTGGGGAAGCGGCGCAGTAGTCCAGCAGCGACCGCGCGGCCGATACTCTCGGGCAGGGACGTGCTGGCCCGAGTCACGCAGGCCGGCGTCCCTGCATAAATGCGATGGCCAGATCGCAAGGAGCAGCTACAAGGAAGCGGGTCGATGAACGCGGGCGCGCCAGTGCGGTTCTTTAACTCCCTGGGACGCAAGATGGTGGACTTCCCAGTGCCTCGTCAGGGCCACGTCGGGCTGTACTCGTGCGGCCCGACCGTGTACTCGGTTCCGCACCTGGGCAACCTCCGCGCCTATGTGTTCAGCGACACGCTCCGCCGGCTGCTGGAATGGAAGGGCTGCGCTGTCACGCAGGTCATCAACATCACTGATGTCGGCCATGCCGTGGGTGACGGTGACGAGGGCGAGGACAAGGTCGAGGTTGCGGCTCGCAGCGAGCACCGGTCGGTCAGGGAGGTTACCGACCGGTACACGCAGATGTTCTTCGATGACCTTGCTGCCCTGAACGTGCGGCCTGCCAGCCATTATCCGCGTGCCTCCAGTTATGTGCCGCAGATGATCGAGTTCGCTCAGGTGCTTGAGGCTGAGGGCTATACGTACGTGCTGCCGTCCGGGCTGTATTTCGATACGAGCAAGTCCCAGGGCTACGGGCGCCTGGCGATGATGCCGCAGACCGGGCAGATGGAAGGCGGCCGGGTGAGCGAAGAGGGGAAGCGGTCGGCTGCTGACTTCGCTATCTGGCGCGGCGACCCGCCTGAGCAGCGGCGGATCATGCGGTGGGATTCACCCTGGGGCCCAGGCGTGCCGGGATGGCACCTGGAGTGCTCGGTGATGAGCATGGCGCTTCTTGGCAGGCATCTGGGAGATGGCCTCGACTGGGTACCGCTGTGGATGCACAACGAGTTCCTGCTGCTGGGCGGGGCCAAGATCTCCAAGTCGGCCGGCCGCATGCCGGCCCTGCGGGACCTGACCGAGGCCGGGCAGCCGGCGATGGCATTCCGGTACTTCCTGCTGATGGCGCAATACCGCAGCCAGCAGGACCTGACCGACGCCGGGCTGAGCGGCGCGTCTTCGGCGCTGCGCCGGCTGCTGGCGCGGGTCGAGCCGCTCCGTCCGCTGCCTGTTGTCAGGAACTACGGCGACGCCCATGCTCAGCTCGGGGCTGAGGGGCGGCTGGCTCTGGATCGCTTCGACGCGGCGATCAGCGATGACCTGAGCACCCCGCGAGCGCTGGCCGAGTTCCAGGGCGCCCTCCGCGCGCCCGACCTCAGCTCCCACGACAAAGCTGTGCTTGCTGCTGCGGCCGATCAGGCCCTGGGGCTGGACCTGGCCGGCCTGGCAGCCGCGAGCCCGCACGCCGCCACGGTGGTGCGTTCGGTACCCGCCGAGCGCATTGAGGAACTCGTCTCGGCCCGGGAGGCGGCCCGGAAGGGCCGGGACTGGGCCAGGGCCGACCAGGTGCGGGCGGAACTGGCGGACCTCGGCGTTCAGGTCAGCGACACGCAGGACGGGCCGCGCTGGAGCCTTGCAGCCACGAAATAGCAGTGAACGCGCCGCCGGTTTCTTCCCTGTCATGGGCGGCTCAGCTATCCGCCAATGTGGGTCTTGCCATCCTCTCTTTCCGGCGCGATTTCGTGAAGCAGCGAGGCGAACAGCGCCCTTAGCTCAGCGAATGACTCAAACCTCACACATCACACAAGTAACCGAGTGTGCATAAACTCCGGTCGCTCCACCTGCTCACCCCGTCGAGGAAGCAGGCCCACTCGTGCGGGGTGTACAAGTGCACCAGGCATCTCGGCAACCGACGGCGACCCGCTCTCGGCGTTGGTCATGCGTCGCCGCTCCCGGCGAGGGCGCGAAGATCCGCCACGCTCGCGAAGCGCCAGGTCAGATAGCCCAACGGGATGCCGGCGCGTTGCGCCACCCATTCGTGGGTGAGCTCTCCGGGGCCGACCTCAAGCACCGCCCGGGCGATGCCCTCGGTACGTCGCGCAGTACGCGCCCTAGCCTTGGCCATCCGATCGGCCGGCCCGGCCGAACCGACGCGACGCCGGCCGCGGGCGGGAGCAGGCCGACTCCTCAGGAGCGCCTCGAGGCCGTTCGCGAGCGCCCAGGCCCGCGTGGCCTCGATGTCGAGGTGCAGCTGCCGGACCAAGGCGGGCGTATCGACGTACTTGTGCTGCGGACGGAGCCGGACACGCAGGGTGATGCGGATGCATTGCCCGTACAGGTCACCCGAGTAGTCCAGCAGGTTGGCCTCCAGCAGGCGCAGGCCCTCCTTGCCGTAGTACGTCGGACGATGGCCGACAGAGACAGCCGCGACGTACGTGGGGCCGTTGTGCTCCGGATCGATCTGCACCGTGCCGGCGTACACGCCGTCGAAGCGGACACCGTCCATGGCGTGGACGTTGGCCGTCGGGAACCCGAGTTGCCGTCCACGTTCGTCGCCGTGCTCGACGATGCCGTCGATGACGACGTGCGTGACGCCGTCGGGCGAGTCATCGGTGATCAATTCGGCCGTCATGCGCTCGCCTTTCCCGCCCACAGAGAGCCTGCGAGGCCAGCTGCGGCGATCACTCGTCGGTCGTCGTAGCGCCGACCGACGAAGGACAGCCCGGCGGGCATCCCCGCCGGCCCGGTGTGTCCCGGGATGTTCACCACCGGGACCTGCAGGACTGTCCATATGCCGTTGAACGACGCGTCCCCGGTGGAGTCGATCCCGACGGGCGCCTCTCCGGTCGAGCTCGGCGCCAGAATGACGTCGTACTGGGCGGCGATGTCGTCGATCTGGGCACGGCAGCGGTCGGCAAGCTTGTAGGCCTCACGGGCCGCCGTCGGCGTCAGGTCGTCCCGGTTCTCGACGATGCCCTTGAAGGAGTCGAGGAGCTCGGGATTGTTGCGGTACTCACCCAGGAACGCCGAGCGCCCCTCACGGCGCAGGATCTTGTGATGGGCGTCGATCAACCCGAGGAAGTCGCCGTCCAGCGTCAACTCGGTGACCACCGCGCCAGCTGCCGCCAGCGACGCGGCACCGTCCTCCATCGCCTTCTGCGTGGCGGGCAGCGCCTTGGGCCAGTTCGGGGTCTGGCACACGGCAACCTTCAGGCCCTCGAGGGAGGTCGGCAGCGGCGTCTCCGGCGGGTCGAGGTTGAACACGTCGGCGACGAGCATCAGGTCATCGGCGGACCGAGCGTAGAAACCAGCCGTATCGCAGGTCGCGGAGTACATCTTCAGGCCCTCGCGGCTGACGACGTTCCACGTCGGCTTCAGTGCATAGATCCCGCAGAACGAGCCGGGCCGGATCGTCGAGCCGCCCGTCTGGGTGCCGAGCGCCAGCGCTGCTTGGAAGTCCGCCACCGCGGCCGCAGACCCACTCGAGGAGCCGCCCGGCGTACGGGTCGGATCCAGCGGATTCTTCGTCGGGCCGCCGTTGCCCGTGGCAGCAAACTCGGTCGTAACGGTCTTCCCCACGAACAGCGAGCCCGCCGCGCGCAGCGTGTCGACGCACGAGGCGTCGATCCCGGGCCGGCTTCCGGCATAGCGCGCGTTGTGGTGCTCGGTCAGCATGTCCTTGGTGTTGATAACGTCCTTGACCCCCACGGGGACGCCGTGAAGCGGACCCTTCTCGCTGGCCGCGTCGAGCTTCTTCGCATCGGCACGGATCTGGTCGGGGTCGAAGTATGCAAACGCCTCGACGTCGGCGTTTCGCGCGTTGTAGCGGTCAATGATCGCCTCCGCGACGTCGGCCGCGGTGAGGTCGCCCGCCTTGACGGCCGCGGCGACCTCGGCAGCGGTCATGTGCTCTGGGGAGGTCATGGATTCAGCCCGTCGGTGCGAGGTTGTGGAAGTTGCTGCGGTAGAAGACCAACGGTGCGACGTCGGGGTTCATCGTGAGCGACACGATCTCGAGGACGACGATCTCGTGATCGCCGACGACGACCGTCTTGTACGAGGCGCACTCGAGCCAGAGCGACGCCCCGTGGACGAAGACTGCTCCGCTGTCGGTGGAATCCCAACTGATCTCGCTGAACCGGTCCGTGCCTTTCGCGGACAGCGCCCGGGCAACCGGGCCGTGCTCGTTCGAGAGCACGCTGAGCCCAAGCCGATCGAGCTCGGCTAGCTTCGGCCACGTCGTCGACGTCGTCGCGACGCAGACCGAGACCAGGGCAGGGTCGAGGGAGACCGAGGTGAACGAGCTCGCGGCCATGCCCTCCGGCTTGCCCTCGCGCATCCCGCAGAACGCGGTCACGCCACTCGGGAAGCACCCGAACGCCTGCCTCAGGAGCTGGGCATCGAACTGGTCATCGTGGAGCGACTTCATGTCGCCACCGCCTTCGTATAGCGTCTCGCGATAGCGAGCCATTCGTCGAGACGCGCAGACGTCTCGTACTCCTTGTCGATCAGATAGAGGCTCGGCGCCGGGCAGCTTGCGCCGATCTCCACCAGCACCGGTCGTAGCGTGACCTCCGGTGCGAGCGCGTGGGCGTCGGAGCCGCCGAGCATCACCGCGAAGGTCAGCTTCTGATCGAGCTCGCCGGCGCCGAACTGGTCCAGGAAGAGCTTCAGCAACCCGGTGTAGGTGCCCTTGAAGGTCGGAGATGCCACCACCAGGGAGTCGGCAGACAGCACCGTCGCCTTCGCGTCGGCGACCCTGGGGTCGCCCCAGCCGAGAAGTCCGGCACCTAGGTCGATGACGTCGATGACGGCCGTCGGCGCCTCGCCGGTGAGCTTCGTGGCAATCAGCTCCGCAGCCGCGCGGGTGCGCGACATCGGCTTGGGATTACCGACAACAACGACCGTCATCTGAGTTCCGTCCTCACTGGCTCTCGCTTTTCGAACACATCGTGGTGGTCCGCCTGACTGGCCAAGGCCCTGCCTCGACGGATGGAAGTGGGTCCGCGACTGGCCAAGGCCCTGCCTCGACGGATGGAAGTGGGTCCGCGGAATTAGCCGAATGCCAGTTAACCTATACTGTAACGCGCTCGGGCGCCGAGTCAAGGGCTGCGACAGGACGTGCAAAGTAGCCCACATTCGCTGCGCGTACCAACACGATTTTTACACCATCAGGCGGACGGTCATGATCGAGCCGAAACGCGCAGCCCGTTTCACTCTGAATGCAACCTAACCAAATCGCTTTATTCCACAGAAAGATCGTCCAGCACGCCGAGAATCACGGCCTACCAGACCGAAAAGGCGTCAGCCTCCTTCCCGTCAGTGGGTACGGGCGCTGCAACATGAGATGCTGTGGACGGGGAGCGCCCCTGACCTATGTTGATCAGGGGCTCTCGGATGCCGGAGCCGTCAGGCCGCGGGCGGCTTGAGGGGCCAGAAGCGCATGCACATCTCCGGGGAGATGGTCACGCCCGTCATGCCCTTCGCGGTGACGATGACGCGGCTGGCGTGGACGATCGGGATGATCGGCACAGCGTCGGCGATGATCTTCTGGGCCTCCTCGTAGCCGGCCGCACGCTGGGCCGAGGCCGGCTTCCCGAACCACTCGTTCGAGATCGCGTCGACACGCGAGTCGCTCCACAACGGGTAGTTGGCCACGCCGCCCTTGGTGAAGAAGTAGCCGATCGTGATCGACGGGTCGTCCATCCACACACCCCACTTGTAGAGCAGGGCATCGGGCGAACCCTTCCCCGTCATGGCGCGCGCAGTGGTGAGCGCCGTTTCCGACGCTGGCGTCTCCGGGGTGAGGACGAACTCGATGCCGGCCCGGGCCGCGCTCGCCTTGATCAGGATCGCCATGCTCTCGGTCTGCGGGTCGGAGTTCAGGAAGTGGAGCGGGGCCGACACCTTCGGGTTGCCGGCCTGGCTCATCAGCTCCTTGGCCTTGTCGATGTCGGTGGTGTACTTCGCCCACGCCGGGTAGTAGCCGTTGGCACCCGTTGTCACCATGGACAGGTCCTTGGTCACCTTGCCGCCGAAGAGCGACGTGATGATCTGGTCGTAGGGAATGGTGTACGCGACGGCCTGACGGACCAGCTCGTTCCCGAACGGGCCGCCGGCGTCGCAGCCCAGCTGCAGCATGAAGAACTCCGGCGCCTTGGAGTACAGAGCCTGCAGGGCCGAGTCGCTCGCGAGGCTGCCGACGTCCTCCTGCGTCAGCCCGTAGACCGCCAGGTTGGCCGAGCCGCCCTTGAGCAGCGACAAGACGTTCCCGGCCACCGTGATCGTGACATTCTTGTAGGCGGGGTTCCTCGGGTGGTCGGGGACCGCCGCAAGCTCTATCTGCTGGCCGATCGTGCGGTTCTTGATGTAGTAGGGTCCGGTGCCGGCCGTGTTGGTCTTGAGCCAGTTCGTGCCGGTGGGGTCGCTGCCGGTGACGTGCTTCTTCACCTCCACCGAGTCCAGGACCGGCAGATTCGGCCACCGGAAGACCGCGAGCTGGAACCCGTTGACCTCGATCGGCTTACCGCCGGAGTCGGTGAACTTCATCTCCACCGTGTGGTCGTCGACCTTCTTGATCTGGTCCATGCTGTAGATGTCGGCGGTGTTGAGCGAGCTCTGCTGCTTGAGGTCGAAGAGGCGCTGGAACGAGTAGATGACGTCGTCGGCGGTCAGGGGGTTGCCGGACGGGTAGAACTTCCGGGTCTTGCTCAGGTGGAAGGTCGCGGTGTCGCCCTTGGTCGTGTACGAGTCGGCCAGCTCCGGCGCGAGCTCCAGGCCGTCCCACACCATGACGCCCGCGCCGTTGGACACGAACTTCGGGGACACGAGGGTCTCGTACAGGTTGCAGTTAAGATCCCAGTCCTGGAATGAGTACGAGCTGTTCTGCGGGTCCAGCGAGTCGGCGTCGTCCGGCCACGCAACGATCAGCTGATCCGTGGACACCGAGCCTGCATCACTACTGCCCTGGACGGCGCACGCGGTGAGCAGGGCGAGCATGCCGAGGCCCGCACCACCCGCAAGGACCTGGCGCCGACTCGGCATGAACTCAACGTTTGTCACTTCTGAACCTCATTACTTCCTGGGAACAGCCGGCTATACGGCTTGGGCAATTCGCTCGCCATTGAGCACGACAGGACAGGCCACCTCGTGAGTCGGCGAGACGGAGGCCAGCACGGGGCGCTCGGCCCGGCATGACGGCTGGACGAGCGGGCACCGATTGTCAAGGCGGCAACCGGCCCCTACGTCGAAGGGACTGGGGATCTCACCCTCGAGACGGAATCGCTCACGGCGCTCATCGGGGTCGATCTGCGGCACCGCGGAGAGCAGCGCCTTCGTGTAGGGATGAGTCGGATGGGAGAAGATCTCCTCCGTGGGCCCCGACTCGACGATCGCGCCCAGGTACATCACCATGACGCGGTCGGAGATCCTGCGGACGACGTCGAGGTCGTGGCTGATGAACAGGTAGGCCATCTGCTGCTGCTTCTGAAGCTGGTGGAGAATCTCAAGAACCTGCCCGCGGACCGAGACGTCGAGCGAGGCGGTCGGCTCGTCCAGAAGCAGCACCTTCGGCGAGACGGCGACGGCCCGCGCGATCCCGATGCGCTGACGCTGTCCGCCGCTGAGCTCCGCGGGATACCGGTCGAGGTGCTCCTCCCCGAGGCTCACCATCGAGAGAAGCCCGGCGGCCCGAGCGTTGCGGGCGCTCTTGTCCATGTCGGTGTGCAGTCGCAGCGGCTCGGTCAGGATCTGGCGAACCGTCATCCGAGGGTTCAGAGACGAGTTCGGGTCCTGGAACACCATCTGGACATCGCCGTAGGCCTGGGACAGCTGGCGCTGCGTCATCCGGACCATGTCGCGTCCGTCGACGGCCACCGCACCCTCCGTGGGATCGATCAAGCGAACGATGCAACGGGCCACCGTGGACTTCCCCGACCCACTCTCGCCGACCAGGGCGACGGTCTCGCCCGGGTGGACGTCGATGCTGACGGAGTCGACCGCGACGAGAGTGCGGGCACGTCCGCCCCGCTTGACGCGGAACTCCTTGCGCAGACCGACCACGTTCAGGGCTGGGCCGTGCGACATCGGCCTGTTCATGCTGACAACTCCTCAAACCGGCTCGATCGCAGCAGCTGCTGGGTGTAGTGGTCCTCCGGGTACTGAAGGATCTGGGCGCACGGTCCGGTCTCCCGGACCTTTCCTCGGTACATGACCACCACGTCGTCGCACGTCTCTGCGACAACGCCGAGGTCGTGCGTGATGAGGCATGCGGTCATGCCGCTCGACGAGACCAGGTCGACGATCAGCTCCATGATGTCGGCCTGGATGGTGACGTCGAGCCCGGTCGTGGGCTCGTCGAGGATGAGCAGCTTGGGCTGGCAGATCAGCGCGAGTGCCAGCATGACGCGCTGCGCCATGCCGCCGGAGAACTCGTGCGGGAACTGCCTCATGCGCTGCGCCGGCTCGGGGACGCGGACCTTGCGCAGCATCTCCTCGGCGATCTCCCGAGCCTGCGCCACCGAGACGCGCTGGTGGGCACGGCAGGCGTCGATGAGCTGCTTGCCGACCGAGATGACCGGGTTCAACGCAGCGCGGGCCTCCTGGAAGGCCATGGCGAACTCGCCTCCACGGATGCGCCGGTAGGCCCGGTCGTCGTAGGTCGAGATGTCGTCCCCGGCGTACTCGATCGAGCCCCCGGTCTTGACGAAGGTGGAGGCGGCCAGGCCCATCATCGACAGTGCCATCAACGACTTGCCGGACCCGGTCTCCCCGACGATCGCGGTCATCGCCGACTCACGCAGGCCGAAGGAGACGTCATCGAGCACGTCTTTGAAGCCACTGGGCGTCCTGAACCCGCCGCTGTAGCCGCGGACGCTGAGAAGGTGGCGTGGCTCGTTCGCCGTCATCGCTGCTCCCCTCGGTTGCGCGCTGCGATCCCGTCGCCTACCAACTGGAAGCCGATGGCAAGCACCAGGACTCCAAGGCCAGGGAAGAGGGCCTCCCACCACGCACCGGCGACGACGTCGGACTCACCGCGGGCGATCATGGAGCCCCACTCGACGGCATCCGGCTGGATGCCCACCCCGATGAAGCCGAGTGCCGCGATGTTTCCGCACACCCACGCCGCACTGATCGAGGCGTAGGCAAGGAGCGGACGCCAGCTGTTCGGCATCAGGTGCTTGAAGAGCACCACCAGCGGACGGTTCCCGACCATGCGAGCGGCTTCGGCGAACTGCCAGGTCTTCTTGGTCAGCACCTCAGCACGCGCGAGCCGCACGAAGTCGGGAATCGGGATGATTGCGACGACCAGGATCACGTTGAGAGTGCCTGGGCCGAGGACCGAGATGATAAGCAGCGCCATCAGCAGGGACGGAAACGCCTGGACGACCTCCAGCAGGCGCAGGGTGACCGCCTCGAGCCAGCCCCCGAAGAAGCCGGCGAGCGCACCCCACGCCGAGCCGATCACCAGCGCGATGGCCACGGCGATGACGGTGTAGAAAACGTCGGTGCGACCCGCGGAGATCGTGCGCGAGAAGATGTCCGAGCCCACGGCGTCGGTGCCGAACCAGTGCGCGGCACTGGGTGCGCTACTAAACGCGCCCGCGCCAGTCGCCGTCGGAGGATACGGCGTCCAGATCAGGGACACGAGGGACATCAGCACCAGGAACGCCAGGAGGCTCAGTCCGATCGGCAGCGTCCCTGACGATGAGCGGAAGCTTCGGATCGCCCCAAGAACAGCGGCTGCCCCGCCCGAGAGACTCGGCTTCGGTGCAATGGTTTCGACTGCTTGATCAAGAGATGTGGTCATGACCGGATCCTCGGGTCGGCGAAGGTGTAGGCGATGTCAAGCAACTGGTAGACGACCACGTAGAGAATCGACGCGTAGAGCACGAATCCCTGGATGGCCGGGAAGTCGGATTTCTCAAGCGCGTTCAGGGTGTACTGCCCGACCCCGGGCCAGCCGAAGACACCCTCGATCAGCACCGTGCCGGAGAACGTCCACGCGACAGTGCCGGCGAACATCGTGATGACCGGCAGCATGGCGTTACGGAACGCGTAGACGAACCAGGTGCGGGCTCGGGAGAGTCCGAGGGCGCGAGCGGTGCGGACGTAGTCGGCCTTCAGCGCCAGGATCATCGACGCTCGGGCACCCCGGGCGAGCGGCGACGCCACGCCGTACCCGAGCACCAGCACGGGCAGGATGAGCTGACGCAGAGCGGGCCAGAAGGTGGACAGGTGCCCGGTGATGATGCTGTCGAGGAGGTAGAAGCCCGTGACCGTCGGGGGTGGTTGCATTCCGATGGGCATCCTCCCCGTCGGGCCAGGGAGCACGTGCAGCTGGCTGAAGAAGATCACGATCAGCATGAGTGCGACCCAGAACTGGGGAAGCGCGAGTCCCGCGGAGGTGAAGATGCGAACGGCACGGTCGAAGATCGAGCCCTCGAAGACCGCAGACAGGACGCCGACGGTGACGCCGACGGCGACGCCGAAGATCAGGGCATAGGTGGCGAGCTCGGCGGTCGCCGGAACCCTGTCCAGGAGGTCCGATGTGACCGGTCGGAACGTCAGGTACGAAGTACCGAGGTTTCCGTGGATCACGTCGCGCAGGTAGTTGACGTACTGAACCGGAATCGGGTCGGCGAGACCCAGGCGCTGACGGATAGCCAGGCGGTCGGCCGCCGTGGCCGTGGGCTGCGCGAACAGGTTGACCGGGTCGCCTCCGAAGACGCGGGTCAACAGGAACGTCATCGTCACGACGCCCCAGATGACCAGGATCGCGCTGAGTACCCGGCGGCCGCTCACGATAACGATCTTGGGGACGGCGATGCCGCGAAGACTGCGCGGCGGTGGCGCCGAGATTTCAACCGCCATGAGACATCTCCTCCGGGGAGCGAGCGAACCGGCCTGGAACGGGTGACACGGCGATGTGCCGAGACGAGCCCGGTGGGCCGACCATCAGGTCGCCTACGCCCGAGCTCAGGAAACTCACGCTGGACGCGGACGAATCCTGAATCCATCTCCGCTACGAGCGTCGATGGTCGCAGTAAAGGAAATGCTCTCCGGACATCACTCTTCTTCGGTAACTGCTGCGTTACGAGTTTGCTGCGCGAGCCGGTGCACCGACCTTGTCGAGGTACTTGAGCATCTGCTCGAGGTGGACGACGTCGGCGTACCGATCAGCGAGGTCGTACAGCGCGGCCGCCGTGGACACAGGCCGCCAGTCGTCGCAACACTCGTCGACGATCATCACGCGATACGACCTGGCTGCACCGTCGACGGCCGTGCTACGCACGCAGCCGCTCGTCGACGTGCCGCACATGAGGAGCGTGTCAACGCCGAGCGCCTTGAGCTTCTCGTCCAAGCCGGTGTCGTAGAAGCCGGATGCGTGGCGCTTCTCGACCAGCAGGTCGGTGGGCTCCATCGCGACGATCGGGTTGATCGCCTCGGTGGCAAGGCCCCGCTGGCAGCGCGAGAAGATCCCGTCCTCGTGCCGCCAGGCCAGGGGGACGTCGTCCATGGTGTCGTAGGCGACCGCGAGGTAGACCACCGGCACGCCCACGGCACGGGCCTTCTCGAGAAGCTTCGCGGTCGCCCGCAGCGTCGACTCGGTGTCGGATCGCCCATGCGTAGTGAAGGCGAGCTGGAAGTCGACGACGATCACGGCCGGCTTCTCACCCAGCCCGATCTTGGGGTTGTCGCGCAGGTGCCCGACCTTCGCGACCTCTTCGTTGTAGTCCAGCATGTGGCTCACCTGATAACTCTTCAGATGTCGTTTCGCACCGTCACCCGGCGACGAGCGCGTACTCCTTCGCGATGGCGTCGTACTGGTCCGGTCGACGGTTCGCCTTGTGGTCCAGGCGCGCGCGGGTCTCGACTGCGGCGTCCAGGTCCAGGTCGGCAACGACCAGCTCGTCACCCTCGGAAGCAGCCCGGGCCAGGACCTCGCCGGTGTGGGAGATGACGCTGCTCGCGCCAATGAAGGGATTTCCGTCCTCAATGCCGGCCTTACCGGCCGCGACGGCCGGGATTCCGTTGTAGAGCGCCGCCGAGCGCACGGCCAGCTCATGCTCCTCGATCGACCGCTCCCGGCCATCGGGGAGCGTGTCGTCGTACCCCGTATTGAAGACGACAGCGTAGATCTCGGAGCCGAGTAGCCCCAGGCACCGAAACGTCTCGGGGAAGCGGCGGTCGTAGCAGATCGCCATGCCGATCTCTCCGACCGGCGAGATGTACGCCGGGAAGCCGAGGTTGCCTTGAAGGAAGTAACGCTTCTCCAGGCCCTGACGGTGCTTCTCGGGGACGGGCTCGACCGTCCCGGGGATGTGCATCTTGCGGTATCGCCCCAGCTCCTGCCCGGAGCCGTCCAGCAGGGCTGCGGAGTTGTACAGACCCTCCGGGGTCATCTCGGCGAACGGGATCACGGTCGTAATGTTGTTCCGCCGGATCGCCTCGATGATCGGGGCGGTCTCCTCCGACGGGAACGAGGTCTCAGCGAACGACGCGGCGTCATCGCGAACCTTGGTCGCGAAGTACGGCGACAGGGCGAGCTCGGGGAAGACGACGAACTGGACACCCTTGCTGCCTGCCTCGTCGACAAGAGCCACGATCCGGCTGATGGTCTCAGCCTTGTCCGGCGAGGCCGGTCCAAGTTGGGCAGCAGCGACCTTGACTGTGCTCATTGTTTGTTGGCACTTCCTTTCCTTCGGGCGCGTGTCTGTGACGAGGGGAAACGAACAAGTAGCGGCGAGGTCCGCGTGGCTCTCAAGCGCTGCTCTCCGATAGGCAGCCGAGACAGCAGCACACTGCCTCCGGGAATGTCGCGGCGCACGTTGCCGCGGATGCGAACCGGGACCCGAACCGGGTGGGCCCGTCAGTTCACTGTCACTGAATTTCACTGTCACTGAAACTGTAGTGCGCGCCGAACCGGTGTCAAGGCATGCTGCTGGACCTCAGGGCACGCGCAATGCGATGTTTACGCACGGCGAGTCACCCTGAAACGACGCCTCCCTTAAATTGGGTTCAGTAGCCCTTAACCGCCGACCGATTGGGAAGGATGCTGGATCATGTCCGGGACCTCTCCGAAGTACATGCCGACGTTCGAGGGCGAGGCAGTCCAGGATCGCGCGATCCCGCACAGAGCGCGTCTTCTGTTGCGACGGCCGTAACATGACGTTGAGCCTGCTTGTTACTTCGCTGCGATAGAAATTGGGTCGTAAGTCAAACCTGTTACCGCCGAGGAACGCCTGCTGGGCTCGGCGACGAGGAGAGCCGTGCCGTCAGCTGCCCGCGATCTGCCGCCTGACACGCCCTACCGACGTGCCGACGTCGCGCGCCGCATCGCGGACCTGATCCGATCGGACCTCCATGCCGGCCGACTCGACGAGCAGTTGCCCTACGAGTGGGACCTGCTGCGTCGTTACAACGCCAGCCGCGGCGCGACGCGCGAGGCGCTGCGCCTACTGAGCGACCAGGGCGCGCTCCGGCGACTCCCCGGCGTCGGAACGCTCCGCCGGGTCGACCGGACAGCCATCCGGATGCACCAAGCCGCCGCAGCGATCCATATCGTGGACGCCGACACGATGGATGCCGGCAAGATCGGCGGAGCGCGGATGCAGGTCGAGACGATCACCCATGAGCGTCTCGCCGCACCCGCCGCGGTGGCGGAAGCACTGGAGATCCCCGTTGGCGAGGACGTCCTCTTCACGGAGGCCCTCATCCGCATCGACGGGACACCGCACCGGCTCCGCTCGAGCTGGATTCCAGTGTCGCGCGTGCCAGACATGGACCACGATTCCGTCACGCGTTTCCCGCCGGACGTCCTGCGCGAGATCCTCACCATGTCGCTGTCCTTCCGACGGTTCGTGATCGAGGCCACGACCGCGGACGCGGCGGTCGCAGATCTCCTCGAGATCGAGCCAGGGGCGGCCACCCTGGTGAACGAGCGGGTCCTCGAGACCGCGGAAGGTCTGCCCATCGAGTTCGGCTTCACCCGCCATCGCGGCGACCGCAGCTTCTTCTACGCGGCCGGCACCGACTCCTGACCGCTCACTCCCACCTCGGTCGGCGCGCGGGTGGGTCCCTTTGCCTGGTGGCGCAACCAGGTTTTCACCGCGGCAGGCGACGCCCGTTACAGCACCGGTGAATCCTCCTCGGTTGAGGCCACCATCGGGCCGCCAAGCAAGACGAAACCTGAGGAGCCACCATGAACAGCGCAGCGACAGCCCTCGAGCCGGCCGAGCAGAGCACCGAGCTACCGAAGGTCGTGGTCGTCGGGACGGGCGGGACGATCCACTCGGTGGGCAAGAACTCTCTCGACATCGTCCGCTACGGCGAGAACAAGACGATGTGCGATGTCATCGAGCTTCTAGCCAAGGTCACCGAGACGGCCCTGGTAACGCAGCCGGTGCCGATCCCCTACAAAACTGTCGGCTCGCCCTCAATCGGCCCGGAGACCTGGGTTGAGCTCGTCGACGTCATCACCAAGGCTGTCGAGGAGCATCAGCCCGCCGGCGTGGTGGTCACCCACGGGACCGCGTCGTTGGAGGAGACGGCGTACTTCCTCAATCTGACGCTCCACGTCGATGTGCCCGTCGTCGTGGTCGGGTCCCAGCGACCGATCAGCGGGATCTCCACGGACGGGGCGGTCAACCTCGTCAACGCGCTGCGGGTCGCTGCCGACCCCGGCACACGCGGCATGGGCGTGATGGTGCTGCTCAACGACGAGATCCACTCGGCCCGCGAGGTCGCGAAGACCTCAACCCTCCGGATGCAGACATTCCGCACCCGCGACTTCGGGGTGCTCGGCCACGCCGACGCCGACAAGATCAGCTTCTACCGGCAGCCGGTGCGCAAGCGGGCGCCGGAGACAGAGTTCACCGTCAAGACGGGCGACAAGCTTCCGCGCGTCGACATCTCCTACTCCTACGCGGGCGATGACGGCGCCGCCATCGGTGCCTTCGTCGCCGCGGGCGCGAAGGGCATCATCTCCGCCGGTTTCGCACCCGGCGGGGCGACCGACGGCGAGCAGGAGGCGTTCAACCTCGCAGCCGACGCCGGCGTGCAGGTGATGATCTCCACGCGTGTCGGCAGCGGCCGGGTGGTCGAGGCCGAGGGCAGCCGTCCCAAGGGCAGCATCCCAGCGGATAACCTCACCCCGCAGAAGGCCCGCATCCTGCTGATGCTCGCGCTGAGCATCACATCGGACCCGGCGGAGATCCGACGAATCTTCGCGACGTACTAAGCCTTCACCCTCGGGCCGAGCTGCACGTCCAACGGCCTTGGTTGCTGTGGCGACGCGAGCACCAGCAGCATCCGGACCGTCTCGGTGCCCAGCTGCCGCCAGCGATGACGCACCCCGGCGTAGCAGTAGACCGTGGCACCACGGGTCAGTCGGAACAGGCCGCGACCTTCCAGCTCGACCTCCGCTTCGCCGTCGCAAAGGTACATGAACTCGTCGGTGTCGTGAACGGCCCAGTTGCGCATGATCGTCGCCGCTCCGACCACCTCCATGGGCTGGATCGGCCGACGGCCTTGGACCAACGAGCGCGCATAGCCAGCGACGTTGTCGATGTAGGCACCGTCCTCGCCGCCTTGGAACACCGGAGAGACCGGATCGGCCGGCACCTCCGAGAGAGGGCTGAGACTCGCCAGCAGCGCGTGCGCGCTCGTGCCCAGTGCAGCGGAGATCCTCACGAGGGACGGCAGGCTCGGATTGGTCAGGCCACGCTCGAGCTGGCTGAGGAAGGAGACCGACAGCGCGGTCTGCTCGGCCAGGTCGGCCAGGCGGATCCCACGCTCCTCCCGGAGGCCGCGGATCGCCGCTCCCAGCGCCTCGGGCCTCACGCCGGCGAGATCGGCGCTTCGAGCACTTGACCGCATGACTTCATCCGTTGTGTGGTGGGACTGAAATCGTATGTCCGGCAACGCTAGCATGTCGCGGCGTCGTGCAGCGGCCGGCTCATACGCGAAAGCTGCGGCGCTGACACCACATGGGGCCGGTGGTCACCAGTCCATGGCAGGCACCGGAAGGCGATCGATCACGTTCTCGCACAACACGCTGGCGGCGAGAAG
>Ga0193728_1000209_pt1 | contig 27088 bp, 24 predicted proteins | sample U1c1metaG_FD_143037 | JGI IMG/M metagenome (GOLD analysis project Ga0193728, IMG submission 143037) | Soil microbial communities from a riparian zone of the East river system, Colorado, United States - U1c1 | ecosystem: Environmental > Terrestrial > Soil > Riparian zone | place: USA: East River... | reverse complement strand
AGCGTGGATGACCAGTCATTGCGCGCATTCACGGTCAGGTATAATTGTTCCTTATATCCCAGGATCGCCTGGCCATAAAGGCCGATCAGCCTTTTCTCAGCATATCCGTTCGATGAAGTGGGCGGATTGTTTGAATTGGACAGATTGTAAAAGAATGGAACGGTCAGGCCCTGAATAGCCGCTGTTACGTTAGAAGCCTGGGTTTGATAATAATTGGCTCCGGCGAGGACATCGAGGTTAAAATCCTTGTTGAGGTCTTTGGTATATTTTACAATGAAGTCACCGTTGATGATTGACACATGGTCGCTCTGTTGCTGGAAGGATCCGATATCAGGTCTTCTCGACTGTCCTTCAACGTTGGCTCCGGCATTCCAGCTGCCGGGTGAGGGCGCATTGACGGCATTCCAGATCTTGGTTTGTGAATTGGTGAAATCCCCGCCAATACGCAATTGGGCCGATAGATAATTCGTGAATTTATAGGTCATGTCTATTTTCCCAAAGAACCTGTCGGATTTCTGGTTGCTTCCATTTTCATAAAGGGTATAATAAGGATTTTCTGTGTAGGGAGAATAGAAATTGTCTACATTGAAAAATTTGTTCTTGTAATCCATAAAATCCCTGATGGGAATGTCCACCGGAATTTGCCATAGCTGGGTATAAATATCGCTTCCGAAGGGGGCCAGACTGAATTTGGCTGGCGTGTTCAGGTTCCTGTTGATGTAGTTCAATGAAGTGCTGATCGAAAAGTTATTGTAGGTGGTATTGGTTCTGGCGGATAGTGTATGCCTTTCCAGATAGTCCGATTTACCCGGAAGGATCCCGTCACTGAAAACATTTCCATAAGAGAAATAGTAGTTGGTCCTGTCATTCCCGCCTGATACAGAGATCGTATTATTCAATTCTCTTCCTTTGTCAAAAAAATCGCGTACCCCGTCCCGGTAGGAAAATGGTTTGATCAATTGCGAATTGTCTACGATGGACCCCCATGGTCTTGTTTTGCCATCCAGGGGCGGACCCCAGCTTCCATTTTCAGACAGGATGAAAGTGCCTGCCCATCCCTGGCCGAATTGTTTTTGAAATTCGGGTAGTTTGCCAACTTCGGATACATTGAAAGTGCTGCTGAAGTCAACCTTTAGTTTCCCGGCCTTTCCTCTTTTTGTCGTAATGAGGATAACGCCATTCTTGGCCTGCGAACCATATAAGGATGCAGCCGCCGTGCCCTTCAGCACGGTCAGGCTTTCTATGTCATTTGGATTGATGTCATTCATACCATTGCCATAGTCAGATAAGGCCGGGCCGTTACCTCCGGTAGCCGCCACATTGAAACTGGCATCGCTCAATGGCACGCCATCTATCACATACAACGGCTGGTTGTTGCCGCCGCCGATGACTCCATAGCCGCGCAATATAACTTTCGTTGAAGACCCCGGTGTTCCACTCAGGGTTGAAATGTCCGCTCCTGCAATTTTGCCCTGCAAGCCATCCAGCATGCTGATCGGAGAAGCCCTGGTGATCGCTTCGCTGTTGAACGAAGCGGTGGAATATCCAAGTTTTGCCTTACTCTTTGACTGTCCCAGCGCCGTAACTACGACCTCGCTCAACGCGCCCTGCTGCAGGTTGAGACTGATACTCAGATCAGATTGATTTTGCACAAGCACCTCGCTGGGTGAATAAGTTGCAGCGGTGATCAGTAAAGTTTGACCAGGGTTCGCTTTGATCTTGAATGCTCCGTCTACGTCCGCCGCCACAGTGGTTTTTGCCCCCTTAACCCTTACGGTTGCAAAAGATACAGGCTCTCCTTTGGCATTGGTGATCCTGCCCGAAATAAGTGGTGACTGTGCAGATGCATATATTCCAATTACAAGGAAGATCAGGATAATTAGGTTTCGCATGAGCAGTTTTTTAGGTTTTAAAAAAATGTAAGAAGGCAATGAAATAATACAGTTCAATTAATGAATGAGCAGGCTTACAGGGTACCTGGCAATATTAATTTTTCTCGTATGTGCATACTCTTGACAAGCTAAATTGGATAATTGCTGTTTAGGAATAATCGCGAAGTTTCTTAAGAAGGAAAATTGCCAACCGAAGAAGGATTTTTCAACATCGAAGCCTGGGAGCAATATGCAATACGTTAAAATAATTTTGTGATCGATGCGGTTTTTGTTCCAACTTTAAACAGTCTATCAATTCAGTCGTCTATGTAAGGGCTTTAACATCTTTAACACTGCCTTCGAGACGTTTAAATCCGTTCTCAGACAAGTTGGTCTGTTTTGCTGAAGAAATCATTTTAAATTCACACATTAATAAAATATTCCGGGAAAATTTTTTTTTCTAACGGACGACTTCCCGGATTCAAACATGTTGTCCATAGAAGTTTTCTCATGTGACTCGCAGGTGGTTTCTACTACCTGCTTTTTTTTTGGCTGACCCGCTGCTTTGAAATCGCTTTAAGCCCTGGTGCGGGTTTTGCCTGCCTCGGGTTCAAAAAATCATGCTTGGGCGTTATCATTCGCCGTAATGTTGGGCAAGCGCCTAATTTGTTCATTCTACTCATGAATGTTAACCCGCTCGTCTTTTCGAATAACACTAAATATCGCGTCACCCGGCACGTATTGTTCTGGTTGTCCTGGATCCTTTATTTCACGATCTTCATGACCCTCTCCTGGATGGAGAAATTTCCTTTCTGGAAAAGCTTTCTTGCTTCATTGCCGGAGGAGACATTGCCCATGCCCCTCGACATGATCTTTTGTTATTCGATCATTTATTTTCTGATCCCGCGTTACCTGTCCAAAGGGAAATATATCCAGATGGTTCTTTGGTGGCTTTTTTTCAGCGTGCTGGTTATGATGGGCTACAGGCTTTACAATATATATGTTATTCCGCATGTGCGGGCGGCCTTCGGCATGCCCTACTATTCGAGCCATTCAAAAAGCTTTTGGTGGGAATTTTTCTATATGTTCAGCCAGATCAATATGGAAGGATGTATGACAGCCGCGATCAAGCTGGGAAAAATGTGGTACATCAAACAACAGGAACTTGATCTGCTTAAAAAAGAAAAACAAAAAATTGAGCCCCAGATGCAGAGTGGCAAAATACAACCTGTATTCCTGATTAATGCATTAAACAAGGTCGGCATGCTGTCCGCTGTGAAGCCAACGGTCATTCCGGGAATGATACAGAAAATAAAAAGCCTCCTGTTATATATTATATATGACAATAACCTGTCGAAAGTTAAACTGGAAAAGGAATTGAAATTGCTTGAAGAATATGTAGAACTGGAAAAGGAAGGCAGCGATGAGAAACTAAACGTCTCGATGAAAGTGATCGGTAACACGTCAGGAGAACAAATCGCGCCTTTCATTATTATACCGTTGGCTGAAAACAGCTTCAGGCAACTGTCTTCTCTTGATCTGAAAGACAAATTCATCGACCTGGAGATCAGGATCTCGGAAGGCGTGCTGTATATGCTCGTGGCCTGGAGTAAACCGGTCGACAGTTCCACCCTGGCCAATGGAGGAAATGCCTTCCTGAATAATATCGCCAAACGACTCGAGCTCCTCTATCCCCAAAGTCATGAACTGAAGGTGGTTATCAAAACAAACCAGTTTATCATCGATTGCAAGATCGATTTGCATGGGGCGATCAATTAATTGCTGCATTTTTCAAGCTTCTTTTCCTAAGTTTATGGGATGAAAAGCATGAATAACAAGCAAACGATGGCTGATCTGATCAAGCTGCTTGCCGAACAGCATACGCAAAAGGTAAAGCTTGCTGTTACAGATATCGACGGCGTATTGCGTGGTAAAATGGTCAGTTTCGATAAATTCCGCTCCATTGCAGAAAAGGGTTTTGGCTTCTGTGATGTCATTTTTGGATGGGATGCAGCCGACCTGGCTTATGACAATGCGAAAATAACGGGCTGGCATACAGGCTATCCGGATACCACGGCGCTGATCGACGGCGACAGCTTCCGGCTTGTGCCCTGGGAACATGACTTGCCTTTTTTTCTGGCCGATTTTGCCGACGAAAAAGGCCTTGGGCTGCCGGTCTGTCCCAGGAGCCTGTTAAAAAGAATTGTTGTCCAGACCAGGGAAGCCGGCTACCAGCCCATGTTTTCACAGGAATTTGAATGGTTTAATTTTGTCGATAACCGGAATGAACTATACGCGGGGGGATTCCGCAACCCCCAGCCGATGACGCCTGGCATGTTCGGTTATTCCATCCTGAGGGCCTCACAGAAAAGCGATTATTTCCACGATCTCTTCGATCTGCTCGCCCGGTTCAAGGTTCCATTGGAAGGGATTCACACGGAAACGGGACCCGGTGTGTATGAAGCAGCCATCACCTATGCCGAAGCCGTAGAAGCTGCTGACCGCGCCGTGCTGTTCAAAAGCGGGGTAAAAGAAATAGCTTTTCGTCATGGTCTCATCGCCAGCTTCATGGCGAAGTTTAGTGAAAGCCTGCCGGGGTGCAGCGGCCACGTGCACCAGAGTTTATGGTCAGGCGATGGCAAAAAAAATTTATTTCATGAAAAAGATGGCATCAGTCCGCTGATGGAAAGTTATATAGCCGGTCAGCTCCATTGTCTTCCGCATATACTGCCGATGTACGCGCCGACGGTGAACAGTTATAAGCGTTTGGTGGAAGGCGCCTGGGCACCGACCACCCTGACTTGGGCAGTCGATAACAGGACGACCGCATTGCGGGTGTTGAAAGGAAGCAGTCATTCCACCCGGCTTGAGACAAGGGTAGTTGGGTCGGATAGCAATCCATACCTGGCCATCGCCGGTTGTCTTGCTTCGGGTTTGTATGGCATCAGGCATCAATTGACATTGGATATCCAGCCCACGGTGGGCAATGGCTATGCAGACAAAAAGAACGGCGTGTTTCCTAAAAACCTCCTGGAGGCGTCTATGGCCATGAAGGATTCTCCGGTCGCCAGGGAATTATTCGGGGATATTTTTGTGGATCATTTTACCGGGACCAGGGAATGGGAATGGCGACAATTTTCCAAAGTTGTTACAGATTGGGAACTGAAAAGATATTTCGAGATCATTTAACTTACCCAGGTGTAGGACACCTAACCAAGCTACAAATACACGCACATGACAGATTTCAATACGATAAGACAATACAATTTTCCAACGACCATCCGGTTTGGGGCTGGCGCAGTAAACGAACTTCCTGATCACCTGAAGGCTAACGGTATGGCCAAACCGCTTATGGTAACCGATCCCAATGTGGCGCAATTGGATTTCTTTAAAAAGGTCATTTCCACGCTCGCTGTCAAATCGATCCATGCAGAGGTTTTTTCAGCCGTTCATAAAAATCCTGTCAAGTCCGATGTCCTGCAGGGGGCCGAAGCCTACTCTTCCACAGACAGGGATTGCATCATTGGCATTGGCGGTGGTGCAGCCATGGACGTAGCCCGGGCAATCGCACTGAGAATAAATCACCGGCGTGATCTGTTTGATTACGATGATCTGATCGGGGGCGATCAGTATGTAACGGAAGCGGTGCCCTATTTTATTACCATTCCGACGACCAGCGGCACGGGAAGTGAAGTCGGACGCAGCGCCATTATTTCAGAGGATGATACGCACAGGAAAAGAATTCTTTTTTCGCCTAAACTCCTCGCTAAAATCGTCTTTGCCGACCCCTTGCTTACGATGGAACTGCCCCCCTTCATCACAGCAGCAACCGGAATGGATGCGCTTACCCATAATATGGAAGCATATATTGCCAAAGGATTCCATCCGCTCTGCGAGGGCATCGCCCTGGAGGGAATCAGCCTGATCAGTCAGTCCATTGTGGCTACAGTGAATAAACCTGACCTGGAATCAAGAGGCAAGATGATGATCGCATCCCTCATGGGCGCCGTTGCTTTTCAGAAAGGGTTAGGTATCGTGCATTCCCTGGCCCATCCGCTGTCTTCTCTGCTGGATACTCACCACGGACTTGCGAATGCTGTAAATTTGCCCTACGGAATGAGGTTTAACCTCGATGGCTTTGAAAGACCGTTTTCAAAAATGGCGCAGGCCATGGACTTGAAAGACCATGACGGAACGGCCCTGATTGAACATTTGTTCGAATTAAATCGCCAGATGGGACTTCCGGTAAAATTAAAGGATATCGGCGTAAAGAATGAACATATCGAAACCTTGTCTGACCTGGCATTCGCGGATTTTTGCCATCCCAACAATCCCAAACCGGTCAGCCGGGCTGATTTTAAGAAAATATATCTTGAAGCGCTGTAATTCTCTTTATGAAAAAAAAGATCGGCATCAGTTTCAGCAAAACTAATTTTCAAAACTATTGGAACTGGTTTCTGGATGAAGCGCAGGATCGAAGTTTGGAATTGGTTGAACTGTCATTCCTCAAAAATAACATCGATGACATCGCCCGGTGCGATGGATTTATACTCACCGGGGGTGTTGATATCATACCTGCACTGTATGACGGCGCGGCAACCTATGAAAACATGGAGCAGGTTTTCCAGGAAGACAGGGACAGGTTTGAAGAAAAAATATTCCGCTTTGCACAGGCGAACAGCCTTCCACTTCTGGGCATTTGCCGGGGGTTGCAGTTGGTGAATGTGTTGCAGGGAGGTCGGTTGATCCAGGACCTTGGTGCGGCCAATAGCATTCACCGGAAGGTTGGACAGGTGGATAAAGAACACGCAGTATCCGTTTCGCCGGATAGCCTCTTGTATGAAATCATCGGCGCCCAATCAGGCGGCGTAAACAGCGCCCATCACCAATCGATTGATCCGGATGCGTTGGGCGATAACCTGCGGGTAAATGCCCTTTCGCCGGATGGTGTCGTGGAAGGGATTGAATTCGATAACCGGAATGGAAAATCTTTTATGGTATGCGTGCAGTGGCATCCTGAACGCATGAAGGATAAGGAAAAAAACCCCTTTTCGCAGCGGCTCAGGAAAAACTTTTTGGACGCCATAAAGAATAAATTGTAATACCCATGCACATTATCAATCCGGCCACCGAAGAGTTGATTGTGGATATTCCCGAAGACAGCATCCATGCAGTCAATGATAAGTTCCTGATGTTGAAAAAAGGGCAGCCTGCCTGGGCCGCGACACCTGTTCGAAACCGGATCACCTCTATTCAGAAGTTCAGTGAACTCCTCGAACAGCACAAAGAAGAGCTGGCAAAAACACTGACCGCGGAAATGGGTAAGCCTTTACAACAATCTTTCAACGAACTCAAAGGCGCGGCGAAACGGATTCAATACTTTATTGATCAATCGGAAAAATGGCTTGCAGAAGAGTGGATTGTATCAGAAGGAGACATGCGCGAAAAAATTACCTATGAGCCTTTGGGTGTCATCGCCAATATTTCTGCCTGGAACTACCCCTACCTGGTTGGCGTCAATGTGGTGATCCCGGCCCTGATCGGCGGTAACGCCGTTTGTTATAAACCTTCCGAGTATGCCACGCTCACGGGTCTGCATATTACGCGATTGTTATACCAGGCAGGCATACCTGAAAATTGCTTTCAGCAGGTGGTGGGAAAAGGCACGGTGGGAGGGTATTTATTGCAGTTGCCCTTCGACGGATATTTTTTTACGGGAAGTTATAAAACAGGGAAATATATAGCAGAAAAAGTCGCACCCAAACTCGTGCCCTGCCAGCTCGAATTGGGTGGTAAAGATCCCTTGTATGTAATGGATGATGTGGAAGACATTGATCAAACGGCCGCCGCCGTGCTGGAAGGCGTCGTCTACAATAACGGGCAAAGTTGCTGCGCCGTGGAAAGAGTCTATGTGCAGGAGGGCATCTATGAGAAATTTGTAGAGTCATACGTAAGACAGGCTGAGAAGATGACCGTCGGCGATCCGATGGATCCGGCAACAGAAATCGGACCGTTGAGCAGGAAGGAACAGGTTGAGTTCCTGCAGGGCCAGGTCAGGGATGCGATCAACAGGGGAGCCGTTGTATTGAGTGGCGGCCGGGCAGTGAAAAGAACCGGGTATTTTATGGAGCCCACGGTATTGGTCAATGTAGATCACCAAATGAGCCTGATGATGGAAGAATCCTTTGGTCCGGTTATCGGCATTCAAAAAGTGAAGGATGACCAGGAAGCCGTTGAAAAGATGATGGATACGCCTTACGGGTTGACTGCTGCTGTGTATTCAAAAAATTATGAACGCGCCGAAGCCATCATGCGAATGATGGATACTGGTACAGTATATTGGAATTGCTGCGACAGGGTAAGCGCTGCACTTCCCTGGTCGGGCAGAAAACATTCCGGTTTGGGAACCACCTTGTCGTACCAGGGGATCCGCGCTTTTGTACGCCCGAAATCTTACCATCTTCGCGGCTAATCGCATAAAGTTTTTCACATATTGTGAATATTTTCTTCCTCATTACTGGTCAGGAGTTGATATTATTACAAATCCATTGAAATCCTACCCTGTCAATTCCTCCAAAAGCCTGCTTGAAATCCTGTAGAAATTTGCCCGGATTTTTTTGAATTGTATTTTATTTTTTTGAAGCGTTGCTCAACATTTGACTATGAGAAAATTTTACCTAGCAGCAATTTGTTCTTTGATATTTGTTTTGATGGTGGGTGTTTCGAAAGCGCAAATTTATACAACCGTTCCTGGAGGTGGACTTATTTCGAATAACGCCACATGGGTTGGTGGCGCCGCAGGATCTCCTCCGATACCCTGCAATTCCTGTACGATTATCATCACTGCTCCGGGGCCTGTAACCATTGACGTTCCCGTGCAGTTGACCAATAGCCAGATTACCATTAAAGGCGGTGCAACACTTGAAGTGAGTGCATTCGTACAACTTTTTGGATCGAGTGTGATCGTCGGCAATAATGCGACGGTAAATATAAATGACGAAGTACACTTATATACAGCTGGTGCTGTAGCCAGTTCGGTAAGACTGGCCAATACCGGATCAAACATAAACACCGTTAATGGCACAGCTCATCCATCAACTGGAACCATTGACAATGGTAATTTTGATGCGGCAGGACTTTATTATATCACTTCCGGAGACAACCCGGTTACTGCATCCTCGCAATTTGATGCCGTATTAACCAATACAGGGATTGGCGGCCCATTAACACCGCCGTTCAATCCAGCTCCCGGTGCTGCATTTGAATTGAAGTATAATATCAATTGTGATTTTGGGATGCCTACTGATTTTTGTAATCCCGGTTTTATATGGGGCCCGGCTGACATGCAGGATGTTGCTTTACCTCCTGGTGCCATTAGCCCGGGCGTTTGCTGGAATTTTATCCAGGCCGCCGTGCTTCCTGTTACCGTTGCCCAATTTGATGCTTCATTAACCGCCAATAAAACAGTAAAAGTTTCATGGGCAACTGCGGAAGAGATCAACTCGGACTATTTTTCGGTGGAACGCAGCGCCGATGGGAGCGACTGGCAATCGATAGGGAAAGTCCTGGCCAAAGGAAATTCTTCCGGAAATGTTGACTATACTTTTATTGATCCTGCGCCTTTGAATGCCTTGAATTATTACCGTCTGAAGATAGTAGACCGCGACGCAAAGTTTAAATACAGCAAGACAGCAACCGTATCGTTGGATGGCAAGACTGCTGCATTGGTTGTATACAATAATCCATTCAATGACCAGATCAGGATTAAATTAAATAGCACGGCAGTGGACAATCTTAGTCTAACGCTTACAGATATGCTCGGGAGAACCTATTCTCAGCAATTCTTTCATGCACAGGCCGGAGACAATTTCATCAACATTGTCCCGAAGGGGGCTTCTGCAGGATTGTATATACTTAATATCAAAGGAAAACATACGAATCAAACAGTGAAACTGGTTAAGGAATAGATCCATTGACTACTTCAAAAAAACTAATTGAATTGCGCAGGAGCCTCTTCAATTGGTTTTTTTATTTTAGTGTTTTCCGGTCTGTACTAAAACAATGACATGTTGAAACAACCCAAAGCTTTCCTGTTCGACCTCAATGGAACCATGATAAATGATATGAATTATCATATTGATGGCTGGCTTGAATTGTTGAATACACAATTGAATGCCGGGATGACCAGGGATGAGGTCAAACAACAGATGTATGGCAAGAATTCAGAAGTGCTCACACGCATATTTGGAGAAAATCATTTTACCATACAGGAGATGGACAGGTTATCTATCGAAAAGGAAAAAGCATACCAGGCTGTTTACAAGACACATCTTGCATTGGTGCCCGGCTTGTCCTGGTTTCTGCAAAAATCATCAGATGCAGGCATACTGATGGCCATTGGTTCTGCAGCAATTCCTTTTAACATCGATTTTGTGCTCGACAATCTCCATATCCGCCATTATTTTAAGGCCATCGTCAGTGCCCACGATGTAAAACTGAGCAAGCCTGACCCGGAAACCTATACCAGAGCGGCTGCTCTTCTGGGTACTGCGCCCGGGGACTGTGTTGTTTTTGAAGATGCTCCAAAAGGAGCAGAAGCAGCTTTTCGTGCATCCATGTCCTGCATTGTACTAACTACCATGCATACTGCAGAAGAGTTCTCCCTTTACCCGAATATTCTTCATTTTATCGCTGATTATAACGATCCCTTTTTGGGAAGCTTTCTGCCTGCAGATTAGCTCTTTTTTCTTTGGAAAAATAGTCCCATATTCGGAAAAAAATTGGTCTCAAAACCTCTGTATTATATTTATAATCATATAGTTATGAATTGGTATGGGTGTTGGATTAACCCATCCAAATCAACAAAGCTATGACAACAGAACTGACAATACCTTTTCTAAAAAAGAAGATACAGGAACTGCAAAGTGCATTGTTCTTTGCTGAAAGCGATTCTATCTTAAAAATGCCGACTCATGTCATTAGTGCTGAAGTAACAGACGATAAAGCACAGATCTGGTTTGTGGTTCCTCGTCCCGCTCAGTGTGTGCACCAGTTCGACCAGGAATTTCCTGCCAAGCTGGATTTCTTCAGAAAGGGAAAAGACTTTTATTTGAAGATCAAGGGAACGGCAGCCATTGTGTCCGACGAAACACAGATAACCGATGCGCTTTCTCCTGAAATCATGCAGCGTGTTAAAAACAAAGAAGCCGTGCTGATGCGTGTAAAGATTCAACACGCTGATTATTTCGAAGCAACGCCAAAGCCAGCGCAAAACTGGCTACAGTATAGTGGCGTTCAGTTGTACAACTGGTTGTTGAACCCCGAATTCGATGTCAAAAATCCACAGTTGGTAACCATCCCGATAAGGATTAATCAATAGATTATGGATTGGTAGGCTTTCATTGAATTTGTCTTATTAAAATGAAAAAGTCTTGTCTCGCCTCAGGCTAGACGAGACTTTTTCATTTTTGGTATCCGACTTCTTTTCTTGCAGCATCGGTCCAGTCTTTTATGAGGTGGATCTGACCTTCGCTCAATCTTGCGTAGCGATGGATAAAGGTATAGGTTGACAAGGGCATTTCCTTTTTCTCTACCTGTTCGGCGATATCGCTCAGGCGATGATCCAGTTTGCGTTTATCAAAACTTGAAAGATCTGAGAAATTAATAGCCCGTTTTCCGTCGTTTATATGGCTTCTTAGCCACAAACCAACAGGGTTCACATTTACATACCAGGGGTAGTCGGTATGATTCGAATGGCAATCATAGCAGGATCGTTGCAACACATGGAGAACTGTATCAGGAACATGAACATAATGGCTGATATCATTTTTTGTTGTCACGGGTCCGTTATTCCGGGCAGGTCTGATAAACTGAATGACAATGAATACAAGCAAAAGGACAATCAAAATTTTTCTGATCATATATTATTCTTTTGTTTAATGAAACCTATACCCTAAAATCACTTTGAATATTGCATTATCTGTACTGGAAGTAAACCCCCAACCATAACCGAAATTCAACTCCCAATCCGGTGACCAGTCCAGGTCAACGGCTGCAAACAATTGGTGCTGCTGGTTTTGACGAGGTTCAATATTATTCAGCGGACCTAAAGACCCATAATACTCAAACCCTGCTGCGATGACTTTGGTTATATCATAAGAGCATTTAACATTCGGAGAAAATATATAGCCAAGATTCTTGTTCAATCCATGAAAAGATTTGTCAAAAGTTGGATTGAACGAGAGATATATCTTTCCCAGTTGTTTATCTATGATGGGTCTGATTTCCAGCGACCAGTCATCCTCATCATATTCTCTTTTCTGGTAGCCAGCTTCCAAAGACAAACTCACGCCAACCGGCCATTTCCAGGCAGAGGGAACCATTACCCTGGGCCTGATATGGCTTCCTACATAGCTGGTTCGGTGGTCACTTCCGATGGTATTAAAAAAATAGACACCCGTTTCGAACCAGGAGTTCCAGCCATGGGTAATCTCAATTGTTTCGTGAAATACATGATGGGTAGGCAGCACCCCGTTTTCGGTCGCCGTTGTGCCGGCAAATGTAAAATTGCTATGCAATTCCACCATGGTATTACCCTTTGCTACTGTTTGAGAGCCGTAGACTTGGATTTCATAGTTTTCCTGCCCTGAAGCCCATACCGGTGCTAAACATGCGGAAATGATACAGCAAAGAAAAACCTTCATGGCTTCCGTTAATTTTTTTTGGGGTATAGGTAATAAATAATGGGATTTTAAAACGGTTGGTAAATCTCGGCTTTAATATTGAGCAAATGCTGAAGAACGGACAATTTATAAATAGAGCGCCTGTTCACGCAGTTGGTGTCGGTTTGTCGTAAGCTTTAATTTGATTATCTGATTTTAGGCCAATTCAATTTTTCGTATAGTGGTCACCGTAAGTACGACACTGTTTAGGATTTTTAATCTTTGTAGAATTAATTCTACAGCGTGTATACCAAAAAATTTAAAATGGAATAATTTTTGCAATAGTAAAATTACTTTCAGTTTGTATGTTGCCTGAAATAGATTTAGCCCATTATGTTTTCCTCAGAAGATTTAGAAAGCCTGCAATATCAAGAGCTTATTGATGTTTTGGGCAAATTGACGAAAGAGTATACTACCGCACTTGCCGATCATCCGGATCGGCTGATCAATGATAATGCCGTATATCGTATCAATCTCCTGATCAAAGAGATCAAGATCATTGAAGAAAAATTAAATAATGAAAATTTTGATTTGAGTTACTGAGATGTTGAAGGTGACTCAATATTTACGATTCTACGGACCAGAATACTAGTTCCGCACGGGTATAGGACCTCCGGGGATTTTTGGTGTCTTTTTATGTGAAGTGTGGGCAAAAAAGGCAACACATCCACTCATAATAGAAATGGGCTTACGATAGTAAGCCCATAACCTTGATTAATTTTGTGGAGAATATCGGAGTCGAACCGACGACCTCTTGCATGCCATGCAAGCGCTCTAGCCAGCTGAGCTAATTCCCCATAAAGGAGTGCAAATATAGAAGTTTTTGCTTCATTATCTTTGCATCGAAACCAAATATCATGGGAATTTTACGGCAAGTCGCCGAATACCTTTACATCAAAAAGCGCGACCCCAATGCCCCTCATAGCAAATGGATGAAATACATGCACGGCATCAACCGCATATCCATTTTCATGTTTCTGATCGGCCTGCTCGTCATCATCATTCGCATCATTTTCTTTGGAAAAAGGCATTAGGGTGTAAATATCCAACAATACTCCTGGCTGCATTGGCAGAAGCATGACCTCCCTGGGTGAGAATATCCTTCAGACGTGCGTAATCCGCCAGTATTTGCTGCTGGCGCAGTGGATTGTTGAGCAAATCATTCAGTTCGCGCTGCAATTGCGCGACATTCAGATCATCCTGGATCAATTCTTTCACAACCGGTTTGTCCATGATCAAATTGACAAGTGAGATGTATTTGACTTTGATCAGTCGTTTGGCGATCTGGTAAGAAATGGCGCTTCCTTTATAACAGATCACTTCCGGTACGCCGAAAAGCGCTGTCTCCAGAGTTGCGGTGCCCGAAGTAACACATGCTGCTTTAGCGTGCAGTAACAGGTCGTAGGTTTTATTTTCTATCGACGAAACATTGGGATATCCCTTCAGCAGCTCGTCATAAAAAGCATTGTCAAGTCCGGGCGCCTTGGCCACTACAAAATGATATCCGGGAAATAGCCGGCTCATCTCCAGCATCACGGGCAGTTTTTTCCAGATTTCCTGTTTTCGGCTACCCGGCAATAAGGCGATTACAGGTAGGGGATAGTGGGGCAAATTTGATTTATTCTCTTCCGCCTTTGACCGGTAGCTTTCGATAACCTCCACGAGCGGATGTCCGACATATTCCACTTCAAAATTCCATCTGCTATAGAATGCTTTCTCAAAAGGAAGGATCACCAGCATTTTGTCCACGCAGGATTTAATGGTATTGACCCTGCTTTCCTTCCAGGCCCAAACCTGGGGAGAAATATAATAGATGACTTTGTAGCCAGATTTCCTGGCCCACTTGGCGATGCGAAGATTGAAACCGGGATAGTCAATTAATATCAGGGCATCGGGTTTAAACGCACCGATATCCCGCTTGCAAAAACGAAGGTTTTTCAGGATGGTAGGCAGGTTCTTAATGACTTCCGTGAAACCCATAAAAGCAAGGTCCTTATAATGCCTCACTACCACAGCACCGGCATCCTGCATCAAATCCCCACCCCAGCAACGAACGGATGCCTGTTCATCGAGTTTCTTTAATTCTTTGATGAGATTACTTCCGTGCAGATCCCCTGATGCTTCGCCGGCAATGATGTAATATTTCAAATGATCAATTTATAAGTAAGAACTGCGACCCCATAGGCAAGTGTGGCCACAAAAATTCCTTTTGCAGTTTTGTCGCGATGAGTATTGATGTAAATAGTAAAGAACAGGGCATTGGAAACAAGGGAAATGGTGCTGACGCCCGTGAGCAACGACTTATTTTTTTTGAGGAGAAAGAAATATTCAGACAATGTCATGGACCTGGAAAAATTCCAGTAATAATAGATGAACATGGCAATAATGGGGGCGATCAGACCAATGGCGATGCCGAGCTTGAGGTTGTCTTTTTTAAATATCACAATGTCCACTTTTTTTCGATTTTGCCCTTTAGAACGTAATTGGTCAGATCAAATTGTACCGGAACCACGCTGACGTAATTGTGTTCCAGGGCCCATACATCAGTATCTTTTCCCTTATCAAAATTGACAAATTTCCCCGTAAGCCAATAATATTTTCTTCCGGTAGGATCATTTCTTTCAATAAAATCTTCTTCGTACTTCGCGTAGGCCTGCCGGCAGATCTTCATCCCGGCGATCAACTCTTCGGGAACGGCCGGTATATTCACGTTTAGTACAAGATGTTTATCCAGCGAGTCTTTCAGCAGGTTTTGCACGATCAGGCGGGCATATTTACGGGCTCCCCCAAAATCGGCTTCCACACTGTAGTCCAATAGAGAAAAACCCACAGAGGGAATGCTTTCAATGGCGGCTTCCACAGCAGCCGACATAGTGCCCGAATAGATCACATTAATGGAATGATTAGCTCCGTGATTAATGCCGCTCAGGCAAAGATCAGGTTTGCGATGCAGGATCTTGTCCACCGCCAGTTTAACGCAATCCACCGGTGTACCTGAACATTGCCAGGCTTCGATGCCATCGAAAGTGGAAACCGGGTGCAGGCGCAAGGGAATGCCAATGGTAATGGCATGCCCCATGCCAGACTGGGGCTTATCCGGGGCAACAACAATCACTTTTCCGAGATCCTTTACCGCTTCCACCAGGTTGCGGATACCTGGTGCGTTCACTCCATCATCATTGGTTATCAGGATTACAGGAGGTTCTTTCTTTTTTGATTTTGACATGTTACGGAAAACAAAAATAATCATAACAGTTGACAGTTGACGGCTAAAAACAGATGACAGTTAACAGTTGGCAGTTGACAGAATGGGAATTCTCAGGAGTGCTACTGTCAACTATCATCGGTCAACTGTGATCTGTCCTATTTTTCCACAGCCTGATTGAATTTTACCCCCATTGCGCTACCTTTGCAGCCGATTTTAAACCCTTGATATGGCAGGACAATTGAAGGAGGTTCGGAACCGGATTAAGTCAATCCAAAGCACACAGCAGATCACCAAGGCAATGAAGATGATCAGCGCAACCAAACTGCGCAAGGCACAGGACGCGATCGTACAAATGCGGCCTTATGCGAGAAAACTTCAGCAGCTGCTGACTAATATCGTCAGCAATACCGATGGAGGCGTCAGTTCGGGATTATCCTTTGAAAGGCCGGTGGAAAAAGTATTGCTGATCGTCATTACCAGCGACCGCGCTTCCTGTGGCGCTTATAATTCAAACCTGATCAAACTTGCCAAACAAACCATCCAGGAAAAATATTCCAGCCAGGCAGCCAAAGGCAATGTGGAGATTTGGAGCATTGGCAAAAAAGGGTACGAACATTTCCTGAAGAATAATTTCAAGGTCAGGGACACGTATAAGGACATCTTCTTACAGCTTTCTTTTGATCGGGTGCAGACCTGTGCGCAGGCTGCGGTCAGGAGTTTTACGAATAAGGATTTCGATGCGGTGGAGATCATTTACAGTGAGTTTAAGAACGCCGCTTCACAGCGTTTTGTTGCGGAGAAGTTTTTGCCGATCCCCAAAGTGGAACAGAAAAGCGGGATCAAGAAAAATGATTTTATTTTCGAACCTGCCAAAGAAGAATTGATCGCGGAACTGATGCCTAAAATTTTGAATACACAACTGTATAAAGCAGTTTTAGATGCCAATGCATCAGAACATGGTGCCCGTATGACTGCGATGGACAAGGCCACCGAAAATGCCAACGAAATATTGCGCAGTCTTCGCATTTCTTATAACAGGGCAAGACAGGCTGCGATTACAACTGAATTGACCGAGATCGTGAGCGGCGCTGCTGCATTGCAGGGATAGTTGGATTGGTTTTTGTGCCAATAACGATCAAACAAAAAAGCAATGGAAATAACTGAACTGATTCCTCACACAGAAGCATTGATCTTTGCCAGCGACAAGCCATTGACGGCGATGGAAATCACAGAACTGATGAACAATGCATTTGGATTTATGCAGGAAAAACTAACACTTGAACAAATTCAGACGGCTATTGATGGCATTGTGGAGAAATATGCCGCTGAATTTTACCCGTTCGAAATGAGGGAAAGCGGGGGCGGATGGCAGTTTCTTACCAAAAAAGAATTCCATAAAACCATTGCACAGCTGAATGGCGAGAAATTCCTGAAACGACTATCCACAGCCGCTTTGGAAACACTTTCTATCGTCGCATACAAACAACCGATTACCAAAGGTGAAATCGAATCCATCCGGGGCGTCAACAGCGACTATTCGATCCAGAAATTATTAGAAAAGGAGTTGATCATCATCTCTGGCCGCAATGAAGACATGCCCGGTAAACCGCTCATCTATACTACCTCAAAATCGTTCATGGACTATTTTGGCATCAATTCTTCCGAAGACCTACCCAGGCTGAAAGAGGTGCTCAACGATTCCATCAGCGAAGCAACTGTCGTACACCTTGAACCGCCCGGCGAGAAAGATCCGGTCGCCGAGCCCTTACTGATTGTGAGCGAACACGGTGAATTGGTTGAGAATGCTGGTGAATCGGACATCCAGGAATCAGCACAGGAAGACGATACCGGAGCATAGTCTATCGCAATAACCTGTTTTGTAAAGGGATGAAGCCGGGGCTGCATCCCTTTTTTATTTGCATTATATTCGCAAATATGTCACAGAAATTATCCGAAGAACACCTGGTTGACGTGGCCAATCAATTTGGTACTCCCCTATATGTTTACCATGCCGAAAAAATCGCCGCGCAATACGACAAGATAAAAACAGCCTTTGAAGCCAGTGATGTTGTGTTTTTCTATGCCTGCAAAGCGCTCACCAATATCAATATCCTGAAATATATAAAAGGATTGGGCGCCAATGTGGACTGCAGTTCCATGAATGAAGTGAAACTGGCCCTGCATGCGGGTTTTGAGCCGAAACAGATATTATATACATCCAACGGAATCGCTTTCGACGAAATAGAAGAAGCAAAAAATGCCGGGGTTCACATCAACGTGGATAGTTTGTCCAACCTCGAAAAATTTGGCAAAAAATTCGGCCATAGCTACCCGGTAGGCATTCGGCTGCGGCCCAATATCCTTGCAGGCGGGAACCTCAAAATTTCCACGGGCCACGACAAGAGCAAATTTGGCATTCCCGTGGAGCATCTTGACCGCTTACTTTCGATCGTACGCCAATACGATCTCTGTGTGCATGATCTGCATATTCATACCGGCTCAGAAATAAAGGACGTGGATGTATTTGTCAAAGGGATAGCGGTCCTGTTTGATATCATTCCACAGTTCAACGAATTGAAGTTTATCGACCTGGGTGGGGGATTTAAAGTACCCTACCATGAAAATGACCAGGAAACCAACATCGGCTTATTGGCTGAAAAAGTAAAAGAAGCATTCGACAACCATCCGAATCCCAATGGCAGGCACCTGCAGATCTGGTTCGAACCGGGAAAATTCCTGGTGAGCGAGTGCGGGTATTTTGTTACGCAGGTCAACGTGCTGAAGCCGACGCCAGCGACAACATTCGCCAGTGTCAACAGTGGCTTCAACCATTTAATCCGTCCGATGTTTTACGACTCTTATCACCATATTCAAAACATCAGCAACCCAGGCGCGGCGGAAAAGAATTATTCGGTGGTGGGTAATATTTGTGAAACGGATACTTTTGCCTGGGAGAGGAAACTGAATGAAGTGAGGGAGGGCGATTACCTGGTATTTTACAATGCGGGGGCTTATGGATTTGAAATGTCTTCAAACTTCAATTCGCGACTCAAGCCCGCAGAAGTGCTGATCAAAAACGGCGAAGCACAGTTGATCAGGAAAAGAGACGTATTCGAAGATCTATTGAAAAATCAAATCATAGTCCTGTAATGTTCAGGGTTTTCAATATTCGTTCACCATATAAACTTGATTCCTATGCCAATAAGAATGGTCGATGATCCTCAGGATCCGGAACAGGATGATGGCAGTGGCGGTGGGAGTGGTGGTGGTGGATTCGGCGGCGGAGGCGGCGGTGGTCTCTTTGGATTACTGCCCCTGTTGCTCACCTTATTCCGGGGTCCCAAAGGTTGTTTATGGATCGTGATCATAGCAGCCGGTGCCTATTTTTTCCTCGGACGAGGTGGTGGAGGCTGCAATAACTCAATGGTGCAAAATGTAGCGCAATTGGCCACCGGCGGCATCCTGGATCCCCGCCAATTCGAGAAATCCAATATTTACGAGCCGCTTGCTGATGACAACAGCAAGAATCCCCTGCCTGAATCTGCTAACCTGCAAAAATTTGCACCATCGGTCGGCGACCAGGGTAAACAGGGCAGCTGTGTTGCCTGGAGCAGCGCTTATGGTGCAAGAACCATACTGGAAGCGGCGCGCAGCGGCGAGGACCCAAACAGCCTGAAATTCAGTCCGGCATTTTTATACAATCAAATCGGTGTCGATGGATGCGAGGGCTCATACATCAACAGGGCTATGGATTTTATGACCAGCCGGGGTTCGGTACCCTATGAGCGGTTTCCGTATACAGACCAGGATTGTGCGCGTCAGCCAGACCAGCAGTTGCTCAACGAGGCTGCGCGATACCGAATGAGGGGTTCTAACCGGCTTACGCAAGGGGACCGGACCAATGTGCTCGATCTACGCGCGATAAAGGAAAACCTCTCGCAGGGCGCACCAGTGGTTATTGGTATGATGGTCGGGGGCAGCTATATGCAACCTATGATGGGGCAGGATGTCTGGAACCCGACCGATGAAGACAAAAGTATGATGGGATTTGGCGGCCATGCGCAATGCGTGGTGGGGTATGACGATGCTAAATATGGCGGTGCATTCCTCCTCATGAACAGTTGGGGTCCCCAATGGGGCCACAATGGTTTTGCCTGGGTCCGTTACCGTGATTTCAGGTATTATGTGCGGGAGGCCTATGGACTCGAACCCATGCAGAAAATGGGCGCTGCCGCGAATGCTTCCTTCGATGCAGAAATCGGATTGGTACAGGTGAATATAAATGGAAATAAAACAGTAGCCGGCGATTATATTCCATTAAAAAATGCACGCAATAATGTTTTTGAAACCGTATCCACAGTAAAGCCGGGAGCCCGGTTTAAAATGGAAATCAAAAACGCCACCGAATGCTATATCTATGTTTTTGGAAAGGAAACCGATGGCAGCAGCTATACCCTGTTCCCCTATCCCAGGACCGATGATCCAACAAAAACAAAATATTCCCCATTTTGCGGTATAGCAGGATACCGGTTGTTTCCAAGAGACAAGAGCATGACGCCGGACAGTATCGGAACGAAGGATTACTTAGCCGTGGTGGTGAGCAGGGACACGCTGGATTGGTACAACCTTAACAGACAGATCAGTCAGAATTCCAGCCAGGATTATGCTGCAAGACTGAACACTGCATTGTCAGACAAAATGATCCGAAATGTTCAATTTCAAAGTTCTTCCAGGGGTACGATGCAGTTTAAGACAAACGGGGCGGCAAATAGTGTGGTGACCTGCATCGTGGAAATTGACAAATAAAAATGCGCTGAAATATGAATGCCCGGCCGGAAGCTTTTTTCAAACTCCTCAGGCATCCTGTTAAATTCAGGATGTTTTTGTTTTTGAAGATACCCAGCGCTTTTTTTTCAGGCGTCAGGATCGAGGCCGCGGATGAAAACGGTTGTACCGTAAAAGTGCCGTACACCTGGTTCTCGCAAAATCCTTTCCGCTCAACTTATTTCGCCTGCCTGAGCATGGCTGCGGAAATGAGTACGGGGGCCCTCGCGATGGCGTATGTATATAAAAGCGATCCGCCGGTCTCCATGCTGGTCATTAAAACCGAGGCCCATTATTACAAGAAGGCGGTCGGCCTTACCCGGTTTGCTTGCGAAGACGGAAAAGCCATCCGGGACTGCATTGAAAAGGCAGTCAGCAACGGCGATGGACAGTCGATTACCGTCAAATCAACCGGCACCAATACTGCAGGGGAGCTGGTGGCAGAATTCTTTATTACGTGGTCGTTTAGAGAAAAAAAAGTAGAGAATAAAAAATAGAGAATAGAAAATAGACAATAGAGAATAGGAAAGTTTAAATTGCACTCGCCTATTTTCTACTTTCTATTTTCTTTTTCCTATTCATTACCTTACACACAAACCAATTTATGAAGATCGCTTTTCATGGTGCTGCAAGAACTGTCACCGGTTCCAAGCACCTGCTCACGCTTAAGAATGACAAAAAATACCTGCTGGATTGCGGGATGTTCCAGGGATTGGGACAGGAGACCGACCAGATGAATCGCGACTGGGGATTCGATCCCCGGGAAATAAACTATCTTATTTTATCGCATGCGCATATTGATCACTGTGGGTTAATCCCAAAACTGGTGAAAGATGGCTTTACGGGCAGGATATACAGCACCTGGGCCACCCGGGAACTTACAGCGGCATTGCTTGAAGATTCAGCCAGGATCCAGCAGGAAGACATCAAATTCGCCAATAAAAAAAGAATTGTGGAAGGCCATTCCTACCTTCAGCCGCTGTACGATGAAGAGAACGCCAAAGCTGCGCTGGACCTTTTTGAGGGCGTGGACTATGACCAATGGATTACCATTGATGACCAGGTACAGTTCATGTACACAGATGCCGGGCATATCATCGGGAGCGCCGCCGTGCATTTGAAAATAATTGAAAATGGACAGTTAACCAGGCTCACGTTCAGTGGGGACGTTGGCAGGTATCGCGATGTGATCTTACGATCCCCCGCCAATTTTCCACAGGCTGATTATATCCTCATCGAATCCACTTATGGCAATAGCTTGCACGATCCGGAAGTAAAAACGCACGAGCTGCTCCTGGAGTGGATTGAAAAAACCTGCCTGCAAAAAAAAGGCAAACTGATCATCCCCGCATTTAGCGTCGGCAGAACCCAGGAAATCCTTTTCGCCTTAAATCAGCTGGAAACAGAGCAGCGCCTGCCTGACCTGACCTATTTTGTGGACAGTCCGCTGAGTATACGCGTAACCGAGATCGTCAAGAAGTATCCACAGTTATTTAATAAAAGCGTACAAAAGATCTTGCTGGCTGACCAGGATCCTTTCGCATTTAAGGGGCTCAAGTACATCAATTCCGTCGACGAGTCCAAGTCACTGAATTTTCGCAACGAGCCCTTCGTGATCATTTCAGCCAGTGGAATGGCTGAGGCAGGCAGGGTCAAGCATCATATCAGCAATAACATTGAAAACTCCCGGAATACGATCCTTTTGGTCGGTTATTGCGAACCCTACTCTTTGGGAGGCCGCCTGATGGCAGGAGCCAGGGAAGTGGGCATTTTTGGCGTTCAACATGAAGTGCATGCCGATATAGGCGTAATACGAAGCATGAGCGCGCACGGCGATTATGAGGACCTGAGCCAGTTCCTTGCCGGCCAGGACCCTAAACAGGTAAGAAAGCTATTCATTGTGCATGGAGAATACGAAGTGCAGCAGGCATTCAGAGAGCGCCTGATGAAAAAGGGATTTATGGACATTGAAATCCCGGAAAGACATTACGAGATCGGATTGACCTGAAAAAAGAAGGCTGTCTCGCTTTTGGCGAGACAGCCTTAAATCTGTTTGACGGGTGGATCATTTTAGTTCGCCAGGGGTACAGATTTTGAGAAATTGGTTTTTTTCGGGTACTGGATTTTGGGTTCAGGGTATAATCAACATTTTTTCACTGGAATAGGAATTGGAATTAACACGGGCTCTTGTAAACGGATGCCAGTAAGAAATTCATAGATATCAGATAGCGTTTTCATAAGTTCCATTTTTATTCTTTTAGTGTTTCTATTCGCTTTCAACAATACAAAGATGGGGATTGTTTTGGGCCCGGCATAACTTATTCGATTAACAGGGGAAAAGCTTCGTTTTTCGGGATAAATTGCCCGATGGGCAAGGGATGAAAGGAAGGTGGATGATCAGATGATGTTCAGGCGTTTGAATACATCCGCTTTATTGGCTTTGCTGACGGGGATTTCGTTGCCTTTGATGAAGAGGATATTTTCCCTCATGTCATCGATCTTGTGGAGGTTGACGATATAAGAACGGTGCACTTTCAGGAAATGAACCTTGCTGACCTTCTCTTCAAGGTTCTTAATGGTATTGTGGGTAATGTATTTTTTATTGTCGTTGGTAACAAATTTTACATAATCGCCCATACTCTCGATATACAGGATGGAATCGTTGTTCAACCTGATCAATTTCCCGTCGGCCTTGATGTAAATATGGTCGGAACCGTTTTGTGCAGAAATGGTTTCCCTCGATGGCTGGATTTTTTTCAGGGCCTCCAGGAAACGCTGGTAGGTGAACGGTTTCATCAGGTAGTCGGAAACATTATACTGAAAGGCGTTGTAGGCGTATTCTTTTTTGGAAGTAGTCAGGATCACTTTGGGAGAAAAGGCGATCTGGTCCAGCAATTCAAAACCGTTTGCACCGGGCATTTCCACATCGAGGAAAATCAGGTCTACCACGTTTTCATTGAGGAAATGAAGTGCATCAGGGACATTGACAAAATGTCCTTTCACTTCTACCTGGTTGCTTTTTTCGCAGCATCTTTCCAGGTAGTTTGCAGCAACCTCCAGATCTTCTACAATGATGCAAGTGAGACTCATGACTTTTGACTATTAAAACGTTCTAATTTTCCCTTTTCTTCTTCAATCAGCGATTTACTGTCTATCAGCTTATTTCTTAAAGATTCATAGTCATGGTTGATCATATCGAATGATGCTGCCGTTTGACAGACATGTTCAAAACGCTGAAACTGCTCCTGAACGTCTGTAAGGCCTACAAAACCAAATATGGGCTTGATCTTATGTACGGCCGCTTTTAGCGCCGGAATGTCTTTAGAAGCATAAGAAGCGATGATATTACCGGAGAGAACGACATATTCTTTCAAAACGGTCTCAAATACCTCTTCCATATAGAGATAATCGTCACCGTATAAGGCGTTTATACTCTCTGCATTTATTTTCTCGTTGAAAATGAATGATTTGTGGTTTATCGAGCGGTTCATAAAGAATTGAATTCCTATAATATATAACTGTTTTGGATAATAATTATTATGCCGTAGCCGTTTTATTATTGATTAATCTAACCTCAATCTTATCTAAAACTCTGTGAAAGACAAAATAGTATCTGCCTTGTGGTCAATGTACGAGGATATCGCTTTTTCAGGGGTAGATGCCAACACACCCATCCCGGAGCGAAAGAAAATAATCCGGTTTAATCAGTTCATCATCCTCATTTTAACGGCTAACCTTTTATCTGTAGTCAGTTATTTTACCTTAAGTCTTTACATCAGCGCGTTGATCAATCTTTCGGCAGCTTATGTGTTTATACTTGCTTTTCACCTCAATTCAAGGAAAAAATTTGAATTGGCGCGGATCATCTCGATCATCAACCTGAACATCTACCTGATCGTCATGAATTATATGGAAGGATTGAAAGCCGGTGAATACCTGCTGTACTTCCCGTATTTCTTAGTGATGACCTTCGTGATCAGTGTGCAGGAAGATTTCAGAGAGCTCAAATTCGTATACCTGCTGACCATCATCTCGGTGCTCGTCTGTTTGAATGTGAGTCCGGGAGAGAATCATTACCAGGTCAGGATCGTAGGCATGTTTCTGCGTTTGTACAACAGCAACCTCGCCATCGCACTGGTGCTGACCACATTTTTCTCTTATGTCATCCTCAGGGTCAACCGGTACAATGAAATGGCCATTCTACAGGAAAAACAATTCGTCGATACCATTTACAATACCTCCCTGGATGGCGTATTCATCATGGACGCTCAAAGAAGGACGATTGCAGGTTGTAACAACAGGGCTGTGGAACTGTTCGAAATTGAAAATAAGAAAGAGATCGAGGGCACCCATATTGAAAACTGGTTTACCAAAGAACACATCAAGCTGTTTAATAAAATAGAAGAAGACCTGTCTGGCAATACCAGTAAGAACTGGCAGGGAGAGCTCGCTTTCACGTCAAAGCATGAGCGAACATTTTTTGCTTTTGTCAACATCGTTCCCTTTTTGGATGAGGGCAACCGTTTTCTGAAGATCAGTATCCTGGATATGTCCGAAATCAAGAGTGCACAATTTGAGTTGATGAAAGCCAAGCAAAAAGCGGAAGTGGCGTCGCAGGCCAAATCCAGGTTCCTGTCTAACATGAGCCATGAACTGCGCACACCCCTCAACGGTATCATTGGGGCTTCGAACCTCCTGTTACAGGAAACCCATTTGCAGGAGCAGAAATCACACATGGATATTCTGAAATATTCTTCGGAACACATGATGATGCTCATCAACGAGATCCTCGATTTCAACAAAATTGAAGCCGGTAAGCTTCAATTGGGACAGGACCCGGTAGACATGAAACAGTTTTTACAAAAGATAACCGTTCAATTCTCCGCCCAGGCCCATGCCAAGGGATTGCGGTTTAAGACGGATATTGATGAGAGCCTGGATGTGGAATTCATGACAGACGAAACCAGGCTGAACCAGGTGTTCAGCAACCTGTTGTCGAATGCCATTAAGTTTACGCACCACGGAGAAATCACCCTGGTGGCAAGAAAAGTATTTTCTACCAGCCAGAAAGCTACTATACAGTTCATGGTAAAAGATAGCGGCATCGGCATTCCTGCCAATAAACAACAGGAGATTTTTGAGAGCTTCACGCAGGCCGATGTAAATACTACGCGTAAGTATGGTGGCACGGGCCTTGGATTATCCATCACAAAAAAACTCGTCAATTTATTTCATGGTGATTTATTGCTGGAAAGTGAAGAAGGAAAAGGAAGTACGTTCCATTTTACCCTGAAACTGGACATCAATGAGAACAGGAAGAGGTATATCGACGAGGACAGAGTGAAGCAGTTGACCGAACTCACCGGGGTCAGGGTGCTGATCGCCGAAGACAATATGGTGAATATGTCCATCGCCAAACGATTCCTGACCAAATGGGGTATTGAAGTAAAAGAGGCCTATAATGGCAAGGAGGCCGTTGATTTATTCAGCAAGAATAGTTTCGACCTCGTATTGATCGACCTGGAAATGCCCGAAATGGATGGAATAACAGCATTGGGAGAGATCAAGAAGATCAACCCGCTGATCCCAGCCATCGCCTTTACTGCTGCAGTGTACGACAACATGCGTGCCGACCTGATTCAAAAAGGTTTCAAAGAATTTGTACCCAAGCCCTTCCGCCCCGAAGACCTGCATAACAAAATTGCCACGCTGGTCACGATGCAGAACAGGGCATAACCAGCAGCGGATACCATTGCCGCGTTTCACCCTTAGATTGTCGCTTTCGCACCTCAGCAAAAATCCCCCGCCAGCTTAGCTTTGTATGCAATCAGTCTACCATTAAAACATTGCATATGAAAAGGAAAATCTTCCTCAGCAATGAATGGATTCTAATATTTAGCTTTATTGCATAAATGGAAACAAGAATTCATTCTGCTGCAGTCGTAAACTTCTCCCGCGAAAAAGGATCAGTTGAAGTCAGGGAAATACCCAAACCGGTCATCGGAGAAGACGATGTGCTGCTCGAAGTGATGAATGTGGGTGTTTGCGGAAGTGACTTGCATCAATGGATGGCAAGCCATAGCTGGCCGGTAAATTATCCGGTCGTTCTGGGCCATGAATTTGCAGGTTTTATTGTAGAAACGGGAGCCAGAGTGAAAGAATGGAAGATAGGAGACAAAGTGGTCAGTGAAACGGCCGCAGTTATCGATGCCAACAATCCCCTAAGCCGACAGGGTCTGTATAATCTTGATCCCTCGCGCAAAGGTTTCGGGTATGGTGTAGACGGGGCCATGACACGTTTTGTTCGCGTTCCACAAAGATGTCTTCATCGCATCCCCGACCATCTTTCATTTGAGGAAGCCTGTTTGACTGAACCCTGCTGTGTTGCCTACAATGCGGCCGTCATGAACACGCGCATCAAACCGGGAGACCTTGTAATTGTTCTTGGGCCCGGAACAATCGGT
>Ga0193728_1000208_pt1 | contig 27162 bp, 23 predicted proteins | sample U1c1metaG_FD_143037 | JGI IMG/M metagenome (GOLD analysis project Ga0193728, IMG submission 143037) | Soil microbial communities from a riparian zone of the East river system, Colorado, United States - U1c1 | ecosystem: Environmental > Terrestrial > Soil > Riparian zone | place: USA: East River... | reverse complement strand
CTGCCCCGGAACCTGCCGCCCCCGCGACCCCGCCCGTCCCGGCTGAACCCGGCGCCCCGGCGGGCACGGACACCCAGGTGACAGTGGTTCCCGGCATCGGCCGGTATCACCGGGCCGAGTGCATCCTCATCCGGTTCCTCGGCGAGGAGGACCTGGAGGTCACGACCAGGCAGGCGGCGCAGGCGGCGGGCAGCGTGCCCTGCAAGGCCTGCCGGCCCGACTAGGGCCGTAGATCTTGGCGGGTGGATCCCGGCAGCACCACCCGTACCACCCGTCGCGGCCCCGGCGGCCGGGCGGGTCTCGCCTCTCCGCCGGGATGCGGTTAGGCCGGGATGCGGTTAGGCCCCTGGGGTCCTGGCCGGGGCCGGGACACGCGAGCCGGGCGAGGCGCCCGGGGTCACCGGGGCAGGCGGGATGCCGGCCTGGGTCCCGGAGCCGGCCGCCGGAGCCCGGGCAGCAGCATGACCGTAAGGTCGCTGCTGCCAGGGCAGCAGCGACCTTACGGTCACGTCGTAACCGGGAGGCGGCAGGCCGCTGGTCCCGTCCGGCGCCCGCGGGCCGCGGCTACGCGACCGCCTCACAACGGCGGCAACCAGGCGTGATCACGGGAAACGGCCCGGCCGGGGCTAACGCCTAACCGCAAGGCCGCCCGCCATCCGGTCTCATGACCTTGCGGGATACGCTCTGACGGCGGTCAGGCCCGCGTGGCCCGCCGGAGCCAGAAGGTGAGCCCGAGGCCGGCCGAGCCGTGCTCGCGCCCGCCGGCTACCCCGCCGGCTACCCCGGCGGCCGCGTCGGCGGGCCCGTAATCGGCGGCCAGGACCTCCGCGGTGATCAGCTCGCCGTGCTCGGCCAGCGCCTCGGCCAGCTCCGGGTCCGCAGTGGCCCAGCGCAGCCAGATCCGGTCGCGGACGTCCAGTCTGTCGGCCTTCCGCGCGTCCTGGACCAGGCGGACAACCTCGCGCGCCAGCCCCGCACGGCGCAGCTCCGGGCTGATGGCGACGTCCAGGGCCACGGTCTCGCCCCCCTCTGTGGCCACGGACCAGCCAGAACGGGGTACCTGGGTGACAATCACCTCCGCCGCCGTCACGGTGATGACGGAGCCGCCCACGACCACGTCCGCGGTGCCGGCCGTGCGCACGGCGCGGGCCAGGCTCGCGGGATCAGCGGCGCTGATCGCGGCCGCCACCGCCCGGGTTCCCATGCCGAAGCGCTGGCCCAGCGCGCGGAAGCTAGGCCGCGCCACGTAACTGACGAGATCTTCGCCCACCGTGTCCAGCGGCTCCAGGACTGCGACGTTCAGCTCGTCGCAGACCTCGGCCCGCAGCTCGGCCGGCAGGCTGGCCAGGCCCGGCGCGGCCACCAGGGCGCGGGCCAGCGGCTGGCGCACCCGCACGGCCGCGCTCGCTCGCGCCGCCCGGCCCAGGTCGACCAGCCGCCGGGCCAGCGCCATCTGCGCGCCGAGCTCGTCGTCGATGAGGCTGCCGTCCGGAGCGGGCCAGGCGGCCAGGTGCACCGAGTCCGGCGGCGTCCCGCCGCGCAGCACGCCCCACAGGTGGTCGGTGATGAACGGCGTGATCGGTGCCATCAGCCGGGTCAGGGTCTCCAGGGCGGCATACAGGGTCGCGAACGCGCACGCGCCGTCCGGCGTCAGCGGGCCCGCCCGGAACCGCCGCCGGGACCGGCGGACATACCACCGGGACAGGTCGTCGATGAAGGCCGCGATCAGCTGGCCGGCGGCCGCGGTGTCGAACGCCTCCAGCGCGCCGGTCGTGTCCCGGACCAGCACCTGCAGCTCGCTGAGCAGCCACCGGTCGGTCGCCGGGCGCGCGGCCGGCGGTTTCTCGTCCGGCCGCCGGTCGGGCGGCACCCAGGCGTCGCCCTGGGCGGCCGCCGCGTTGGCGTAGCGGACCAGGAACGACGCCGTGTTCCAGTAGGGGAGCAGGATCCTGCGCACGACCTCCTCGAGCGCGCCGTCCCCGATCTTCCGGGTCGCCCACGGCGACCCGCTGGCCGCGAAGAACCAGCGGACCGCGTCGGCGCCGCGGGCGTCCATCAGCGCCATCGGCTCCAGCACGTTGCCCAGGTGCTTGCTCATCTTCCGGCCCTGGTCGTCGGCGATCAGGCCGAGGCAGACGGCGTTCTGGTACGCCGACCGCCCGAAGACCAGCGTGCCGATGACCATCAGGGAGTAGAACCAGCCGCGGGTCTGGTCGATGGCCTCGCAGATGAACTGCGCCGGGTAGCTGGCCGTGAACTCGCGCTCGTTCCGCAGCGGGGCGCCGAACTGCGCGAACGGCATGGAGCCGGAGTCGTACCAGACGTCGATGACCTCGGGCACCCGGTGCGCCGGGGCGCCGCAGTCCGGGCAGCCGATGACCACGTCGTCGACGTAGGGCCGGTGCGGGTCGAGCCCGGCCAGGTCCCGGCCGGCCAGCCCGGACAGCTCTGCCAGCGACCCGACGCAGGTGGCGTGCCCGGCCGGGCAGGTCCAGATCGGCAGGGGCGTGCCCCAGTACCGGGTCCGCGACAGCGCCCAGTCCACGTTGCCGCGCAGCCACTCGCCGTACCGGCCCTCCCGGATGGCCGGCGGCTGCCAGCCGGTCCGGGCGTTCTCCGCGAGCAGCTGGTCCCGGATGGCCGTGGTCTTGATGAACCAGGTGGGCAGCGCGTAGTACAGCAGGGCGGTGCCGCAGCGCCAGCAGTGCGGGTAGCTGTGCTCGACCGGCTGGGACCACATCACCAGGCCCCGGTCGGCCAGGTCGCTGATCAGGCGGGGATCGGCCGCCTTGAAGAACAGGCCGCCCACCAGGGGGATGTCCACCGCGAACGTGCCGTCCGGCCGCAGCGGGTTGACCACGGGCAGGCCGTTCGCCCGGGCCGCGGCGAGGTCGTCGGCGCCGAAGGCCGGCGCGATGTGGACCAGGCCGGTGCCCTCGGCCGTCGTCACGAAGGCGGCGGTGATGACCTTGTGCGCGCCCGGCACCTCGATCAGCTGCAGCGGCGGCTCGTAGCTGGCACCGGCCAGCTCGGCGCCGCGCAGCCGCCGGGTGACGTGCCAGCCGTCGCCCAGGAGCCGGGCGAACAGGTCATCGGCCACCACGACGCGGTCGCCGTGGCCGGCCCGGCGGGCCACCGCGTAGGTGGCGTCCGGGTGCACCGCGACGGCGGTGTTCGCCACCAGCGTCCACGGCGTCGTCGTCCACGCCAGCAGGTCCGCCCCGGCCAGCTCCGCCGGCGCGCCCGCGGGCAGCTCGCGCAGCGGGAACCGGACGGTGACCGACGGGTCGGCCACGTCCTGGTAGACCTCCGGCTGCCCCATCTCGTGGTCGGACAGCGGCGTCCCGCACCGCGGGCAGTACGGGCTGATCCGCAGGTCGCGGACGAGCAGGCCGCGGCTGAAGATCTCCTTGAGCGACCACCACACCGACTCGATGTAGGCCGGGTCCATCGTCTTGTACGCGGCCGACAGGTCGGTCCAGTAGCCCATCCGCGTGGTCAGCCGGGCGAACGCATCGACGTGCCGCAGGACCGACTCCCGGCAGCGCGCGTTGAACTCGGCGATGCCGTAGGCCTCGATATCGGGCTTGGCGGCCAGCCCGAGCTCCTTCTCGACCGCCACCTCGACGGGCAGCCCGTGGCAGTCCCAGCCCGCCCGCCGGGGCACGTGAAAGCCCTGCATGGTCTTGAAGCGCGGCAGCGCGTCCTTCAGCACCCGGGCCTCGACGTGATGGACGCCGGGCATGCCATTGGCGGTCGGCGGCCCCTCGTAGCAGATCCAGGGCGGGCCGCCCGCGGTCTGCTCCAGGGATCGCTCGAAGACCCGGTGCTCCCGCCACCGGCGCAGCACCCCCTGGTCCATCGCGGGCAGGTCAGCCTCTCCCGGCAGCTCGGCGAAAGGAGCGGCAGCGGCAGGCACGGCACCAGACGATAGCCGATGGCCGCCGAGTCATCCTCGGATTTTGGGCGCCGTGTAACCAAGTGATTACAGAAAGTCCCGGGGCTGACGGAATGCCGCCGCCGGGAACGGGCGCTGTTCCGGGCGCAGCCTGCCGGCAGGTATGTTTGCGGACGGCCGCGGTCAGCACCTATTCTCCGGTGACTGCCGGGCTGCATGGCACGTGATAACAGGATCGCTGTCAACGGGCACCGAGGGAGGCGTTTACATGACAGCCACTGCGCCTTCGGGAGCGGCTGCGCTGGCGATCCGGGCGGGCGAGGAGCCCTGGACCGAGGCTGAGCTCAGCGAGGTCCGTGAGCAGCTCGAGGCCGAGGCGGTCGAGCTGCGATCCGACATCGAGCGCGCCGAGTCTGACATCGCCAGCCGGCTGAGCGATACCACCGGCGACGCCGGCGACGACCAGGCCGACGCCGGCGCCAAGACGTTCGAGCGCGAGCATGACCTCGCTCTCACCTACACCGCCCGTGAGCTGCTCGCCCAGGCGGACCACGCGCTGGCGCGGATGGCGCACGGCAGCTATGGGACCTGCGAGTCCTGCGGCGAGCCGATCGGGAAGGCGCGGCTGCAGGCCTTTCCCCGCGCCGTGCTCTGCGTGTCATGCAAGCAGCGCGAAGAACGCCGCTGACCGGGCCGGCGGCAACCGCCGGCCCGGATGAGGCAGCTCACCTCCAGACACTAGCTCAGCTCCAGACAACAGGGCCAGGACCAGGAAGACCGGGAAGTACCGTGCGCCCACTGCGGATCCGCGTCCTGCTCGGCGTGGCGCTGACCGTGCTCGCGCTTGACATCGTCTCCAAGCTGCTCGTCGTGGCGAAGCTGTCGGGGCGGCCGCCGGTGCGGCTGCTCGGCGGCTTCCTGCACCTCCTGGTGTCCCGCAACCCGGGCGCGGCCTTCAGCATCGGGACGTCGATGACGCTGGTGTTCTCGGCCATCGCCATCACGGTGATCGTGATCATCCTGCGGACCGCGCGGCGGATCCGCAGCCTCCCGTGGGCGCTCACGCTGGGGCTGCTGCTCGGCGGGGCCACCGGGAACCTGCTGGACCGCATCTTCCGCTATCCCGGCCTGTTCCGCGGCTACGTGGTCGACTGGATCCAGCTGCCGCACTGGCCGGTGTTCAACCTGGCCGACTCGTCGATCGTGTGCGGCGGGGTCCTCGCCGTCCTGCTGTCCATCCGCGGCATCCAGCTGGACGGGCACCGCGGCGAGCCCGCCGACGGCGAGCCCGCCGACGGCCAGCCCGCCGACGGCCAGCCCGCCGACGGCCAGCCGGCCAGCGAGGGCGCGGGTCCCGCGGTGCCGCCGGGCGGTGCGCGATGACCGGGCCGGGGCCGCGCCGGGTGCCGGTGCCGGACGGCCTGGACGGCGAGCGCCTGGATGCCGCGCTGGCCCGGATGTTCGGGCTGTCGCGGGCCGTGGCGGCCGAGCTGATCGGCGCGGGCGACGTGCTGGTCGGCGGCCGCCCAGCGGCCAAGTCCGACCGGGTGCCGGCGGGCGAGTGGCTGGACGTGACCCTGCCGCCGCCCCCCGTGCCGCTGCAGGCCCGCCCGGAGGCGGTGCCGGGCATGACCATCGCCTTCGAGGACGACGACATCATCGTGGTGGACAAGCCCGCGGGCGTGGCCGCCCACCCGACCCCCGGCTGGACCGGCCCGACCGTCCTGCAGGGCCTGCTCGCCGCCGGGCACACGATCGCGACGAGCGGCGCCGCCGAGCGGCAGGGCATCGTGCACCGGCTGGACGCCAACACCACCGGGCTCATGGCGGTAGCCAAGAGCGAGCGTGCCTACAGCGCGCTCAAGCAGGCGTTCCGCGACCGCGAGGTCGACAAGGTCTACCACTCGCTGGTCCAGGGCCACCCCGACCCGCTGCGCGGCACGGTCGACGCGCCGATCGCCCGGCAGCCCGGCAACAGCGGCCGGTTCGCGGTGGTGGCCGACGGGCGGCCGTCGGTGACCCACTACGACACGGTCGAGGCGTTCCGGGCGGCCAGCCTGATCGAGGTCATCCTGGAGACCGGCCGGACGCACCAGATCCGGGTGCACATGTCGGCGATCCGGCACCCGTGCGCCGGCGACCGGCTCTACGGCGCCGACCCGGTGCTCGCGGCCCGGCTGGGCCTGACCCGGCAGTGGCTGCACGCCGTCCGGCTCGGCTTCGCGCACCCGGCCGACGGCCGCCGGGTGGAGTTCAGCAGCGACTACCCGGCCGACCTCCGCAGCGTCCTCGACATCCTGGCCGCCGAGTCCTAGCCGCCGAGTCCTAGCCGACTGGCGGGCCGGGGAGCAGCGGGGGATAGCCGGTGTAGTTCTCGGCCAGGGACGTTGCCGCTGCTCGCGAGGTAGTCACGTAGCGCAGCTGGGCGAGCTGCAGGCGGGCCTCCATCGCGTCGGCGCCCGGCGTCGGGTGCAGCATCGTGGTCATCCACCAGGAGAAGTGCGTGGACCGCCACACCCGGGCCAGGCAGGCGTCGGAATAGGCGTCCGCCAGCCCGGGCCGCCCCTCCAGCAGCAGCGCGCCGAGCGCCTCGGCCAGCACGGCCACGTCGGCCAGCGCCAGGTTCAGCCCCTTGGCGCCGGTCGGCGGCACGATGTGGGCCGCGTCGCCGGCCAGGAACAGCCGCCCGTGGCGCATCGGCTCGCTCACGTAGCTGCGCATCGGCGTGACGCTCTTCTCCAGGACCGGGCCCTGGATCAGGTCCCAGCCCGGCAGCCCGAGCCGGGTCTGCAGCTCGGCCCAGACCCGGTCGTCGGGCCACTGCGCGACGTCCGTGCCCGGCGGCACCTGCAGGTACAGGCGGCTGACCGCCGGGCTGCGCAGGCTGTGCAGCGCGAAGCCATGGCGGTGGTGAGCGTAGATCAGCTCGTCGGTCGACGGCGGGACCCCGGCCAGGATGCCCAGCCAGGCGTACGGGTAATCCCGCTCGGACACGGCCGCGCGGGGGGCCGGGATGGCGGCCCGGCAGATGCCGTGGAACCCGTCGCAGCCCGCGATCACGTCGCAGGTCACCTCGTGGCGGACCCCGTCGGCGGCGGTGTAGCGCAGCACCGGGTGGTCGGTCTCCAGGTCCGCCACCTCGGTGCCGGTGACCTCGAACTCAAGCGCCGCGCCGGCCGCCTGCCGGGCGGCGATCAGGTCCTTCACCACCTCGGTCTGCGCGTAGACCGTGACCGAGCGCCCGGTCAGCTCCCGGAAGTCCAGGTGGTGGCGCTCGCCGCCGAACTGCAGGTAGATGCCGCCGTGCTCCAGGCCCTCGGCGTCCAGCCGGCCGCCGAGGCCCGCGGCGCGCAGCAGGTCCGCGCTGCCCTGCTCCAGCACGCCGGCCCGCTGCCGGGCCTCGCAGTACTCCCGGCTGTGCAGCTCGACCACGACCGACTCGATGCCGCGCCGGGCCAGCAGGTGGGACAGCAGCAGCCCGGCCGGGCCGGCCCCGACGATGCCGACCTGCGTGCGCGCGCGCCGCACCGCGGCGGGCATCCGGTCCGCCTAGAAGGGGTAGGGCGCGATGTCGCCGCGCACCGTGACCCACCGGGTGTCGGTGAACGCCTCCAGGTTGGCGGTGCCGCCGAACCGGGCGCCGGTGCCGGAGGCCAGCACGCCGCCGAACGGGGCGTCGGGCTCGTCGTCCACCGTCTGCTCGTTGATGTGCACGATCCCGACCGGCAGGTGCGCGGCCTTCTCCGCCAGCGCGCTGACGTACGCCTCGTAGATGGCCTCGTGGACCAGGTCCGCGTTGGCCAGCCAGATCTCGCCGGCCTGGCGCAGGATCGCGGCCCGCTGGGTGTACGGCGTCGCGGCCCAGGCCGCCTGGGCGGCCGCGGCCCGGCCGACCGCGGCGGCCACGTCGCCGGGCCCGGCAATCCCGGTCCGGCCCAGCTCGCTCCCGGTGGCCGGCTCGGTGACCGCGGCCTCGCCCTGGGCGGTCACCCACCCGCCCGAATAGACCTTTCCCCGCCATGTCTCCGCATCGAGAAATGTCACGAGTGCTCCCAGGCCGGCCCCCGGGCCATGACCGCGGCGGCGCGCAGTTCGTTTCGGGTAAAAAAAGATGTACGCATTACGAACATCAGTTCTTAGCGCGAATCACCTGAATGTAGTGAAGCGCCTGGCCGGGTGTCAACGGAGCCCAATGCCTGGCTCAGGCGTCGCGGCGCTTGAGCAAGATCGCGGCGGCGCCGAGCAGGATCGCCGTGTAGAGGCACAGCACGCCGAAGCCCTGCCAGGGCGACAGCAGGTCACCGGACACCTGGTGCACGTGCGAGATCAGCGACCCGGCCGCCGCGGGCAGGTAAGCGCGGATGTGGTCGTCCACGGAGTTGTCCGGCAGGAAGTTCGCGATGATCGGGATCACCAGGATGATGCCGATGACCGTGCTGATGCCGGCCGCCGTGTGCCGCAGGAGGCCGCCGACCGCGAGGGCGAACAGGCCCAGGACGGTCAGGTACAGGCCGGCCCCGACCACCGCCCGGGTCACCCCGGGGTCGCTCAGCGACACGCTGACATGGCTGTGCAGGATGGCCGCGCCGATGAAGAACGAGCCGAAGCAGACGATCTCGGCCAGGATCAGGATCAGGATGGCGAACACGACGGCCTTGGCCGCGAGCATCGGCACCCGCCGGGGCACGGCGAGCAGCGAGGCCCGGATCACCCCGGTCGAGTACTCGGTGGTGATGACCATGACGCCCAGCACGGCGATCGTGAGCTGACCCAGGCCGACGCCCACGCCCAGGATGACGCCCACCGGGTCGGCGAGGACGCTCGCGTCCCGTGACCCGGACTGCGGGCCGGTGCCCCAGCTGCCGTTGATCAGCGAGGTGATCAGCACCGTCAGGCCGATGACGATGACGACGAACAGGATCAGCGTCCACACCGTGGAGCGCACCGACCGGATCTTGGTCCACTCTGAGATGAGCAGGTGGCCGAACCCGGCCTTGCGCGCGGGCGGGACGGCCGCCCGGGTGTCCGGCGCGGCGGCGGGTGCGGTGGTCATCAGAGCCTCCCCGGCATCGCGGCGGACCCGGCGGCGGCCGGGGCGGCGGGACCGTGCTGCCCGAATTCCAGGCTGCCGGCGGTAAGTTCCATGAACGCTTCCTCCAGCGTGGCCAGCTGCGGGCTGAGCTCGTGCAGGACGACCGACGCGGACGCCGCCAGCTCGCCGATCCGCGCGGCGGGCAGTCCGGTGACCAGCAGCGCCCCGGTGTCGGGTCCCTCGGTGACCGGGCTCACGCTGCCGCCCTCGGCCGTGATCAGCGGCGCCAGCCGGTCCGCGTCCGGGGTCCGCACCCGCACCGACTCGCCCGAGCTGCGCGCGATCACGTCCTGGGTGGCCGAGTCGGCGATGAGCTTGCCGCGGCCGATCACGATCAGGTGGTCGGCCGTGACCGCCATCTCGTTCATCAGGTGGCTGGAGACGAAGATCGTGCGTCCCTGCCCGGCCAGGTGCTTCATCAGGTTCCGGACCCACAGGACGCCCTCGGGGTCGAGGCCGTTCACCGGCTCGTCCAGCAGCAGCACCTCCGGGTCGCCCAGCAGGGCCGCCGCGATGCCGAGCCGCTGGCCCATGCCCAGCGAGAACCCGCCCGCCCGCTTGCCCGCGACCTCCCGCAGCCCCACCAGGTCGAGCACCTCGCCGACCCGGCTCTTGGGCAGGCCCTGCGACTGGGCCAGGAAGAGCAGGTGGTTGGCGGCGCTCCGGCCGGTGTGTACCGACTTGGCCTCCAGCAGGGCGCCGACCGTCCGGAGCGGATTGCCCAGCTGGGCGTAACGCTTGCCGTTGATGGTCGCGCTGCCCTCCTGGGGCCGGTCCAGGCCCAGGATCAGCCGCATGGTGGTGGACTTTCCCGCACCGTTCGGCCCGAGGAATCCGGTGACCCGGCCGGGCTGGACCGTGAACGACAGGTGATCCACCGCCACCTTGTCGCCGTACCTTTTCGTCAGGTCGCGAGCCTCGATCATTATTTTTTCTCCAGCCCGCGCGCGGGCATTTCGGCGCCGTGGATAGGCGTCCAACTTAGCAAGGGCGGGCAACTGAAATGATCGTCAACGGTCGAGTGTATCGTCAAGGAAATTGATAGTCAACGTTCTGTACTATGAGCCCCGGGGAGCGGCGCGGTGTAGCGTGACGGGCCCGGCCCGTGACTCCCCGGGGCCGGCCGTCAACTACGCTGTCGCGAGGAATGGCAGAAACCCAGCACCCCACCAGTGAGCGCCCGCGGCTCGCCCCGGCCGGCCTGCGGGTCATGCTCGCGACCGCCGGGATCGTGGTCGGCGGCGCCGCGGCAGGGATAGCGGGCGGCCTCGTCTGGGCGGCCGTGGCCCCGAGAGCCCTGTTCATGGTCTCCGCGCCCGGCGTCGCGTACGTGGTCAACCCCGAGACCAGCGCGTTCATCGCGGCCGACGGCTGGTTCTCGGTGGTGGCGGCCGTCGGCGGGGTCCTCATCGGAGTCGCCGGGTACCTGATCGGCGTGCGCCGCTACGGCCCGCTGCCGGTGGCCGGCGTCCTGGCCGGCGCGACGGCCGCGGCCTTCATCGCCGCCTGGACCGGGCGCCAGGTCGGCCTCGACGCGTTCCGGCATGAGCTGGGAGCGGCCAAGGCCGGCGCGCTGCTCCGCCAGCCGGTGGTCCTGGGGGCGCACGGCGCCCTGGCCTTCTGGCCCCTGGCCGCCGGCGCCGCCGTCGGCATCATCGAGCTGATCGTCGCCCTGAGCGACCGGCGGCGCCAGGCTGCACCCGATCCGGCCCACCAGGTCCCGCTGGCCGCCGGACCGCCCGGCAGCCGCGGCCAGGAAGCCGATCGCGACCTGCGCTAGCCCGGGATCCCGACGGACATCGGGGCGCCGACCGTCATGGCCGCGCCGACGACCCCGGCATCGTTCAGCATCCCGGCCGGCACCACCCGCGCCTGCAGGCCCGTCAGCAGCGGCAGGAACTTGTCCGACTTCTTGCTGATGCCGCCCCCGATGATGATCAGGTTGGGCGACAGCAGCCGTTCCATGTGGTCCAGGTACTCATCCACCCGCCCGGCCCACTTGCCCCAGCTCAGCTCGTGCTCCTCGCGGGCGTGCTCGGAGGCGCGCTTCTCCGCGTCCTTGCCCCGGATCTCGATGTGACCGAACTCGGTGTTGGGCACCAGGATGCCGTCGATGAACAGCGCGCTGCCGATCCCCGTGCCCAGCGTGAGCATGAGCACCGTGCCGCGCTGGCCGACGCCCGCCCCGAACTTCATCTCCGCGATGCCGGCCGCGTCGGCGTCGTTGATGACGGTGACCGGCTGGCCCGTCGCCTTCCCGAACAGCTCGCTGGCGTTCACGCCGATCCAGTCCGGATCGAGGTTGGCCGCGGTCCGGATCGTCCCGCTGGCTACCACGCCGGGGAAGGTCGCGCCGATCGGGCCGGTCCACGCGAACGCGGTGACCAGATCGTGCACGACCGCGGCCACGGCGTCCGGCTTGGCCGGCTGCGGGGTGTCCAGTTTCCTGCGATCCATGGTGAGCTGGCCCGTTGCCACATCCACCGGTGCGCCCTTGATGCCGGTACCGCCGATGTCGATGCCCAGTACCTGTGCCATCTGGCCTCCATGAGGTCCCGTGAGCCGGAGGAAACTAGTAGCCGCTCCGAGCGTAGGCCCCGCGGCGGGCCGAGCGCGCGACGGAGCGCCCGAGTTGCGGAGATCGTCCGCAGACTCGCGGCGAGGGGCATTACGGGCCATTCCGCCGGCGCAGCGCAGCGGGCGCCGGATGCCGCCCGCGAGCTAGCCGACGGGAGCACCGACGAGTAACACTGGTGCCGGGGCCACCTCCCGTTCACTGCTGTGTCAGCTCCTCAGGGTTAACTGGGGGCGACCTGATGGGTGCGGGAGCCAGTGGATCCGGGAAGGAACGGCAGGCCGATGGACCGTGTCGTGATTGTCGGGGGCGGGGCCCTCGGGCTGATGCATGCGGTGTCCGCCCGCCGCCGGGGGCTCGACGTCGTGCACCTGGAACGCGAGCCTGGCCCGCGCGGCGCGACGGTGCGCAACTTCGGCCTGGTCTGGGTGAGCGGCCGGGCGGGCGGCCCGGAGCTCGACCTGGCGCTGCGCGCGCGGGAGCTGTGGGAGCAGCTGGGGGCCGAGGTTCCGGCCGCCGGATTCCGCCCCCACGGGTCGCTGACCCTGGCCGCCAGCGAGGCCGAGCTGGCCCTGCTCAAGGAGGCCGCCGCGCGGCCCGACGCCGCCGAGCGCGGCTACGAGCTGCTGGACGCGGCGGCCGCCCGCGAGGTCAGCCCGGCGCTGCGCGGCTCGTTCGCCGGCGCCCTGCTGTGCCACCGGGACGCGATCGTCGAGCCGCGGCTGGTGCCCGGCGCCATCCGCGACCACCTGCGGGCGGGCGGCTCGGGCCGTGGTCCCGGCTACGACTGGCGGCCCGGCCGCGAGGCCGTCGAGGTGACGCCCTATGCGGTCCGCGACCACACCGGCGACTGGCACCGCGGCGACCTGGTCGTGCTCTGCCCCGGCGCCGCCCACACGGGCATCGCCGGCCCGCACCTGGCCAGCTGCCAGCGCCCGCCGGTCCGCCGGGTCCGGCTCCAGATGCTGCAGACGGAGCCGTTCGACGGGCGGCTGATGACATCGGTGGCCGACGGGGACTCGCTGCGCTACTACCCGGCCTACGCCCTGCCCGGCCGGGACCGCCTGCCCCCGCAGGAGCCAGCCGGGGCCGCCGCGGCGGCGCAGCTGCTGCTGGTGCAGCGGCTGGACGGCAGCCTGACCATCGGGGACACCCACGAGTACGACGAGCCGTTCGCCTTCGACGTCGACGAGGCTCACTACGATCACCTGCGGGGCCGGGCGCAGCAGCTGCTCGGGACCCGGCTGCCGCCGACCCGGCGCCGGTGGGCTGGCGTCTACAGCCAGGTGACGACGACCGAGCTCTACCACCGCTCGCAGGTCGCGCCAGGCGTGGTCCTCGTGACCGGCCCTGGCGGGCGGGGCATGACCTGCTCGCCCGCGATCGCCGAGGAGACCTTCGCATGAGCCCCGCCCGCCCGGAGCGCCTGGAGCGCCTGGAGCGCCTGGAGCGCCTGGAGCGCCTGGAGCGCCTGGACCGCAAGCCGCACACGCCCGCCGAGGAGGAGATGGACCGATGAGCCAGCAGATCACGACGGCCTGCCTGGACATGGCCGGCACGACCGTGGCCGACGACGGCAGCGTGATGACCGCGTTCGGCGCCGCCGTGGCCGAGGGCGGGCTGATTCCCGGAGCGCCGGGCTACGACCAGGCCATCGCCTACGTCCAGGCCACCATGGGCCAGTCCAAGATCGAGGTGTTCCGCGCGGTGCTCGGCGGCGAGGAGCGGGCGCAGAGAGCCAACGCCGTGTTCGAGGCACGTTATGCCGAGGCGGTCCAGGCGGGCGACGTCACGCCGCTGCCCGGCGCGGTGGAGACGATCATGGCGCTGCGCGCCGCCGGGATCAAGGTGTGCCTGGCCACCGGCTTCGCCCCGGCCACCCGGGACGCGCTGCTGGACGCGCTCGGCTGGCGGCCGATCATCGACCTGGCCCTGTCGCCCGCCGACGCGGGCCGCGGCCGCCCCTGGCCGGACCTGCCGCTGACCGCGCTGCTGCGGCTGGGCGGCGGCGCGGTCAGCGAGCTAGTCGTGGCCGGCGACACCGCCAGCGACGTCGAGTCCGGCCTGCGCGCCGGGGCGGGCCTGGTCGCCGGAGTGCTCACCGGCGCGGCCCGCCGCGAGGACCTGGAGAAGGCCGCCGCCCCGCACATCCTGGACTCCATCACCGGCCTCCTGCCCCTCCTCGGCATCGGCCCCGTCCCCGCCCGCGACTAGCCCCGCCCGCGCCTGTCCCGGCCCGCGCCTGTCCCGGCCCGCGCCTGTCCCGGCCCGCGCCTGTCCCGGCCCGCGCCTGTCCCGGCTCGCGTCTGGACCCGCCCGGCTGGACCCGCCCGGGTGGGCTGCGCCCGAGGCGCGGCGGCCGCCTGCCGCGGTGCCCATCTGCAACAGCCGTACCAATGGCCCCGTGGACCACTCAAGCGCGGCCAAGCCCTGGCCGGTCCCATGATCACGACCGTTTCCTCCCGATTGTTGCCAGGAAAACGGTCCTGATCATGGGAAAACACTCGCCCAGGCCCAGACTCGCCGCCATCGGGCGGTCCCTCGCGACCCGCAGCGCCCCACCCTTCCCGCCAGGCTCTTGCGTTCGGCCGCCGTCATGGACTGGGGACGATTGCTCACCGCCGGCGGTCAGCAATCCTCCTGTCCCGCGCCGCGGAACGGATGGGCTCCGACCGAGCGGCATCGGCCGACGCGGGAGGTGCGGGAGGTGCGGGAGGTGCGGGAGGGACCGAGGTTCGGGGCGGCCGCCTCGCCGGCGGTGGGCTGAGCATGATCATGGGAAGATCACTCACCGCCCAGGGTGAGCAAGCTTCCCACGATCAAGGTCGCCGACGGCGGCGCGCAGACAGCAGCGCGCGGGCCGGAGTGCGCGGCGCGGCGGTGCTAGCGAACGTCCCGGGCGGGCTGGCGCCGGGCTAGCCAGCCGCCCCGCGGGGCCAGTCGATCGTGAGGATGACGTTGCGGTCGGCGGCCGTGCCGGCGCCTGCGCCGCCTTCCGCGGTGATCAGGTCGCGCACCTGCCAGTCGTTGGCCGACAGCTCGCGCGACAGCGCCGCGAGCCGGGCCGGGCTGCCGTCGTCGCTGAGGTCGCCTCCGCCGTTCCCGTAGCCGCCAGGTCCGCCTCCGCCTCCGCCGCCTCCGTAGCTGCCGCCGCCGCCAGCTCCGCCGCCTCCGTAGCTGCCGCCTCCGCCGCCCTGGGATCTGCCGCCTCCGCCGTTGTAGCTCGCCGGGGCCGCGCTGTCGATGACGGTGCACGCGATGGCGAGGCCGCGGTCGGTGGCGAGCAGCTCGATGAGACGGCCCTGCTGCGGCCAGTCGATGTGCGAGGCCGTCGTCACCTGCCAGAAGCCGCGCCCGGACTCATCCGTGATGGCCGTGATCTTGTGCTCGTGGGTGTGGCCGTTGACCCAGGCGATCACGCTCGGGCAGGCCAGCAGAATCTCGCGGAACTCATCGGCCAGGATCCGGCGGTCGGCACCGGGCGGCCGCCGGTCGTTGACCAGCGTCTCCAGCGGGTGGTGGCTGAACAGCACTACCGGGCGGCCGGCCGCCGCGGCCAGTTCGGCCTCGAGCCAGGCCAGCTGGGCGGCGTCGAGCGAGCCCTGCCACCCGCCGTGCGGGTTGACGGTGTCCAGCGTGATGCACCGGACGGCGCCGGTGTCGAGGACGTAGTAGGCAGTGCCCAGGTCGGCGTTGCGGCGGGTGAAGCCGTGACCGTCCGGGGTGCCGGCGGTCCGGAAGTGCTCGCGGACATAGTCGGCCCGGTGCACGGGAGTGCGGCCGGGATCGGGGGTGACCTGCAGGTGCGGGCCGGCCTGGAGCGCCAGCAGGGCGTCGGCCTCGGCTCGCTCGAACCGGGCCACCAGGTCGGCGGGATCCACGCTGGCGGGCGGCGCGACGAACTTGACGCGGCCGGCCGGGAAGTCGTGCAGCCAGCCGCCGGGCGGAACGGTGCCCTGCAGCATGTTGTCGTGGTTCCCGTGCACCGCGTACCAGGGCAGCCCCAGGCCCGCGGCCCGGAACGGGCGCCGGGCGGCGGTCAGCGCCCCCGCCACCGCCGGGAAGCCGAACGCCGACTTGGGGAGGTCCTCGACCGGGTCCGGGTGCCAGTAGCGCTCGTCGGGCACGTCCGGGCCGGCCACGCCCTCGTAGCGCTGGGGGTCCCCGGAGTCGGGCCGGATCTCGCCGCCGTCCAGCAGGTCGATGTAGGCGCGCAGCTCGTTGCGCTGGCAGTTGTCGGTGGCATCGCCGGTGACCACGGCGAACTCCACCGGCGCCCCGGACAGCGGGCCGGCCGGATGCTGCCGCACGGCCCGGCACATGGCCTCCGCGACCTGGAACGTGAACAGCTCCTGGGCGCGGTACGTCCCGATGATCCCGGCCGCGGCCCGGACCGGGGAGTCCGGATCCGAGAACCGGTCGAGGAGCTCGACGCGGCCGGGGGACTGGTGGTCCATCACGTGCGTGTCGGACAGGTGCGCGATGACCAGCAGCGGCCGCGCGGACCGCAGCCCCCCGGCGGGCCGGCTGCCGCTGGCCAGCTCGTCCCGGACGACGTGCTGCTCGCCGTCCGCCGGGACGAGCCTGCGGTAGCCGCCGGCCTCCGGGTCGCCCGGAACCAGCCGCCCCTCAGCCGTGCTCACGCGCGCGCGGCAACCAGGACGGCCGCGCTGGGCAGCGTCACGCTGACCGAGGTGCCCGGCAGCATGTCCGCGGCCTCGGTGCTCTGCTTGTCGATCTTGACGAGCAGGTCCCCGGACAGCCGCACGCTGATCCGGGTCAGCGAGCCGAGGAAGGTCCGGTCGGTGACGATGCCGTTCCCGTTCGGCTCCGCCGCCACGCGCAGCCCCTCGGGGCGCACGAGCACGTCCACGTCCCCGACGAGCCCGTCCGCCGTCCCCTCCTGCACCGGCACGGTCATGCCCAGCGCGGTGACCTCGCTCTGGCCCCGGAGCTCGCCGGGGACCCGGTTCATCGTGCCGACGAACTCGGCCACGAACGCGGTGGCCGGCGAGTCATAGAGCTCGGACGGCACCGCGATCTGCTCCAGCCGGCCCTGGCTCATGACCCCGACCCGGTCGGCCATCGAGAGCGCCTCCTCCTGGTCGTGGGTCACGAACAGCGTGGTGGTGCCGAGCCGCTGCTGGATGCTGCGGATCTGCTCGCGGAGCTGCGGCCGCAGCTTCGCGTCGAGCGCCGACAGCGGCTCGTCCAGCAGCAGCACCCGCGGCTCGATGGCCAGCGCCCGGGCCAGGGCGACCCGCTGCTGCTGGCCGCCGGACAGCTGGTGCGGGTACTGCTGCGCCTGCGCCGCCAGGCCGACCATGTCCAGCAGCTCGCCCGCCTTGCGCTTGCGCTCGGCGCCGGCCAGCTTGCGCATCCGCAGGCCGAAGCCCACGTTGTCGAGCGCCGACATGTTGGGGAACAGGCTGTAGCTCTGGAACACCATGCCCATGTCCCGCCTGGCCGCCGGGATCGGGGAGATGTCCCGGCCGTCGATGGTGACCGACCCGGAGTCCGCGATCTCGAAGCCGGCCAGGATCCGCAGGGCCGTGGTCTTGCCGCAGCCCGACGGGCCGAGCAGCGCCACGAGCTCGCCGGGCGCGATCTCCAGGTTCAGCCCGTCCAGGGCCTTGGTCGCCCCGAAGGACCGGCTGAGGTCCTGCAGGACGACCGTCGCGCCGCCCGCGGCGGCACCGCTCGTCGCGGACTGCCCGGTGGCCTCGCTCGCAGTGGTTCCGGTCGTCATTCCGACCCTCCAATGTCCCGGCGGGAAACGGAGAACAGGGTGACCGCGCTGCCGCCAGCCTTCCCCGAGCGCCTGTTCCCTAGTGTGGCGATCACCATGAGGAAGATCCAGGTCACGATCAGGGCGAGCAGGGACGCGGCCACGGAGACCGGGCCGCTGCTCTGCTCGAAGTTCACGATCCACACCGGGAAGGTCTGGTACAGGTCGAGGCTGGCCATCGTGAACTCGCCCAGCACCAGCGCGACCGTCAGGACAACGGCCGACAGCATCGCCGTCCGCAGGTTGGGCAGGATCACCCGCCACAGGGTGACGGGCATCCGCGCGCCCAGCGACCCGGACGCCTCGACCAGGGTCTTGAGGTCGAGCGAGCGCAGCCCGGCGTCGAGCGACCGGTAGGCAAACGGCATCGCGAGGACGACGTACTCCAGGCCGAGCAGGTTGGGCGACGCCTTGAGGAAGCCCGGCGAGATCTCGAGCACGCCGACAATCAGGACGATCGGCGGGATGACGATCGGCAGGATCGTCACGCTCTCCATCAGCCGCCGGATCCCCGGCAGCCGCAGGTGCACGTAGACCGTGGTCGGCACCAGCAGGACCAGCGTGATGATGGTCGTGATAAGCGCCAGCCGCAGCGACAGCGTGAACGCGTCGCTGAACCCGGCCTGCCCGAAGACCTTGGTGAAGGCCTTGAAGCCGGCGAACTTGAACGCCGCGTAGAGCGGGATCGCGAAGTACAGGCCGGCCAGGATCAGGACGATCCAGCGCCAGGCCTGCGGCCGCTCCCGGCGCCGGGCCACGGCGCGCGGGGCCGGCGCTGAGGTGCCGGCCTGCGCGATGTCAGCTACCGCAGCCATCGTGCTGCCCTCCGTTGCAGGAGCGTGTAAGCGATCATGATGACCCCGATGATCACGACCATCCCGAGGGCGAGGGCGTTGCCGACGTTCTCCTGGCCGGCGATGACGTTGCCGTTCAGGAACGTGCCGATCTGGATCGGGGTCAGCGCGATGGTCCCGTTGGTCATGGCCTCGGCGGTGGCGTAGGCCGAGAACGAGGCGCCGAACAGCAGCAGCACGCAGCCGAGGAAGGACGGCAGCAGCACCGGGATGCCGACGAACCGCCAGTACTGCCAGGAGCGGGCGCCCATGTTCTCGGCCGCCTCCCGCCAGGCCGGCCGCAGGCCCTCCAGGGCTGGCAAGATGATCAGCACCATCAGCGGGATCTGGAAGTACATGTAGACCAGGAACACGCCCAGCGCCGTGAACAGCGTGAAGCCGTGGTCGTAGAGGTTGAAGCCCAGGTCGGTCAGCCAGCCCGTGACGATGCCGGTCGAGCCCAGGGTCGCGATGAACAGGAAGGCCAGCGGCACGCCGCCGAAGTTGGCGAACACGCCGGACAGGGTGATCGACACCTGGCGCAGCAGCGAGCCGCGCCGGGCGGTGAAGATCGCGTAGGCGACCATGAAGCCGATCAGGCCGGGGACGATGGCGGACGCGATCGACAGCAGGATGTCGGTCTTGAAGCCCTCGAAGTAGATCCCGGAGGACGCGGCCTTGACGTTGCTCAGCGTGAAGCTGCCGGTGGCTGAGTTCTGGAACGCCTTGACCGCGACCGCGACCGTCGGGATCAGCAGCCCGAGCGCCATGTAGACGGTGAAGGGAATGATGCCCGCCACCCGGCGCAGGCTGCGCAGGATGGCGGCAGGCGCAGAACCCGGCCGGGCCCCGGGAACCGCAGGGGTTCCCGGGGCCGCGGCGGGCGCGGTGGTCTCCGCCATCGGCTAGCCGACCACGCTCGCCCATTGCTGGGTCACGACGTTCTCGGCCGTCGTGGACTGCGCCTGCGACGGGAAGGTCAGCGTGGCCGAGGGCGCCGGGGGCAGCGCCGCGAAGGCGGCCTTGTCGACCGTGCCGTTGGCCACCAGGGTCGACAGCTCGATCGGCCGGGCCTCACCCTGGAGCCACAGGTTCTGGCCCGTGGTCGAGTACAGGTACTCCTCCCACAGCCGGGCCGCGGCCGGGTGCGGCGCGGTCGCGCTGATGGCCTGGTCGTAGTAGGCGGCGAAGCTCGAGTCCGACGGGATCACGATCTTGAAGCCCTTAACCGCCGACTGGACCTCGGAGGCCAGCAGGTAGTCCCACCACACCACGATGGGCGTGCTGCCGTTCTCCACGGTCGTCGGGCCGGCCGCCACCGGCACGAAGTTGCCCTCGGCGTGCAGCTTCTTGAAGAACGTGACGCCGGGCGCGATGTTGCTGAACGAGCCGCCGTTGGCCAGTGCGGCCGCCCACACCGCGTCGAACGCCGCGGCCGCCTCGGTCGGGTTGTTGTTGATGGCGACCTGGTGCTTGTAGGCCGGGTTCAGCAGGCTCTTGAACGACGTCGGCGCGACCTGCACCTTGCTGGGGTCATAGCCGATGGCCACATAGCCGCCGTAGTCGGCGTACCAGTCGCCCTGGGCCGACTTGGAGCTAGCCGGGATGTCGCTCCAGGTCGAGACCTCGTAGGGGGCCAGCAGGCCCTTGGTCTGGGCCTCGATGGCGAAGGAGGTGCCCATGTCCAGGACGTCGGGGGCGCGGCTCTGCCCCTTCTCCTGCTCCATCGCGTTGACCTCGTCCTGGCTGGACCCCTCGGGGTTGGCGTCAGTGATCTTGATGCCGTACTTGGCCGTGAAGTCCTTCATGATGTTGCCGTAGTTGGCCCAGTTGCTCGGCAGGGTGATGACGTTGAGCTGGCCCTCGGCCTTGGCCGCCTTGACCAGCGCGGCCATGCCGCCCCCCTTGGCGGCGGAGGCGACCTTGGAGAAGTCCGTTCCGCTGCTGCTGGAGCTGCCCGATGAGCTGCTGCCGCAGCCGGCCGCGAGGATCACGCTGCCCACCGCCGCCGCGATAGCGGCGATTTTTCTCCTATTTCCCACTATTTCCCCTCCGCAATACCGGCCCCAAATGGGTCAAGACGCGAGCATCGTCGCGGGGGAAGATGTCGGGCCGGTGTCCGGAGAATAACGATTGGCCTGCCAGAAAGATAACGATAGGTGACTAAGCGGATGGTTTACCCGAGAAGCTCCAGGCCCATGCGTTACGTGCCCGAACCTGACCTCGCCCGGTCACCCAGCCGTCCGTAGGCCAGCGCGCCGCCGGGTTCCCCGAGCGCGGCGGCAGGCAAGGTGACAGATAAGAGTCGCGGCCGGCAAACTCGCAGGTCAGGCAGTCAGGACCGCCACCGGCGGGACGCGAGCGCGGCAACATCGGGATCGCTGCCGATCAGCCGGACGCGCGCGGCCTGCGCCCGGCCGAAGGCCCACATCATCAGCTCGGCGGGCGGGCCGGCCACGGTCACCATCGGCGCCCGCCCCTTGGCCGTGATCCGCACGGGAGCGCCCGCCTCGCCCGTCCCGCCGCCCGCGGCGCCCTCGCGGGCGAACTCGACGCCGACCGGGGCCCTGCGCAGCATCAGGCGGGTCCGCCCGAGCTGCCGCCAGAGCAGGTCGGACAGGTCGCCGCCGAGGACGCCCGGCTCCCAGTCCGGCTGGGCGCGGCGGATGTCCTCGTGGTGCACGAAGTACTCGACGACGTTGAGCCGGGCGTCCGCGCCGGGGATGCCGAACACCGACGCCCGGGGCGGCCCGGTCCGGATCCGCTCGACCATCCGCCCGAACGGCTCCTGCCTCAGGAGGCGCTCCTGCACCTTGCGGGTGTGCCCGGCCAGCGGGCCGCCCATCACGCCCAGTGCCGCGTCAGGGCGGCGCTCGCGCAGCACCAGGTGCGCGGCCAGGTCCGCGGTGCGCCACCCGGCGCACAGCGTGGGCTGGTCCGGGCCGAGCTTGTCCAGCAGGTCGCAGACAGCCAGGCGCTCATCTCGGGCATAAGTCACCTGGGCCATGCTAGCCACGACCGCCCGCCGCGATCGGGGAACGGCCCGCGCCGTGCGCTGACGCTGGCCAGGGCGCTAGCGTTGCGTGCGGGCAGCGCGTGTGCCCGGCCCGCGGTCGGCGCGGGCCCGAAGGAGGCTCATGACCAGCGGCAGGCGATCGACGGCGGGTCAGCCGGCGACTGGCGCTCAGGCACCGGCCGGCGCCCGGCTGGCCGCGGGCGGGCGGCTGCGCCGGCTCTCGCCGCGCGCCGAGCTTACGGCGGTGCTGCTGCTGGGCGCCGTGGGGGCGGGGCTGGTGTTCCTGGCCATGCGGCAGGGCTGGGCGCAGGTCCGGACCGCCGTGCCCGCGCCGCTGCCGGCCAGCGTTGTCACCGACAGCGGCCAGAGCCTGCTGCCGTACGCCGATGCGCTGGTCATCGCGGCCCTGGCCACCCTGGCCGCGGTACTGGCTACGCGCGGCGCGGCGCGGCGGGTGACCGGCGTGCTGCTGGCCGGGCTGGGCGTCGCCATCGCGGCCGCCGCCACGGCCGGCGTCTCGACCGCGGCCGCGCTGGCCGCCGCCGCGCAGAGCGTCGGCCCCGCCACCGGCGCGGGCGCCGGCGCCGCGCCGGAATCCGCGACCGACGGCAGCTCGGCGGGCGGCAGCGTGCCGAACGTGGCCGGCTTCCACTCCCACGCCGTCCTGACCGCAGCGGGCTGGCAGGCCATGGCCGTCGCCGGGGCGGTCGCCATCATCGCCGCCGGCGTGCTGGTCACCTGGCGGGCCGCCCGCCTGCCCGTCATGTCCAGCCGCTACGACTCGCCCGCCGCGCGTCCCGCCGCCGCGCGCCCGGCCGGCCCGGCCGCCGCCGCGGCCGCCGACCCCGGCGACTTCGCCGCCCCCGGCGCTCAGGCCGCTGACTCCGACGACGCCGAGGGCCCCGACTCCGCGAGCATGTGGGAGTCCCTGAGCCGCGGCGAGGACCCCACCTCCGCGGCCCGCCGCCCAGCCTGACCCGCGCCGCGCTGCCCCGCCCGGGGTCGCAGCTCATGATCGTGACCGTAATTCCCGGGCGGCAAATCTCGCGGAGAACCCGTCACGATCATGAAGCGGCCAACCGGCGCGGGCGGGCGCAGCGAGACCGGAATCGGGCATGCCCGGCATAACGCTGGATTCCCCGGCCGGCCCTGCTCAGCAGCTGGCGGCCCGGGGGACGGCGGGCAGACCGCAGGGAGCGGGCCGGATCGGCCGCGCGGCGGGCTGACCCGCCCAGTTGCCGGGAAGTTGCGGTCACCCGAGGGGGCCAGCGAGCGGCGTGCAACGCCCTCGCTACGATTTGAACGCAAGGCACACCGTCTGAGGGGGCTGCAGAACCGCGTGAGCGTGCTCGACGACATCCTCGAAGGGGTGCGCAGCGACCTGGCCGAGCGCCAGCAGCTGGCGCCGCTGGAACGGCTCAAGGAAGCGGCCAGCCGGGCGCCGTCTCCCAAGGACGTCCAGGCCGCGCTGGGCGGTGACGAGGTATCGGTCATCGCCGAGGTCAAGCGGGCCAGCCCGTCCAAGGGCGCCCTGGCCGCCATCGCCGACCCGGCCGCCCTGGCCGCCGACTACGAGGAAGGCGGCGCGCGGGTCATCAGCGTGCTGACCGAGCGGCGCCGGTTCGGCGGCAGCCTCGAGGACCTGGCCGCGGTCCGCGAGATGGTCCAGGTGCCGGTGCTGCGCAAGGACTTCGTGGTGACCTCCTATCAGCTGTGGGAGGCGCGCGCGTACGGGGCGGACCTGGTCCTGCTCATCGTCGCCGCGCTCGACCAGAACGCCCTGGTGTCGCTGGTCGAGCGGGCCGAGTCGATCGGCCTGGTGCCGCTGGTCGAGGTGCACACCGCGGCCGAGCTGGACCGCGCGCTGGCGGCCGGGGCGAAGGTGATCGGCGTCAATGCCCGGAACCTGGCCACGCTGGAAGTCGACCGCGGCGTGTTCGCGGACCTGGCCCCGCAGATCCCCGAGGGCATCATCAAGATCGCCGAGTCCGGCGTGCGGGGACCGCACGACCTGCTGGCCTACGCCGCGGCCGGCGCCGACGCCGTGCTGGTCGGCGAGAGCCTGGTCACCGGCAGGGACCCCCGCTCCGCGGTGGCCGACCTGGTCACCGCCGGGCTGCACCCCGCCCTGCGCGGGGACCGCGCCCGCCGGGACACCGACGACCCGGCGTAACCGCCGAGGGCACCGGGCCGGGCCGGGGACGTAAGCTCGCAGCCAGCCCCGGCTCGCGGCGGCCACCGGGATCACCCGGTGATTACCCATTGACGATCTAGGACCACAAACGTGACGAACTCCGGCGGCGCGGCGACGGCCGCGCCACCCAGCCCGGCGGGCGGGCCGCTCCCCGATGCCTCGGGGCACTTCGGCCGGTTCGGCGGGCGGCTGGCGCCCGAGGCGCTGATGTCGGCCCTGGCCGAGCTCACGCAGGCGTACGAGACGGCCAAGGCCGACCCCGGCTTCCGGGACGAGCTCGCCGCGCTGGCCACCGGGTACGCGGGCCGGCCGACGCTGCTGACCGAGGTGCCGAGGTTCGCGGCGGCGGCCGGCGGGTGCCGGGTGTTCCTCAAGCGCGAGGACCTCACCCACACCGGCTCGCACAAGATCAACAATGTCCTCGGCCAGGCGCTGCTGACCCGGCGGATGGGCAAGACCCGGATCATCGCCGAGACCGGCGCCGGCCAGCACGGCGTGGCCACCGCCACGGCCGCCGCCCTGCTCGGCCTGGAGTGCGTCGTCTACATGGGCGAGCTGGATACCCAAAGGCAGGCGCTCAACGTGGCCCGGATGCGCCTGCTGGGCGCCGAGGTGGTCGCGGTGCCCACCGGCAGCGCGACGCTCAAGGACGCCATCAACGAGACCTTCCGCGACTGGGTGTCCAGCGTGGCGACCACGCACTACTGCATCGGCTCGGTCATGGGTCCGCACCCGTTCCCGATGATGGTCCGGGACTTCCAGCGGGTCATCGGGGTCGAGGCGCGGGAGCAGATCCAGCGGGCCGCGGGCCGGCTGCCCGACGCCGTCATCGCCTGCGTCGGCGGCGGCTCCAACGCGATCGGCATCTTCCACGCCTTCATCGGCGACGAGCAGGTGGCCCTGATCGGCTGCGAGGCCGGGGGAGACGGGGTGGAGACCGGCCGCCACGCGGCCACGGTGGCGGGCGGCTCGGTCGGCGTGATCCACGGCATGCGGACCTTCCTGCTGCAGGACTCCGACGGCCAGACCTGCGAGACGCACTCCATCTCGGCCGGGCTGGACTACCCGGGCGTCGGGCCGGAGCACTCCTGGCTGCACGACACCGGGCGGGCCAGCTACCGGCCCATCACCGACGCCCAGGCCATGGAGGCGTTCTCGCTGCTGTGCCGGACCGAGGGCATCATCCCGGCCATCGAGTCCGCGCACGCGCTGGCCGGCGCCCTGCAGGTCGGCCCCCAGCTGGGCCGCGACGGGGTGCTGCTGGTCAACCTGTCCGGCCGCGGCGACAAGGACGTGGACATCGCCGGCCGCTGGTTCGGCCACCTGGGCGACGGCGAGACCCGAAGCCAGGAGGACCCGCGATGACCGCCGTCAGCAGCGCCTTCGAGCAGGCCCGCGCGGAGCACCGCGCGGCCGTGATCGGCTACCTCCCGGCCGGCTTCCCCTCGGTGGCCGGCGCCATCGACGCCGCGGTGGCCATGGCGCAGGCCGGCGCGGACATCGTCGAGATCGGGCTGCCGTACTCCGACCCGCTGATGGACGGCCCGGTCATCCAGGAGGCCAGCCGCCGGGCGCTGAGCGGCGGCATCCGGGTGAAGGACGTGCTGGCCACCGTCGAGGCGGTCGCCGGGGCCGGCGTCCCGGTCCTGGTCATGACCTACTGGAACCCGGTGGACCACTACGGCATCCCGGCCTTCGCCCGCGACCTGGCCGCGGCCGGCGGCAGCGGGCTGATCACCCCCGACCTCACGCCCGAGGAAGCGGGGCCCTGGCTGGCCGCGGCGGCCCAGCACGACCTGGACCGGGTGTTCCTGGTCGCGCCGAGTTCCTCGGCGGAGCGGCTCGCGCTGATCGCCGAAACCTGCCGCGGCTTCGTGTACGCGGCCTCGCTGATGGGCATCACCGGAGCGCGGGAGTCGGTCGGCAGCCAGGCGGCCGGCCTGGTCAGCCGGGTGCGGGGCTACACCGGCCTGCCGGTGGCGGTCGGGCTGGGCGTGCGCGACGGGGCGCAGGCGGAGCAGGTCGCGGGGTTCGCGGACGGGGTCATCGTCGGGTCCGCGTTCGTGCAGCGGCTGCTGGCCGCCGCGACCGCGGCGGCGGGCATCGCCAGCGTGGCGGAGCTGGCCGCCGAGCTGGCCGCGGGCGTCCGCGCCGCTGCGGGGCCGGCGGAGCGTGACGAAGTGCCGGCGCAGCACGCCTGACCTGCGTAAGTAATCTCACGTTAACGTAGCGGCCGGGGCTAGCTATAATTTGAGGACGTTCGGGTAACTAGTACAGACCGGCCGATACGGCCCGTCGTGGCTAGCGAGCATTACAGGTAGTCCAGTGGCTAGCACTGAACCCGAGCGTGGCAGGGCCAATGTCGTCCCGCCTCCACCACCACCTGCATGTCGATGGCGGACGAGACGACTGGAGCATCAATGGCACCTGCTCGCAACCCGGCTGGGTACCCGGCCAGCCAGGGGCTGTACGACAGCCGCTACGAGCACGACGCCTGCGGCGTCGGGTTCGTGGCTGACCTGACCGGCGACCGCCGTCATGACACCGTCACCCGCGCGCTGACCGTGGTGCGGAATCTGGAGCACCGCGGGGCCAAGGGCAGTGACCCCGATACCGGGGACGGCGCCGGGATCCTGACGCAGATTCCCGATGAGCTCTTCCGTTCCGTATGTGAATTCGAGCTCCCGGCCCAGGGCAGCTATGCGGCGGGCCTGGTCTTCCTGCCCTCCGGCCCGCCGCGGGCGGCCGCGGAAGCGGTCATCGAGCGGCTGGCCGCCGACGAGGGGCTGGCCATCCTGGGCTGGCGGGAGGTGCCGCGCGACCTGGCCCACTGCGGTCGCGGGGCGCTCGCGGTGCTGCCCGCCATGGCGCAGCTGTTCGTGGCCGGGCTGGGCGGGGAGACCGGCATGGCGCTGGACCGGCGCGCGTTCTGCCTGCGCAAGCGGGCCGAGCACGAGGCGGACTGCTACTTCGTGAGCCTGTCGGCCGCGACCATCACCTACAAGGGCATGCTGGCCGCCTCGCAGCTCGAGCCCTTCTTCCCCGACCTGTCCGACCCGCGGTACCGGTCGGCGCTGGCCGTGGTGCACTCCCGGTTCTCCACCAACACGTTCCCCTCCTGGCCGCTGGCCCACCCGTACCGGATCGTGGCCCACAACGGGGAGATCAACACCGTCCGGGGCAACCGGAACTGGATGCGCGCCCGCGAGGCGCTGCTGGCCACCGACGTGTTCGGGTCCGACGCGAGCGGCCGCGGGTTCGAGCGGCTGCTGCCCATCCTGGACGAGACGGTCAGCGACTCGGCCAGCTTCGACGCCTGCCTGGAACTGCTGCACCTGGGCGGGCGGTCGCTGCCGCACGCGCTGCTCATGATGATCCCCGAGCCGTGGGAGAACCTGCCCGCCGATGACAGCGCCCGGGCGTTCTACAGCTTCCATGCCTCCCTGATGGAGCCGTGGGACGGCCCGGCCCTCGTTGCGTTCACAGACGGCGGCGTGGTCGGCGCGGTGCTGGACCGCAACGGCCTGCGGCCGGGCCGGTACTGGGTGACCCGCGACGGCCTGGTCGTGCTGGCCAGCGAGGTCGGCGTGCTGGACCTTGACCCGGCGTCGATCGTCCGCAAGGGCCGGCTGCAGCCGGGGAAAATCTTCCTGGCGGATACCGGAGCGGGCCGGATCGTCGAGGACGACGAGGTCAAGGCCACCCTGGCCGGGCAGCAGCCGTACGCCGAGTGGCTGCACGCCGGGCTGGTGCACCTCGACGACCT